>Ga0153928_1000068_pt1 | contig 52746 bp, 49 predicted proteins | sample TSNJ012MetaG_FD_106656 | JGI IMG/M metagenome (GOLD analysis project Ga0153928, IMG submission 106656) | Attine ant fungus gardens microbial communities from New Jersey, USA - TSNJ012 MetaG | ecosystem: Host-associated > Fungi > Mycelium > Unclassified | place: USA: New Jersey, Wharton State...
AGTTGGGCCGCCGCGCGCGGCCTTGCGCGAGGGCGAGGGTCACAGCGACACTTCCGTGGTGTGGAGCTTGCGCATCAGCAGGATCACCAGCGGGATCATCAGCGGCAGCGCCGACATGACCACGGCGACGCCGAGCTCGGGCCGCGCAATCTCGAAGGCGTCGCGGATGCCGAGCGTCGCGAGCACGTGGGTCGACAAGGCCGGCCCGCCGCCCGAGACGAAGTAGACCGAGTTGAAGTCGCCGAGCGTGAACAAGGTCGAGAGCAAGGTGCACACGAGATAGAGGTTGGCGAGCAGCGGGAAGCTCACGTAGGTGAAGCGCCGCAGGCCCGTGGCGCCATCCATCTCGGCCGCCTCGTAAAGCTCCTGCGGGATCGCCATGCGGCCGGCGAGCAGGATCACGGTCCAGAACGGCATCCATTTCCAGATGTGGGACGCGATCACCGAGCCGAGCGCGAGCCAGCGCGAGGTCTCGAGCCAGCCCGGGCCGTCGATGCCCAGGAAGCTATAGAGCGCGTTGTTGAGAAGGCCCCACTGCCCGTTGAGCATCCAGTGGATCGAGATGAACGAGGGAAGCGCCGGCACCGCCCAGGGCAGCACGTAGATGAGGAGCAGCCCCTTCACCCACCAGCCGCGGCGCATGAAGAAGCCCGACATCAACAGCGCGCCGAACATTTTCAGGTTCACGCCGATGCCGAGATAGATGATGGTGTTGACCACCGTCCGCTGATAGATCGGCTCGGACATCAGCTCCGAGTAGAGCGCGGGCTCGCGGCCGAGCCACAGGCCATACATCACCGGATAGGCGACGAAGGCGAGGAACAGCGCCGCGTAGGGAATCACGAAGGCGATCGCCCAGGTGAATTCCGAGCCCTGTAAGCCGAGGCGCCACCGGGCGTGCGGCCGGGCGGCCACGGCGAGGGGGAGCGTAAACGGCTCGGCACTGCGAAGGACGCCGTCCACCATGGCCGTCTCTCCTTGCCTTTTGCGTTAACTTTGCGCGATCGGATATTTCGCCAGGATCGCCCCGATCCGGGCGAGCGCCTTCTCGGCGGCCGCCTGCGGCGTCGCGCCGTCCCTGATTACCTCGGCGGCGGCGGTGCCCCAGATTTGCTGGGCGTTGGCCTCGGCGTAGCCGGGGTTGAAGGCGGGGTAATTTGCCACGGTCGGATCGATCGCGCCTTCCTTGGCGTAGGCCGTCACGTGCGGGTCGCCGCCGTTGAGCCAGAACGGGTCGCTCTTGACGATTTCCGGATACGCCGGCAGCCAGCGGCCGAGCCCGTTCTTGAGATATTCGTTCGAGACCTTGGGCTGGATCACGTATTTGATGAAATCCTTGGCGACATCGACGTTCTTCGCGCCCTTCGGAATGAAGGCGCCGGTGACGCCGAGCTGCGCCGCCACCTGCTGCTTGCCGGAGTTGTCGAGCGGAAGGCCCATGGTGATGATGTCGTCGTACTCCTCTTTCTTGTGGAACAACGCGACCTCGGTCGAGATCGTTCCGTCAAGATCCATGAGCATCTGCTTGGAGTGAAACGCGTTGTTGTCGTCGGCGTCGCTCCAGCTCAGCGCGCCGGGCGGCACGTAGCCGTCCTTGAAAGCGGTAGTGATGTAGGTGAGCGACTTGATCACCGCCTCTTTGACCTGGGGATCGTCGGTGTGGCCCCTGCCGTCCGCGGTCACGATGCCGTTGCCGCCGTTGGCGATGAGGAAATGGTGGAAGGTGTTGTTGCCGTCGGCCGGTCCGCTGGTGGTGGGCTGGAGGCCGAGCGCGTAGAAGCCGCGCCGTCCCTGGTCGCGCAGCGTTTTCTGCGCCGGCTTGAAGAAGTCCCAGAACGCGTCCCAGGTCTTGGGCGCGTCGGACAACTTGAGGCCCGCCTTCTCGACCAGCGAGCCCCAGATGTGGAAGGGCAGCACCGCGGTCTTGTAGGGCGCGTAATAGTAGCTGCGCTTCTTGGAGACGTTGTTGTAGTAGGCCGAGGCGAGCAGCGCAGTCGGGTGATAGTGATCTTTCTGCGTCTCGACCACGTCGCTGATGTCGACGAGCTTGTCGTTCCAGGCGTTCTGCGGCACCACCGCCTGCTCGGCGATGTCGTGGGTCATCACGTCGGGCACGTCGCCGCTGGTGAGCGCCGAGACGATCTTCTGCATCATCGGCGCAAACGGCACGAGGCTGTGGTCGATGACGTTGCCGCTCTGCTTCTCGTAGTCGGCCACCATCGCGTTGAACGAGGTGTCCTCTTCCTTCACGAAGCCCTGCACCCACCACACAGTCGCGGTTTTGGCCGCCGCGTTGGCAACATAGGGACATCCGAGCGCCGAGACCGCCGCCAAGCCGACCGACCCGCGGAGCAACGAACGCCTGCTAAGCCTGCTCATGCCATTCCTCCTTGCCGTCCCTTGCCGCGCGGCCGCGCGGTCGTGTTTTGTTTTTTGTGAGTGTTAAACGCCCATGCCTCCGCGGGCGAGCCGCGGCCCCTCATTTCCCGGGATGATCCCTTTCCGAAAACCGGATCGACATTTCGGGGATCACGCTCGAAGCGCAGGTGACCGGGCGCGCCGTCCGCGCCCGACTACCATCCTACAGGAAATTGCCTGCAGCGCAATGCAGCCATGCGCCACATGCAATTGAGACGGGCCGGCCGCCGTACCGGAACGTGCGCTTGGTTAAAGGCCGGGATTTCCCTGCGGATGCCGAGGGTTACGAGGGCCGTTCGCCGAATGCGCCGCAGCACGAAGCGAAGCGGAGTGGGTGCGGCGCCGATCCGGGGGCCCACGTTTGTTTTCCCCTGGACCCCGGGTCTGCACCCCATCACTTCGTGGTGCGGTGCGTTCGCGGGACGCGCCGAACACCCCCGTCCCGGATCGATTCGTGGTGGCGAATCACTTCGGCGATGACGAAGTTGATGAATTTCTCCGCAAACGCGGGGTCCAGCTTCGCGTCCTTGGCGAGGGCCTTGAGCCGCTTGATCATCACTCGTTCGCGCTGCGGATCGCCCGGTGCCATGCCGGTCTTCGCTTTCAACTCGCCCACCCGGCGTGTGCAGCGGAAGCGCTCGGCGAGGAGATAGATCAGCGCCGCGTCGATGTTGTCGATGCTGTCGCGCAACTCTCCCAGCTCGGGCGGGATCGTCCCTGCCCTTTTTCTCCCCGCCATGTGTTCAATCCCCGCCCACTTATCGGATGGGTTGAGCCGCGCCAACGCGCGTGCGAAATCCATCTTACCGTCTGATCACTGGTTACTGGTAACTGATATGCGGTTCAAGGACAGGGTCGCGCTGATCACGGCGGCGGCAGACGCCGACTTCGTCACCGGCGTGACCATAGACGTGACCGGCGGGGTGTAATGGCTGTAGGATGGGTTGAGCGCGCGAATGCGCGGCGAAACCCATCGATGGGTTTTCGCCCGCTCGCGCGGGCGTCAACCCATCCTACGACCCGGAAGCCCCGCCCATGATCACCAAGTTCGACAGTCTCTACGCCGGCCACGCCGACCTCGACAACGTCGGCTACGGCGGCACGCCGATCAACGAACGGCGCTATTCCAACGCGCATCTCGCGACCGCGCTCTCCAAGGCCGAGGCCATGGCCGTGCTCATGGACCGGCTCGGCTACAACTGCTTCTGGATGGCCGAGCACCACTTCCAGCGCGAGGGAACCGAGTGCATCCCCAACAACATCCTGATGGGCGTGCACCTCGCGCACCGCACAAAGAACGTCAAGATCGGCTGCGGCTTCAACATCACGCCGATGTGGCATCCGCTGCGCATGGCGGAGGATTACGCGGTCGCCGACATCCTCACCGGCGGGCGCATCGTGTTCGGGGTCGGCCGCGGTTACCACACCCGCGAAGTCGAGACCTTCGGCGCGCCGCTCATGGACCAGGACGCGAACCGCGAACTCTTCGAGGAGCAGGTCGACATCATCTTCAAGGCTTTCAACGAGGAGAGTTTCTCCCACAAAGGCAAGCACTACACCCTGCCGCCCGAGGTGCCGTATCGCGGCTACACGCTCAAGGAGCTCACCCTGGTGCCGCGGCCGTTCCGCCTGCCGGTCGAGTGCTGGCAGCCGATCCAGGGCGGCTCGGCGCGCGGGCTCGAGTTCATGGCCAAGCACGGCATCCAGGGCATGGTGGGCGGTGGCTCGGCCGAGGGCGGCGCCATGCACAAGGTGGTGCTCGCCTGGCAGGAGGCGCACGCGAAGCTCGGCAAGCACATCGAACTGGGCGAACGCCTGTGCTTCGGCTTCCACTTCTATATGGCGGACAGCCGCGAGCAGGGCCTCAAAGAGGCGGCCAAATATTACGAGGAGAACCTGAAAATGTTCGGCGAGCTGCGCCTGGTGCGCGCGCTTACCGAGGAGCAGATCGAGATCATGCGCGATCCGCTGCGCGCGCCGAGCGCGAAACTCCCGCGCGTCGAGGACGCCGTGAAGGCGGGCGGCTTCCTGTGCGGCAACGGCGACGACCTCATCGCCCACCTCAAGGCGCTGGAGGAAAAATACCCGGCGCTCGACCGCATCTCCGTCAGTTTGTCGGTGGGCGTGCCGGAGAAGATCGCGCTCGAGCAGCTCGAGCGCTTCGCCACAGAGGTGATGCCGGCGTTCACCGGCGCGAAGGCACAAGCGGTGGCGGCGGAGTAGTTGGTAGGGCGCATGAGCGGCCGATGGGCCGCGTAATGCGCTGGCGCAATACGGCCTTCGGCCTATTGCGCCCTACGGCTTCCGGCCCACGGCGCAGTGGAGCGCGGTGGCCTGCAGCAGCGGCCCGGCCGAGAGCGCGGCGGCGCGGGCCGCGTGCCAGGTCGCGGTCTCCTCGGGCGTGAGCTGCGCGAGCACGTGGTCCTCGCGATAGCGCCAGATCGGGCCGTCGGGATCGTCGAGCGTGACGAGCGCCGGAAAGCCGACGAGGTCGGCGAGCCCGGCACGGCGCAAGCGGGGATAGAGACTGGCATCGGCAACGCCGACCGGGCCGACCGACTGCGGCGGCACGTCGACCTTCGCCCGGATCGCGGGCGGAAGCTTCAGGTTCCACCATTGCGGCAGGTCGATTGCGCGCACGACGATGCCGACGCGCCCGCCCGGCCGCGCCACACGCAACATCTCGGCGATCGCCTTTTCGGCGTCGCACTCCTCGAGCACGGTGATCGAGAACACGCAGTCGAATGTTTGATCGGGAAACGGCAGCGCCGTGGCGCTGCCGGGCGCAAAGCGGATGCGGTCGGCGACGTCGGCAGCCAGCTCGGCCGCCTCGCGCAAGAGGAAAGGGTTTACGTCGACGGCGTCGATGCGCGCGCCCTCCCCAAGCCGTTCGGCGAACTGCCGGGCAAACGCGCCCGAGCCGCAGCCGACATCGAGGATGCGGCTGCCGGGCGAAGGCGCCAGCAGATCGACGAGATTGCGGAACATCGCGCGGTAGCTCGGCATGCGGTCGCGGTCTTCGAGCGCCGCAACGCCGCCGATGTGCGCGCCGCCCAGGCGGATCACGGTGAAACGGCGCGCCAGTTCCGACAGCGCGGGGTCCCACTGCGACGGCGAGAGAAAGAACGGCAGCAGGATCAGCGGCGGCCCTTGCCCCTCGATGCGAAAGGTCAGGCCGGCGTGGGCGCCGTTGCGCGCATCAAGCGCGGCTCGATCCAGCGGCACATCGGCCAGGAATCCGACCATCGAGTCGGCGACCTCCGGCCGATCGGCGATTACGTCCGACCAGGCAGCGGCCTCGTAATCGCGCAGCACGTGGCGGCGCGCCTGCGGCAGGCGCGCGTGCACGCGCTCGGCTACTTCCGCGGTCAGGCCCGTGTCGCCGGAAATCATCAGCAGTCGAGGCGCGAGCGGCGCGAACGGCGCGGGGTCGACGCGCGTCGCCGCGCACAGCACGACGCCGCCGATGCGCTCGGAATATTGCGTGGCGAAGCCGGCGAGGTCGCTCGCCACCTGAGTCGCCACATGCGCCCGCGCGAGGCCGAGGTGGTCCATCAGCGCGGCGAGGCGATCGGCGGTGTGCATATTCACGCCGCCGCATCCTCCCGGATCATCGCCGCGCCCTTCTCGGCGATCATGATGGTGGGCGCATTGGTGTTGGCGGTGGTGACCGCCGGCATGACCGAGGCGTCGATGACGCGCAGGCGGTCGAGCCCGCGCACCTTGAGGCGCGAATCCACCACGGCGAGCGGGTCCTCGCCCATGCGGCAGGTGCCGACGATGTGATAGATGGTCGTGCCCTGGCTGCGGATGTAATCGGCGAGGGCGTCTTCACGCGTCACACCGGGGCCGGGCGTTATCTCAGCAACGCTATGGCGGGCGAGCGCGGGCGCTGCAAAGACGCGGCGCGCAAATCCGATGCCGGCGAGCGAAACGCGCAGGTCGTTCTCGGCGGTGAGATAATTCGCCTTGAGCGAGGGACGCACGAACGGATCGGCCGAAACCGCCATCACGCTGCCGCGGCTCTGCGGCCGCGCGATCGACACCGCGATGGTCATGCCGGGCGCGCGCTCCAGTTCGCCGAAGCGGTTGTGGTCGTAGCTCGCGGGCGAGAACAGGAGCTGGATGTCCGGGCTCGCGAGCCCGTCGCGGCTACGCACGAACGCCTGCGCACTCGACACCCCGAAGGTGAGCGCGCCGCGCCCCGTTGTCAGCCAGCGCGCGATCTCGCCGAGAACGCGGGGCGCGCGCGCCAGATTGTTGATCGACACCGCGTCCTTGACCCGGTGCGAAATGCGGATGGCGTAGTGATCGGAGAGATTGGCGCCCACGCCGGGGAGATCGTGGACGACGTCGATCCCGAGCGAGGCGAGATGCGCCGCCGGGCCGACGCCGGAGACGTGGAGCAGGTGCGGCGAGTTGATGGTGCCGCCGGCAACGATCACCTCGCGGGCGGCGAGCGCGTTGCGCTCGCGGCCGCGCTGGCGGAACGCAACGCCGATGCAGCGCCGGCCCTCGAACAGAAGCCTGGTCGCAAACGCCTTGGTCTCGACGCGCAGATTCGCCCGCCCCTTCGCCTGCGCCAGAAACGTGCGCGCGGTCGAGCCGCGGAAGCGGCCGTTGCGCGACATTTGCGAAAAGCCGACGCCTTCGTGCACGCGGCCGTTGAGGTCGGGGCTCGCCGGAATGCCGACTTGCTGCGCCGCCTCGACGAAGCGGCGGGTGAGCGGCAGCACCGTGCGGTAATCCTCGACCAGGATCGGGCCGTCCTTGCCGCGCCGCTCGGGCTCGCCCGGCGCGTAGCGCTCGATCGATTTGAAATACGGCAGGCATTCGTCGAACGACCAGCCGCGGCAGCCCATCTGCGACCAGCCGTCGTAATCGGCGGGATTGCCGCGGATCCAAAGCATGCCGTTGATCGAGCTCGATCCGCCGAGCACGCGCCCGCGCGGCCAGTGAATCTGTCGGCCGTTGACGCCGGGCTGCGGGTCGGTCGCGTAGTTCCAGTTGACGAGCGGATTGTGCAGCAGATGGAGCACGCCCGCCGGCACGTGGATCATCGGGTGCCAATCGCGCGGGCCCGCTTCGAGCAGAAGCACGCGCGCGCCGTCGGCGCTCAGGCGATTGGCGAGCACGCAGCCGGCCGAGCCGGCGCCGACGATGACGTAGTCCGCGTGCAACGTATCGGTCATGGCGCGATGGTGGGCGAGTTGGCGTGGGCGGGCAAGAGGTCGTCCCTCCCCGCGCAGCGGGGAGGGTGGCGCCGCGCGCAAGCGCGGCGCCGGGTGGGGTGTGTTGCAGCGGGCTCGGCGCTCGTGAAAATTACCCCACCCGGCCCGCCGTCGCTCCGCGCCGGCGGTCCACCCTCCCCCTTCGGGGTCCCGCAGGGGGAGGGATAAGAAAGAGGAGGCTTCCGTGGGTGCGCCGTCGAAGAACCAAGCGTGGCTAGACCAAGTGAAGGAAGAGGCGCTCGAACCGGAGCTGCCGATCTGCGATCCGCATCATCACCTGTGGGACCAGCGCCACGAGCGCGAGCAGGAGCGCTATCTGCTCGACGAAATCCTCGACGACATCGCCGGCGGCCACAACGTGGTCTCGACCGTGTTCATCGAATGCAATTCAATGTTCAAGGCGGACGGGCCGGAGGCCTATCGCTGCATCGGCGAAACCGAGTTCGTCAACGGCATCGCCGCCATGGCCGCCTCGGGCCTCTACGGCACGCCGCGCATCGCCGCCGGGATCGTCGGCACCGCGGATCTGCGGCTGGGCGACAAGGTCGCCGACGTGCTCGATGAGCAGATCGCGGCGGGCGGCGGCCGCTTTTGCGGCATAAGGCGCGGCGCCTTCTGGCACGCAAGCCCGGAGATCCAGAACCACCGCACCAATCCGCCCGAGCACTTGCTGCTGCAGGATGACTTCCAGGCCGGCTTCAAGCATCTCGCGCCGCGCGAGCTGTCCTTCGAAGTGTGGTGCGCGCACACGCAGCTGCCCGACGCCGTCGGCCTCGCACGCGCATTCCCCGACACGACAATCGTGCTCGACCATTTCGGCGGCCCGATCGGCATCGGCCCCTACGCCGGCAAACAGGCCGAGGTGTTCGCCTATTGGAAATCGCAGATCGACGAACTGGCGAAATGCGAGAACGTCTACGCCAAGCTCGGCGGGCTCAACATGGATGTCAACGGCTACGGCTGGCAGCACCGCCCGAAGCCCCCGACCAGCGCCGAACTCGCGCAGGCCACGCGCCATTATTTCGAGCACACGATCGAGCGCTTCGGGCCGAAGCGCTGCATGTTCGAGTCGAACTTCCCGGTCGATAAACTTAGCTGCAGCTACACGGTGGTATGGAACTCGTTCAAGCTTTTGACCAAGGGCTATTCAGCCGACGAGCGCGCGGCCATGTTCCACGACACCGCGGCGAAGGTTTATCGGGTGTGAATTTGTAGGGCGCAATAGCGAAGCGTATTGCGCCATTCACCGTAAGCCGGCGCAATACGGCCTTCGGCCTATTGCGCCCTACTTCCGCGGCCAGCGCGCAGCGACGGCGGGCAACACCTCCTCGATCAGCCGGCGGGTCTGGGCGAGCACCATCTCCTCGCCGCCCAAGACCGGCCGCAGGACGAATTTCGAAACGCCGGCGTCGACCAAATCCGCCATGCGCGCGACGATCGCCGCCGCATCGCCGATTGCGAAATAGGACGGCACTTCGCGTCCGACGCGGCGGACGACCTGCGCCTTCGCTTCGGCGACGGCCGGTTCGTCGGCGCTGCCGAAATGAAACGCCATGCCGGCACCGTAATGGTCTTCGTCGATCGTGCGGCCGGCCGCGGCTGCCGCCTCCTTGATGGCGCGGATCACGCGCGCGACGTCGCCTAGTCCGTCGAGGCCGGCCTGCCAGCCGGTGCCGTAGCGGGCGGTGCGGCGGATCGCAGCATCGGATGAGCCGCCGATCCACATCGGCAGCTCGGCCTGCGCCGGCTTGGGCGCGATGCTCGCGCCTTGAAGATGGAAGTGGGCGCCGTCGAAATCGACCGCTTCCTCGGTCCACAGCCGGCGCACGATTTCCAACGCCTCGTCCATGCGCTTGCCGCGCGAGCGCGTATCGAGGCCGAGCGCGCGCCATTCCGGCCCCGCGGGCGAGCCGATGCCGAAAGCGGGCAGCAGCCGTCCCTCGGAGAGCACGTCGATCGTCGCGCATTGCTTCGCCACCAGCACTGGATCGCGCTGCGCCAGCGAGAGCACGTTCATGCCGAATTTGAGCCGGCGCGTGCGCCCGGCGAGCGCCGCCATCACGCTCATGCATTCGAGCGCGGGAGCGGTGCTGATAACCCGGTCCGACTGCCAGATGGAATCGACGCCACCTTCTTCGCACAGATCGACCCAGCGCCAGAACCCGCGCGCATCGGCGAACGGAAAGGCGGCGATCCCCATGCCGACGCTGATGGTCATGTGAGCCTCTCCGTGCGGCTACGTCATCTTGTCATTTGCGAGGAGGACGAAGGCCGACGAAAGCAATCCAGGCGATACCCAGGGCGATTGCATCATCGGTGCGTCGGTCTTTATCCATACCGCGATCAAAATGGCAGGGCGCAGGGGATCACATGGCGGCTGTGGCGGCGGTAGATGCGAAAGTGGGCGTCGGTCGTCAGCACGATCGGATCGGATAGCACTTCGGTCATTCTTACAAGACAGGCATCGGCGAGCCTCATAGGGACATCGGCATATTTCTGAATAAGCTTCAATACCGGATCACGGTTGTCGGTGAGCGAGAAGTCGCAAACCACTGCGCTTCGCTGAAGCAGCCCTGCCAATGCCGATCTGCCGTTCTTTCCGAGAAGATGAAAGGCTTCGGACAGAGCCGCTTCACAGCTTTTCCACGGCAACGGCAAAGACGACGATTGAGCTAAGGCCCACTTGTAATGGCGATCGCGGCCGCTCAAAAACGCCACGAGAAAGCCGGCGTCAACGAGAACGCTTGCGGCCATAGCCTGTGGCCTTCAAATATTCTTTCTTGCGTTCGCTCAAATCGGCCGGCAACCCATCGACCGACCCGGCCAAGTCGGCAATAAGCGCCGGTATCTTCCCACTCGCAGGCGCTTTCCCGCCCAGCGTCAAACGTTCGCGAACGACATCGGACTTCGAACGGCGGCGTTCCCGCGACTCCGCCTCGATCTCTGCCACCAACGATTCAGGCAGTCGCACGGTCAGGGTCTTCATTGCGATCTTGTAATACATAGATGCCGGTCGCGCAATACAAAGATCGGGCGACGACGCTAAAGTGTCAGCCCGCCGTCGACGACGATGGTCTGGCCGGTCACCATGGCGGCGGCGAAGCCGAGGAAGACGATGACCTCGGCGATATCATCGGGGGTGCAGCGCCGCTTGAGCACGGCGCCTTCGGCCGACGCGCGCCGCTGCTCCTCGGTCCATTCCACCATCCAGCTCGAATCGACCGATCCCGGCGCCACCGCGTTCACGCGCACCTGTGGCCCGAGCGCGCGCGCCAGATTCTGCGTCAGGCTGACGACGCCGGCCTTGGTGGCTGAATAGGCGAGGCTGCTGCCGGCGCGGCCGACGCCGGCGATGGAAGCCGTGTTCACGATCGCGCCGTGGGCGGCCTTGAGCGCGGGCGCCGCCGCCTTGGCGCAGCGGAACACGCCGAGCAGGTTGACCTGCAACAGCATATTCCAAAGGTCCTCCGTGATGAGGTCGAGTTCGCGCGGTTCGATCTTGCGCCGCGTGCCGGGCGTGCCTGCGTTCGAAACGAGGAGGTCGAGGCGTCCGAGATCGTCGACCGCCTTCTCGACCATGCGCGCGCAATCGCCCGCGTCGCCGACGTTGCCGGGTGCCCCGAGGGCCTTGAGCCCGCCGGCCGCGAGCTTGGCGACGGCTTCTCGGCCGCGCGCATCGTCGGGCAGAAAATTGATCGCGACCCCGGCGCCGTTACGGGCGAGCATCGCCGCGGTGGCGAGCCCGATGCCCGACGCGCCGCCGGTCACGAGTGCGGTCTTCCCGGCAAGATCATAGGCGATCATGAAGGCCTCCGTTGATTTGCCCCGACCTCGTCATCGCCCGCGAAAGCGGGCGATCCAGTAAACACCCATCCTTCAGATAAACCCGCGACCTGTGGTTACTGGATGGCCCGCTTTCGTGGGGCATGACGAGTCGGAGTTTCTCAGCCAAACGTCGCAAATATTTCCTCGAACGCCTTGAGCTGGTTGCCGGCGGCGGACGAGGGCACGATGACCGGCGTGCGCACGCCGGCCGCGACCCAGGCTTCCACGCCCTCGCGCACGCGCGCGGGTGGCCCGGAGAGCGTCACGTCGTCGATCCAGGCGTCGGTGAGATATTTGGGCACGTCGTGCGGCCGGTTTTCCGCGAGCGCCCTTTCGATCGCGCTCATCTCCTCGACGTAGCCGGCCTCCTTCCAATAGTTGCGGTAGTTCGGCAGGCCCGCGTAATGGGTGAGCGTGCGCCGATGCACGGCACGCGCGGCGGCAAGGTCGTCGGTGATGCAGGTCGGCAGCATGTTGCCGATGAAGAAATTCTCGTCTGCGCGCTTGTCCGCCGGCAGCGCGGCGAGCGAGGTCTTCATGTGCGACAAGCTGGCGTTGGCAAACACCACGCCCTGGGCGATTTCGCCCGACAGCGCCACCATTTTCGTGCGCAGCGCGGCGAGGACGATCGGCGGCGGCGCGCCGATGTTCTCGTAGGCGCGCAACCGCGCCACGAAGGCGCGGATGTCGGCGAGCGGCCGGCCCGGTTTCGCCTCCATACGCGCCTGGCTTGGCGCATGCGCCACGCCGATGCCGAGGCGAAAGCGCCCTGCGGAAACTTCGTTGAGGAACGCGGCGCTCTGGGCGAAATCATCGAGCGAGCGCGCGTAGATCGGCGCGATCGCGGTGCCGAACACGATCCGCTCGGTCGCGAGCGCGAGCGCGTCACACAAGGAAAAGTTGGCGAAGCGGCTGGGCGCGTAGATGCCGGCAAAACCGCGCCGCTCGATCTCGCGCGCAAGGTCGAGGGTGAGGCGGCGCCGGCCCGGCACCGCGACCAGGCTCACCGCGGGAAGCTGCGAAGGCATGGGACCCCCGATTTACGGAGGCTCCATTCTACCGGCTGCGCACGAAACGGCGACGGCAAAATCCGTCAGGTCAGGCGGAGACTCCGGCCCGCGTCTTTTCCCGCAGGAAACCGACGACGAGGAGGAGAATCACGGCGCCGATGATACCGGCGATATAAATCGACGCGTCGATGGAGTTCACCTTGCCGAGCCCGGCCGCGACCAGCAGCCGGCCGATGATAAGCCCACCAATCCCGCCGACGATGGTCGCAACGACGATGTGCAGGCCGAAGAACACCGAGCCTCGTGCGAACAGGCCGGCCAGCAAACCGATCACCAATCCGATGGCGAGCAAAACGATATCGAGGCCGATCTCAAATGGGTTGCTCAAGTCGAACATGGCATCCTCCCCTGATGCGACGCCGGACGCTACCATCGATTCACAAACTTGGGTAGTGCTGCCCCTTACAAAGAGGCAGGGATTTTCTCAGTCCCCTCCCCCTAGTCCGCGAACCCGAAGTTCGCATCACGATTGCCGCGAGTCCGATTGCGAACGTCGGGTTCAAAGCGGCACTAGAATCATAGCGTTGCTGATGTCCTTCGATTCCGAAGTTCGCTACGGAGCGAGCTGCAGAATCATGCGAACTTCGGAATCGGGACACTAGTACCAAGCCCGTGCCGCCGCCATGCTGCGACAAATGAATCGCTCGACGGCGCAGGCGTTCCTGGTTGGGCTCGGCACCGCCGTGGTGCCGCTCGATACCGCGGTGAACATCGCGTTCCCGGCGATCACGCGCGGCTTTGCGCTGGCCACCGCCGACATCCAGTGGGTGGTGATCTGCTACGTGCTCACCTACACGGCGTTGACGCTCGCGCTCGGCCGCATCGGCGACATCTACGGCCACACGCGCGTGTTCCGCGCCGGGCTCGTGTGGAGCACGCTTGCGCTCGCCGCATGCGCGCTCGCGCCCAGTTTTGCGACATTGCTCGTCGCCCGTTTCCTCCAGGGCATCGGCGCGGCCCTGATCCTGAGCTGCGGGGCGGCGCTGGCGACCGCCGCCTATGGGGAAGCGCGGCGCGGCCGCGCGCTCGGCCTCTACACCATGATGTTCGCCGCCGGGCTCACGCTCGGCCCCTGGGTCGGCGGCGCACTGGTGGAAAAATGGGATTGGCCGGCGGTGTTCGCCTTCCGGGTGCCGATCGCGGCGCTGGCGCTGCTCCTCTCGCGCCGCCTGCCGGCGCCGCCGCGGCCGGCGACACGCGAGCCGTTCGACCTCGCGGGCGCCGTGCTACTCGCCGCGGCGCTCACGGCCATGCTGTTCGCGTTCAACCGCAGCGGCGAACTCGCCGCCGTGCCGCTCGGGCTCGTCGCGCTCGCCGCCTTCGCGGCCTTCTTCCGGCACGAGGCGCGCTCGCCCGCGCCGATCATCGACCCGTCGGTGTTCCGCCTGCCCGGCTTTGCGGCGGTCAACCTCGCCAACGTGCTCATCAACCTCGCGGCCTTCGCGGTGTGGCTGCTCGTGCCGTTCTATCTCACGCGCGCGACCGATTTTCCTCTCGCGGCGAGCGGCGCGATTCTCGCGAGCGGTTCGCTCGCCATGACGGTCGCCGCCCCGATTGCCGGACGCCTTGCCGGCCGCATCGCCCCACGCGCTCTCGCGATCGCCGGGGCGGTGCTCATCGGCGCGGGCCTTCTGCTGGTCGCGACCTGGGCGCGCGGGACGAGCGCCGTGTGGCTCATCGCGACGCTCACGTTGCACGGCGTGGGCCTCGGGCTGTTCCAGCTCGCCTGTACCGATATCGTGACCGCGACGATCCCGCCGCAGAACCGCGGCGTGGCCGGAAGCCTCGCCATGGTGACGCGCACGGTCGGCACCGTGAGCGCGGCCGCACTCGTCATGCTGCTGTTCGCGCAGCTCGACGCGCGCGCGGGATTCATCACCGCGTTTGAGCGCACGTTCGTTGTCGCCGGATTGCTGGCGCTCGCGATGGCGGGGCTGCTGGGGCTGCGCCGGCGGGGGAAATAATCACGCAGGCTTGCCGTTCGCATACGGCTTGAGCGCGGCGTACATCACTTCGTAGGCCGGGGTGGGCACGCCAAGCTCGCGGCCGAGCGAAACCACCTTGCCGCCGAGCCACGGCAGCTCGAGCCGGTTGCCGCGCAGCAAATCGACCGCCATCGAGGGCATCATCTCGGGCGGGAAGTTGCGCGTCGCCTTGAGCATGCGTGCTTCGAGATCGGGCGCGAGCTTGACGCCGCGGGCGCGGCCGACGGCGGCGACCTCGGCGACGCCCTTCTCGAACAGGCCGAACACGTCGGGGTCGTCGCGCAGCTTGCCGAACGGGAGGCGCGTGAGCGAGACGACCGAGCTGTTGGTGGCGAGCAGCACGAATTTCTCCCACAGCGCGGTGACGACTTCCTCCGTGTTGACGGACTCGAAGCCGGCTGCCTGGCACGCCGCATGGAAAGCTGCGCCGCGCGCGCTCGGCCGCCCGTCGAGCTCGCCGAACACGAGGCGCATGAAGGTGCCGGTCTGCCGGATAACGCCGGGCTCGGCGATGGTGGCGCTGATCTGCGCGACGCCGCCCATGACCGGGTCCTTGCCGAGGATCGGGATGAGGCGCTCGCTCGCGTCTATTCCGTTCTGCAGCGGGATGACGGCGGTCTCGCGCCCGACGATCGGCCGGATGGCGGCGCCGGCGCTCTCCACGTCCCACAGCTTGACGCAGAACAAGACGACGTCGACCGGCCCGATCGCGGCGGGATCGTCGGTCGCCTGGGTGGGCACGAGGTGGATGTCGCCGCGAGGACCGAGCACCTGCAGTCCGCGCTCGCGCATGGCCTTAAGATGCGCCCCGCGCGCCAGGAATGTCACGTCGCTGCCGCCTTTCGCCAGCGCCGCTCCGAATGCGCCGCCGACTCCGCCGGCCCCGATCACCGCAATCCGCATCGTGTTGTTCCTCTCGTGATGTCCCTGCGGGATATGGCACAATCCGGCATCGCGGTCTGTAGCCCGGCTGAAGCCTCGCGCAGCGAGGCGAAATCCGGGAGCGGCCATACCATGTCAATCCCGCATTCCGTTGCGCTCCATGCGGGCTACGAACGAAGGAGAACGCATGGCGCTGCTGCTCATCGAATTGGACAAGCGGATCGGCAACGCCCAGGAGTGGCGCGACACTTTTGCGGCGCAACTGCCGGACCTGCCGATCCGCACCTGGCCGGACAACGGCGACGTAGCGGAGATCGAGTACCTCGCCTTCATGCATCCCGACTTCGGCAAGCTGCCGGAATTTCCCAATCTCAAGGCCATGTTCAGCCGCTCCGCCGGCGTCGAGGCTTTCATCCACCATCCGAAAATGCCGAAGGTGCCGCTCGGCAAGATCGAGCCGCCCGGCGGCGATCCGATGATGACCGAATACGTGGTCATGCACGTGCTGCGCCTGCACCGCGAGATGCCGAAGTATCAGGCAGCGCAGGCGCGGCGCGAGTGGATGCGCGTGCCGATCGTGCGGCCCGAGCAGCGGCGCATCGGCTTTCTCGGCTACGGCATGATGGCGAAGCCGCCGGCACTGGTGCTCAAGTCGCTCGGCTTTCCGGTCTCCGCCTGGGTGCGCTCGCCGCGCGCGGCGGAGGTGCCGATTTTCCATGGGCCTGACCAGCTCGCCGCCTTCCTGGCGCAGACCGACATTGCGGTGTGCCTGCTGCCGCTCACGGCGGCGACCGAAGGGATTTTGGGCGCGCAAAATTTCGCCCTGATGCCCAAGGGGGCCATGGTGATCAACGTCGGGCGCGGCAAGCACGTTGTGGAGAAGGATCTGATCGCCGCGCTCGACTCCGGCCAATTGTCCCACGCCGTGCTCGACGCGCTGTGGCCCGAGCCGCTGCCGAAGGACAACCCGCTGTGGACCCACCCCAAGGTCACGGTGATGCCGCACGTGGCGCGGCGGCCGACCGTCGCACAGCTCGTCAGCGAAATGGTCGCCAACATCGAGAGCCTGCGCGCGGGCGGCAAGCTGCTGCAGGAAGTGGATGTGATGCGAGGGTATTGATCGTAGCCCGCATGGAGCGAAGCAGAATGCGGGAGTAATGCGGCGGCGGCGCCCGGATTGCGCCTCGCTGCGCGAGGCTCCATCCGGGCTACACGCCCTCCCCTGCCCGCGCGATCTTCTCCACGCTCGTAAGCCACCCGTCGATGTCGCGGTCGGAGGGCTCGATCAGCACGTGGCCGGCGCCGGCGTCGCGATAGGCCGCAAGCCGGGCGGAAAGCTCGCCCGCGTCCTTGCCGTCCCAGGAGGTGCGCAGCGAAATGGAGAAGTTCGCCTCCGGACGCGCGGCGCGCAGCCGGGCGATGATCGGCGCCGCCTTGTCGGGCGGCAGGCGCGAGCCATGCCAGCCGTCGCAGAGTTTGACCGCCCGCGCGAGCGCCTTCTCGGACGAGCCGCCGACCCAGATCGGAATCGGCGCAGGCTTCGGCTCCATGCGCATGTCGGCAATCTGCGCCGAAATGTATTTGGTCGAGAAGGTTACCGGGTCGTCGCGCCACAGCGCGCGCATGAGCGCGATGCTCTCGTCGGTGCGCCGGCCGCGCTCGCGGAACGGCACGCCGAGCGCGGCGAACTCGGCCTCGAGCCAGCCGACCCCGATGCCGAAAATGACGCGCCCGCCGCTGAGCGATTGCAAGGTTGCAACCTGTTTGGCCACCGGCACCGGGTGGTGCATCGGCAGCACGATGACGCTGGTGCCGAGCCGCACGCGCCTGGTCGCAGCGCCCGCCCAGGTGAGCGTGAGGATCGGCTCGTAGAACGCCGGCGACGGCGGATAGGGCGCGCCCTTGGGCAGGATCACGTGCTCGCTCACCCACACGTCGGCAAAGCCGAGGTCCTCGGCCTGGACCGCCGCGCGCGTGATCGCGTCGGGCGCCGCCTTGCGGCCGATGTGGGGGAGATGGATGCCAAGTTGCATGGTGTTTGCTCCCGTAGGGCGCATTAGCGGCCGATGGGCCGCGTAATGCGCCGTTATTTGTTTTATCGGCGGATTACGCCCCGCTGCGCGGGTTAATCCGCCCTACTGCGCCAGATAGCCGCCGTCGACCGGCAGCTCGATGCCGGTGATGTAGGAGGCCTCGTCGGAGGCGAGGAACAAATTCGCGTAGGCGACCTCCTCGACCCGGCCCTCGCGCTTCATCGGCACCGCGGCGATCGCGGCCGCGCGCACCTTCGGATCGGCCGACATTTTCGACGTGCGCATCGGCGGCAGCATGCCGGGATGCACCGAATTGACCCGGATGTTGTCGCGCGCGTATTGGACCGCGGCCGCCTTGGTCATGGCGCGCACCGCGCCCTTGGCGGCGTTGTAGCCCGGATGCACGAACACCTGGCCGACGATGCCCGAGATCGACGAGGTATTGACGATCGACCCGCGCTTCGCCTTTTGCATCACCGGGATGACCGCGCGCATGCCGAGGAACACGCCGCGCGCGTTAACGGACATCTGCTGCTCCCATACCGCGAGGCTCAGGCGATCCGGGTCGGAACCCGACACGCCGGCGTTGTTGACGAGGACGTCGATCGTGCCCCAGGCGGCGAGCGCGGCATCGACCGCGGCCTGCCATTGGTCGACATCGGAGACATCGAGGTGCTGATAACGCGCGGTGCCGCCGGCCTGGGTGATGATGCCGACCACCGCCTCGCCGTCGGCATCGATGAGGTCCGCGCACATCACCTTGGCGCCTTCGGCCGCGAAGATTTTCGCGGTCGACGCCCCCATGCCGGAGGCCGCGCCGGTGACGATCGCAACCTTCTCCTTGAGCCGCATGGCCGATTCCTCCCGCTGATTTCGTCGTAATGGTCGCGCGGTGTCCCGATTCCGAAGTTCGCCTGAGTTCGCCGCACGCTCCCGAGCGAACTTCGGAATCGAAGGACACTAGCAACTCTATGATTCTAGTGCCGCTTTGAACCCGAAGTTCGCAATCGGAGTCGCGGCAATTGTGGTGCGAACTTCGGGTTCGCGGCACTAGTCTGACACGACGAACACCCGGTGGGGAACCGGCGCCTTGATCCAGGTTATGGCTGCGGATCGGTTGCGGCGCTATCCTGCGCGAACGTCATGACGGCTCTCACGCGATGAACGCGTCCGTGCGCGACCGCCCGGCGAGCGAAGCGCCGCCGCGGCGCCGGCCGCGCGCGCAAGCACTGCATCTTTTCGCCTGGTTCGGCCGCGAGGCGGCCGCGCTCAATCCCGGCTGCTTTGCCCTGGTGATGGCGACGGGCATCGTTTCGAACGCGTTCTTCCTTGTGGGGCGACGCAACCTCGCCGACGCGCTGTTCGCCGTGAACCTCCTCGCCTATGCATGGCTGTGGCTGCTCACCGCCGCGCGCGCCGCGCGCGCTCCCGCAGCGTTGGTCGCCGATCTCGCCAGCCCCCACCGCGTGTTTCTGTTCTTCACCGCGGTAGCGGCAACCGACGTCCTCGGCATGTCGATCGCGCTGCGCGGCCTCGCGACGGCGGCCCTCGTCTTCTGGCTCTTCGCGCTCGCGCTCTGGGTGGTGCTGATCTATCTCGGCTTCGCGGTGTTCCTGTTCCGCAACGATGCGGCGCGCGCCGACGTGATCGAAGGCGCCTGGCTCAACGCTATCGTCGGCACTCAGTCGCTCGCGATCCTCGGCGGCGCCGTCGCCCTGCCGACCGCGCACGCCGACCCGCAGGTGTTCCTGCTGCTGCCGGCGTTGTGGGCGGTCGGTTTCGGCCTCTACGCCATCCTTATCGTGCTGATGATGAACCGGCTGATGTTCGCGCCGGTCGGTCCCGACGACGTCGAGCCGCCGCTGTGGATCGTCATGGGGGCGGGGGCCATCACCGTCAACGCCGGGACGATCCTGGCGCAGCACGGCGGAGCCAACCCGTTCCTGCGCTCCCTCACCCCGTTCTTCGGAGCCGCGACGCTCGCCACCTGGGCGTGGGCGACATGGCTCATCCCGCTGCTCGTCCTGCTCGGCATCTGGAAGCATGGCGTCCATCGCGTGCCGATCTGCTACTCGGCGATGCTGTGGAGCATGGTGTTCCCGCTCGGCATGTACGCGGTCGCGACGCTGCGGGTGGCGCGGCTCGCGGACGCGCCGGCGCTCGCAACCTTCTCGGGCGCGATGGGGTGGATCGCGCTTCTCGCCTGGGCCGCGACCGCCGGGGGCCTGATCGCCGCAACGGTGCGCAGCCTGCGGGCTTACGCGGAGTACCCGTAGCCCGCATGAGCGCAGCGAAATGCGGGACTCTAGCCCCGGATTTCGCTTCGCTCATCCGGGCTACGGTCGGATCAGGTCGCTATTTGGCTCCCTCGGTTTGTGCGACTTTCACCAGCGGACAAATTCCCTTTTCCTCGGAGAGCGGCCGGAATGCCTCGCTTGCCGGGATGGTCGTGACGACCTTGAAATAGTCGAAGGGCGCCTTGGATTCGGAGGGCTTCTTGACCTCGACCAGATACATGTCGTGCAGCGCCCGGCCGTCGACCCGGATCTTGACCGTGCCGAACAGCGGGTCGTCGAACTGGGTCGTCTTCATCGCGTCGACCACCTTGGCGCCGTCGGCGGGCGAGCCGACCTTGGCGACCGACTCCAGATAATGCAGCACCGAGGAATAGACCCCCGCCTGGACCATGGTCGGATACTTGCCGCCGTTGCGCGCGGCGAAGCGCTTGGCGAACGCGCGGGTCTTGTCGTTGAGGTCCCAATAGAACGCGGTGGTCAAGGTCAGGCCCTGGGCGGTCTGCAGCCCGAGCGCGTGCACGTCCGAGAGGAACACCAGCAGGCCCGCGAGCCGCTGGCCGCCCTGGACGATGCCGAACTCGGACGCCTGCTTGATCGAGTTGATGGTGTCGCCGCCGGCATTGGCGAGCCCGATCACCTGCGCCTTCGACGCCTGGGCCTGCAGCAGGTAGGAGGAGAAATCCGGCGTGTTGAGCGGCACGCGCACCTCGCCGAGCACCTGCCCGCCGGCCGCCTTCACCACCGCCCCGGTGTCCCGCGCAAGCGCGTGGCCGAAGGCGTAATCGGCGGTGATGAAAAACCAGGTCTTGCCGCCCTTCTTGACGATGGCGCCGCCGGTGCCGTGGGCGAGCGACCAGGTGTCGTAGGTCCAGTGCACCGTGTTGGGGGAGCATTGTTTGTCGGTGAGGTCGGAATCGGCCGCCCCGGAGATCAGAAAGACCTTGTTCTTCTCGCGCACCACGTCGGCGACGGCGAGCGCAACCGAGGAGGTCGGCACGTCGGCGATGGCGTCGACGTGATCGACGTCGAACCAGTGCCGCGCGATCCCCGAGCCGACGTCCGGCTTGTTCTGGTGGTCGCCGCTGATCACGGTGACGTTCATGCCGTGGTCGGTCGGTTTAAAGTCCTCGACCGCCATGTTGGCGGCGGCCACCGACCCGGCCCCGCCGATATCGGCGTAAAGGCTCGACATGTCGGAAAGAACGCCGATCTTGACGTTCGTCTGAGCCTGAGCAGGGAAAAGGCCGAGCGCGAACGCGAACGGCAGCGCGAGAGACAGGGACGCTTTCATGACGGACCTCGAAACTTGAGCCCGCCCCAGTTGAGCCTAGCCAAGCGCCCGCCCCGCGCCTTATCGCGAGTCATTGATCCAGATTAGGCCGACGCAGACTGGGAACCGCGGCAGAACCTGGCGGTTGAAAAGGTAGCTCCGTTGCTGCCCGGCCCGCCCATGAACCAACCAAAAGCGAAAAAACCAAAAGCCAAAAGTGGGCTGCTCACCAAGCTTCTCACCCATCTGCTGATGGGCGCCTCGCTCGGGCTAGCCTGTGCCATCCTCGTGCTGTCGACCGATCTCGCCCACCTGCGGGACTTCTTCGCCAGCAAGCCGGACCCGCTGGTTGCGGAATTGCGTTTCGTCCTCAACCTGGCGCTGGCGTTCGCGCTCAGCGCCACGCTCACCGGCTATATTTTCATGCAGATGGAACAGCGCTGAATACCTCCCGCGACCTCGCCGTTCGGTAAACCCCTCGCACTGGACCGGGTTGGCCAAACCTGCGAAGAATGGCAGTTGAGGGGAACCGCCGCTTGAGCAACGAGACCATCCTCGAAACCGAGGATTTGACGAAGGAATTTTCCGGCTTCGTGGCCGTCAACGGGGTCGGCTTGCGGGTCGCGCGCGGCACGATCCATGCGCTGATCGGGCCGAACGGCGCCGGCAAGACCACCTGCTTCAACCTGCTGACCAAATTCCTGAGCCCCTCGCGCGGGCGCATCGTGTTCAAGGGCCGCGACATCACCGCTCTCCCGCCCGCCGAGGTCGCCCGTCTCGGGCTCGTGCGCTCGTTTCAGATTTCCGCCGTGTTCCCCCACCTGACCGTGCTGGAAAACGTGCGCATCGCGCTGCAGCGCCAGCGCGGCGGCTCATTCGACTTTTGGCGCTCGACGCGCGTGCTCGACGCGTTCAACGAGCGCGCGCGGGCGCTGATCGCCGACGTCGGCCTTTCGAGCTTTGCCGAGACGCTTGCGGTCGAACTGCCCTATGGGCGCAAGCGGGCGCTCGAGCTTGCCACCACGCTCGCGCTCGAGCCGGAGATGATGCTGCTCGACGAGCCGACCGCCGGCATGGGGCACGAGGACATCGACCGCATCGCCGCGCTGATCAAATCCGCCGCCGCCGACCGCACCGTGCTCATGGTCGAGCATAATCTCAGCGTGGTCGCGAACCTTTCCGACACCATCACCGTGCTCACGCGCGGGCGCGTGCTCGCCGAGGGCGATTACGCCACGGTGTCGGCGAACCCGGAGGTGCGCGAGGCTTACATGGGGACGGGCCATGAGTGAGGCGGGCACTCCCCTTCTTGCGGTCGACGGGCTGCAGGCGTGGTACGGGGAATCCCACATCCTGCACGGCGTCACGTTCCAGGTGTTCCCGGGCGAAGTGGTCACGCTCTTGGGCCGCAACGGCGCCGGCAAGACCACGACGCTCAAGTCGATCATGGGCATCGTTTCCCAGCGCACCGGCTCGGTGCGGTTTTCCGGGACCGAGCTCGTCGGGCGCACGTCGGATCAGATCGCCCGCGCCGGCATCGCCTTCTGCCCGGAGGAACGCGGTATTTTCGCGAGCCTCAACGTCGAGGAAAACCTGCTGCTGCCGCCGCAGGTGCGCGCGGGCGGGCTCGATCTCACGGCGATTTTCACGCTGTTTCCCAATCTCAACGAACGCCTGCGCAGCCAGGGCACCAAGCTTTCCGGCGGCGAACAGCAGATGCTGGCGATCGCCCGCATTCTGCGCACCGGCGCACGCCTGCTGCTCCTCGACGAGCCGACCGAGGGGCTCGCGCCGGTCATCATCCAGCAAATCGGACGCACCATCCGCACGCTCAAGGGGCAGGGCTTTACCATCCTGCTGGTGGAACAGAACTTCCGTTTCGCCTCGACGGTCGCCGACCGATACTACATTATGGAGCACGGCCGCGTGGTCGAAGAGTTCGCCAACGCACAGCTGGAAGCGAACGTCGGCAAGCTGCACGAATATCTGGGAGTGTGAACCCGTTCAGGGGTCAGGGAGAACGACAATGAAGACGTTGCGTTACGCGGCATTCCTCGCCGCCGCGCTGATAACCGGCGCGGCGCAGGCGCAGGACCAGAGCGACGGCGTGGTCAAGATCGGCGTGCTCGATGATATGTCGAGCCTTTATGCCGACCTTGCCGGACCGGGTTCGGTGGTCGCCGCCCGGATGGCGGTCGAGGACTTCGGCGCGGCCGCAAAGGGGCTCAAGGTCGAAATCGTCAGCGCCGATCATCAGAACAAGCCGGACGTGGGCTCCAATATCACGAGGCAATGGATCGACGTGGACAAGGTCGACGTGATCGTCGACGTGGTGACGTCCTCGGTGGCGCTCGCCGTCAACGAGGTGGTGCGTGACAAGAACAAAGTGCTGCTGGTCTCGGGCGCGGCCACGTCGGATCTGACCGGACCGAAGTGTTCCCCCAACACGATCCACTGGACCTACGACACCTGGGCGCTCGCCAACGGCACCGGCAAGGCGATCGTGAAGACCGGCGGCGATAGCTGGTTCTCCATCACTGCGGACTACGCCTTCGGCCACGCGCTCGAGCGCGACACCGCGGCGGTGGTGGAGGCGAACGGCGGCAAGGTGTTGGGGCGGGTACGCGTGCCCATCAACACCAGCGACTTCTCCTCGTACCTGCTGCAGGCCCAGCAGTCCAAGGCGAAGATCATCGGGCTCGCCAACGCCGGCGGCGACACCATCAACTCGATCAAACAGGCGGCCGAGTTCGGCATCGTTGCCGGCGGCCAGAACCTCGCCGGCCTGCTGGTGTTCATCACCGACGTTCATGCGCTCGGGCTGCAGACGGCACAGGGACTGATCATGACCGAGGCGTTCTATTGGGACCGCAACGACGCGAGCCGCGCCTTCGCCAAGCGCTTCGCCGCGCAGAGCAAGGGCAACATGCCGACCATGGTGCACGCCGGCGTCTACTCATCGGTGCTGCATTATCTGAAGGCGGTCGCGGCGCTCAAGGACGACAGCGACGGCAAGGCGGTGGTCGCCAAAATGAAGGAATTGCCGACCGACGATCCGCTGTTCGGCCAAGGCACCGTCCGCGCCGACGGCCGCAAGATCCACGACGTGTATCTGTTCGAGGTGAAGAAGCCGGCCGAGTCGAAGGGGCCGTGGGATTATTACAAGCTGCGCGCCACGATTCCGGCGGCGGAAGCCTTCCGCCCGCTCAAGAACGGCAACTGCCCGCTGGTGAGCGGGTGATGGACTCCCTCTCCCCGCTTGCGGGGAGAGGGTCGGGGTGAGAGGGCCTTCTCAGCTTGCCTGAGCGATTCGAGAGGCTTCCTCACCCGCCCTCGCTTCGCGAGGGCGACCTCTCCCCGCAAGCGGGGAGAGGTGGAGCGTGCGGCTCGCTCTGTATCGTTGCGAGAGGCCGGATGTAACAAATGTTCACCATTTTCGGCATTCCGTCGCAGGCGCTGTTCGGGCAGCTTTTGATCGGGCTGATCAACGGCTCGTTCTACGCGCTGCTGAGCCTCGGGCTCGCCGTGATCTTCGGCATGCTCAACATCATCAATTTCACCCACGGCGCCCAGTACATGATGGGCGCTTTCGTCGCCTACCTCGTGCTCCAGCTCGCGGGCCTCAACTATTGGGTGGCGCTCATCATCGCGCCGATCGTGGTCGGCCTGACCGGCGTCGTCATCGAACGCCTGTTCCTGCAGCGCCTCTACAAGCTCGACCACCTTTACGGCCTCCTGCTCACCTTCGGCCTGGCGCTCATCATCCAGGGCGTGTTCCGCAACTACTACGGTTCCTCCGGCCTGCCCTACCAGGTGCCCGAGGCGCTGCGCGGTGGACAGAACCTCGGCTTCATGTTCCTGCCCAACTATCGCGCCTGGGTGATCTTCTTCTCGGCTGCCGTATGCCTCGCCACCTGGTTCGTGATCGAGCGCACCCGGCTCGGCGCCTATCTGCGCGCGGCGACGGAAAACCCGACCCTTGTGCGCGCCTTCGGCATCAACGTGCCGCGCATGATCACGCTCACCTACGGCTTCGGGGTCGGGCTGGCGGCGATCGCCGGGGTGATGGCGGCGCCGATCTACAACGTGAGCCCGCTCATGGGCGAGGACATCATCATCGTCGTTTTTGCGGTGGTGGTGATCGGCGGCATGGGCTCGATCATGGGCGCGATCGTCACCGGCTTCGCCCTCGGGCTGATCGAGGGACTCACCAAGGTGTTCTTCCCGGAGGCGTCGAACACCGTGATCTTCGTCATCATGGCAATCGTGCTGTTGATCCGGCCGGCCGGCCTGTTCGGGCGGAGCGCGTGATGGAGCGCGTGGTCGATCCGCTCCACGCCGCCTCGCGCAAGCGCGCACTTTCGAGCGAAGCCATTGCCTTCGCGGTGATGCTTGCGGCGCTGTTGTTCGCGCCCACGGTCGCCTATCCGGTGTTCCTGATGAAGGCGCTGTGCTTCGCGCTGTTCGCCTGCGCCTTCAACCTCCTGATCGGCTACGTCGGCCTGCTCTCGTTCGGCCATGCGCTGTTCTTCGGGTGGGCCGGCTATGTGAGCGCGCATCTTGCCAAGGTCGGCAAGCTGACCGTCCTGTTCTGGTCGGACGGCTGGCACTGGGTCACGATTCCCCTGCCGCCGCTCTCTCCCGAACTCGCGATCATCGGCGGCACGGCCGCTGCCGCCGTGCTCGGGCTCATCGCCGGGGCGGTCGCAATCCGCCGCCAGGGCATCTACTTCGCCATGATCACGCTGGCGCTCGCGCAGATGATGTTCTTCTTCGCCGTGCAGGCGCCGTTCACCGGCGGCGAGGACGGCATCCAGGCGGTGCCGCGCGGGCGTCTGTTCGGGCTCCTGGATCTCTCCAACCAGACCACGCTCTACTACGTCGTGCTCGTCATTTTCATCGCCTGCTTCCTGTTGATCTACCGCATCATCCACTCGCCCTTCGGCGAGGTGCTCAAGGCGATCCGCGAGAACGAGCCGCGCGCGATCTCGCTCGGCTACAAGACCGACCGCTACAAGCTCGCGGCTTTCGTGCTCTCGGCGGCGCTCGCGGGCGTCGCCGGCGCCACCAAGGCGATCGTGTTCCAGCTCGCCTCGCTCACCGACGTGCACTGGACGATGTCGGGCGAGGTCGTGCTGATGACCTTGGTGGGCGGTCTCGGCACGGTGTTCGGGCCGGTGCTCGGCGCTTTCGTGATCGTGAGCATGGAAAATTATCTCGCCGAGTTCGGCCAATGGATCACGGTGATCCAGGGAGTGATTTTCGTTGCCTGCGTGCTCCTGTTCCGGCGCGGCATCATCGGCGAAATCGCCAACGCCCTTCGGGTGCGATTGTAGCTGACGAACCGAGGAAGTTTGGATCAATTCATTCCGCGAGACCCGGATTCCCTTCGACGCCTTTGATGAGTACGCGGTTGCACCGCGGCAGGCGGATGGTTTTTTCCGCGCGCAAATACGCAGCCACGATCTCGCTCACCGGCTTGCCCGGCTGCGGCTCGAGCGACGCCCAGCCGGCGACGCGGTAGCGCTTGCCGGCCTCAACTAAGGTGCCGTCGTCGAGCGTCATCTCGGAAATGCGGCTGCCGGCCGCGGCCTCGGGCGCACAGGCGTAATCCATGCCGCCGACCCGGACCATGTCGCCGCCCTGCTGATAATAAGGGTCCGGGTTGAACAAATTGTCGGCCACGTCCTCGAGCACGGCCTTGAGCTGGCTTCCGGTCATCTCGCTCACGGAGACCTCCGGATAGGTGATCGCCGTGTGCGAGAGCAGGTCGTTCATGGTGACGGTCTCGCCCGTCAACACCGTGCCGCCGAACCGGAAGCCGGGCGAGAGCGCGATCGGCACATCCAGCTCGCGTCGCAGGGCGTTCAAGATCACCCGGTCCATCGGTCCGCCGAAGTCGCCGCGCCGGTAAAGCAATTCGTCGGAGACCGCGAGCGGCTCGTCGAGCGTGGTTGCAAATGACTCACGGAAGCGCTCGATGAGCGCGTGCATGGCAGCATTCGGGGCGACCAAATCAGCAAAAACCGGCAGCAAGCTGTAACGCACGTCGTTGACGCGTTTGCTGCCGACGTCAAGGTCGAGCACGCCCAAGAACTTCCCGCTCGAACCGGCATTCGTCACCAGCGTCTTGCCCCCGGGGTTCGTCACGATCGTTGGATGCGGCACCGCATCGTGGGTGTGGCCGCCCAGAATCGCGTCGATGCCGGACACGCGGCTCGCAAGTTTGAGATCCGTGTCCATGCCGTTATGCGAGAGCAGCAGCACCGCATCGACGCCATCGTTCTCGCGCAGACGCGTCACGAGCTTCTGCAACTCCGCCTCGCGCAGCCCGAAGGTCCAGTCCGGCACGAAGCGCTTGGGATGCGCGACCGGCACGTAAGGGAATGCCTGGCCGATAATCGCAATACGGCGACCGCCCACGTCTTTGATGGTCGCCGGCTTGAACACGCGGCGGGACGCCGGGTCGAAGGCGGGCGCGTCGTTGAAGGCCGCGTCCTGGGTGAGGAAGACGTTCTGCGCCAGGAACTCGCCTTTGAACCGTTCGAGATTGCGCCGCAGGGTTTCTTCGCCATAGGTGAATTCCCAATGGCCGGTCATGGCGTCAACGCCGAGCATGTTCGCGGCTTCGACCATGTCGGCGCCGGATGAGGCCCGGGCAAGCCCGCTGCCCTGCCACGAGTCGCCGCCGTCGAGCAGGAACGAAGGGCCCGCGACGGCTTGCGCGCGCAGGCGGTCGATCAGCGTCTTGAGATGAGCGAAGCCACCCATGCGGCCGTAGCGATGCGCGGCCTCTTCATAGTCGATGAACGTGAACGCATAGGCGCCGCGGCTTCCCGGCGCGATGCCGAAATGCTCGAGGAAGGCACGGCCCACGAGGTGGGGCGGGCGCCCGCGCATCGAGCCAACGCCGATGTTTGCGCTCGGCTCGCGGTAATAGACTGGTGCAAGCTGAGCATGCGTATCGGTGACATGCAGGACGCGAACGTTGCCGAAGCGGCCGATTTCGTAGAGATCATCGTCGGCGCCGACGCCGACGCGCGGCAGAATGCCGGCCCCGGCAGCAGCGGCAAGAGCGCGCAGGAAGCGGCGGCGGGTCGTGCCAGGCATCGGGGATCAGATATCAGGGATCAGTTGGCAGAATTTGATATCAAAATCTTGATACCTGAAACCCGATACCCGATACCTGCTCACACCAGCGCCTCGTAAACGCCGCGCTCGAACTGCCCGTAGAGGGCAACGGTCCGGGTATCGGCGAACGGCAGGACCTGGGTCATGATCATGCCGGCGACGCGGCGCTGGGGGTCGATCCAGTAATAGGTATTGAAGATGCCTGCCCAGGTGAGGCTGCCGGTGCTGCGTCCGTTCGGCCCCGGCTGCATGTTGATCATATAGCCCAGGCCCCATTTCAGGCTGATGCCGGGGAAGAAGTCGACGTCCTGCGAGCGCATCGGCATCTGCGTCTTGAGGATGCCGGCTTCGATGTCGCCGATGTGGTTCTGCCCCATCAGGGCGACGGTCTCGGGTTTGAGGATGCGCGTGCCGTTGAAGCTGCCCGCGTTGAGCAGCATCTGCAGGAAGATCAGATAATCGGGCGCGGTCGAATAAAGCCCACCCCCGCCGGCATAGAACTCGGGCGTGAACGGCGTCTCGAGCGGCTGCGGATCGAGCGATCCGTCGGGCTTGCGCTGGTGCACGCTCGCCTGGCGCCCGCGCTGCTCCGGCGAAGCGACGAAGCCGGTGTCGTTCATGCCGAGCGGCGCAAAGATATGGTCGCGGAAATAGACGTCGAGGGGCTCGCCGCTGACCGCTTCCACGATGCGGCCGACCCAGTCGGTGTTGACGCCGTATTCCCAGCGCTCGCCGGGATCGAACATCAGCGGCAGGCGCAGCGCCGCGATCTTGCCGCTCGCGGTCGACGGCATGCCGCTCGCCTTGACGTAACGCACTGCGTTGCCGTCCCAGACCTCGTAGCTGAAGCCGGCCGTATGGGTGAGCAGGTGACGCAAGGTGATCGCGCGCTTCGCCGGGCGCAGCTGCGGCGCGCCCGCGGCGTCGAAACCGTCGAGCACCTGGGGCGCGTTGAGCGCCTTGTCGACGTCGGGCAGCGGTCCCTCGAGGGTGAGCTTGCCCTGCTCCACCAGTTGCATCGCGGCGACGCTGGTGACCGCCTTGGTCATCGAGGCGATGCGAAACACGGTGTCGCGCGTCATCGCCGGGCCCTTGCCGAGGTCGCGCGTGCCGAACACGCCTTCGTAGAAGAGGCCCTTCTCGGTCGTCGCCATGGCGACGATGCCGGGCACCTCCTTGGCCTCGACCGCGGCGCGCAGCGCCGCATCAATCCGCGCGAACCGCGCGGATTGCGCGCGCACGGGTGCGGCGCCGACCGAGGCGGCCGCCGTCAATGCGCTTGCGCTCACCAGCACGTCACGACGGCTCGGCTCCTGGGTCATCATCTTCCTCCCTCGCGGTGCCGGGGGAGCGTACGGCGCGTATTCTGCGCTGTCGAGCGAATGCGGATGCAACCGCCGAGCCCTTGCCTCCTCCCATAGGGTCCCCGCATAGTCGCGCTCCCATGCACTCCTCACCCCGCGCGCCCCTGATGCTCATTCCAATGACGGCGGTCGAACAGCGCGGGCACGCGACCTGCTGCGTAGCCCGTCGCACGAACCGGCGCCGCGCATGACGCCGTTCGGCACTTTTGCCGAAATCTTCATCCAGGCGCTGGTCGCCGGGATTCTCATCGGCGCGATCTACGGCCTCATGTGCGCGGGGCTCGGCATCATCTTCGGCGTGATGCGCGTCATCAATTTCGCCCAGGGCGAATTCCTGATGCTCGGCATGTATTTCACCTTCTACCTCGTGATCGGCTACGATCTCTTGTGGTTCCTCGGGCCCGCGGTCGGTCCCTACGTCGGCGCGCTGATTGCCGGACCGGTGCTGTTCGTCTTCGGTTATTTCCTGCACCGCTTCGTGATCTCGCGGGTGACCGGCACGAGCGTCGCCGGCACCGAGAGCGAGGGCCATTATCCCCAGCTCATCCTGACGCTCGGCATCGCGCTCGTGCTGCAGAACGGCGGCCTGATCCTGTTCGGCTCCACGCCGGAGTCGGTGCGCACCCCCCTCTCCTCGCGCGCCTGGGAACTCCCCCTGCTCTACAACGCGAACGCAGCGCTCTTTCTCAATAAGGCGCGGGTGGTGGCGGCGCTGGTCTCGATCGTGGTCGCGGGCGCGCTCTACCTTTTGATCAACCGCTCGCGCCTGGGAAAGACGCTGCGCGCGGCCGCCGACAACGCCGCGGCCGCCACCTACATGGGCATCGACGTCGACCGCGCGTACCGCATCGCCTTCGGGATCGGCATCGGGATCACCGCGATCGCCGGCGGCCTCGTCGCCACCTACAATCCGTTCCAGCCCTACATCGGGCTCGACTTCGTCATCATCATGTACGCGGGCGTGGTGCTGGGCGGCATGGGCAGCATCCTGGGCGCGTTCTGGGGCGGCATGACCATCGGGCTGGTGCAGCAGCTCTCGACCCTGGTGCTGCCGACGCAGTTGCAGAACGCCGCCATTTTCGTGGTGTTCCTGCTGATCGTCATGGTGCGCCCGCAAGGCCTGTTCGGCCGCGCCACGGAGCGCATCTGATGCGATCGCGCCGCAACCTTTACATCTCGCTGATCATGATCAGCGCGATCGCCGCCGTGTGGATCGGGCTCAGCCTCGTCGTCACCAATTCCTATTACCAGCTGATGCTCACCCTGGTGCCGATCTGGGCGGTGCTTGGGCTCTCGTGGAACCTGCTCAGCGGCTACACCGGGCTCGTCTCGTTTGGGCACGCGGCCTTCTTCGGGCTCGGCGCCTATACGGTGACGATCGCGCTGGTGCAGTACGACATCACGCCGTGGCTCGGGATTCCGCTCGGCATGGTGGTCGGCACGGTCGCCGGCGTCGTCATCGGCTATCCCACCTTCCGCCTGCGCGGGCATTACTTTGCGCTCTCCATGCTCGCCTATCCGATGGCGCTGCTCTACGTGTTCGTGTGGCTCGGCTACCAGGAAGTGGCGCTGCCGATGAAACGCGCCGCGCCCGGCTATTACATGCAGTTTTCCGACTACCGGGTGTACATCGCGCTCGCGGTCGCCTTGCTGGTCGTCTCGCTCTTGATTTCGCTTGCGATCGAGCGCTCGCGCTTCGGCCTGTCGCTGCTCGCGATCAAACAGAACGAGCCGGCGGCGGAAGCGGCCGGCATCGACACGCTCGCCTGGAAGATGCGCGCGATCATGCTCAGCGGCGCGCTCGCGGCGGCAGCGGGCGGGCTTTACGCCGTCGTGCAGCTCGTGGTGACGCCCGACAGCGTGTTCGGCATGCTCACCTCGGCGCAGGCGCTCATCGTCGCCTTGTTCGGCGGCGTCGGAACGTTGTGGGGCCCGCTGATCGGCTCCGCCATCCTCATCCCCTTGAGCGAAACCCTGCAGGCAAACCTGGGCGACAAAATCCCCGGCATCCAGGGCGTCGTCTACGGCATCGCGATCATTCTGGTGATTCTGCTGGCGCCCGACGGAATCTTCTGGCGCGTGCGCGACTTTTTGCGCCGCCCGCGCGCCGCGGGGCTCGGACCGGTGAACCCGATCGCGCCGCCGCTGGCGGCATCGGCGCCCGAGCCGGCGCCGCCGCAGCGCCAGGCGATCCTCACGGTGAGCAACCTGTCGAAATCCTTCGGCGGCTTGCGCGCCGTCGCCGACGCGAGCTTCACCGTCGGCGACGGGGAAATCCTCGGCATCATCGGCCCGAACGGCGCCGGCAAGACCACGCTCTTCAACCTGCTCAACGGATTCCTGCCGCCGGACGGTGGCAACGTTTCGTTCACCGGCCACGAGCTGATCGGCCTCAAGCCCAACCGCATCTGCCGCCTCGGCATCGGCCGTACGTTCCAGGTGGTGCGGGCGTTCGCGCGTCTTTCCGTGCTCGACAACGTGGTGGTCGGCGCCTACGCGCGCACGGCAAGGGACGCCGAGGCCGTGGCGGCGGCGACCGCGGCGCTCGCGCAAGTCGGTCTCGTCGGCCGCGCCGGCGCGCTCGCCGGCTCGCTCACCAACAAGGAGCTGCGGCTGATGGAATTGGCGCGCGCGCTCGCGGGCCAGCCGCGCCTGTTGCTGATGGACGAGCCGCTCGCCGGGCTTGCCAGCCACGAGATCGAGGACATGCTCGAGGTGATCCGCGCGCTCGCCGCCCAGGGCACCACGGTCGTGATCATCGAGCACACCATGCGCGCCATGGTGCGGCTCGCCGAGCGCTTCATCGTGCTCGACCACGGCGCGATCCTCGCAACCGGGCATCCCGGCGACATCGTCAAGAACGAAAGCGTGATCGAGGCGTACCTCGGCAAGAAATGGGCAGCGATCCGTGCTCACGGTTGAACGCCTCACCGTCGCCTACGGCGGGCTGACCGCGCTCGCCGAGGTTTCGCTTGCGGTGCGGGCGGGGCAATTCGTCTCTATCGTCGGGCCCAACGGCGCCGGCAAGACCACGCTGTTCAAGGCGATCTCCGGCACGGTACGGCCGAGCGCGGGACGCATCCTGTTCGAGGATGCGGATTTGCTCAGCGTCGCGCCCGCGCAGCGCGCGCATTTCGGCATCGCGCACGTGCCGGAAGGCCGGCAGGTGTTCGCCAGCATGACCGTTCTGGAAAATCTCGAAATGGGCGCTTATCCGCAGGCGGGCCGGCAGGAATGGGCGCGCAATCTCGAGCGCATTTTCGCGCTGTTCCCGATCCTCGCGGAACGGCGCGGTCAAGCCGCCGGAACGCTCTCGGGCGGCGAGCAGCAGATGCTCGCCATCGGCCGCGGTATCGCCTCCTCGCCGCGCCTGCTGATGCTGGACGAACCCTCGATGGGGCTCGCACCGGTTGTCGCCGACGTGATTTTCGAGCGCGTCGAGGAATTGCACCGCGACGGGCTGACGATCCTGCTGGTGGAGCAAAGGGTGGCGGAGGCGGTACAGTCGTGCGATTTCGGCTATGTTCTGGAAACCGGCCGCGTGGTGCTGGAAGGAACCCACGACGCGCTCCTGGCGGACGATCGCATCAGGAGCGTCTATCTCGGGATGTAAACAAATAAGCAACTCGGAGGAAAGCGATGCGCAAATCCTGGATTACCCTTTCGGCCCTGGCGCTCGCGGCCGCGCTGGCGGCGCCCGGCCCCGCGGCGGCGCAACAGAAAGACGTCGAGATCGCGCTCATCGTCCCGCTGTCGGGCCCCTGGGCGCGCCAAGGCCAGCTTGAGCGCATGGGCGCCGAGATGGCAATCGACGACATCAACAATTCCGGCGGCATCAAAGCGCTCGGCGGCGCCAAGGTGAAGCTCGTCGTGCTCGACACCGGCGATTCAGCCGAGAAGGCGAAGAACGCGGCGCAGCGCCTGGTCGCGCAGAATCCGGATGTGATCGGCGGCGTCGGCGCGTGGCTGAGCTCGTTCACGCTGGCGATCACCGAGGTGACGGAGCGCGCCGAGCTGCCGTGGCTCACGCTCTCCTATTCCGACCAGATCACCGGCCGCGGCTTCCATTACGTTTTCCAGACCTCCGCGACCGCCGATAAGCAGTCCGAAATGGCGTTGCCGACCATCATAGACCTCGCTGAGAAATCGACCGGCAAGAAGCCGACCTCGACCGGCGTGCTCCAGGACAACACCGCCGCGCCGGTGAGCTTCATGAAGCCGATGCGCGCCGGCGGGTTCGAGAAGGCCGGGCTCAAGGTCGTGGTCGACGAGGTCTATACGCCGCCGCTCTCGGACGCGACGCCGCTCGTCGCCAAGGTGCGCACGGCGCGGCCGGACTTCCTGTGGGTCATCTCGACCAACATCCCGGACGACTCGCTCCTCTTACAGAAGATGACCGAGATGGGTATCGGCGCCGACAAGCTGCCGTCCGTGGGCAACGGCGCGCACTTCGGCGCACCCGAGCTGGTCAAGGTGGCGGGCGCCGACGTGCTTGAAGGCCTGCTCGTCACCGTCGCCAACTGGAGCACCGAGGGCCAGCACGATCTGATCGACCGCTTCAAGAAACGCACCGGGGAGCCGTGGCTCACCCAGGACAGCCTGTGCGCCTACGGCCACGTGTGGATCCTTAAAGAGGCGGTGGAGAAGGCGGGCGTCGCCGACAAGCGCAAGGTGAATGAGGCGATCCACGCCATGGACACGAGCGACGGCTCGGCGAAATTCTTCGCCGGCAACCACATCAAGTTCGACGCTGCCGGCCGCCGCGTCGACGCGCCGCTCGTGATCTTCCAGTGGCAGAAGGGCGTGCCGGTCACCGTCTATCCGCAGGGCCCGGGCACCGGGAAAGCAAAGTGGGCGCTTAAGTGACCTTATCCCTCCCCGCGTAGCGGGGAGGGTGGCCGCGCGGGAAAGCGCGCGGCCGGGTGGGGCCGCAACTAACAAACCCCACCCGGCTCGCTTCGTTCGCCACCCTCCCCTTTCAGGGCAGGGATAATCACTGGTGCCAGCGGAACTGCTGCGGCTTGCGTGCCGAGCCCTGCGAGAGCACGACGTTGACGAGAGCGGGGCCCGGGAATTCCATGGCGTCGTCGAGGGCGCCGCGGATGTCCTTCGGCTCCTCGACAAAGAAGCCCTTACCGCCGAACGCCTCCATCACCCGGTCGTAGCGGGCGCCGTAGATCAGCGCATTGGGCTTGAGGTTGAAGAACGGGTTGTCCGGAATCTCCGGCATGCCCGGTCCGATGCCGCCGTTGTTGAGCACGACGATCTTGGCCGGCAGGTTGTAACGCACCAGCGTCTCCATCTCCATGCCGGAGAAGCCGATCGCCGAGTCGCCCGAGAGATGGACGACCGGCCGGTTGGGATGCGCGACGCAGGCGGCGATAGCGTGGCCGAGGCCGACCCCCATCGTCCCGTAGGTGCCGGCATTGAGGCAGGAACGGGCGTTGAAGCTCGGCAACTGAGTGAGCCCGATGTCCATCGTGCCGGCGCCCTCGGCGCTGAGGATGGCGTCCTTGGGCATCCACGCGGCGACGTCGCGCAGCGCACGGAAGTAATTGGCGGGGCCCGTGTCGTCGTCGATCTGCGGCTTGATCGTCGCGGCGTTCTCCGCCGACTTTTTGGCGATCATCTGCCGCCAGGCCGAGTCCTTCGGATGGAACCACTGGCGGACCGTGAGCGCCTTGTTGAGTTGACTGACGATCGCCTTGCCGTCGCCCACCAGGGCCACCTCGGTCTTCTTGTTATGGCTGATCTCCTCGGGCGCGATGTCGAGCTGGATGACCCTGAGGTTCTTGGCAAAGCGCGGCGCCTGGCCGAAGTGGAAAATCCAGTTGAATCGCGCACCCATCAGGAACACGACGTCGGCCTGCTGCAAGGCCAATGTGCGAGCCGCCGCAACCGAGAGCGGATGATCGTCGGGCATCACGCCCTTGCCCATGGGCGAACGCAGGAACGGCAGTTGCGTGCGCTCGATGAAGGCACGCACTTCGTCCTCGGCATGCGACCAGGCCATACCCTTGCCGATGAGAACGAGCGGCCGCTCGGCCTGTTCGAGCAGGTTGAGCGCCGCCTCGACGTTCTCCGCCGGCGCGACCATGCGCGGCGGCTCGTCCACGCGCTCGACCTCGGTGACTTTTTCCTCGTCGCATTTGCCGGTGATGATGTCGTCCGGCACATCGAGGTAGCAGGCGCCAGGCCGGCCATAGATCGCATGCCGGGTGGCCATCTCGACGTAATAGGGAATGCGCTGCACACTCTCGATGCCGTGGGCGAATTTGCAGAACGGCGAGGCGATCAGCACCTGGCGCTCTTCCTGGAAGGCGCCCATGCCTCCTCGATAGGTCTCCGAGGCGCCGCCGAGCAGGATCATGGGCCAGCAATTCTGCTGGGCGTTGGCGAGGCCGGCGAGGCCGTGCACGACGCCCGGGCCGGTGACGGTGATGCAGGCGCCGGGACGGCCGGTGAGGTAGCCGTAAGCCTGCGCCGCATAGGAAGCGGCCTGCTCGTTGCGCATACCGATATAGGCGACGCCTTCCTTCTGCGCGGCCGCGGCGATCGGGGTGACCGGAAACCCGACGACCCCAAACAGGTGATCGATGCCCTGCTGCTTGAGGCTCCTCGCGATCAGGGTAGCGCCGTCGACTTCACTCATGCTCTTCCTCCTCGTGGAACGACTTGAGCCGCGACATTACGCGTTCATGGCAGGGCCGCGAAAGGGGTCTGCCGGACCGAAATGGCTGCCATGCTTTTTTAAATCGCCGCCAGCGCATAGCCGACGCTGCGCGTCGGCGCTCTTCTATAGCAAGAACGGCGACCAAAGGCCGCCTATGCCGCTTGGTCTGTAATGCACGCGCGTGGGCGGCCGATGTGGCCCGTTCGGACTGCCGGCGTGGGCACGGTCGCGTTGCGGCCTTTGCGCAGCCTACCCCGCGGCGATTGCCGGCGAACTCCTCAATTGCCACACTGGAACTGCGGAGAACTCTCCATGGACCGGGCCGGTCAGATCTCGCTTCTCAAGACGCTGCTGCACTATTGCGAGACGAAGACGACGTCGATGGCGGATGCGCCCTGGCGCAACGAGGTCACTGCCTACACGTGCCCGGACCGGCACCGCCGCGAGGAGGAGATCCTCGTCAGGAGACGTCCCATCGTGATGGGACTCTCCTGCGACTGGCCCGAGCCCGGCGTCTACCGCGCCGACGATTTTGCCGGCGTTCCGATTCTGACGGTCAGAGGGCGCGACGGGACGTTGCGGGCGTTCCTCAACGTGTGCCGGCACCGCGGCGCCAAGGTCGCGCAAGGGCGCGGCAGCGCGGCCGCCTTCACCTGTCCCTATCACGGCTGGACCTACGGGACCGACGGCGTGCTGCGCGGGCTTCCCGAAGAGGCAACCTCATTCCCCGGCGTGCGGGCCGAACGGCCGGGGCTCACCCCGCTGCCCCTCGCGGAAAAGTACGGCATGGTCTGGGTGCTGCCGACGCCGGCGGCCGATCGCGCGGCCCATTTGGATATCGAGCCCTGGCTCGATGGACTGGGGCCCGATCTCGCGTCGTGGAAGCTCGACACTTACCACTTCCATGACCGCCGCGTGCATCATGAGGAAATGAACTGGAAGCTGCTCGTCGACACCTTTCACGAAGGCTATCACTTCGGCTTCCTGCACAAGGACAGCCTGCGCGGCATTCTCCTCCCCAATGTCAGCGAGTTCACCCCGTTCGGCGCGAACTTCCGCATCGTCTACCCGCGCACCAAGCTCGACCGGCTCAGAACCACGCCGGAAAGCGAGTGGGACTTGATGTGGAACTCGACCATCATCTACTCGATGTTTGCCAACACCATTTTCTCCCCGCAAGGCGACCATATGGAAATCTACCGGATGTTTCCGGTGGACGGCCGAACCGACCGCGCCGTGATGGAGGCGTCCTTCTATATTCCGAAACCGGTCGCGAGCGCCGATGAGAAACGGCACTGGGACGCGAACGTCGAGCTAGCCATGAAAGTGATCACGACCGAGGACTTCGCGGCCGGCCGGACCACGCAAATCGGCTTCGGGTCCGGCGCGCAGTCGCATGTCGTGTATGGCCGCAACGAACCGGCGCTCGCCCATTATCACAAGTCGATCAGGCGTGCCCTCGGACTGCCCGTGGACGACGGGCCGGTGCGCGTCGCCGCCGAGTAATCATCACGCTTGCGGAGGCGGCGTCGGCGCGTCCTGGCGAATGAGCCCCTCGCGCTTGAGTTCGACCCACAGCGCATCAGGAACGTCACGCCGCATCCAGGTGAGATTGCTGCGCACCTCTTCCGGCGCCACCGGTCCGGGGATCACCGCGGCAACGCTGCGATGCCCGAAGACGAACTGCAGCGCCGCGGCCGGGAGCGCCACGTCGTGGCGCCGGCAGACGTCGGCGATGCGCTGCGCCCGCGCAATGATTTCGGGCTGGGCGAGCCGGTAGCCATAGGTGGCGTCCGGACGTGGCCCGCGCACCAGGATGCCGGACGCGTAGGGAGCGCCGATGACGACCGAGACGCTGCGCTCGGCGCACATGTCGAGTTCCTCGAGGCCGGCCTGATCGAGCAGCGTGTAGGGCATGGCGACGAGAAAGAAATCGATCGGCCATCGCGCAAGGAAGCGCGGAATCATGCCGGTGAGATTGACCCCGGCGCCGATCGCCAGGATTTCGCCGCGGGCCTTGAGGTCGGCGAGCGCACGATAGCCGCCGCCCGCGTCGAGTTGATCGAAACCGCGCGCGACGCCTTCCTCGGATCGCTGGTGGCGCGGATCGAGGTCGTGAATGAGCAGCGCCTCGACGCGATTGAGCCCGAGCCGGGCAAGACTCATTTCGTAGCTCTTGAGCACGCCCTCGCGCGTGTAGTCGAAGCGCGGCTCGAACGGCAGGCCGCCGACCCAGCCCGGATGCCGGTAATTGTCGGGATCGGCCGGTCGCGCATGCACGCGTCCGACCTTGGTCGAGATCACGAAGCTCGCGCGCGGCTTGGTGCGCAGCACGTGGCCGAAGCGCAGCTCGCTCTTGCCGTTGCCGTACCACGGCGAGGTGTCGAAATAGCCGATCCCGGCCGCGTGGGCGGCCTCGAGCGTGGCGGCGGCTTGCGCCTCGGGCAGGACCTCGCGCATGTCGCCCAAGCTCGCCCCGCCCATGCCGAACTGGGTGACTTCGAACGGCGTCCCGCCGATCCGGCGGCGCTGGAACGGGTCCATGGGCCGCCCTTCACGCAAGGCGGCAGGCTGGCGCCGCGATCATGACGGATCGAGTTCCGCCTTCGCCAAGTCCCACAGCAGCCGGTAGGTGCCGAACGAGATCAGGTCGCCCGGTGCGCCGGGAGCGGCGCCGAACCGCGGCTCGGCAGCCGACCGCACCGCATCCACGTCCGTGCCGTCCACCGCGACGTACCAGTCGCCGGCGGCCGCGCGCGCTGCGCCTTCGGCTTTCGGGTTGGAGAGCGTTGCGTCGGCTTCGATGAGATGCGCCGAGATCACCCCGTCGATCCCGATGACGCTGTCGAACTGCTTCAGCACGGCATTACGCAGTGCCTCGCGGCCGCTCGCGGGCGGGCGGATGCGGACAAACGCCAGCGCGCCGCCGCGCCCCTGCCCTTTGCTCCCCGTCACGCGCGCAACCACGCGCGTGTAGTTGCGGAAGCGCGTGCCGTGATGCGCGCTCCACGGTGTCGGGTTGTCAAGCCTGGCGCGATAGGGCGCGCTGTCAAGCACCGCGATGGTCTCGGTGGTGTAGAAGTTGACGTACTTGGGCGCGCCATCGACGGCGAGATAGCGCCGCGACTCGAGGAACCCCGGGATTGCCGTGCGCTCGATGATGTGCTCGCGGTCGTACCACCTGTTGAAGTCCGCCTCCTCGGCCGGGTCGGCATCCATGATGGTGATGAGCATTCCCTGGCCCGAAAGCGGCATGATGGCTCCGATGACAATTTTTGATGACGGATGACAGTTGGGCGCGGATAAAGTAGCCCTCTTTCCGTCCTCTGTCCTCCGTCATCCGACCTCTGGAAACCCCATGACCGTTCGAGGCGGGCGCGAGTTCCTGGTGATCCCCGGGCCCACCACGGTGCCCGATGAAGTGCTTCAGGCCATGCATCGGCCCGCGATCGACATCTATTCCGGGTCGCTGATCGCGCTTACCGACAGCCTGTTCGCCGATCTCGCCAAAATCTTCCGAACCGCCGGGCGCTGCTACATCTATATCGCCAACGGCCACGGCGCCTGGGAGGCGGCGCTCACCAACGTGCTCTCGCGCGGCGACAAGGTGCTGGTGCTGGAAAGTGGGCGCTTTGCCGCAGCCTGGGGCAACGCGGCGGCGAAGCTCGGGTGCGAGGTCGAGACGCTCGCCGGCGACTGGCGCCGCGCGGTGCGCCCAGCCGAGGTCGAGGCGCGCCTGCGCGAAGACAAGGCGGGCCGCATCAAGGCGATCCTCGCCGTGCAGGTCGATACCGCTTCAGGCGTGGTCAACGACATCGCGGCGATCGGCAAGGCGATCAAGGCCGCGCGTCACGACGCGCTGTTCATGGTCGACGCGGTCGCCTCGCTCGGCTGCATGCCGTTCGAGATGGACGCCTGGGGCATCGACGTCACCATGTCGGGCTCGCAGAAGGGGCTGATGACGCCGCCGGGCCTGAGCTTCGTTGCCGCCGGCCCGCGGGCGCGCGCCGCGCACGAGCGCGCGGATCTGCGCACGCCCTACTGGGACTGGACCGCGCGCGAAGGTGACGTGCACTATCAGAAATACGCCGGCACGCCGCCCGAGCACCTGATGTTCGCGCTGCGCCGCGCACTCGACATGCTGCTCGCCGAAGGGCTCGAGAACGTGTTCCTGCGCCACCGGCTGCTCGCCGAGGCGGTGCGCCGCGCGGTCGATGTGTGGGCGCAGGGGCAGGCGATCGGCTTCAACGCGATCGAGCCCGCCGAACGCGCCGACACGGTCACGACCGTGCTGATGGGCGACGGGCGCGATCCGCGCCCGCTCGTCGAATATTGCAACAAGAAATGCGGCGTCGTGCTCGGCATTGGCATCGGCGACCTCTCCGGCAAGGCCTTCCGCATCGCCCACATGGGACACGTCAATGCGCCCATGATGCTGGGCACGCTCGGCGTGATCGAAGTCGGCCTCAAGGCGCTCGGCATTCCGCACGGCTCAGGCGGCGCGCAGGCGGCGATCGACTGGCTCGGCGAGCAGGTGACCGCGTGAATTGTCACGCGCAACGCTAGACTCCGTCATCCTGAGGGCGCCCGAAGGGCGCGTCTTGAAGGATAATCGGCCCGGCCGCGCATCCTTCGAGACGGCCGCGCGCCAGCGCGCGGCCCCTCAGGATGACGGGTAACAGGAAAAACTCTCATGGAAAAAGATCGGCTGCTCGCGTTCAGCGACGGCGTCATCGCCATCATCATCACCATCATGGTGCTGGAGCTCAGAGCCCCGCACGGGGTCGAGTGGTCGGACCTCGCCAAGCTCGCGCCGGCATTTTTCAGTTACGTGCTCAGTTTCACTTTCGTCGCCATCTACTGGAACAATCACCATCACCTTCTCTACACCGTGAGTCGCGTCAACGGCACGATCCTGTGGGCCAACATGCACTTGTTGTTCTGGCTCTCGCTGATCCCGTTCGCCACCGCCTGGGTCGACGAAAATTACTTCGCCCCGGTGCCCACGGCGGTTTACGGCATCGCGTTCCTGATGCCGGGCTGCGCCTATTACCTGCTCAAGGAGGCGATGATCCATCTGGAAGGGCCGGACTCGACGCTCGCACGGGCGCTCGGCCGCGACCTCAAGGGCAAAATGTCAATCGTGTTTTACGCCGGCGGCGTTGCGCTCGCGTTCGTCAATCAATGGCTGGCAATGGCGGTTTACCTGCTCGTAGCGCTGATGTGGCTCGTTCCCGATCGTCGAATCGAGCGCACGGTCGCGACGAAGTAGGTGTAGGGCGCAATAGGCCGAAGGCCGTATTGCGCCGGCCTGTATTCGAAACGGCGCATTGCGCTTGCGCTATTGCGCCCTCCAGGCTGCTATACTGGCGCAACGCGACCCCTGCCCTATCTACGAAGTCTGTGACGGAGGCCCACCATGTCCGATTTGCCCACGAGCATAGAAATCCACGAAGAGGGCCCGCGCGAGGGCTTTCAGATCGAACCCGGGCCGATCTCGACCGCGGACAAGATCCGCGTGATCGAGGCGCTGGCGGAAACCGGCATCGCCCACATCCAGGTGTGCTCGTTCGTCAATCCGCGCCTGGTGCCGGGCTGGGCCGACGCCGAGGCGGTGGTCGCGGGCTTCAAGGCGAAGCCGGGCATCCACTATACCGCGTTGTGGTTCAACGCCGCCGGCCTCGACCGGGCGCTCGCGTTCCGCGACAAGCTCACGGTCACCGGCGCGATCGCGCTCACCGCCTCGGAGGGGTTTACGCGCAAGAACCTCAACCGCAGCCATGCCGAGAATGTCGAGGCCATGCGCAAGCAGACCGCGCTACACTTGTCGCGCGGCGTGCCGGTCAAGCGCATCGGCGTGATGGCGGCGTTCGGCTGCAACTACCAGGGCGACATTTCGCCGGCCCAGGTGGTCAGCACCCTCGAGGACGGGCTTGCCATCGCCAAGGAGGCCGGCACCGAGATAACCCTGTTCTCGCTTGCCGACACCATGGGCTGGGCGACGCCCGCGCGGATCGAGCGGACCTTGGGCGAAGTGCGCGCGCGCTGGCCCGAAAAGGAGATTGCGCTCCACCTGCACGACACGCGCGGGCTCGCGGTCGCGAATGCCCACGCCGGCCTGAAGATGGGCGTGCGCCAGTTCGACTCGACGGTCGGCGGGCTCGGCGGTTGCCCGTTCGCCGGCCAGAAGGGCGCGGCGGGCAACATCTGCACCGAGGAACTGGCGCTGCTGTGCGAGGAAATGGGCATCCGCACCGGCATCGACCTCGACCGCCTGATCGAGGTCGGGCGCCTCGCCGAAAGCGTCGTCGGCCACCAGCTCCCGAGCGAGTTGATCCACGCCGGCAGCCTCGACGCCTTCCGCCGTAAGGCCGCGTAGGCGGAGACCACGCGCTGATGTCCGCGCGGCCCTTGGCCGGGCTCAAGGTCCTGGAGTTCAGCCACACGGTGATGGGGCCGACCTGCGGCCTGGTGTTCGCCGACCTCGGCGCCGATGTGGTCAAGGTCGAGCCGGCGCCGCGCGGCGACCATACCCGCGAACTCGGCGGCTTCGCGGCCGGTTTCTTCGCCGCCTTCAACCGCAACAAGCGCAGCATCGCGCTCGACCTCAAGCGCCCGGAGGGGCAGGCGGCATTGCACCGCCTCGCCGCCCACGCCGACGTTGTGATCGAGAACTACGGGCCCGGTACCATGGAGCGGCTCGGCTGCGGCTACGACGTGCTCGCCAAGGTCAACCCGCGCCTCGTCTACCTCGCGCTCAAGGGTTATCTCGCCGGCCCCTACGAGCACCGCCCGGCGCTTGACGAGGTGGTGCAGTTCCAGGTCGGGCTCGCCTATATGACCGGCCCGCCCGGCCGGCCGCTGCGCGCCGGAGCGTCGATCATCGACATCCTCGGCGCCGTGTTCGGCGTGGTGGCGGCGCAGGCGGCGCTGCGCGAACGCGAGGCGACCGGCAAAGGCCAGCGGATCAGCAGCGCGCTGTTCGAGAGCGCCGCGTTCCTGATGGCTACCCACATGGCCGGGATCGCCGTGACCGGCATCGAGGCCGAGCCGATGCCGGCGCGGCGCGGGGCCTGGGCGATCTACGAGGTGTTCCCCACCGCCGACGGCGAACTCTTCCTCGGCGTCACCAGCGACCAGCAATGGGCGCGTTTCGTCGAGGAGTTTGGGCTGCAGAAGCTCGCTGCCGACCCGCGGCTCGCCACCAACCTGATGCGCTGCCACGAACGCTCGTGGCTCATTCCCGCGCTCAAGGAGGTGGTGGCGAAGCTGCCCCGGACAGAGGTGGAACAACGGTGCGAGCGCGCCAATGTCTCATGGGCGCCGGTCGGCAAGCCCATCGATCTCTTCACCGACGCGCATCTGCTCGCAACCGGCGGGCTCATCGACGTGTTCATCTCACAGCTCGGCGGGGGCGCAGGCGGCAAGTGGGGCATGCCGGCGCTGCCGATCGAGTTCGGGTCTTCGCACGAACGTCCGGGCCTGTCGCGCCAGCCGCCGCGCATGGGCGAGCACAGCCGCGAGGTCCTCACCGACGCGGGATTTTCCCCGGCGGAAATCGCCACGCTCGCGGACGCGAAGGTGATTGTTGCGGCGTGATGCGTCATTGCGAGGCACGTAGTGCCGAAGCAATCCAGGGGCCGCACGTGACGCCCTGGATTGCTTCGTCGCGTCGCTCCTCTCAATGACGACTACCCCGTCTCCTCGGCAATCCTTCGCCGCGACAGCATATGCGCGCGCGCGTCGTTGACCGCATCGACGGCGATCAGTCGCCCGGCGTGCCGATATTCGATCGAGAAGCGATTGGCCGCCACGTCGCCCACGATGACCGCGTCGTCGTAGCCCTCCGAGAGGCCGGCCATCTGAAGCTTGAGATCGTACTGGTCGGACCAGAACCACGGCACCGGATCGTAAGGTTGAGGCGTGCCGAGGATCGAGGCGGCCGCCGCCTTGGCCTGGTCGATCGCATTCTGCACGCTTTCGAGGCGCAGGCGGCGGCCGTAGCGCCGGCTCGGGAAGCGCGTGCAATCGCCGATCGCGTAAATACCCGGTGTCGAGGTGCGCGCCGCTTCGTCCACCAGGATGCCATCCTCGCACGCAACGCCGGCCGCGCGCGCGATCTCGTCATTGGGACGCGCCCCGGTCGCGGCCAGAACCAGATCCGTCGCGATGTCGCCGGTTTCGAGCCGCACGACCGCACCGTGGTCCTTGCGCTCGATCCCGAGGATGTTCGCGCCCAGCCGGATGTCGACGCCGCGCTCGCCGTGATAGGCGGTGTAGAACGCCGAGACCGGTGGGCCGGTGACGCGCTTGAGCACACGGTCGAGCGCCTCGAGCGCGAGCACGTCGCGCCCCTCCCCGCGCACGACCGCCGCCACCTCGAGCCCGATGTAGCCGCCGCCGATGATGACCACCCGGCGCGCATCGTCGAGCGCCGGCCGCAGGCGCGCCACGTCCTCGATCCGGCGCACCACGTGCACGCCGGCCTCGGCGAGGCCCGGGATCGGCGGCATGCGCGCCGAGGTGCCGGTCGCGAACACCAGCGTGCCGTACTCGATCTCGCGACCATTCGTCAGCGTCACGCGCCGTCGCGGCGGATCGACCGCGGCCACGCGCATGCCGAGTTCGAACGTGACGTCCTGATCGCGCCAGAATTTCTCCGGGCGCAGAAACAGCACGTCGGGCGCGCGGTGCTCGCTCAAGAATTTTTTCGACAGCGGCGGACGCTGGTACGGCAGAAAAGGCTCGTCGCCGACGATCACGATGCGCTCGGCAAAACCGCCCTGGCGCAAACTCATGGCGAGTTGCGCGGCCGCCTGACCGGCGCCGATGACGACGACCGGACCGGTCATGCCGTGGTTCCGGTGGGTCGGCTGGCGGCGACGCGCCGGCGCTGGCGCACCAGCCATTTACCGGCCACCGCGAAAAACAGGCTGCGCGCCAGCGGCGGCCACGTGGTCGGCAGGCCGTAAAATACCGAGAGCCGCTGGATGTGCTCGGTACGCGGGCGTTCAGCCTGTTCCCACTGCGCAAGCGCGTTGGCGACGTCCGCGTGGCGCTCGAGATAAACCGCGAGCGAGAGCGCATTCATCATGGCAAAACCGCCGCCCTGGCCGAGATTGGGCGGCAGCGCGTGCGCAGCATCGCCGATGAACGCAACGCGTCCGGCCGACCAGCGCTTGAGCCTGATCACCTCGAAGCGATCGTAGCGGGCGTCGTCCCCGAGGCGGGCAATAAGTGCACAGAGCTGCGGAAACGAGCGCGTCCACTCCGCCCTGTCGAGCGGCACCGCCCGAGCGGCGAGATCGGTGTCGAGCATGGTGAGTGCGATATAGACGTCCGTGTCGCTGCAGGGGGTATAGAGCAGGCGCCGGCTGCCCGACCAGTATTCGACCGTCTTGTTCCCGTCCTCGGACCTGCGCTCCTCGTCGGTCTTGCCGATCAGGAGGCGGATGGCGCCGTCGGGCAGCAGCCGGCGCTGCGCCAAGAGGCCGAACTCATCGCGCACGCGCGAATTGCTGCCGTCGGCGGCGATCACGAGGTCGGCCCGGAGACGCCGGCCGTCGGCGAGCACGAGTTCGCCGGCCGCGCTCGCGCCTGCCACCGCCGAACCGGTAACGATCTCGGCGCCGGCACGTCGCGCGACCTCGGCAAGCGCGTTGATCACGCGCTGGCGCACGATGCTGAAGGCGCGCGCGCGCGCGTCCCAGCGATGCACGGAAATGAGGCGATTGCGCTCGTCACGCACTTCGCGCATGTGCGCCGGATTGGCGCCTGCGACCGCCGCCTCATAGGCTCCGACCGCTTCGAGCACGCGCAAGCCGTTCTCGTAGATGTAGATGCCGGCGCCGGTGGTGCGCAGCTTCTCCGCGCGCTCATGCACGCGCACGCTCCATCCGCGTTGCGCCAGCGCGCAGGCGGCGGTGAGGCCGGCGAACCCGGCCCCGGCGATTTCGGCGTGGCGTTGCGTCATATGATGACTCATACCTCCCCCGCTTGCGGGGGAGGTCGACGCGCGAAGCGCGTCGGGTGGGGGTGCCGCCGGATATCCGAATAGGATGCAAGAGCCCCCACCCGGCTCGCTACGCTCGCCACCCTCCCCCGCTACGCGGGGGAGGGATATAAGCAAACAGCGCGGCCGAAGCTACGCCGCGCCCGCGCGAGGAGGAGACGATGGCACGGCTGCGCCACTTTGCGGTTTGCGTGAAGGATCTGGAGAAGGCGGCAAACTTCTACGAGACCGTGTTCGAGCTCAGGCGCGCGGGTCGCGAAGACCTCGACATCGGCTCGGCGATCTATCTCACCGATGGCGTCATCAACCTCGCGCTGCTCAATTTCTCCGCCGGCGCCGGCGTCCAGGCCTCCGACATGGCCGATCCGCGCGGCTTCGTCGGCGCGCATCACTTCGGATTTCAGGTCGACGACCTCGTTGAGGCGCAGCGCCGCATCGAGCGCGCCGGGGGCAAATTCTTTTTCGACCTCGGCGACGAACGGCACGGCAATTTCGAGCGCAAGTTCAAGGACCCGGACGGGGTGATCTTCGATATTTCTCAGCGCGGCTGGGTGGGCACCGACGGGGCGAAAAAGTAGGATCGCCCGCTTTCGCGGGCGATGACGAACGGTGGGTAGTCACTTCACGAATTCATTCGTGTAGAGCTCCTTCACCGGCGTCTTCTGACGGATGATGCCCTTGGCGAGATAGAAGTCCTGGAGCTTCGCGAGCCGCGCGGCGTCGACTTCGCCGAGTACCTTCTGCCCCGGATAAACCAGCGTGGCGTAATATTTGAACGCCGCCTTGACGCCGCCTTCCTTGCCCTTCCATTCCGGCACGAAGTCGACGAAGTCGGCGGCGGCTTTGTCGGGGTCGTCCATGATGTCCTTCATGCCGTGGAGCGCGGCGTGCACGAAGGCGCGCACCAGCGCCGGCCTGTCCTTGATCGTTTGGTCGGAAGCGGCGACCGCCTGCGCCATGTGCGGAAAGAACTCATCGGTCGGAATAATTTTGACCTTCACGCCCGCCGCCTCGACCGGCGGAATCCAGTCTGGCACCCCGGCCATGCCGACCGACTTGCCCGCGGCCACCGCCTGCCACACCCCCACCGGTCCGGCGGCCTCGACGTTGACGTCATCCTGGCTCAAACCCGCGCTCGCGAGCAGCCCGAGCAGGGCGTAATAGGTCGTGTCCTGATAGGACATGACGGTGATGGTCTTGCCCTTGAGATCGGCCGGCTTGGCGATTCCGGAATCCTCGCGCACGACCAGTTGCATGAACCCCTTTCCGCCGAACAGCGCGACGGTTTTGATCGGCACCCCGTTCTGCCGCACCACGATCGGGGAATCCCCGATGATGCCGCCAAGCGGCGCATTGCCGGCACCGACCTGCTTCGCAACGTCGACGCCGCCGCGCCCGACCGCAAATGTCACGTCGAGGCCGGCGGCGGCGAAATAACCTTTGCCTTTGGCGAGCTGGATCGGCCCGAACGCCGGCAGGCTGGCCGGCGCCGGGAAAAGGTAGGTCACCGCCTCGGTCGCCATCGCGCGCGGCGCGACCGCCAACAATCCCAGAAGAATGATGCTCGCGCGCGCAAGCAGGGCAAAAATCCACTTCATCCGCGATCTCCTCGCCGCGAGAGCTATCGGCGATCCCGAAGCCCGCCAGTATACTTGCTCAGAAAGAGCCGCATAGCGCGCTCGCGCTTTCGCCGCGGCTGAGATCGACGTCGATGGCGCCAGCGACACGTCTCGAATACCGCAACGTCACCATGCGCTTTGCCGACGCGGCCGGCCGCGTGCTTACCGCGGTTGCCGGCGTCAGCCTGGCGCTCGCCGACCGCGAAGTGGTGTCGCTGATCGGACCGAGCGGCTGCGGCAAGAGCACGCTGCTCAACATCGGCGCCGGGCTCTACTCGCCGAGCGAAGGCGCGGCCTTCGTCGACGGCGAAAAGGTCGAGGGCCCCAACGCCCAGGTCGCCGTCATGCTGCAGAAGGACCTGCTGCTGCCGTGGCGCACGGTTGCGGAAAACGTCATGCTGGGCGCGGAGATCCAGGGGCAGGCGCGAACGCAGCGGCAGCGGCGCGCGCACGAGTTGCTGGAAGGCTTCGAACTCGCCGAGTTCGCCGGCCGCTATCCGCACGAATTGTCGGGCGGCATGCGCCAGCGGGTGGCACTCGCCCGCACGCTCGCGGTCGATCCGAACGTGCTTCTGCTCGACGAGCCGTTCTCGGCGGTCGACGCGCAGACCCGCATGGTGCTGCAGCGCGACCTCGCCCGCACTCTCGAACGCGCGGGCAAGACGGCACTGTTGATCACGCACGACCTTCTGGAGGCGGTGACGCTGTCCGATCGCGTGCTGGTCATGAGCCGGCGGCCCGGCCGCATCATCGACGAGATGTCGATCGACTTGCCGCGGCGCGACGACCCGCTCGCGCGCCGCCGCGAGCCCAAGGTCAACGATTACGTCGCACGCCTGATGGATCGGCTGCACATCGGCGACAGCGCGCTCGAGGCGCAAGCCGCGGGCGGCAACGCGTGAATGCGCGGTTATTCCGAGTGCCCCCCGGCACCGGCGCAAGCCTCGCGCTGCTGGTGGCGTTTCTCGCGGCGTGGGAGTGGGGGCCGGGGCTCCTGAACGTCCCGACCTACATCGTCCCGCCGCTCTCACAGGTGGCGAAGGAAAGCGTGCGCATGTGGCAGGTCAACCACCTGCTCATGCACACGGGCATCACCGCTGCCGAAGTGCTCGCCGGTTTCGTGCTGGGAAGCCTGCTCGGCGCCTTCATCGGTTACCTGCTCGGCATGTCGCCGGCGACCGAAGTGGCGCTCTCGCCCTACATCCTCGCGCTGCAGATCGCCCCCAAGGTCGCCTTTGCGCCGCTGTTCATCCTGTGGATGGGATTTTCGGTCTATCCGAAAATTCTCGTCGCCGTGCTGATCGTGTTCTTCCCGGTACTGGTCAACGTGCTGACCGCGATCCGCACCGTCGATCCCGACCTGATCAACCTTGCGCGATCGTTCAAAGCGACGCGCACGCAGGTCTTCTGGAAGATCGAGTTCCCCGCCTCGATCCCGGCGCTGTTCGCCGGGCTGCGCATCGGTTCGACCCTCGCGGTGGTCGGTGTCGTGGTGGGCGAATTCGTCGGCGGCAATCTCGGGCTCGGATTCCTGCTCACCTTCGGCGAAGGCCAGGCCGACACGCCGATGGTGTTCGTGTCGATCGTGCTGCTCACCGTGATCGGCAGCCTCGCGTATCTCGCCGTGGTGATGACGGAGCAGCGCGTGTTGCACTATTTGCCGGCGAGGGACCATCGTTTGTAACCCGGATGGACGCCCGCGAACGCGGGCGGAGATCCGGGACCGGATCGATTGGGCGATCCCGCATTCCGCTTCGCTCCATGCGGGCTACGGGTGCAACAAATCCATCTGCTCCAGGATGAGCTTGCCGAGCAGGCCCTGCGGATCGGCAAGGGTTTCGATGAAATCGAAGTGGTTGAACCCGCGCCCTTCGATGCGCCGCACCGTACCCCCGGCGCGCGAAATCGCGGCGGCAAAGCCGTGCGCCTGGCGGTGGAACTCGCCGGTGTCGAACTCGGCGGCGGCGATCATGAGCGGGCAAGCAAGGAGATCGAGGTGGCGCAGCGGACTCAATGCGTGTTCGCTCGCGGCGTCGAGGCGCAGGTAGCCGTTGCGTACGCTCAAGCGCACCGGCGCGAGGTCGTAGATGCCGCTCACGCACAGCCCGGCCTTGATCACCCGGGGCAGCCCAAGCGCCGTCCAGTCGGTGGTCATGACGCAGGCGGCGAGGTGTCCGCCGGAGGAATGCCCGACGAGATGGATGCGATCGCGCTCGACGCCAAGGCGCGCGGCGTTGCGGTGGACAAACGCGGCCGCGCGGCGCACCTGATCGACAAGATCCGCCAGGGTCGCGGCGGGTACGGCGGCAAAATCGACGGCGGCGAAATGCGCGCCCGCGCGAACGAACATCTCGGCCGCAAACGCGCTCTCACGCTTCGACAAACGCTGCCACGCCCCTCCGTGGAAGAACAGGAGCAGTGGCGCCGAAGCAGCGGCGGCGCGGTAGAGGTCGAGCGTCTCCGTCGGCGCGGCGCCGTAGGCGATGGTCTCAGGCTCGCCCAGCCGCGCGCGCACGGCATCGCTCATCGCCGCATAGCGAAGGATCAGCTCGGCAGCGTTCGGCACCCAGGCGCGCTGATCGTACTGGCGGTCGAGTGCGGCCTGGTCGTAGTCGAGGAAAACCTTGTCGGTCATCAAAACATACTGCGCGAATGGCGAGTAGCGAATAGTAAAGCGCGCCTTTTTCCATCTATTCGCTATTCGCCCTGCCAAACTCACTCGCTCGCCAGGATGGGTTCGGCTGCCGGGACCAGGCCGACGGCCGGATTCTTGGTGCAGTAATCCGCGACCTTGTCGGTCTTCGCCTTCACCTTGGTAAAATCGATGACGGTTGGATCGTCGTCTTTGGTGTAATAGCCGCTCAGCCACATGATGATCGCGATCATGTCGTCTTTCTTATGGGCGCTGAAATCCTTGCAGGTGATCGTGGACACGTCGACCGTCTGCGCCGATGCGGGTGCGCTCGCCAGCGCGGCTGCAGTCAGCGCAACGATCAGAAAACGCATCGGTCGCCTCCTTATTCGTCCTACTCCATCTCCACCACCTGGCCTTCGCGCAAGGTGACCCGCCGATCCATGCGGCGCGCGAGATCCATGTTGTGGGTGGCGACGATGGCGGCGAGCCCGGACGCGCGCACCAGCTGCGCCAAGGTGCCGAACACGTGGTCCGAGGTGCGCGGGTCGAGATTGCCGGTCGGCTCGTCGGCCAAGAGGATGCGCGGGGCGTTGGCGACCGCGCGGGCGATTGCCACGCGCTGCTGCTCGCCGCCGGACAATTCCGCCGGCCGGTGGTGCAAACGGTCCTTGAGACCGAGGTAGCTGAGCAATTCGCTGGCGCGGCGCTTCGCCTCGGCGCGCGTCAGCCCGCGGATCATCTGCGGCAGCACCACATTCTCGAGCGCGGAAAATTCGCCGAGCAGGTGGTGGAACTGATAGACGAAGCCGATCTCGTTGCGGCGGATGCGCGTGCGCTCGGCGTCCGAGAGCGTCGTGGTCGGAATGCCCTCGATATAGACCTCGCCGGCGTCCGGGTGCTCGAGCAGACCCGCGACGTGCAGAAGGGTCGATTTGCCGGCGCCCGACGGGCCGATCAGCGCGACCGATTGCCCGCCCCAGACCGCGAAGTCCGCGTGATTGAGGATGTCGAGGGTGGCCTCGCCTTGATGATATCGCCGCTCGATCCCTTCCAGATAAATGGCGGGCTGTTTGTCGTTCATCGCCGTCTCATTCATAGCGCAGCGCTTCGACCGGATCGAGCCGCGCGGCGCGCCACGACGGATAGAGGGTGGCGAGGAACGACAGGGTGAGCGCCATCACCACGACCGCGATGGTCTCGGCCGGGTCCATCTCGGCGGGCAGATGCGAGAGGAAATAAAGCTCCTCGGGGAATATCCGGCTGCCGGTGAGCCACGAGAGGAATTGCCGGATCGCTTCGACGTTCATGCACACCAGAAGCCCGACGATGAAGCCGGTGACCGTGCCGACGACGCCGATCGAGGAGCCGGTGATCAGGAAGACGCGCATCACGGCGCCCTGGGTCGCCCCCATGGTGCGCAGGATGGCGATGTCGTGCCCCTTGTCCTTCACCAGCATGATCAGGCCGGAGACGATGTTGAGCGCGGCAACCACTACGATCAGGGTGAGGATGAGGAACATCACGTTGCGCTCGACCTGAAGCGCGCCGAAGAAGGTGCGGTTGCGCTGGCGCCAGTCGATCATGAAGATCGGTCGGCCGGCCGCCTCGCCGACCTGGCGGCGGAACTGATCAATCTTGTCGGGATCGTTGGTGTAGACGTCGATGCCGTCGACGCTTTCGCCGCGGTTGAAATAAGCCTGCGCCTCGGGCAGCGCCATGAACACGATGCCGAGGTCGTATTCCGACATGCCGATCTCGAACACGGCGGCGGTGTTGTAGGGCTTGATCCGCGGGGTGGTGCCGAAGGCGGTCTGCGCGCCGCGCGGCGAAACCATCGTGATGCGGTCGCCGGCATGCACCGAGAGTTTCTCCGCCAGCCGCCGCCCGATCGCGAGGCCCTGCCCCGCGTCGAAATTATCGAGCGTGCCCTGGCGGATGTTGTTGGCGATCGAACCGAGCCGCGCGAGGTCCTGCGCCCTGATGCCGTGCACCAGCACGCCCGAGGAATCGTATTGCGAGGAGGCGAGCGCCTGGCCGACCACCACCGGCGCCGCGAGCGTGACGCCGGGCACCTTAGCGATGCGCTCGGCCACCGCCGCCCAATCGTTGAGCGGGGACTCGAGCGGCTGCACCAGGAGATGGCCGTTGAGCCCGAGAATTTTATCGAGCAGCTCCTTGCGGAAGCCGTTCATCACCGCAAGCACGATGATGAGGGTGGCGACGCCGAGCAGAATGCCGAGGAAGGAGAACCCGGCGATCACCGAGATGAATCCTTCCTTGCGCCGCGCCCGCAGATAGCGC
>Ga0153928_1000072_pt1 | contig 52229 bp, 43 predicted proteins | sample TSNJ012MetaG_FD_106656 | JGI IMG/M metagenome (GOLD analysis project Ga0153928, IMG submission 106656) | Attine ant fungus gardens microbial communities from New Jersey, USA - TSNJ012 MetaG | ecosystem: Host-associated > Fungi > Mycelium > Unclassified | place: USA: New Jersey, Wharton State...
GACCTTACCGACGAATCATCGATGACCACCGCGAAGCCGCCCGCCCGCTACGGCGCCATGGAGAGCGCGCGTGCGGGCGGCTTCGCTATCGCCGAGCTACACCACCACTCGGGACCTGACCTGCCTGTCATCCAGCCTCTCCACTCTGCCGGGTCCTGGGGGAGGGAGGCATCCATGACCGATATTGCGTTACCCGGATCGATCGAGCCTGCACGGCGGCGCGGCCCGAATCTCGACCGCGGTTTTCATCCGCTCACCGGCATCTTCTTCATGGGCGTTGTGGCGGCCGGCCTGCTGTTCGTCGCTTACAGCATCTACGCCGACATGGACGAGACCGGCGCCCGGCCCACGACCTATCTGCCGTTCATTTTGCTGCTCGTTGCCCTGTTGATTGCCCTCGGGTTCGAGTTCGTGAACGGCTTCCACGACACCGCCAACGCGGTCGCGACCGTGATCTACACCCGCTCGCTGCCCGCGCACGTGGCGGTCGTCTGGTCGGGGATGTTCAATCTCATCGGCGTCCTGCTCTCGTCCGGGGCGGTCGCGTTCGGCATCGTGTCCCTGCTTCCGGTCGAGCTGATCCTCCAGGTCGGCAGCGGCGCCGGATTTGCCATGGTGTTTGCTCTCTTGGTGGCGGCGATCCTATGGAACCTCGGCACCTGGTATCTCGGCCTGCCCGCCTCGAGCTCTCATACGCTGATCGGCTCGATCATCGGCGTCGGCATCACCAATGCGCTGCTGCGCGGCCGCGACGGAACGTCCGGGGTCGATTGGTCGAAGGCAACGGAAATCGGCTACGCGCTGCTGCTCTCGCCCCTGTTCGGCTTCATCCTCGCGGCGCTGCTGCTGCTGGCATTGAAGTTCGTCGTGCGTAATGCCGCTCTCTATGCCGAGCCCAAGGGGGAGCAGCCGCCGCCGTGGTGGATCCGCGGCATCCTCGTCCTCACCTGCACGCTGGTGAGCTTCTTCCACGGATCGAACGACGGGCAAAAGGGGATGGGCCTGATCATGCTCATTCTCATCGGCACGGTTCCGACCGCCTACGCGCTCAACCGCGCGCTGCCGCCAAGCCAGATGGAGCAGTTCGCCTCAACGTCGCGGATCGCCAGCGAAGTGATCGAGGCGAAGGCGGCCGGCCACCGCATCCTCGGTGACCCGCGACCGGCCGTCACCGCTTATGTTGCGCAGCGTGAGCTCAACGAGGGCACCTATCCGTCGCTCGCCGTCCTGATGCGCGAGATCGCCAACCAGGTCAACCAATACGGGTCGATCGCGCGCATGCCGGCGGCGGCGGTCGGCAACACGCGCAACGACATGTACCTCGCGTCGGAGGCGATCCGGTCCCTGATGAAGGACAAAGAGAGCGACCTGAGCAAAGAGGAAGTCAAGAAGCTCAACGACTATAAGTCTTCGCTCGATGCCGCGACCCGTTTCATTCCCAATTGGGTCAAGATCGCGGTCGCCGTTGCGCTCGGGCTGGGCACCATGGTCGGCTGGAAGCGTATCGTCGTAACGGTGGGCGAGAAAATCGGCAAGACACACCTGACCTACGCGCAGGGCGCCTGCGCCGAGATCACCGCCGCCGCGACGATTGCGGCCGCCGACGGCTTCGGCCTGCCGGTCTCGACCACCCATGTGCTCTCGTGGGGCATCGCCGGCACGATGGCGGCGAACGGCTCGGGCCTGCAACTCGGAACGGTGCGCAACATCGCGCTCGCATGGGTGCTCACCCTGCCGGCCGCGATGGCAATTTCGGGCGCGCTTTATTGGTTCTTCACGCGCCTGATCGGCTGAGCCATAACGCCCGCTCCGCCTATTCCTCGGTCGCGAGCGCCGGGTAAACGCAACCGCGATCCAAACAGTCGGCGCGAAGGGCTACGGCGGTTTCGCCATCGCCCGCGTCATCGCCAGACAATTTCACATGAGATCTTTATAAGGCAGCGCCCCGCCCGACACGGAAACCTGGTCGGGCGAGTTCTGCGCCGGCGCGCGTTGAAAACTGGCGCGCGCCTGATCATGGGAGTTGACTGTATGAGCATCGACTCGGTCCGCCGCTTCTTCGCCGCCAACGCGCCGGACATCGCCGTCATGGAAGCGGAGCAGAGTACGGCGACCGTTGCGCTCGCGGCGGCCGCATTCGGCGTAGCGCCCGGCCAGATCGCCAAGACGCTTTCGCTGCGCGCGGGCGATTGCGTTTTTCTTCTGGTCACGGCGGGCACCGCGCGACTGCACAACGGCAAGGCCAAGGCGGCATTCGGCGGCAAGACCCGCATGCTCGCGGCGCACGAGGTCGAGGCGCTCACCGGCCACCCGGTCGGCGGGGTCTGCCCGTTTGGGCTGTCGACCCCGTTGCCGATCTACTGCGACGTTTCCTTAAAGGCGTTCGACGAGGTCCTTCCCGCCGCCGGGTCGGGCAACAGCGCGGTGCGAATAAGGCCGCTGCGTCTGGCGCAACTGGTCGGTGCCGCGTGGGTGGACGTGTGCGAGACGGGCGGCGCGGCCGGGTAACGTCAGTTACGCGATCGCCTCGCTCGGTTGCGCGGCCGCAACAGCCGCGCTCATGCCCACGCGCCGCACGTTGGCAAGAAACATACGAGCGCTCGCGTCCCAGCTCTTCTCCAGAGCGAACGTGCGGCAGTCGTCGCGCGAGAGCGTGAGCGCCTTGAGACAAGCAGCGCGCAGATCCTCATCGAGCGCCGCGACCGGCGCGGTGCCGACGACGTCACGCGGTCCGCACACCGGAAACGCCGCGACCGGAACGCCGCTCGCCAGCGCCTCGAGCAAAACGAGGCCGTAGGTGTCGGTGCGGCTCGGAAATACGAATGCGTCGGCCGCCGCATAGGCCTGCGCCAACTCCTCGCCCCTGCGCACGCCGCGGAACACCGCTTCGGGAAACCGGCGCATGAGATCGGCGCGCGCCGGCCCGTCCCCCACCACGACCTTGGTCCCGGGCAGGTCGAGGGCGAGGAAGGCTTCGAGATTTTTTTCCACCGCGACCCGTCCGACGGTCAGGAACACCGGCCGCGGCAGGCCGAGATCGGCGCCGGGACGCGGGCGAAACAGCGCGGCATCGACCCCGCGCGGCCAGGCCATCACGTTGTCGAATCCGCGGCTGGCGAGTTCCGCTTCGAGCGCCGGCGTCGCCGCCATCACGCCGCCCGCGGCGCCGTGGAACCGACGCAACGCCGCCCAGGTCCAGCTTTCCGGGATCGGGCTGCGCGCGGACACATATTCGGGAAAGCGGGTGTGGAAGCTCGTCGTGAAGGCGAGCCCATTGGCGATGCAATAGCGGCGCACGAGAAGCCCGATCGGGCCTTCGGTGGCGATGTGGATCGCCGACGGGCGCAGATCAACGATGCGTTGCGCGATGGTGCGCGGCCGCGCGACCGCCAGGCGGAGCCCCGGATAGGTCGGCATTGGCAGGCTGCGCAGCCCGTCCGGCGAGAGGAAAGCAATGGTTGCGCCGAGCGCGGGCGCCGCGCAGGCAAGTTCGCTCAGCGTCTGCACCACGCCGTTGATGTGCGGGTGCCAAGTGTCGGTGGCGACGAGAATGCGCATCAGGCGGCGCGCGCCGCGGCGACGTTGACGAGTTCATCGTCGCGGCCGGTCACATCGATCGTCCACGTGAGAATTTCAAACACGCCGTCGGCGTGCTCGGCCACGGCGGTGCAGCTTTCGACCCAATCGCCGCAGTTGACGTAGCGCACGGCGAAACGATCGTGAATCGCGGCGTGGTGGATATGCCCGCAGATGACGCCGTCCGCCGCATGGCGGTGCGCTTCCGCAGCGAGCGTCTTTTCGAACTCGCCGATATAACTCACCGCATTCTTGACCTTGAGCTTGGCCCACTGGGACAGGGACCAATAGGTCAGCCCGAACCGCCGGCGCACCGCGTTGAAGATCGTATTGACGACCAGGGCCACCCGATAGGCGTGGTCGCCCAAGAGCGCGAGCCAGCGCGCGTGTTTGACGATCATGTCGAAATGATCGCCGTGGATGACGAGATAGCGCCGGCCATCGGCGCCGACGTGAACCGCCGTCTCGACGATCTCGATGCCGCCGAAATGCGTGCCGCAATAGTCGCGCATGAACCCGTCGTGGTTTCCCGGCACATAAATGACGCGCGAGCCCTTGCGCGCCTTGCGCAGAAGCTTCTGCACCACGTCGTTGTGCGACTGCGGCCAATACCATCCGCCGCGCAGATGCCACCCGTCGAGGATATCCCCGACCAGATAGATGGTGTCGGCATCGTGCAGGCGGAGGAACTCGAGCAGCTTGCCTGCCTGGCAACCGCGCGTTCCGAGGTGAACATCCGAGAGAAACAGCGCACGAAATCGCCGCATTCCAGGCGTCACGATGGAAGCTTCCTTGCTGCGGCGTTCATGACCGGTGCAAGTAGCTGATTCCTATCTCACTTCGATGACAGTCCCGGTGACGATGCGTTAACGACTTCGGGACGGGAAGGCGGCGGCCCAGCGCCTTCCACGGCCGGTAAAAAATCGGAGTGACAGCGTGCGAAAGCCTTTATGGTGGCGCCGCACCTGTAACCGTCGGGAGGAGACGTAATGGATCTGGGAATTTCCGGCCGCAAGGCAATCGTGTGCGCCTCGAGCCGCGGGCTCGGCCGCGCCTGCGCCATGGCGCTGGCGCAGGCAGGCTGCGAAGTCGTGGTCAACGGGCGCGACAAGGCCCGGCTGGAAACGACGACGGAGGAAATCCGCCGCGCGACCAACGCCAAGGTAACGGCCATTGCGGCCGACGTCGGCACCGCCGACGGCCAGGCGGCCTTGTTCGCGGCGTGCCCCGAGCCCGACATTCTCGTCAACAACAACGGCGGCCCGCCGTTCCGCGACTTCCGCGAGCTCGACCGCCAGAAGATGCTCGACGGCGTGATCGCCAACATGGTGACCTCGATCGAGCTGGTGCAGAAAGCGATCGACCCGATGGTGCGGCGCCGCTTCGGCCGCATCGTCAACATCACGTCCGGCTCGGTGAAAATGCCGATCGCGGGGCTCGACCTTTCCTCCGGCGCGCGCGCCGGGCTCACCGCCTTCCTCGCCGGCGTCGCCCGCTCGGTCGCCGCTTCCAACGTCACCATCAATTTCCTGCTTCCGGGAACCTTCGATACCGATCGGCTGCGCTCCGGCATTGAGATCACCGCCAAGCGCCGGGGCATCAGCGTCGAGGAGGCCGCCAACGAGCGCGCGGCGACGGTGCCGGCCAAGCGCTTCGGGGAGGCCGACGAGTTCGGCCACGCCTGCGCGTTCCTGTGCTCGGCACATGCCGGCTACATCACCGGGCAGAATCTGCTGATCGACGGCGGCCTGTTCCCCGGCACGTTGGGTTGAACCCATCCTGGCGAAACAAAAGGGCCGGCGCTTGCGCCAGCCCTTTCGCCGCGGGGAAAGAACTAAGTCAAAAAGCAAAAGCCTGGACGCAGCTGACACGAATCTCAGCTAGCGTGACAAATCTGCAACATTGTTAGCTTGAGATCGCCACACTTCGGCCGCTATAACTATGCGCGGATCGGCGGGGACGAAATCCGTGAGCGGATGCGGACGAAACATTAGTCGAGGGACGCGGGCGCGCCGCGCTCGCCTGATTGCCGCAATCGCGGTCGGGTCGGCTCTCGTCGGCTGTTCCTCCTCGTCCTCGGTCGAATACGCCACCGACGCTTTCCCGTCGCAGTCGCTCGTCGATTTGATGAAAGGGTCCGCGGCTTCGCCCGCGTCGACGCCGGCGCCACAGCCACAGCAGCCCGCACCGACAGCCGCCGTTGCGCCACCAGCGCCCACCGCTGCTGCGGCGCCCGCGCCACCTGCGGCGAGTGCTCCCGCGACAACTGCAACCTCCGCTCCTCCGCCCGCCGCCTCGGCCCCGCGCGCGGAGGCCGATCCGGTCGCCGCGGCGTTCCCGTCGGTGTCGCTGATCGACCTTCTCAGCGGTACGAAGAAGCCGGCCCAGTAGTGAGACTTGAGGTCGCCGGTCGAACCGGAGCGACTCGTTCGTCATTTCAAAAAATAATCAGCTGGCCCGCGCAGGCGGGCCAGCTGACACTCGCCGATATGTCGGCAGCTATTTCGTGATCAGGGGCTTGGGCGGAGCGTCGGGCCCCCACAGCTTATACGTCAGCCGCGTGTAGATGCCCCACCCGCGGAAGTCGTCTTGTTCTGCGACGGTGTCGGTGACATACACCTGCCAGTCGACCGGACCGAAGTTGTAGCCGACCAAGCCGCCGACCCCCACGTTGGAGGCTTTGCCGCAACCGAGGTTACCCGGCAGGGTTGCCGCGAGCTGAGCACAGGTGAAGCCGTTGCCCGGCGTGTCGTTGGTCGTCTGCACTTTGAAGTACGCGACCGGACCGATCTCGAGCTTGCCGAAGATGGCCGTGAGTGCGAAGTCCCCAAACAGCTCGTTGCCCGACCGGTAGCCGTCGCCGATGCCCGCTATCGTTGAAGCAAGCGGCGTCCCGCCGAATCCCAACGGGAACGGAAGGTTGGCGGCGATCTGATAGGAGCCGGTGTGGCCGGCGGACGTGCCGTTGATGTCGTATTTGAAGTTGGCGGTGAAGTGCCAGTTCTGGTCGATGTAGGCGACGCCGCCGCGCGGTTCGATGGTCCAATAATCCGGGTTGTTGGTCCCGTTGTAGTGCGAGCCGTCCGGCGCGATGAAGGTCACGCCGAGGTCGGCGAACCAGCCGTGGCCGAGGGTCCACTGCAGGATGATGGGCGTGAACAGGGTGTTGGCCGTATTCTCGAACCAGGTCGTGTTGCCGAACGGAGGCCCGTTGCCGTTGCCGCCCAGCGTCGAGCCGTTGGTCGGATATGCGGCCAGGTAGTAGAACGGCTGCACCACCGCCCCGGCGACGTTGGCACCGAGGAACTGCCAGCCGGTCGACCAATAGAGCGTCGGAGCCCACAGCGGGACGGTTATGTCGTTCCCGAGATTTTGGCCGACACCTACGCCGTGCGGAAAAATGAGGGTTTCATTGACGATGTAGACCCCGGGAGGCGCCGGCGCGGCAATAACTGCCCCGATTGTGCCTCCCTGTTCGGTTTGGCCCAAATTGCCCGGCTCCATGGCGGCGGCGCGTTCGGCGCCGACAGCAAGACCCAACGCCGCCACCGCTCCACAAAGCGTTGTCACCCCCCGGCGAGTCATCGTCCCCTCCATCCTGTTGCCCGAGCCATGCCCCCGCATGGCTGCATTCCCTGCACGGCAAAGTCGATTCCACACGGGATCGTGACAGTCGCCCAACAAGCATGCAAGTTCAGCAATTCTTTGCTGCACCCTGCCAAGACACGGGAGAGAACGTTGCTTTCTCAATATGTTAACCCATTTTTGCCGGACCGTGCGGAGCGTGTCCGGCATGCGATTTTTAGTAGTCGTGATAATTTTGCAACATACAGCTTGCTCCTCAGACGAGCCCGACGCATGATTGAGACCCGCGCTTTCTTCATCCGCACAACCGAACAAGGGGGTAACCCATGAAGCTCGTCCGCTTCGGCCCGGCCGGCCGCGAGAAACCCGGCATCATCGATTCCAAAGGGCGCATCCGCGACCTCTCCAAGGTCGTGCCGGACCTCGCCGGCGACGCGCTCAGCCCCCGCGGCCTCGGTCGCATCCGCAAAGCGGCGATCGACAAGCTCCCCCTTGTGCGCAGCGGCGCGCGGCTCGGTCCCTGCGTCGCCGGCACGACAAACTTCATCGCCATCGGACTCAATTACGCCGACCACGCCGCGGAGACGGGCGCGCCCATCCCCAAGGAGCCGATCATCTTCAACAAAGCGCTCAGCTGCATCTGCGGCCCGAACGACGACACGATGATTCCCAAGGACTCATCGAAGCTCGACTGGGAAGTCGAGCTCGGCATCGTGATCGGCTCGCGCGCGCGCTACCTGACGAAGAAGAACGCGATGGACGCGGTCGCAGGCTATTGCCTGGCAAACGACGTGAGCGAGCGGGTGTTCCAGATCGAGCGCTCCGGCCAGTGGACCAAGGGCAAGGGCTGCGAAACCTTCGGCCCGCTCGGGCCCTGGCTCGTCACCAAGGATGAGATCCCCGATCCGCAAAAGCTCGACATGTGGCTCACGGTCAATGGCGAAAGCCGACAGAAGGGATCGACCCGGACCATGATTTTCGGGGTCGAGCACGTCGTCTGGTACTGTTCGCAGTACTTCGTGATGGAGCCGGGCGACGTCATCATCACCGGCACGCCGCCCGGCGTCGGGCTCGGCATGAAGCCGCCGCAATTTCTCAAGGCCGGCGACTTGGTGCGGCTCGGCATCGCCGGCCTCGGCGAGCAGCAGCAGAAGGTGGTGCGGTTCAAGATGTGAGAAGGACGTAGGATGGGTTGAGCGCAGCGAAACCCATCGACTCTCGTCTGGCGTGCCGCTTGATGGGTTTCGCTGCGCTCAACCCATCCTACGACTCACCCATCCCTCGCCTGCAGCACGGCGCGCAGTGAGATGCGCGACCAGTCGGCCACGCGCTCGCGGAAACCCGTGTAGGAGGCGTGGATGCGCTTGGCGATGTCGCTTTTCGCCGCGACCTCGTTGAGCACGTCCGCCGCCTGGCCGCGTGCGGCGGCGATGAGATCGGCCGGGAAGCTCTTGAGCTGGACGTGGTAACGGCCGGTCATCGCAGCGAGCGCCTCGACGTTGAGGCGCTCCATCTCGGCGAGCGCAAAGGATGCCTCGGCCGCGCAGGCCTGGGCGATGATGCCCTTAAGGTCGGGATCGAGCGCCTGCCATGACTTGAGCGCGACCAGACATTCGCCCGTGCCGTTCGGTTTGTTGAACCCGGGGCCGTAGTAGAACGGCGCCACACGGTAGAGCCCGAGCGCGATGTCCGAGCCGGGGCCGACGAACTCGGCGCCGTCGATCACCCCCGACTGCAGGCTGGTGAAGATTTCGCCCGGGGGCGTGGTCTGCGGCGTCGCGCCGAGGCGGCGATAGATTTCCCCGCCCAGGCCAAGCGAGCGCAGCTTGAGCCCCTTCACGTCGTCGATGCTTTTGATCTCGCGCCGGAACCAGCCGCCCATGCACACGCCGGTATTGCCGCCCATGAACGGCTTGACCCCGAACGGCGCATAAAGCTCGTCCCACAAGGCTTGGCCGCCGCCTGCGTCGACCCATGCCATGTGTTCCGACGGCACAAGCCCGAACGGCACCGTGGTGTAATAGACCGCGGCCGGCTGCTTGCCTTGCCAGTAGAACGAAGCGGTGTGGCCCATCTCGGCAACGCCGGAGCCGACCGCGTCGAGCACTTCGAACGCCGGCACCACTTCGCCCGCGGCGAACACGGCGACCTGCAGGCGGCCGCCCGAGGCGGTGTTGATGCGTTCGGCAACGCGTTCCGCCGACACGCCCGGGCCGGGCAAGCGCTTGGGCCACGAGGTGACCATGCGCCATTTGAGCGGCGCGGCGTGGGCCACCGCCGGGGCGGCGAGCACGCCGGCCAGGAGGGGCCCGGCCTTAACCAGATTACGTCGCGTGATCCGCGCCATCGCGTCCCCCTCACCACCAGGCGTGAAAATGGTGCACCGGCCCGTGCCCGGATCCGATGGTGAGCCGGTCGGCGCCGGCGATCGCGAGCGTCACATAGGCTTTGGCTTCGGCGATCGCCTCAACCAGCCGCAGGCCTTTGGCGAGGCCCGCCGCAATCGCGGAGGAAAGCGTGCAGCCGGTGCCGTGCGTGTTCTCGGTCGCGATGCGCGGCGCCGGCAGGCGCAGCTCCACCGAGCCGTCGAAGAAAATGTCGACGCTCTCGGGCGAGTTGGAATGACCGCCCTTGATGAGCACCGCGCGCGGTCCGAGCGTGAGCAGGCGCTCCACCTGGTCGCGCATCTCGCCTTCGCTCGCGGCGGGCGTGGTATCCAGCAGCGCCGCGGCTTCCGGCAGGTTGGGCGTGATCACGAGCGCGCGCGGGATGAGAACCCGCCGCATCACGTCGATCGCTTCGGGCACGAGCAGGCGGTCTCCGGACGCCGCGACCATCACCGGATCGAGCACGACGTCGGTCTGCCCGTGCTTCACCAGCCCGGCGGCAACCGCCGCGATCACGTCCGGCTGGGACAGCATCCCGATCTTCACCGCGCCGACGGAAAGGTCGGAGAACACGGCGTCCATCTGCGCGCCGATGAACTCCGCCGGCACGTCGTGGATCGCCGCGACGCCTTGCGTATTCTGCGCGGTGAGCGCGGTGATCACCGACGCGCCGTAAACGCCGAACGCCGCGAATGTTTTGAGATCCGCCTGGATGCCGGCGCCGCCGCTCGAATCCGACCCGGCGATCGTTACCGCGATCGGCGTCCTCATGCAGCGCCCCGTGCGTTGAGCGACCGATCGACGATGCCGCGCAGACGCCGCGCCGCGTCTGCCGGATCGGGCGCCAGCGAGAGCGCGGAAATAACCGCGATGCCGTCGGCGCCGGCCGCCACGACCTCACCGGCGTTTGTTTCATCGATTCCGGCGATGGCGCCGATGGGAAACTGCGGCGCGCGCGCGCGCAGCGCGTCAAGGATGGTCCTGAGCCCGCCGAGGCCGATCGGGGCCGCGACATTGTCCTTCGAGGTCGTGACGAACACGCCGCCGACGCACACGTAATCGAGCGCCGCGAGCGGCGCGGCCTCGGCTTCCGCCATGGTCTTGATCGACAGGCCGATGACCGCCGAGGGTCCGAGCAGGCGGCGCGCATCGGCGGCCGCCATGTCGTCCTGGCCCACGTGCACGCCGTCCGCGCCCGCCGCGAGCGCCACGTCCACCCGGTCGTTGACGAGCACTGGCACGCGCAAGGGCGCCAGCGCCGCCTTGATGGCGCGAGTCTCCTCGATCAGGCGGCGGGTCGAGCCGTGTTTGTCGCGCAGCTGCACCAGCGTTGCGCCGCCGGCAACGACTTGCCGGCCGAGCGCGGCCAAGTCGTGGCCGCCCGCGCGCTCCGGGTCGAGCAAGGCATAAAGACGCAAATCGACCATCACTGCACCTTCGCACGCGCGACCATCACGTCACGGTCGAGCCGGTTGAGCGTGTCGAGAATCTCGCTGGCGAAGCTGCCCGGGCCACGCGCGAGCGCGGCCGCCGTCTCCCCGGCGATGCCGAGGGCGAGCAGCGCCGCCGCCGTCGCGAGCCAGGCGTCGCCTTCCACCGCGAGGCAGGCGGCGACCAGTGCCGAGGCGACGCACCCCATGGCGGTGACGCGCGCCATCAACGGATGTCCGTTGCGGATGGTCGCGACACGCGCGCCATCGGTGACGACGTCGTTTTCGCCGGTGACGCCGATGACCGTGCGCGTGTCGAGCGCGTAGCGGCGCAGCGCGTCCGGCTCAGGGTCGGCGCCCGCGAGGGCGGCGAACTCGGCGCGGTTGAGCCGCAGCGCGCGCGGGCCGCGCGTGACGAGATCGGCCGCGTAGGCGGCGCGCGGTTGCGAGCGGTCGATCAGCACGGGATCGAGCACCCACGGCAGGCTCTCCTCGGCCGCGACTTCGATCGCGGCATCGGTCGCCTCGCGACGTGCCGCATCGAAGGTGCCGAGATTGACCAGGAGCGCGTCGGCGCTCGCCACGAACGAGCCGACCTCCTCGGGCGATATGGTCATAGACGGCCGTGCGCCCGCAGCGAGCAGCACGTTGGCGGTGAAATTCTGCGCAACCGCGTTGGTGATGCAGTGCACGCGCGGAGCGTGCGCGCGCATGCGCTCGATGACGTCGGCGCAGGCGGCGGCAAGATCAACCACGGATCGAAGGCTGTCGGGCTCGCGCGTCTCAACTCCCTCCGCCGGCATGACCCGGATCAGGTTCGATGGGTTGGCCGAGGCCTCTCAGTCCGGTGCATCCCGCCGGACACCCCATAGAGATTGCGATCGATACCTAGCGTCTTGCCGGCCGCGGTTCAAGGCGCGCCGCCTTGTCAACCGGGCGCGATTTTGCTGCATTGCCCGGACCTAAGAAGCGCCGGAGGCGGCAATGGTCCCCTTTTTCGTGCAGATCAAATGTCACCTCGGCAAATCCTACGAGGTCGCGAACAAGCTCGCGGACGCCGAGATCGCCTCCGAAATCTATTCAACCGCCGGCGACTTCGATCTGCTGGTCAAATTCTACGTCGACGCTGGCACGGACATCGGCCACTTCGTCAACGAGCGCGTGCAGACGGTTCCCGGCATCCAGGACACGCGCACGATCATCACGTTCAAGGCATTTGCTTAAAGTGGGATGACTTTTCTTCGAATCGTCATCCCACTCTAAGATTTTTGCTGGCGCATGATCTTTTCCGAAAACCGGTATTCACCCCGCATCGAGTGCGGGGCAGGCTTTTTCGGGATCATGCGCTAACCGGGCATTGCCGTGCGCGCCTTGGCGCGGGCGCGCGCCCGCTCGATGCCGAGCCGGCGCTCGCGCCAGATGACGAACAGGCCCGCCGCCGCGATAATGACCGCGCCCAGGAACACGAGCGTCGTCGGCGTCTCTCCGAACATCGCGTAGCCGAGCACGAACGCCCACATCATCGCGGTGTAATCGAATGGCGCGAGCAGCGAGGCGGGCGCGAAGCGATAGCTTTCCGTGAGCAGGATATGCGAGATGCCGCCGAGCACGCCGATCGCCACAAGCTCGGCGAACTCGATGCCGGTCGGCGGATGCCAGGCGAACGGCAGCGTCAGCAGGCCGGCAAGCGCGCAGAACAGCGAGAAATAAAATACGATCGCCGAGGTCGTCTCGCTGTCGGTGAGCCGGCGCGTCTGGATCACGGTGCCGGCGTTGCAGAAGGCGGCGGCAATCGCGAACAAGGCGCCGATCGCCGGACCGGCGGCGGCGACGTGGCCCACCTCGAGATACGGGGCAAGCATCACAATGACGCCGACAAACCCGACTGCGACGGCGGACCAGCGATAGATTCGCACCCGCTCTTTGAGGATCAGGGCGGCGAGTGCGACGGTGATCAGCGGCGAGGCAAACGAGATGGCGGTGGCGTCGACCAGCGGCAGCCGCACCAGCGAGGCGAAGCTCAGGAACATGCCGAACACGCTGATGACGCCGCGCCCGACATGTCCGAACGGGCGGCCGGTGCGCACCGCCGTCGTGAGCTCGCGCCGCCAAGCGTAGATGACGACCACCGGCAGGATGGCAAACGCGCTGCGGAAGAAAACCACCTGCCCGACCGGAACCGTATCGCCGAATCCGCGGATGAGCGACGACATCACCGCGAACAGCAGCGCCGAGCCGAGCTTGAGCAGGATTCCCTTGAGGGTGCGCATACGCATCGCCGTCGAGAGGCGGCGGGAGGGGGGAGCGATTCGGGGCGGCGAATCGACCACGGCAAGGCGCGGGCCGGAAGTCGGCTGCGCGCATGCGTCGTCGCTCGCGCGTGCATGGCGGAGATTCGTGTGCATGCGCGCCAACAGGCGGAAGATCGTGTTATTTCTTTGTCGGCTTCGGCCCTTCAACCGGAGGCAGCGATTTGACGTAAGCAGCGATGGCGGCGCGATCCTCGGGTGCAAGCTGCGCGGTATGGCGCACGACCTCCGTCATCGCGCCGCCGATCGAATCGCCGTCCGGCGTCTGCCCCGTTTCGAGCAGATAGGCAATGTCCTTCTCCGACCAGTCGCCGAGGTCCTTCTGGGTGATGTTGGGAATCCAGCCCTTGCCTTCGGGGTTGGGGCCGCCGGCGAAACGCTGCGCGGCGATGATGCCGCCGGTGAAACTGCGCGGGCTGTGGCACTCCGCGCAGTGGCCCGGCCCTTCGACCAGGTAAGCCCCGCGGTTGAGCACGGCGGATTTCGCCGGGTCGGGCGTGAACGGCACGCCGTCGAGATAGAGCAGCTTCCACAGCCCGATGCCGCGGCGGAAGGCGAACGGAAACGGCAAATCGTGATCGCGTATCGTGCCGGAGACCGCCGGCAGCGTCTTGAGATAAGCAAACAGATCGCGCAGGTCGTTAAGCCGCATGCGCTGATAGGACGTGTAGGGAAACGCCGGATAATAGTGCCGCCCGTCCGGCGACGTCCCTTTGCTCAGCGCGGTGACGAAATCCGCCTCGCTCCAGGCGCCGATGCCGTCGCGTGGATCGGACGAAATATTTGGGATGTAGAACGTGCCGAACGGCGACTTGAGCGCGAGGCCGCCGCCGAGACGCGACTTATCCTCCGTGCCCGGCGAGGCGTGGCAACCGCTGCAGCCGCCGGCGATGAACATGGTGCGGCCGTTCGCGAGGTCGGCTTGATGCGGTCCGAGCGCGCCGGCCGCCACGGTTTGCGGAATCGTGACAAGCCAGAACGCAGCGGCGCCGAGGACCGCCAGCGCCACGATGAGAATTGTCAGCTTTCGCAGCATGCGGTCTCCGTATAAACAGCCGTCTCCATCCGACAAAGCGGCCGGCCGCAACAAACACAAACGTCATCCTGAGGAGGCCGCTCGCGTTCGCGAGCGGCCGTCTCGAAGGATGGCTACAGCCGCAGTGTTTTATTCCATCCTTCGAGACGGCCGCGCGCAAGAGCGCGCGACCTCCTCAGGATGATGGCGGAGTTTGTTTCATGCGCTTTCGCGCGACATAACAAGAGAGACTCAACTGGCGCCCATTTTATTCCTATCAAGTCGCCAGAAATTTGGGAGTCCAATAAATCACGAGGGCGGCGCGTTGCCGGCCGCCCTCACAGTCGCCGCGCGCTGGACCGCGGCGATCAGCTCTTCTTCAGCCGGTACTTCTCGTGGCAGCCGCCGCAATTGTCCTTGGCGAAACTGCCCCAGGTCGCCTTGAGGCCGTCGAGGTCCTTGACCTTGCCCTGCGCGTCTTTCGCGGCGGCGCCGAATTTCGCGAACCGGGCATCGAAGTCGGCCTTGTTCTCCCAGATCGCCGGCAGCGCCGCGGTATCGCCGCCGGTTTTCGAATTGTCCGGGAACAGCGCGGGCGCCTTCGCGGCCGCGTCGGCGAAGGTCACGAAGGCGCCCTCCGCCTTGGCGGCATCGAACGGCGCCTCGCCCTTGACCATTGTGGCCACGATCTTGGCCTCATCGCCATTCTTCTTCATCAAGGCCTTACGCGCGGCAATGGGATCGGACTGCGCGGCAACGGCGGTGACGGCGAGCGCGACCGCGGCAGCGGCGAGCACGATACGGATCATTGAGTGGTCCTCCCCTCTGTTGACGGATAGAGCATGATCCCGAAAAGTGGATACCGATTTTCGGAAAAGATCACGCTCAAACAAGAAGTTAAAGCGCGATGGTGATTCCAAGAAAATCATCGCGCTTTGGCCTCCAACCATCGGACAACACCGCATTTTTCCCGTTATTCCAAACAAGCTGGAGCAGCGGGTGCGGGCGAGGCGATCACGATCACGTGAAGAGGAAGCAGCCTCCTTACAACGTGTGGACCCGCCGCCCCTCCTCGATCGCCTGCCACACGCGTTCCGGCGTCGCTGGCATGTCGAGGTGGCGCACGCCGTAGGCGCGCCACAGCGCGTCGACGAGCGCGTTCATGACGGCCGGACACGAGCCGATCGCGCCCGCTTCGCCCGCGCCCTTCACGCCGAGTGGATTGTTGGCGCATTTGACGTTGCGGGTCTCGAAAGCGAAGGCCGGCACGTCGCCCGCGCGCGGCAGCGCGTAGTCCATGAGACTAGCGGTCACGAGCTGGCCGTCGGCGTTGTAGACCGTGCGCTCCATCAGCGCCTGCCCGAGCCCCTGCACCGCGCCGCCGTGCACCTGCCCCGCCAGCATGAGCGGGTTGAGCGTGACGCCGAAATCGTCGACCACGATGTAGGTGACGATGTCGACCGCGCCGGTTCCCGGATCAACCTCGACCTCGGCAAGATGGGTGCCGTTCGGATACGTCGCCTCGCCCGGCGTGAACGTGTCCGCGGCGGTGAGAAGGTCGGACGTCGCCTTGGGCAAGACGGCGAGTTCGGCGAACTTCATGGCGCGGTCGGTGCCGACCACCCGCACCTGTCCGCCGGCGATTTCGAGATCGGACGGGCTTGCTTCGAGCGCGTCGGCGGCTAGCGATTTGAGATTGTCGGCAAGCTTCCTGCTCGCCCCTGCGATCGAGGCGCCGCCGCACGGGATCGAGCTCGAGCCGCCGGTGCCGAGCCCGGTAGCGATGACGTCGGTGTCGCCCTGGATCACGCGCACCTGGTCGGGCGGCACGTCGAGCTGCTCGGCGATCAACTGCGCGTAAGCGGTGTGATGCCCCTGCCCGGTCGATTGCGTGCCGATCAGCGCGGTGACCGTGCCGTTGCGCTCGAGCCGCAAGGTCGCGGTCTCCGGGCCGTTGTTGCCGCAGGCCTCGATATAGGTGGCAAAGCCGATCCCGCGCAGCTTGCCGGCCTTTTTCGACTGTTTGAACCGCTTGTTGAAGCCGGCCCAGTCGGCCGTCTCCTGCGCCCGCGCGAGGTGGCCGGCGAACTCCCCTGAATCGTAAACCTTGCCGGTCGCGGTGCGGTACGGCATCGCGCGCGGCCGGACGAAATTCTTCCGGCGCAGGCTGTCGGGCGCGACCCCGGTCTCGCGCGCGGCGGTGTCGACCAGGCGTTCGATCAGATAGGCCGCCTCCGGACGTCCGGCGCCGCGATAAGCGTCCACCGGAATCGTATTGGTGAAGGCGCCGCGCACGCGCACGTGACAAAGGGGAATATCATAGACGCCCGGCGCCATGACGGCGCCGAGGTAGGGGATGAACGGCGCGTAGACCGAAAGATACGCGCCCATGTCGGCAATGATGTCGACGTCGAGCGCAAGGAAGCGTCCGTTGGCATCGAGGGCGAGCCGCGCGCGGGTGCGGTTGTCGCGACCCTGACAATCGCCGAGGAAATGGTCGGAGCGGTCGGCGATCCATTTGACCGGCCGCCGCAGCCGCTCCGCCGCGACCGCCGCAAGCGCGTATTCCCGGTAAGTGAAAAGCTTGGTGCCGAAGCCGCCGCCGACGTCCGGCGTGACGACGCGCAGCCGCTCGGGCGCGATGTGCAGCACGCTGTTGCACAGCACGTCGCGCACGGCGTGGCTGCCCTGGCTCGAGAGCGTGAGCGTGATGCGCCCGGAGGCGTCGCACTCGCCGATGACCCCGCGGGTGTCGAGATAATTGGCGACGAGGCGCTGATTGACGACGGTCAGCTCGACCGTTTGATCGGCCGCCGCGAAGGCCTGCTCTGTTTTCTGCCGGTCGCCGAGCGTGAGGTCGTAGCAAAGATTACCGGCATGCTCCAGCCACACCTGCGGCGCGCCGGGCGCGAGCGCCGCCGCGGCGTCGGTGATATGCGCACGCGGCATCCATTCGATCGCGATCGCCTCGGCCGCGTCGCGCGCCTGATCGAGCGTGTCCGCCACCACGAAGGCGATGGCGTCGCCCACGTGTCGCGCGACCTCGCGCGCGAGCACCGGATAACGCGGCACCGCGATTTTCGTGTCGGGAAGCTCGATCTGGCACGGCAGCGGTCCGAGGTCGGCGATGTCGTCCGCGGTGAGCACCAAATGCACGCCGGGCTTGGCGCGTGCGGCGGCAACGTCGGCGATGCGGAAGCGCGCGTGCGCATGGGGGGAGCGCAGCACCATCGCGTGCAGCAAGTGGGAGGGCGCATGATCGCCGACGTACCGGCCGTTGCCGCGCAGCAGGGCTTCGTCCTCCTTGCGCAGGAGCGGCTGACCGACACCGAATTTCATGGGCTGCATGGGTCTGTCCTCGTAGGGCGCAATAGGCCGAAGGCTATATTGCGGCGGCTTAGCATGAAGCGGCGCAATACGCTTCGCTATTGCGCCCTACAGTAGATGCCTTGCCGCCATCGGTGCAAACAGGCATGGTGAAACCATGGCGACCGGCAAACTGACCATCTCGATCGATCTCGAACTGGCGTGGGGCTTTTGGGACATCCTCACGCCCGAGATACTTCGCATGTCGGAGACGGCCGAGCGCCCGATCTGCGAGCGGCTCTTGGAATTGTTCGACCGCTATCACATCCCCGCCACCTGGGCGGTGGTGGCGGCGGTGCTCGACCGCGCGAACGCGCAGGGAAGGCCCGGCAACGAAGCGTCCTGGTACGCGCCCGAAATCGTCGAGCGCATCCGCGCCGCCAAGGTGTCTCACGAAATCGGCAGCCACGGCGGCCGTCATCTTTATTACGACCGCATGTCGGCGGCCGAGGCCGCCGACGACCTCGCGTTCATCAAACAAGTGCATCGGGACAACGGGCTCGCGCTCGACTCTTTTGTGTTTCCCCGCAACGCCGTCGGTCATCTCGATCTTCTGGCGCGCGCCGGCGTGCGCGCGTATCGGGGGCCGGATACCGGCTGGGTGCGGCTCGCGCCGAAGCTCGGATCGCGCGCGGGCAAGGTCGTCACCTTTGCCGACAAGATTCTCCCGTTCCCGCCGACCCCCGCACGCGCGCAAAGCAGCGGCGGCCTCGTCGACATTCCGGGCTCCATGCTGTTACCGGGCCGCGACGGCCCGCGCCGCTTCATCCTGCCACAGGTGAGCAAAGCAAAGCTCGCCATGGGGCTCACATGGGCGCGAGCGACGGGACGCACGTTTCATTTCTGGTTTCATCCGTGCAATTTTTACTACCGCCGCGACGAGCAATTTGCGACCCTCGAATGGTGCCTCGCGCGCGCGGCCGACGAGGCGAGCCGTGGCCGCATCGAGATTTGCACCATGGGATCCTACGCGCCGCGCGGGGCTACCGGCGCGGCCCGGGCGGCCGCATGAGCGAGATAACCGCGGGGCGTTATCTCGTTGTCCCCGCCAAGTCCATCGACCCCGAGCAACTGATGAAATTCGCCGACGCGGTCTGGCCGGAACGGCCGCGCGAGCGCATCCTTGCGACGTGGTGGCGGCGTGCGGCGCCCGAGTGGGCGGTTGCGGCGATCGATCGCGCCAACGAAAGAATGGTCGGGCTGTGCGCGGGACGCCCGGCGAGGTGGATGATCGGCGGACGCGTTCATGGAGCCGTCGCCATCTGCGATTGGTACGTCGCGCCCGATCACGAAGGGCGCCTGCTCGGCCGTCGCCTGCTGCGGCGCTTCGAGACGCCCGAACGCCTGCTCTACGCCTTCTCCATGTCGGACGTCGCGGCGGCCTATTTGGGCCGCCTCGGCTGGATCGGTCCGCACGCGGCAAGCCTCCTGGCGCTGCCGGTCCCGCGGCTGACGCGGCTTGCGTTCGCGTTGCTGCCGCGGCGTGGCGGGCTCGTCCTCGAAGAGCAGGTGATCACCGGAGGAGGAACGCTCGGCCCGCTCGCCGCCGGGTTCGACCGCATCGAGGCGAACCGCGGGAGCGCGCTCGCACGCATGATCCGCGGCGGCGAAGAATGGGCGTGGCGGCTGAGCGTGTGCGGCGAGCGGGATTACCACGTTTGCTTGGCACGCCGCGACGGAGTGCCGGTCGGCTACGTGGTGGTGCGGCGCATGACGCCGGGCGCGAGCCGTATCCTCGGCCGGCACGCCGGCGCCATCATCACGGATCTCGTTGCGGTCAATGACGACCCCGCGGTGCTGCGCGCACTGGCGCGGCGCGCGGCAGCCATCGCGGCGCGGCTGCAGGTGGTCGTCGTATTGATGGCGACGAGTCTTGCGGCGCATCGCCGTGCCCTGATCGCGTGCGGGTTTCTCTCGTCGCGCTGGCCGGTGCTCGACCGTTTCCTCGGCCGCGCCGCCCCCACCTTCATGTGGTCGCCGCGCGGTCCCGCCGCTGCGCTCGCGCCGGAGGATTTCGTATTCACCTTCGCGGATTCCGACGTCGATTTGAATTTGTGATAACCAGTCATTGGCGAATAGTGAGTAGCGAATAGCGAATAGAAAAACGCCGCCACCGGGGAAAGCTATTCGCTATTCGCTCGTCTCTACTCCGCCGGGTGCGGCGCCGGCGCGGCCGCCCGCCGGCGCCCGAGGCCGGCGATCCAGCGGCACACGATGTAGAACGCGGGCGTGAACATGAGCCCGAAGAACGTCACGCCGATCATGCCGGCGAACACTGCCGTGCCGAGCGTCTGACGCATTTCGGCGCCGGCGCCGACCGCCCACACCAGCGGCGCGACACCGAAGATGAAGGCGAACGACGTCATCAGGATCGGGCGCAGCCGCAGGTGCGCGGCCTCGACCGCGGCGGCGTTCCGTTCGCGCCCGCTATCCTCGACCTGTTTGGCGAACTCGACGATCAGGATCGCGTTCTTGGCCGCCAGCCCGATCAGCACGATGAACCCGACCTGGGTGAGAATGTTGTTGTCCTGGCCGCGCAGAATGACGCCGCTGATCGCGGCGACGAGGCACATCGGCACGATCAGGATGATGGCGAGCGGCAAGGTCAGGCTCTCGTATTGCGCCGCCAGTACCAGGAACACGAACACGACGGCGAGCAGGAAAGCAAATACTGCGGTGCTGCCGGCGCGCTGCTGCTGCAGCGCGAGCGTCGTCCATTCGTAGCTGAAACCTTCCGGCAGCACCTCGGCGGCGAGCTTCTCCATGATGGCGATCGCCTGGCCTTGCGAGTAGCCCGGCGCGGCGGCGCCGTCGAGTTCGGCGGCGGGATAAAGGTTGTAGCGCGGCACGCGGTAGGGGCCGGAAATGTCGCGTACCGTGGTGAACGAGCCGAGCGGCACCGTGTCGCCGCTCGAGTTGCGCACGCGGATGCGCAGCACGTCGGCGCTGTCGAGCCGGTACGCGCTGTCCGCCTGCGCCATCACGCGGAAGGTGCGGCCGAGCAGGTTGAAGTCGTTGACGTAGGACGAGCCGAGATAGGTCTGCAGCGCATTGAAGACATCCGGCACGTTGATGCCGAGGAGCTGCGCCTTGGTGCGATCGATGTCGAGATAGAGCTGCGGCGTCGAGGTCTCGAACAAGCTGAAGACTTGCGTGAGCCCGGCTGTTTGGCCGGCCCGGCCCATCATGGCGTAGACCGCGCTCTGTAGCGCCCCGGAACCGCGGCCGCCGCGATCCTCCACCATCATGCGGAAGCCGCCGGCGTTGCCGATGCCCGACACCGGCGGCGGCGCCACCACCAGAACGAGGCCTTCCTGAATCGCCGAGAGTCGCTGGAACAATTTCCCCTGGATGGCCGCCGCCGATTTCTGCGGATCCTTGCCGCGCTCCTCGAAGGGATCGAGGGTCACGAAGATCGCGCCCGCATTGGGGGCGTTGGTGAAGGTGGCGCCGGAGAAGCCGACGATGTTGACCGCATGCGCCACGCCCGGAACCTGCAGCGCAATGTCGACCGCGCGCCGGTTGACTTCGTCGGTCCGCTGCAGCGCTGCGCCAGGCGGAAGCTGCGTGACGATGATGAGATAGCCGCGGTCGAGTTGCGGGATGAAGCCTTGCGGCGTGTGGCGGAACCCGTTGAGCCCGAAGGCGAGGATGGCCGCATAAATGACGAGCACGATGGCCGCGAAGCGGACCACCTTGCCGGCGAGCCAGCGGTAGCCGCGCCCGACGCCATCGAAGACGTAGTTGAATCCGCGGAAGAAGCCGCGGATCGGCCGCTCCCCCAGGCGCGGCGCGCCCGCGTGGCGCGGCTTGAGCAGGAGCGCGCACATGGCGGGCGAGAGCGTGAGCGAGACGATCAGGGAAATGATCGTCGCGCCCGCGATGGTGAGCGCGAATTGACGGTAGAACTGGCCGGAGATGCCGGTGATGAAGGCCGAGGGCACGAACACCGCGCACAGCACGAGCGCGATCGCGATCAGCGCCGAACCGACCTCGTCCATGCTGCGGCGCGCAGCCTCGCGGGGTGAAAGTCCCGCCGCCATGTTGCGCTCGACGTTCTCCACCACGACGATCGCGTCGTCGACTACGATGCCGATCGCCAGCACCAGCCCGAACAAAGAGAGATTGTTCAAGGTGAAGCCGAAGATCGCCATGAAGAAGAAGGTGCCGACGAGCGAGACCGGGATGGCAACGAGCGGGATGACGGCCGCGCGCCAGGTTTGCAGGAACAGGATGACGACGATCACCACCAGCACGATCGCCTCGCCGATCGTCTCTTCCACGGCGTCGACCGATTGCTGAATGAACTGAGTCGGATCGTAGACGATGGTGTATTTCAGGCCGTCGGGGAAGCGCTTGGAGAGCTGCTCCATCGTCTGACGAATCGTTGCAGCGGTGGTGAGAGCGTTCGAGCCCGGCCGTTGGAACACGCCGAGCGCGATGGCCGGATCGCGATCGAGATATGAGTTGGTGGTGTAGTCGAGCGCCGCCAATTCGACCCGCGCCACGTCGCGCAGGCGCACCACGGCTCCGGGCGTGGTCTTGACTACGATGTTGCCGAACTCATTGACGTCGGCGAGGCGCCCGAGCGTCTGCACCGCGATCTGGAACGCCTTTGGGTTATCGACCGGAGGCTGGTTGAGCACGCCCGAGGCGACCTGCACGTTCTGTCCTTGCAGGGCCTGCGTCACATCGGCGGCGGTCAGCCCGAGCGCCTGCATGCGGTCCGGGTCGAGCCACGCACGCATCGAATAATCACGGCTGCCGAACACGGTGATCGAGCCGACGCCGTCGACGCGGGTGAGCGGGTCGACGATCTCGAGCGTGGCGTAGTTGGAGATGAACAGGGTGTCGCGCGACTTGTCGGGCGAGTAGAGGTGCACGACCATCATGATGTCGGGCGAGCTTTTGGCCACGGTGACGCCGATGTTGCGCACGTCCACCGGCAGGCGCGGCTCGGCGATCGAGACGCGGTTCTGCACCTGCACCTGGGCGATGTCGAGGTTGGTGCCGAGGTCGAAGGTCACCGAAATGGTGAAGCGTCCGTCCGCCGTCGAGTTGGACGAGAGGTAGAGCATGTTCTCGACGCCATTGATCTGCTGCTCGATCGGCGTGACCACGGTCGCGGCCACCACGTCGGCGCTGGCGCCGGGATACTGGCCGGTGACGTTGATGACGGGGGGCGCGATCTCGGGATATTGCGCGATCGGCAAACGGAAGAACGACACGCCGCCGACGATGACGAACACGATCGAAACGACCGCGGCGAAAATCGGCCGGTCGATGAAGAAATGCGAGATGCGCATCGGCTGGAGTCTCAATCCGCCTTCGTGGTGGGCCCGCCTGCCGTGGCGGGGGCGGCCTTCTCCTGCGGGGTCACCTTGGCCCCGGGGCGCGCACGCATGAGGCCGTCGACGATGACGCGGTCGTCCTCGTGCAGCCCGTCCTTGATCACACGCAGCCCGTCGACCGTGTGGCCGAGCGTCACGTAGCGCTGGCGCGCAACGTTCTCGCCATCGACCACCATCACGAACTTGCGGGTCTGTTCGGTGCCGATGGCGACGTCGGGCACGAGCAACGCCTCATAAGGCGGCGAGCCCGGCACCTGCACGCGGCCGAACATGCCGGGCGTGAACAGCCCATTCGGATTGGCGAACACCGCGCGTCCGCGGATCGTGCCGGAGGTCTGGCTGATGGCGTTGTCGACGAAGTCCATGCGGCCTTCGTGCTCGAACGTGGGTTCGTCGAGGAGCTTGAGTTTCACCGGCGTCGAAGACCAGCGGGTTTCCGAATCCTTGCCGCGCTTCATGCGCTCGTAACGCAGGTAAGCGGCCTCGTCGAAGGTGAACTCGAAGCGGATCGGGTCGATCGACACGATGGTGGCAAGCAAGGTCGTCGAGCCGCTGGTGCCGCCCGGGATGAGGTTGCCCGGCGAGACCCGGCGATCGCCGATGCGACCGTCGACCGGCGCGCGGATTTCGCTGAACTCGTTGAGATCGAGCTCTGCCTGGTGCACCATCGCCTCGTTGGCCGCGACCGATGCCTCGGCGACACGCTTCGCCTGCGTGCGCTGATCGAACACCTGCTCGGTGATGGTCTTGTCGCGCACCAGCTGCTGGCCGCGCGCCAGGTCGTTCTCGGTGTAGGCGAGGTTGGCGCGTGCCTGGGCCAGGTTTGCGCGCGCCTGGTCGAGGACCATCTGGAACGGCCGTCGGTCGATGGTGAAAAGGAGGTCGCCCTTCTTGACCATCTGGCCGTCGGTGAAGTGGATCGACGCGAGATAGCCGGACAGGCGCGAACGCACCTCGACGGAATCGACCGCCGTGAAACGGCCGACGTATTCGTCCTGGTCGACGATGGTGCGCTTGGTCGGCTTGGCGATCGTCACCGCGGGCGGCGGCGGCGCCGCGTTCTGGGCCGGCGCCTGGCCGTTGCCGCAGGCGGCAATGAGCGGCGCAACGAGCGCCAGCGATGCGAGGGTGAGCCCCGCAGCCACCCGGTTCATCGGTTTTCCCATGACCTTCCCGCAAATCAATTAGCTAGCGAAGCGTGCGGGCTGCTAGCCGCCCGGCCCCGGCAGTTCAAGCCGCGCCTTTTGGCGGCGCCGGGGCACCCCCATATATGCGGTCTCACGCCGTCCATAACCCCCAAATCGTGGCAATAGCATGCTTGACTTCACGGCTGCTTCACTTCTCGACGATGACGTCGCGGCACCTCCCGCCCCGGCGCCTGCGGGCGTCGACGACGACGCATTGCTCGACTCCTATTCGCGCGCGGTGACCGGCGTTGCCGACCGCCTCGGCCCGGCGGTCGTGCGCATCGACGTGTGGAAAGGCAAGCGCGCCGGACGCGCCGGCTCCGGCTCGGGCGTGATCGTCGCGCCCGACGGCCTCGTGCTCACCAACAGCCACGTGGTCGGGGGCGCTTCGCGCGTCGAGCTGATGACTGTCGACGGCCGCAACCTCACCGCGCGGGTGGTGGGCGACGATCCGCATACCGATCTCGCGCTGGTGCGCGTCGATTCCCCGGTCACCCTGCCGGCCGCCAGCCTGGGCGATTCAAAGAAATTGCGCCGCGGGCAGCTGGTGGTCGCGATCGGCAACCCGCTCGGTTTCGAATCGACCGTGACCGCCGGCGTCATCTCGGCGCTCGGCCGCTCGCTGCGCGCCCAGACCGGCCGGCTGATCGACGACGTGATCCAGACCGATGCGGCGCTCAACCCGGGCAACTCGGGCGGCCCGCTCGCCTCCGCGCGCGGCGAGGTCGTCGGCATCAACACGGCGGTGATCCTCGGCGCCCAGGGTATCTGCTTCGCGGTTGCGGCCAATACCGCGAGCTTCGTGCTGGGCGAACTGGTGCGCCACGGTCGGGTGCGGCGTGCCTTCATCGGCATTTCCGGCCAGCAGACCGCGATCCCGCGGCGACTCCAGGTCGCGGCCGGACTCGCCCAGGACACGGCCACCATGGTGGCGGCGATCGAGCCGGGAAGCCCCGCCGCCGAGGCCGGGCTGATGACCGGCGACATGATCGTCGCCCTCGACGGCCTGCCGGTCACCGGCTCCGATGACCTGATCCGGATTCTCACCGGCGAGCGCATCGGCAAGAGCGTCGACGTCGAGGTGCTCCGTCTCGGCACCCGGCGGCGCTTTACGGTCGTGCTGCGCGACGGCGCCGCCCGCGACGCCGCCTCTCGGGAGGTGGCCGGCCGGGAGGGTACGGGACGCCGTTGACGAAGCCGCCTCCACAGTTTGGTCACCTTCGATGCGCTTGATCGCCCCTTCGGCCAATCGGGGCTGTCGGGGCGAGGATCAAGCGTGCGACTGACCGGAACGCTGGCTGTGGCCGCCCTGGTCCTTGCGGCGGGCTCGAACGCCATCGGCCAGGGCGTTCCGCAGCCCTATGGAGGGCAGCCGCAGTATGGGGCGCCGCCCCAATACGGCGCCCCGCCGCAGCCGAATCAGGTTTGCGTGCGCCTCGAGAGCCAGCTTGCCCTGATCGATCGCGGCGCGACCGACCCGGCCCGCGCCGACCAGATCAAACGCGCCGAAGACTCGATCCGCCAACAGCAGGCCGAACTCGACCGGCTGCAGGCGGTGGCACGCCGCAACGGCTGCGAGAGTTCGGGCTTTTTCCTGTTCGGCGGCCAGCCGCCGCAATGTTCCGACATCAACGGGCAGATCCAGCGGGTGCGCGGCAATCTCGACCGCTGGAATAACGAGCTGCAGCGCCTGCAAGGCAACACCCTCGACCGCGGCGACCAGCGCCGCGCCGTTCTCACCCAGCTCGCCCAGAATGATTGCGGGCCGCAATACCGCGCCGCGGCGCCACAGCGCCCGCAGAACTTCTTCGAGGCGCTGTTCGGCGGCGGCAACGTGAGTCCGAGCCCCTCCCCCGGCATCTTGCCCGGCGGCACCGACCTGCCGCAGACCGGGACCTATCGGACCTTATGCGTGCGCACCTGCGACGGCTTCTATTACCCGATCTCGTTTTCCACGGTGCCGAGCCGGTTTGCCGATGACGAGCGCACCTGCCAGCGCACCTGCCCGGCGGCCGAAGTCATGCTGTTCACCCATCGCAATCCGGGCGAGGACGTGAACCAGGCGGTGTCGATCAGCGGGCGCAATTATCGCGACCTGCCAAACGCGTTCCGTTATCGCCAGGGCGTCGATCCGGCCTGCAGCTGCCGCCGCCCCGGCCAGAGCTGGGCCGAGGCGCTCGGGCGCGACACCACCGTCGAGCGCGGCGACATCGTCGTCACTGATCAGACCGCCAAGGCGCTCGCCAAACCGGAACCGCCGGCCAAGCAACCGAAGCAGGACCCGCGCCGGACCAAGGGTAGCGAGCCGGCAGCCCAGGCCGCGCCGGCGCCCGCTTTACCGGACCAGGGCACGATCCGCTCCGTCGGGCCGCAGTTCCTGCCGCCGCGATAGAGTCCTCTGCGCCGTCCCGCGTTGAGCGCGTCGCGCCCTTGGCGGTGCGGCGTGGATTTGCCACATAGATCGTGGACCAACCGCGGAGCGCTTGAGGATGACGGCGGCCGAAGCAATCGTTGCCGACGCGGGTCGCGATTTCATTCGCGACATCGTCGCGGCGGACGTGGAGTCCGCCCGCGTCTCCACGGTCGTGACCCGGTTTCCGCCCGAGCCGAACGGCTATCTCCACATCGGCCACGCCAAGTCGATCGCGCTCAACTTCGGCGTCGCGCAGGAGTTCGGCGGCCGCTGCCACCTGCGCTTCGACGACACCAATCCGACCAGGGAAGAGCAGGAATATATTGACGCGATCGAGCGCGACGTGCGCTGGCTCGGCTTCGATTGGGCCGAGCATCTCCATCACGCGTCGGATTATTTCGAGCAGCTCTATGAATGGGCCGAGTATTTGATCCGCGCCGGCAAGGCCTACGTGGACGATCAGTCGCCGGCCGAGATGCGCGCCAACCGCGGCACCCTCACCGAGCCCGGTCGCAACTCGCCGTTTCGCGAGCGCACGATCGAAGAAAACCTCGATCTCTTCCGCCGCATGCGGGCCGGCGAGTTCCCGAACGGCGCCCGCGTGCTGCGCGCCAAGATCGACATGAGCTCGGGCAACATCAACCTGCGCGACCCGACGCTCTACCGCATCCTGCACGCGACCCATCCGCGCACCGGCGACACGTGGCGCATTTATCCGAGCTACGACTTCGCGCACGGCCAGTCGGACGCGATCGAGGGCATCACCCATTCGCTGTGCACGCTCGAGTTCGAGGATCACCGGCCGTTGTACGATTGGTGCATCGAGAATTTGCCGGTGCCCTCGCGCCCGCATCAGTACGAGTTCGCGCGGCTCAACCTTTCCTACACGGTGCTCTCGAAACGCGTGCTCACCGAACTGGTGCGCGGCGGCCACGTCTCCGGCTGGGACGACCCGCGCATGCCGACCATCGCGGGGCTGCGCCGGCGCGGGGTGCCGCCCGATGCGATCCGCGAGTTCGTGCGCCGCATCGGCGTCGCCAAGGCGAACAGCGTCGTCGACGTGGCGATGTTCGAGCACGCGGTGCGCGAGGTGCTCAACCGCACGGCGCTCCGCCGCATGGCCGTGCTCCACCCGCTCAAGGTCGTGATCGAGAATTATCCTGAAGGCACGAGCGAGGAACTCGAAGCGGTCAATCATCCCGACGATCCGTCCGCCGGCACGCGCCGCATCCGTTTCGGCCGCGAGCTTTACGTCGAGCGCGACGACTTCATGGAAAACCCGCCGAAGAAATTCTATCGCCTTTCGCCCGGGCGCGAGGTGCGGCTGCGCTACGCGTATTTCATCACCTGCCGCGAGGTGGTGAAGAACGCCGCCGGCGAGGTGGCCGAATTGCGCTGCACGTACGATCCGGCGACGCGGGGCGGCAACGCGCCGGACGGGCGCAAGGTGCAGGCGACCTTGCACTGGGTGGCAGCCGCCGATGCGGTGGGCGCCGAGGTGCGGCTCTACAATCAACTGTTCGCCAAGCCCGATCCGGACGTCGCTAACTTCGCGGCCGATCTCAACCCGGACTCGCTCGAGGTTCTCAGCGAGGCGAAACTCGAGCCCGCGCTCGCGGCCGGCAACGCCGACGCGCCGGTCCAGTTCGAACGGCAGGGATATTTCTATCGCGATCCCGATTCGAAACCGGGCCGCCTCGTGTTCAACCGCACGGTCGGGCTGCGCGACACCTGGGCCAAGGTGCAGGCCGCCGGCCGCTAAAAATCGAACGCCTCGCTTTTCGCCGCGGCGATCGCCTTGAGCAAGCTCGCGTCGGGTTGTGGCAGAGGCGTGCCGGGATCGACGAAGCGGTTGGTGATGGGGTAGCGCCGGTCGCGCCCGAAATTCTTCAGCGTCACCTTCACGCCCGGCGCCGCCTGGCGCCGCTTGTATTCGGCGAGGTTGAGCATGCGGTCGATCTTCATCACGACCTCGCGCGGGAAACCGGCGGCGACGATGTCGGCGATCGGCTCCTCACGCTCGACCAGGCGCTCGAGAATCTGATCGAGCATGTCGTAGGGCGGCAGCGTGTCCTGGTCCTTCTGGTTTTCCCGCAGCTCGGCGCTGGGCGCGCGCACGATCACGTTCTGCGGGATCACCGCGCCGTCCGGACCGAGCGCGCCGACGGGCTTCCATTCGTTGCGTAGCCGCGCCAGGCGATAGACCTCGGTCTTGTACAAATCCTTGATCGGGTTGAAGCCGCCGTTCATGTCGCCGTAAAGGGTGGCGTAGCCGGCCGACATTTCCGACTTGTTGCCGGTCGTCACCACCATCAGGCCGAACTTGTTGGAGAGCGCCATGAGAATGACGCCGCGCACGCGCGCCTGCAGGTTCTCCTCGGTGACGTCGCGCGGCCGGCCGGCAAACACGGCGGCGAGCGCCTGCTCCAGCCCGAGAACCGCGCTCTCGATCGGCACCACGTCGTAGGCGACGCCGAGCCCGCGCGCGATCGCGGCAGCGTCCTCGATCGATTCCCGCGAGGTGAAACGGTAGGGCAGCATCACGCAGCGCACGCGTTGCGCGCCCAGCGCATCGACCGCGATCGCGGCGCACAGGGCGGAATCGATGCCGCCGGAAAGCCCGAGCACCACGCCGGGAAAGCGGTTCTTGTCGACGTAGTCGCGCAGGCCCAGCACGCAGGCGGCATAATCGCCTTCGTCACCTTCGACGAGGCCCGCGCGCGGGCCATCGACACAGCGCCACCCGGCCGCTTCGCGCACCCAGTAGGTGACCGCCACGCATTCCTCGAAGGCGGGAAGCTGGGCGCCGAGACTGCGATCGGCGTTGATCACGAAGGAGGCGCCGTCGAACACCAGTTCGTCCTGGCCGCACACCTGGTTCAAATAAACGAGCGGCAGCCCCGCCTCGACCACGCGCGACACCGCGATGTTGAGGCGGTGGGCGGTCTTGTCGCGCCAATAGGGCGAGCCGTTGGGGGTGAGCAAAATCTCGCCGCCGCTCTCCGCCACGCATTCGACGACGTCGGGCCCCCAGATGTCCTCGCAAATGGGAATGCCGATGCGCACGCCCTTGAACACGACCGGCCCCGGCATCGGGCCCGGCACGAACACCCGCTTCTCGTCGAAGACGCCGTAATTGGGCAGGTCGACCTTGTAGCGGAGCGCGGCGATGCGTCCGCCGGCGAGCAACAGATAAGCGTTATAGAGCTTGCCGTCCTCGACCCACGGGGCGCCGACCAGCACGGCCGGGCCGCCGTCGGCGGTCTCGCGCGCCAGCGCCTCGATAGCGACGCGGCAGGCGGCCTGAAAGCTCGGCTTGAGCACGAGATCTTCCGGCGGGTAGCCCGCGATGAACAACTCCGTGAACATGACGAGGTCGGCGCCTTGCGCGGCGGCCTCAGCGCGCGCACGGCGCACCTTCTCGGCATTGCCGGCGCAGTCGCCGACGATCGGATTGAGCTGGGCAAGCGCGATCGCAAGCCGATCGGCTGGGCGGTTGTTCATAGCGGTGGTGTAGCGCGGGCGCCCGGCCGGCGGCAATTACCGCGTCATCGCGAGGAGCCGCGCTTTGCTCCTCGCAATGACAGTTTCCCTACAGGCTGGCGACCGCCGGCAACGGCTTCGGGTTCGCGGCGCGCTCGCGTTTGATCAGGTCGGCGAGCAGGAACGCCATCTCGATCGACTGTTCGGCGTTGAGCCGCGGATCGCATACGGTGTGATAGCGGTTGGTGAGATCCGCGTCGGTGATGGCGCGCGCGCCGCCGGTGCATTCGGTCACCTTCTGGCCGGTCATCTCCAGATGCACGCCGCCCGCGTAGGTGCCTTCGGCGCCGTGGATGGCGAAGAAGCTCTGCACCTCCTTGAGGATGAGATCGAACGGCCGCGTCTTGTAGCCATTGGCGGCAACGATCGTGTTGCCGTGCATGGGATCGCAGGTCCACACGACGGATTTGCCCTCGCGTTTGACCGCGCGGATGAGCGGCGGCAGCCGGTCGGCGACTTTGCCGACGCCCGGGCGGCAGATCAGGGTCAGGCGTCCCGGCTCATTCTCGGGGCTGAGAATGTCGATCAGGCGCAACAGGTCGTCAGGCTCGAGCGTTGGCCCGCACTTGAGCCCGATCGGATTCTTGATGCCGCGGAAGTATTCGACGTGCGCGTGGTCGTACTGGCGCGTGCGGTCGCCGATCCACAGCATGTGGCCCGACGTCGAGTACCAATTGCCCGGCGGCAGCGTGGAATCCTCCCGCGTCATCGCCTGCTCGAAGCCGAGCAGCAGCCCCTCGTGGCAGGTGTAGAAGTCGGTGGTCTTGAGTTCGGGATGGCTTTCGAGATCGAGGCCGCACGCCTGCATGAAGCCGAGCGCGTCGGAGATGCGGTCGGCGAGTTCCTCATAACGGCGCGACTGCGGGCTGTCCTTGACGAAGCCGAGCATCCATTGGTGTACGCTCGCGAGGTTGGCATAGCCGCCCTTGGCGAAGGCGCGCAGCAGGTTGAGCGTCGCCGCCGACTGCCGGTAGGCCTCGATCTGCCGGCGCGGATCGGGCGTGCGCGCGGCGGGCGTGAACGCGATGTCGTTGATGATGTCGCCGCGGTAGCTCGGCAGCTCGACGCCGTTCTGCTTCTCGGTCGGCGAGGAGCGCGGCTTGGCGAACTGGCCGGCGACGCGGCCCACTTTGACGACCGGCGAGGCGGCCGCAAAGGTGAGCACCACCGCCATCTGCAGGAACACGCGGAAGAAGTCGCGGATGTTGTTGGCGCCATGCTCGGCGAAGCTCTCCGCGCAATCGCCGCCTTGCAGCAGGAAAGCACCGCCGTTTGCGACGGTGGCGAGCTTGCGCTTGAGTTCACGCGCCTCGCCGGCAAACACCAGCGGCGGAAAGGTGGAGAGCTGCTTCTCGACGTCGGCCAGCGCCTGGGCGTCCGGATATTCCGGCACCTGAACGATCGGCTTTGCACGCCAGCTCTCGGGCGTCCAACGCTTGCTCACGCGACCCTCCATAGTTTTTGGAGCGGCTGACGCTCCATTATCTGCGTGGCTTTTTTATAGCCACGGCCGGTCCTAAAAGCCAGCCGCGGCGCCGTGCCGGTAAGCTCACTCCGCCGCCGCGCGGCCGTAGACCTTGCTGGGCGCGCGCATGGTCACCAGTTCCTCCGCCGCGGTCGGATGCACCGCCATGGTGGCGTCGAAGTCCGCTTTGGTCGCGCCCATTTTCACCGCGATGCCGATGAGCTGCGCCATCTCGCCGGCATCGGGCCCGACGATGTGGCATCCGACCACGCGGTCGGTGGCGCCGTCGACCACGAGCTTCATCATCACACGGGTCTGCCGGCCCGACAGCGTCGCCCGCATCGGCCGGAAGTCGGTGCGGTAGATGTCGACCTTGCGCAGCCGTTCGCGCGCCATGTCCTCGGTCATGCCAACGACGCCGACCTCGGGTTCGGAGAAGACCGCGCTCGGCACATTGGTGTGATCGACCGGCGTCGGCTTGCCGCCGAACACCGTGTCGGCAAAGGCATGGCCTTCGCGGATCGCGACCGGCGTGAGGTTCAGCCGATTGGTCACGTCGCCGACCGCGTAGATGTGCGGCACCGAGGTCTGCGAATATTGATCGACCGCGATGCCGCCATGCTCGGCGCGGTTGACGCCGACGCCCTCGAGCCCGAGCCCTATCACGTTGGGCCGGCGGCCGATCGCAAACATGACCCGATCGACTTCGATCGCGCGTCCGTCGTCGAGACGGGCGACGAAGGCTCCCGGCTTCTCGATTGACGCGACGGTGCGGCTGGTGACGACCTCGATGCCGCTCTTCTCGTATTCGGCGCGCAGGTGGTCGCGCACGTCGTCGTCGAAGCCGCGCAGGATGTTCTGCCCGCGATAGACCAGCGTGACCTGCGAGCCGAGCCCGGCAAACACGCCGGCGAACTCGACGGCGATGTAGCCGCCGCCCTGAATCAAGATGCGAGGCGGCAGCGCCGGCAAATGGAACACCTCGTTCGAGGAGATCACGTGCTCGAGCCCGGGAATGAGGTGGCCGTGAAACGGCTGGGCGCCGGTGGCAATGAGGACGTGCTCGGCGCGCACATGCGCGCCCGTCGCCGTGAGCCGGATGTCGTGCGGGCCTTCCAGCACCGCGCGGCTCTTGATGATTTCGACGCCCGCTTTTTCCAGGTTGGACGTATAGGCGCCCTCGAGCCGCGCGATCTCGCGGTCCTTGTTGGCGATCAGCGTGCCCCAGTCGAACGCGGGCGGCGCGACGGTCCAGCCGTAACCCGCCGCTTCGGCGAAGTCGTGAGAAAACCGCGAGGCATAAACCATCAGCTTCTTCGGCACGCAGCCGCGGATCACGCAGGTGCCGCCGACGCGATATTCCTCGGCGATCATCACCTTGGCGCCGTAACCCGCGGCGATGCGCGCGGCACGAACGCCGCCGGAACCGGCACCGATGACGAAAAGATCCACGTCGAACTTGGCCATGACCTGATCCTCGCGTAGAGCATAATCCCGAAAAAGCCTGCCCCGCACTTGATGCGGGGTGGGTACCGCTTTTCGGAAAAGATCATGCTCCAAGAAGAGTTGCCATACCCCGCGGCTCGCGCCGGTGCCAATATAAATATGGAGCCGGGCGCGGTTCGGGGGCCATGGTGTCGTGAGCACGAGGCGATCGGCGGCATGCGCGTGAAGCTTGCGGCAACCTTGGCGGCGCTGTCCCTGCTGCTCGGCTCGCTTGCGCCGGGCACGGCCGAGACGCTGCGCATCGGCATGGTGGGCGATCCGGCGACGCTTGATCCGGCGCAGAGCGCGAGCGTCACCGACCGGGTCGCGCTCGCGGCCGTGTGCGACAAGCTCATCGATCTCGATACGAAGCTCGCCTATGTGCCGCAGCTTGCGACCAAATGGTCGTGGAGCGATGACCGGCTCGCGCTGACGATGAGCTTGCGGCAAGGCGTCGTGTTTCACGACGGCGAACCGTTCGATGCCGATGCGGTACGGTTCAACTTCGAGCGCAACAAGGGCGCGCCCTATTCGCGCCGCCAATCCGAGCTCAAGCCGATCCGGGCAGTGAGCGTTCTCGACGCGCATACGGTGCGGATCGAATTGTCCGAACCTTACGCGCCGCTGCTGGCGCAGCTCGCCGACCGTGCCGGCATGATGGTGTCGCCCAAGGCGGCGCGCGCGCTCGGCGAGAAACTCGCAAGGCATCCGGTCTGCGCCGGGCCCTACAAATTCCTCGAGTGGGTGGCGCAGGACCGCATCGCGTTCGAACGGTTTCCCGAATACTGGAACGCGGGCGCCGTCTCGCTCGACAAGGTGGTTTTCCTGCCGATCCCCGACGATACGGTGCGGCTTGCCAATTTGCGCGCCGGCGGGCTGCAGATCATCGAACGCGTTGCGCCGAGCGACCTCGCCACCGTGCGGAGCGACCCGCGCGTGAAGCTCTACGAGGCGCCGTCGATCGGCTATCGCGTGCTCTCGATCAACACCAACAAGGGCCCGGCCGCGCACTCCGCGCTCGGCGCGAGCGCGGCGCTGCGCGAAGCCTTCGAGCTGTCGCTCGACCGCACCATCATCAATCAGGTGGCGTTCGACGGTTTGTTCATTCCCGGCAACCAGCCGGAGGCGCCGGGCACGCCGTTTTATGCCGCAGCCTTGCCGCCGCCGCCGCGCGACCTCGAGCGCGCCCGCGCGCTCGTCGCTGCGAGCGGCATGGCGCGGGTGCCGGTCGATTTCCTTCTCAGCAACGATCCGCTCGATGCGCGCGTGGCGCAGATCATCCAGGCGATGGCGGGAGAAGCGGGCTTCGACGTGAAACTCGAAGTCGCCGAAAGCGCCTCGCTCCTCGCGCGCCTCAAGAGCGGCGATTACCAGCTGGCGCTGCTGATCTGGAGCGGGCGGCCCGATCCCGACGCCAACATCGCGATGTGGGTCGCGTGCGACGGCTTCATCAACTGGGGCCAATACTGCGATCCGCGCCTCGACCGCATACTGCACGACGCGCGGTCGGCGACCGACGCGAGCCAACGCGCGAGGCTCTATGGGCAGGCGGCCGCGATCTACCTCGCCGCGCGCCCTTATTTGTTTTTATATCACCTGAAATGGCTATGGGGCGTCTCGGCGAAGCTCGACGGCTTCGTGCCGCATCCCGACGGCATCATCCGTCTGCAGGGATTGCGATTCAGATGACGGAGGACAGACGACGGAGGACGGATAAAAAGCGTCTTCTAATCTCTATCTGTCCTCCGTCCTCTGTCGTCCGTCGTCCGATTACAAATTATGTCCGCGCTTCTTCATCTCGACGCGCACGCGGGTCGTCACTTCGTCCTGCAGCCGGTTCGCCCATTGCTGGATGCGGGCGTAGCTTTCGTCGAGGATCTTCGGCTCCTCGATCAGGATCTTCTTCCCCGTCGGCGACTTGTAGAAGGCGATCGCCTCTTTGAGTTCCTGCTCGGTAAAGCGTGCGGCATAGAGCTTGACGATTTCGTTGGTCATCTCGGCGATGCGCGGCTGATACTCGGCGCGCAGCTGATTGCCGACCTCGTCGAGATCCTTGCTCAGCCCCGGGTTGGTTTGCAGGATGGTGCCCGTGGTTTGCTGGACCACGCCGATCACGACCGGTTCCACCAGGCCCTTGACGCCCTTGATCTCCATCAGCTCGCGCGCGGCGGCAAGCGCCGCGGGCGAAGGCTGTTGCGCCTCGGCCGCGCCGGTGAGCGCGGCAAGGGCAAGCCCGAACGCGGCGCCGCGCGCGCAGGTGACAAACAATCTGGACATCATGGAAGGCTCCCTCTCACTCCGCCGCACCCTCTTATTCCACGCGCCCCGGTTAGGCAAAACCCGCCCGCGCCGGCCGCTCGATGACATCGATGCCCTCCGGACCGGCGATCACCGCGGTTTGCGCCAGACCGATGAACAACCCGTGCTCCACCACGCCGGGAATAGCGGCCAGGCGCGCGGCAAGATCGTCCGGGCGCGGAATGCGCTGAAGCGCGGCATCGAGGATGAAGTGGCCGCCGTCCGTGACGAAAGGATGGCCGTCCCGGCCGCGCCGCACCTGCGCCGGCCCGGGCGCATCGGCACCCGCCGCCGCAGCCTCGACCGCTTGGCGCGTGGCGCCGACCCCGAACGGGACCACTTCGATCGGCAGGGGAAAGTGGCCGAGCAGCGCCACCCATTTGCTGTGGTCGGCAATAACCACCATGCGGGCGGAGGCGGTGGCGACGATCTTCTCGCACAGGAGCGCGCCGCCGCCGCCCTTGATCAGGCTCAGGTCGGGCGCGATCTCGTCGGCGCCGTCCACGGTAAGGTCGAGTTCCGGCAGGTCGTCGAGGGTCGTGAGCGGGATGCCGACGCGTTCGGCGTGCGCGCGCGTCGCCTCCGAGGTCGGCACGCCCACGACGTCGAGCCCGGCGCGCACGCGTTCGCCGAGAAAGTCGATGAAGTGGGCAGCGGTCGATCCGGTGCCAAGGCCGAGCCGCATGCCGGCGCTGACGAAATCGAGCGCACGAGCGGCGGCTTGGCGTTTGTAGGCGTCGGCGTCCATGGCTAGTCGCGGCACCAGGCGGGTCTTGTGGCGGGTGCAGGCATACCCGCCTTGCGCGCGGGCGCCTAGTGCTGGATTCTGCGTTCCATCTTGTCCGCGCGCCGCAAGCCAACCGCGATGCCCTTTCCGACGATCGTGTTCGACCTCGACGGAACGCTGGTCGACACCGCCCCCGACCTCATTGCCACGCTCAACGCGGTGCTCTCGCGCGAGGGCTACGGCGCGGTCGCCTATGAGGACGCGCGCACGATGATCGGCGGCGGCGCGCGGCACATGCTCGAGCGTGCCTTGAAGCGGCAAGGCGCCGCCGTCGCGCCGGCCGAGCTCGAGCGCATGTTCGCCGACTTCCTTTGTCATTACGCCGCCCATATTGCCGACCAGTCGCGGCCGTTTCCCGGCCTCACCCAGGCGCTCGACCGCCTCTCCGCGCAGGGCGCACGCCTTGCCGTGTGCACCAACAAGCTCGAGCGGCTCTCGGTTAACCTGTTGCAACACCTCGGGCTCGCGCAGCGGTTTGCCGCGATCTGTGGCCAGGACACGTTCAAGGTCGCCAAGCCCGATCCGGAACTGCTGCGCGGCACGATCGCGCGGGCCGGCGGAAGCGTCGCGGCGGCCGTGATGGTCGGGGATTCCTTCACCGACGTGGCGGTCGCGCGCGCGGCCGGCGTGCCGGTGATCGCGGTCGACTTCGGGTATTCCGATGTGCCGGCGGCGCAGCTCAAGGCCGACCGGCTGATTGGCGGTTTCGAGGAATTGGCGGACGCGGTCGCGGCGGTCCTCGGGCGATGACGCGGCATCCGCCGTCGCGCGGCGGTTGCGCCCGCAACGTGGCGCCCGTATGGTCGCGCGCGGGCGTGGAAACGGCCGGCGGTGCCGGTAACGGATGTGGTCATGGGCCGAGTGGGCGGGGTGGCGGGCGTTGCCGTTTTGGGCATCGGCCTTGCCGGATGCGGCGTTTCCAACTGGATTCCGAGCTGGGACTTGAAGTTTCCCTCGGCGCCCCCGCCGGCTTCGACCGTGCAGGTGGAGTCCGAGCCGGCCGGGGCCGAGGCGAAAAGTTCGGTCGGACCGAGCTGCCGTACTCCCTGTGCGCTCACCGTCGCCACCTCCACTCCGTTCACCGTGACGTTCACGCTCACCGGCTATGAATCGCAGACCGTCCCGGTCGCCCCACGGCCGGCCGGCGATCCGCGCGACGCAAGCGAGGCGGTCAAGTTCGACCCCGACCCGGTCTACGCCCAGCTCGAGCCGGTGCCGCCCGCCGCCAAGGGCAAGAAGCGGCCAGCGCCCAAGGCCAAGAGCCCGACGGCCGCGGCGCCGCCCCAGCAGTGAACGGAACGACCTGATCCGGCGATGAGCGGCCGCGGCCGTGCGTCATTCCATGGCGAAAGTTCCATAGGGTATTGTTCCCGATTGCTGGTCCATTGTTCCCGGTATTGATAATTCCGCTCCATCGGCCCTTCCATGCTGCGTTGCGTTATCCCGGGCGCGGCGGTTTTTGCAAATGATTCCAAGGGTTCTGCTCGTTCCTCGCGATAACCTTCCGCAGCGCGATCAATTTCTTTCATTGTATTGCATTGTATTTTCATTGTTGTTTACAATGCCCTCCCGCGTCTTCGCTGCACTGCAACGGTCCGAGTGACACCCGACGGGGCCCCGCCTTGCAGATTACCGCGCGCGAACGACAAGCAAAGCCGCTCGCCTTGGCGAATCCTCTCGATGGCCATGCTTTTGACCGCGCCCGTCGCATTCGTGTGACATCGACGCGGGGCCGGCGCAGCATCGAGTCCGGCTATCATTCGACGACCCTCTCCTCTTTGACTTGCCACGAACCGGCGATCGCGCACCCAATGCTGGGGGCCCTCGGGCCGATCCAATTCCATTCGATTTGAATATATTCATTATCGTTTATAAAACATAGCGGCAGGTTGTCGCAGGTCGACGGGCCGGAGGAGGCCGAGCCGGCGCGGGCCGCTTTGCACCGGTTCGGCCGTTTGGTTGACACCCCGCAGGGGCCCCCTTAAATGCCGGGCCGCAGCGACACGCCGAATTCTTAGCGATCGGTCGCCGCGACGGGCGCTTAGCTCAGCGGGAGAGCGTTCCCTTCACACGGGAGAGGTCGTAGGTTCAATCCCTACAGCGCCCACCAAACAAATCCCCATAATTTCCGCCATTTGATGATCGATTGGCACCGATAACGGCGAAAAACTGATACCTAGCGCGCTCATCATACTCCCATTGCGCTTGGCGGGCTGGATAATCATTCATCACCTTCACCTGAAATCAGGCTTCGCGCGCATCGAGCACGGCACATCCAGAGCCGACGCAATCAAGGCTTTGGGAGAACCGTGGTGGGTAGGCGCGTGTGGCAATTGGGGCGGACGCCCGCCTGCCAGATGTGTGAGAAAAATCGGCTACACGTCGGCTCTCGGATTGTTCACGGACGTTTCGGTTGTGTCCTTCGATGCCAACGATAGGGCAGTGCGCAAGTACCAATACCCGCCATAGGAGTGCATGCCAAAGCCGGTGGCACGGCGAAGCTACCGGCGACGAAAGAGTACGACGAAAGAGTACGACGAAAGAGTGCTGCCGCTCGAACGCAAGGTGGGATACACTCGTCCGATGAAACGGCTTTTCCTCGCGGTTGTCCTCGCCGGTGCACTCGCCTTCGGCGCAGCGCAACCGGCGGCACTCGCCGCGGATATGACCTCGTTCGAGGCGGCGCCCGGCGGCATCGGCACGGTGCATCGGCACGTCACTAAAAGGGTGGCGGTGCATCGCTGTATCGAAGTGAGTCAGCCCGCGCGCGGATGTCCGTTGCGGCGTTATTCGCTGCTCCCCTGGCCGGGCCTTCCCCCATGTTATCTGTACGGCGGCGTTTGCGTCTATCCCACGGCCCCGGATCTCGAACAATGGGAACATTATCCCTATTGATACCTGCGCCTACGGATTTGCTCAGACCTCTTCGTCCACCGATCGTGAAGACAACCACCATCCGTCGCCGGCAAGAACAGCCGTGTGATCGCGTTGATTGTCGCGAACGAGCGACGCGCTCATCCATAACGCGCCGGAGTGGAATGCGGCCGTGACGTCGCGTGCTTCGTTGCGATCGAAGGCGCCCTCGCACGGGATGAACACGCAAAAGCCGATCGTCCGCGCGGAGAACGCGTCCTGGCGGCGCCGCACGAGCAAGCTCACACCCGCGCTGCTTGCCGGCGTCCCCGACAATGGAAACACGAGCCTGCCGTCGTCGTTCAGGGCATCGAGCCACGCGGCCGCCGGACGCGTCGCCCCGGCGTTGACGTAGATAGCGTCACCCTTCGGCAGCGTGCCCGCAACTCCCGACGCACAGCGCACCTCGACGTTTGTCCAAGGTGCCAGATTGTTGCCGGCGCGGCTGGCGAGATCGGCGTTGACCTCGTAGCCGATGACTTTGCCGGTCGGTCCGACGAGCTGCGCAAGAATCGCGGTGTAATATCCCGTTCCGCAGCCGATATGGACGACGGTGTCCCCTTCGCGAGGACCGAGCGCGCCGAGCAACTGGCCGTGCAGGCAGGGCTCGCCGTTGTTGATTCCCTTTTCGCCGATCAGCGCAAACAGGAGGTTCTGATAAAGATGAATCGGATCGTCCGTCGGCGTTTGCACATAGGTTTTGTCATTGATCGACCGCGCCAGCCACGGCCCCGCGCCCAAGAAAAGCTCCCGGCGGACGACCGAAAACGCCTGCTCGAGCCGATCGCGCAACGGCCCGCCGGCGGCGGCCACCAGCTTGGCGTAGAACTCACGACACGCAACCAAATGGGCGGGATCGGATTGGTCCATCGCAACGCCGTGCAAGCCCTTGAACGAGGATAGCAGAAATTAGCTGCCTGTCCGCTGCCAGACGGTTGCACGCGTGGCCGAAGGAATGCGAAACCGACCGGCGAAACGGAGACTTTGGCCTACATGGGTTGCAAGATCATCGTCGCCGGCGCGGGGCTGGGCGGCCTGACAGCGGCGGCGTGCTTGCTCAAGGCCGGACACGACGTCGAGGTTTATGAGCAGTCGCCCGTCCTCGGCGAGGTCGGGGCCGGTATCCAGATCAGCGCCAACGCGTTTCATGTCATGCGCCATCTGGGAATAGGCGATGAGCTGTTGCAGGTCGGCGTTCGCCCGGCGGCCTACGTCTTTCGCCTCTTCGACACCGGCGAGGAGCTGCAGCGCTTCGCGCTCTCCAACGATCACGAGGGCAAGCATGGCGCGCCTTACGTGCAACTGCATCGTGCGGATTTCCACGCCATCCTGGCGGCGCGGGCGCAATCGTTCAAGCCGGATCTCATTCGCCTCGATCACCGGCTGGTCGATTTCGTCGAGACTGCCGACTTCGTCGAGGCCCGATTCGCAAACGGCGCCACGGCCCGCGGCGATCTCTTGATCGGCGCGGATGGGCTCAAAAGCGTCGTGCGCAAACAGATCGTCGGCGATACCCCGGCGAGCTACACCGGCGATGCCGTCTGGCGCCTCGCCGTCCCGGTCGAGCGGCTGCCGACGCCTTTTCTCGAGATGGCGATGTCGGTCTTCATGGGCCCCGGCCGCCACGCGATTTGTTATTACCTGCGCGCGGGGGCGCTGCTCAATTTCGTCGGCGTGGTCGAGACCGACGACGTGCGCGAGGAGTCCTGGACGCTCAAGCTTCCCTGGGAGGGGCTCAAGGCCGATTTCACCGGCTGGCATCCGGCGGTCCAGACGATCATCGATTGCGCCGACCGCGACGCCTGCTTCCGTTGGTCGCTCTACATCCGCGCGCCGCTGCGAAACTGGAGCACATGCCGCGCGACGCTTTTGGGCGACGCGGCGCATCCGACCCTGCCTTATCTGGCGCAGGGCGCGGCAATGGCGACGGAGGACGGCGCCGTCCTGACCCGGGCGTTGGAGATGAGCGGGTCGATACCGGACGCGCTCCAACTCTACGAGCGCAACCGGGTCGAGCGCACCGCCCGCATCGTCGAACAATCGACGTTGAACCGCCAGCTCTTTCACCTGCCGTCGGTCCAGGCCCTGCGCGAGGCCTTCGCCAGGCGGAACGAAGGCGAGGATCGCAACAAATGGCTCTACGCATATAATCCGCTGACGGTGGAGCTTACATAAGGCGCGATTTAACGACGACTTATCGTTCGTCATCGCCCGCGAAAGCGTGTCATGTAGGCTGGGCTCAGCGAGCGAAGCGAGCGTGCCCACGTGATTGTTTGTTTGACGCCACTGGTGGGCACGGGCCTTCGGCCCTTAGAGCGTGATGACTTTTCTTCGAATCGTCACCCCGCTCTAACTTATTGTTGGAGCATGATCTTTTTCCGAAAACCGGTATCCACTTTTCCGGATCATGCTCTAGCCCACCCTACATGCCCCGCTTTCGCGGGCAAGGACGACCGGCAGGTCCACCGCCGCATCAATCCGTGCGCCGCTCCGTCTTGCCGAGCGGCAGCGGGCGCATTGGCCTCGGCGTGCCGGGCGGCTGTTCGGCGTCCCGGCCGTCGCCGGGCGGCGGCACGATCGAGGGCGACACCCCGCCCAACAGCCGGCGCAGCGTTTCGCGATTGCTCATGCCCACGTCGGCAAGCAGTTGCGACAGCCCGGTCAGGTGCAGCGCAACCGTGCCGCCGTTGGTCTCGACGTCGCGGGCCATCTGTTCGCATTCGTCTTGCACGCGCTTGCCCGCTTCAAACGCGAGCAGGCCGAGCTGGCGAATGTCTTCGGCTGCCGCCTTGGACAGCTTGGACATGTTTGCCGCCGCCTCGGCTCCGAGGCGCGGCACCGGCGGACTTTGCTCCGCTTCGATCGGCAGCTCGATGCCGTTGCGCTCGCTGCCCGGCGCCGCATGCCCGTTGCCTTTGGCGGCGGCTTCGATGGCGAGCGCGGCGGCAGCGCCGTCGCCCGGCGCGGGTAGCGGATCGGCGAGCGGCCGATGGGCGAGATCGCCAAGACTGTCCTGCAATGCATGCAGGTCGATGGCCGGCGGACGGTTTGCAGACATCGGTTCCTCCTACGCGTGGTACACGCGGTCGGGTCGAGGCGCTCAAACCGGCGATGCGCATCAAAACAATATTTTAGCCGCGACCAGGACCAGCCCATAAATGAAAATAATGCTGAATGTGACGGCTGCGAAAATTTGATCGGGCATTCGAAGAACGTTTGCCCTGACGGGTTGCCAGAGCTCGGCGATTGTCAGAACACCCATCACCAAACTGATGACAATGACCTCGATGATCCAACTCATGATCGTCTCCCCGTGAACTGTTGTCGTCTCCCCGTAAGTTGTTATAACACTTGACTAAACACCATGTAATAGAGGCCAATATGTGACAGAAACAGTGCGCCGAAACGGGACAAGTACAAATGTGGCGGAAAATAACTTTGAATCATCATCGGCATCAACATATGGTGACGCGTCGCTCTCGAACCAAAGATTTTGTGTTTGCCGTCTTATTCGGCGTGTCGCGGAGAGTCGGACAGATAACTGTTAAGTGCAGGACGCCGCGCCGTCATGCTCGATTCGCATCGCGCCGCAGCCGGGCAAGTCACATTGTTGACCTATTTTCCGCGACTCGAACGCCGCGTTTGAGGCGGCGCGGCTGCGCGCCTCGTCGACTTACAAGCCAGACGTGCGACGAAAATGCGCGCGAAACGCCGCATGAGATCCGCGGCAGCCCAGTGCGGGCGAACCAGTGGCCCTGAGAAACCCGAGCGTACCGCGGCCCGAAGGCGGTCACCTCCGCCCGTCAGCCCGGTTCGACGGCGCGTGGCGATGATCGCCGATGCGAAAAGCTTTCACGGCGATCTTCGCATTCCGGCCGGATGCTATTACCGGCAAGCGTAACATGATACCGGAATTGCCTCGCCTGCCTGCGCGATCAGCCTTAGTCTGTCATCCGACACAAAGTTAACTCGTCGTCCTTTCGCGGCAATTCAAACCAACCGATAAGAACCGGACTATTCGCTTTACAACAATGGGCGCAACCCAGGATACTGACGGCGCGGGATAGTCTCGGAGTTGAAAACTTGGCGTTTACAAGGAGAGCTCTGCTCACCCTTCCTACCGGGCTTCTGGCGACAAAAACGGCCGCGGCAGAAAAGAAACAATCCGACCCTTCGAGCGACCAGAAAAGCACAACGCTGGTCAACCTGATCGGTACCCTGCACAGCCCGTTCGATGCCTGGTGGTCGAAGGGAGGCGCGCTGTGCGCGGCGGCTTTCAAGCTGCCCTACACGGTACTCCAGCATGAAGGCAGGTTTAGCGACGGGCTTGATCAACTGACAAGCATCATAGCCAAAACGAACGGAAATATGGTGCTCAATCTGGACGCCCCGTCGTCCCCCGACGACTTGAAGAAGCTCGACGAAATATGCAGTACGAACAAAATTTATTTCGTGACACAACTGAACATACCGCCGCCAAACCTGCGTCCGTGGAACGTCTCGCCGTATTACGTCGCGCACATCGACTTCGACGAGCGACTGGCGGCGCTGCAGGTATCGCGCCGATTGATCAACGCCATGGGAGGGGAAGGCGGAATCATCGCGCTTGCCGGCAAAGCCGACACGCCGTCCACGCAAAAGCGCGTTGCCGCCCTGCGTGCCGCGCTCGCGGCCGCGCCGAACTGCTACCTGTTGGCGGAGCCGGTGGATGCCGAATGGGAGGCATCGGCGGCGTACGACATAACGCGAAGCCTGATTGCCGCGCATGATCGGAAAAAAATCCGCGGCCTGTGGGCGGCAAATGACGACATGGCTCTGGGCGCAATCGAGGCACTTCACCTTTACAATCTGGCTATTCCCGTGACCGGGATGGAGGGAGCAAAGGACGCGATCAGCGCCATTCAGACCGCACGGATGACCGCCACTGTCGCGTGGGATTCCTTCTGGCAGGGCGGCATCGGGCTTTCTCTCGCGTTTTGCGCCAAGACGGGATTGATCGTCCCGGCCGAGGAACCCCATTCGCATCGTGCGTTCTATGCACCGTTCCGACTGATTACCGCCGACAACGCGCTCGCCTTCGTGGAGTACCGCGATTCGGAGCACCCTTTGATGGATTGGAAGGACTTCTGGGGGCCATCCACCGGGGCCATCGGAGAGCAATAAAGGGAACAGGCGCACCGATCATCAAGGAGACCCAAAGATGTGGTCCGCATACACCCCCGCAGTCCAAGTGGCCGTCCGCGCTTCCTCGGCGTTCGTCGTGAGCGTCCTGCTCATTTCCGGGCTGCTGCTCGCGAGCGATGGCCAAGCGTCGGCGCAGGCCGGCCCGCCGGCACCGCCGCCCGCGAGCAGCCAAAGAATGCCGGAAAGCCCTTCGGGCAATGGAGCGCGCGAGAACGTTCTGATCCAGGAGACCAAAGCAATCGACGGGCACGTCAAGGTGAGCACCGACGAGATCGTAAAGGACAGGAACTCTTCCACGAAGGACAAGTTTAGAAAACTGCATCAGGAACGCCTGTGGGCGGTCAACGAGCTCGATCAACAGCGGCGCGAGCTGGATGACTTGCACGATCGCCCCGTGCGAGACCCGATACCGGTTCCCGTCAAGACCGACGCAGCGTACGACGCGCAAATCCAGCGCGTCGACCAAGAGATCAAAAAATACGAAGCTCAGCAAAACAACGGCGATCTGAAGGAGTCGGAGAGAGCGGAGGCGAAAGCTCAACTGCTCGACCTGACGCGTCAGAAGGCGCGCGCCACGTTCGAGTTGATGACGTATCGTCAGTTTCAGAATGATTCCTCGAAATATGGCGCCTGGGAACAACGCCAAAAGACCGCCAATACGATAATCGAGCAGACCCGTCCTTATCTGTCCGCAATCGACGCGACAATCGGAGAGCTGATGCTGTCGAGCAGCGACGAGGGCCAGTTTCGGCTGCAGATGGGCATCGGATTTCTCATTCTGGTCAGCCTGTTGATCGTCTTCTTCTTCTTTTTCGCTTCGCGAAGCGGCTCGATGAGAGAGATCATGAGAGACGACCGCGGGCTGCAGTTCATCACGTTGTTCTCGCTCGTGATCGCGATAACCCTGTTCGGCCTTCTCAATATTCTCGAGGGAAAGGAACTGGCGGCGCTCCTCGGGGGACTTTCGGGCTACATCCTGGGCCGCTCGAACCTGGGTGGCGGTCACCCCGATCGGCACCCGGAAGCCCCGACGAGGGGCGGTGGAACGCCCGCGCAAACCGCGTCGGCTTGAGAAAAGGCAAAGCGCGGTCCCGGTCGAGCGCAGAGTTCGGCAGCGAAACGGCATGTTACATCGATCGGCAGCCGCGCAAGGACGTGTCCGCGAACTCGACGGACTGCGCGGCTGGGCTTCCCTTTCGGTGATGCTGGCCCACCTGGTCTTCGGCGTATTCGTCAAGGCGGATGCGGCGTTCATTCACCCGGCTTTGCGCCCCGTGCTGGAGACGTTGCTCGGCGGGACGTTCGATGTGGCGGTCTTTTTCGTGCTGTCGGGCGACGTCCTCTCGACCGCCTTCTGGCTGCGCGATTCGCGCGGGGCGGCCGTGGCGTGGATCGTGAAAAGATACATCAGGCTCGTTGTTCCGATTTTTTTCTCCTGCCTGATCGTATTCGCGCTCATCAAGGCCGACCTCGTCTATATCGGGCGAGCGGCAAACCTGCTCAACGTGCAGGACTGGCTCGGCACGTTTCTCAACGGACAGTACGACGCGGCGGATCTGATGGCATACGCCGGGTTTGGCGTGCTGGCCGTCGACGACCCCACGACCGCGCTAAATCCGTTTCTGGGAACAATGCCGCTGGAATGGGCCGGTGGCCTGTTCGTGTGCATCTATGTCGTCGTCGAACCCCGGTTGAGGCACACATACGCTTTGCTGATCGCAGCCACCGTTTGCCTGATGCTGCTCAACTCGTTCCTCGCGTGTTTTCCGTTCGGCATTTTATGCAGCCGCATCCGATCCGGCGGCGGATTTGCGTGGATGCGCGGGCGGCCCGGGGTTGAACTCTCGGCCGTGGTTGCCGCCGTTTGCGGATTGGTCGCGGCCACCTATTGCAATCGCATTTGGCCGGGGTGGCTCGTGCCGTCGATCCTGGGCGCTTGCTTGTTCGTCTATTGCGTCAACGCCAGCAGCGCCCTGAGCACGGCCTTCGGCGGCCGATTGTCGGCCTGGCTCGGCCGTTTGTCGTTTCCCCTCTATCTCGTGCATTTTTCCGTCATCGCTTCGCTCACGTCCGGCCTGGTGGTGCTGGCGCACGCTCATGGAATGCTTCGCGCCGTGACGATTTGGGCCATCATCATGTGCTCGGCGGCGGTCAGTGTGGGCGCGGCGCTATTGTTCGTGCCGCTGGAACGGCTGGCGATGCGGACCAGCAATTTGGCCTGTGGCGCCCTCATGGCTCAAATCGGCGCCTGGACAACGGCGGTGGGATCGGCGCGGACGAAAGCGGTCAACGTCCCGTGACGCGGCGCCCACCGCGCAAGCCGGTATCGGCCGCAACTTCCGCCGCACCCGCGCGTTGACCACCGGCACGCGCCGGGTGGCAACCGGCCGCAACAGGGAAGATGGACGCAGCTCATTTTGCCGGTTTCTGGCTGCGACAGCAACGCATCGGTACGCGTTCGACATCTAACCTGTTCCCGGCGCGTGCGCTTGTTTCGCCGCAGAGTCTGCCCCACCGAAAGCAGGGGACGCGTGCCCACCGCGGCCTTTCAACCAAATATCTTGATTTTCTCCAATTCCCGGTTTTATTACCGGCTGCTTGGTGAGCGAGGGACCGATGGCGAGCACGAAATCACAGCGCAAGGCGACCCGGACGCATCGCCGTCGTGCGGCGGCACGAGGCCTTGTGCGCGTCGAAGTTCAGGCGCCCAAGCGGGATGCCCGGCTGATCCGAGCCGTGGCGCAGACATTGCGCGGCCGCGCGCAAGGGGCCGAAACTCTCCGTTCAACTCTGACGCAAGCCCTCGCGCATCCCGAGGCGAAGACCGCCTTTGACGTCTTCGGCTCGGACCTTCCCGACGAGGGTTTTGCGGTCATTTTTGACCAGCCGCGGCAAGGCGGATGGCGCAAGATCGACTTGTGAAATTCCTCCTCGATACGAACGTGATTTCCGAGATTCGCAAGCGCGCCCGGAGCAATCGGAACATCGCGCGCTGGGTCGCTCGGACTCCCGTTAGTGACATGGGGACGAGCGTGCTTGTGCTTGCCGAAATCCGCCATGGTATCGAACTCTTACGCAGACGCGATCCGGAACAGGCGAAGTCTTACGACCGATGGTTCTCGCAAATGCGCGCGGAACTTGCGGAACACCATTCGCTCCGCGAATGGGGGGAGGTGAACCGAGAGATATGGCCCGCCCTCCGATACCTCATTATTTCTTTGCTTGACTGTAGGGATAAATCATCGTGCCGGTGCGGTACCGCTCCGGCCACAGGATCACCTGGCGCTGCGTGGTTCGGAACTGGTCGAGATCGTTGGCCGCGACATTCTGGAATTGCGTGAACAGGGTGCGCCCTTGCTCCCACTCGCCGTCCTTGCCAAAGGCGACGTCGCCGACCACCGTCGCGAAAGTGTGCGCATGGATGTGGTCGGCGAGTTTGGATTGGTCGAGGCTCCCGGTTTGCTCGACCGCCGCGGCGAGAATTTGACCGGCGGCGTAACCGAACGGCGCGAATGCGTAGCCAAGGGGATCGATCTGCCGGTCGGCGGCCTTGGCCTGGTATTTTTCCAGCAGCGCGCGCAAGCCAGGAAAATCGAACGCAGGCGCCGGCACGAAGCTCTGCATGATGACGACACCGTCCAATAGCGGACCGAGCTGCACTTTGATCGGCGTGACCAGCAGGCCGACCATGGCGCCGCCGAACATCTTCGGCGCAAGCCCGATCTCGCTCGCCGCGCGCATGATGCCGACGGTGTCGGGCGGATAGGCGGCCACGAACACCACGTCGGCATTGGCGGCTTGCATGCTGCGCACCACCGGGGCGAAATCGCTCGTGGGCGGCGGGTAGCTCTTATCGTAGACGATCTTAAAGCCGAGCGCCTGCGCGTTCTCGCGCGCGCCGTCGGACGCGGTCCGTGCGAATTCCGCATCGGCGGCGAGGAGCGCAAGCGTCTGCGGTTTCGGGTTTTGCCCGGCGGCGAGCTCGAAAAATCCGCGCGAAAATGCCTTCACGCCTTCCGGCCCGACCGGGACCATGGAAAAATATTTGGAATAATTGAAGTGAGCATTCACGCCGATGGCAAGCATGCTGATCGTGGTCTTGCCATTGGCGATGATCACCGGCATGGCCGGCGCCGCCATGTTGGTCGCATAGGGGCCGATCAGCAAGTCCACCTTATCGATGGCGATGAGCTTGGTGTAGATGCCGGGCACGTTCGCCGGGTTGCTCTGGTCGTCGTAATAGACGAGTTCGATCGGCCGTCCCAACAGGCCGCCTTTCGCGTTCACGTCATCGCGCCAGATTTCCAGCGCCAACAGCAGCTGCCTTCCGTTGGGCGCCACCGCGCCCGTCAACGCCATGCTGAAACCGACCTTGATCGGGTCGGCGGCGCGCCCGGGCGCAGGCGCGAGCATGCAGATGGAGAGGGCCAGCCATAGCCAAGTGCGAACGGCGAGCAGCAAATGGCGAATAGGAAGGATCATTGCGCTCACTCTCCTGGAGAGTTGCCTCCCACCATTCGCCACTCGCTATTCGCCATTCGCTCCGCTCGCCCGTCGCTCGGTTGTCCCCGCTACTTCATCATCTCCTCCGGCGGCCCCGGCCCCCACAAGTTGGCCGACGACGGATCCTTCGGCCACACCTTCGGCTGTTGCGGGGAATCGCGATGCCACGGCCGCGGATCGAAATAGCCAAGCGATTCGTCTTTCATCTGGTCGAGTTCGGCGAACAGCTCGGTGATCAGGCCGTTGGGGCTGCGGTGATAGGCGAACAGGTTGTGCCCGATGCCATGGCGCCCCGGCCCTCACAGCATCTTGTAACCGTTGAGGCTCAAGAAATCGCAGGCGTTCTGCAGGTGCGACCAGTCGCGCAGCTCGAAGGCCGTGTGGAAGTGCCGGTTCGACCCGGTCTCGACCAGATTGATCGTGTGGTGATCGGGACCGCAGCGAAGGAACGAGAAAAAGTCTCCCATCCAATCGGACACGCGAAAGCCGAGCACGTCGCAATAGAAGTCGGTGGTGCGCTTCACGTCGGCGACGTGGAACGCGACGTGGCCGAGCTTGTGCGGCACGACGCCGGTGCGTTGAAACTTCTGCGGCGCCGGCTCCGGCCGCTTGAACACCTCTATGACCGTTCCCTTCGGGTCTTCGAAAGCGAGCGTGTCGGAGATGGTCGGCTCGGCATCCTTGCGGCGCGCGGTCTTGATCCCGTGCGCCGCGGTCTGTTTCTCGAACGCATCGAGGTCGTCATCGGGGCCGAGCTGAAAGCCGATGCGCACGCATTTCGGCTCGGAGCCGCGGCTCAGCACAACCGCGTGATGATCGAGCGTGTTGGCAAGATAAGCGGCGTCGTTCTCCTTCGCGGTCAAGGTCAGGCCGAGGATGTCCGTGTAGTATTCGACCTGCCTGTCGAGATCGGGCGTTTCGTAGCTCGCGTGGGCGATCTTGCGGACGCGGATCATGACTGTGCCTCCCGTTGTCGGTTTGGCCGGCTGCCCGGCTCGGGTTGTTCGAAAAGCTCGAGGATGGCGGCTACGTCCCGATCGCCGACCACGGGAACGGCGCGCCGGTAGACGTCGAGCAGGCAGTCGAGCAGCGGCGTAGCCGCCCCGACCTCGTCGGCAAACCCCTTGGCCATCTCCAGATAATGCACGAGGGATTCCACGGTGCCTTGCTGCGGCAGGAACCGCCGCTCCGCCATCCAGGGCGCACGAATGCCGAACTGAGTCGAGCCGCCGCTGCCGGTCGCCACGGCCTTGATCAGAAGATCGACGTCGACGCCGGCCTTCAACCCGATCGCCATCGCCTGGGCGGTGCCGGCGATATGCAAGCCGACGAGGAGATTGTTGACGAGCTTGACCTTGGTCGCGGATCCGAACGGGCCGAGATAGAGACACAGATCCGCGAATGCGGTTACCACATGCTCGACCCTCGTGGCGGCCTCGCGATCGCCGCCGAGATAGATGACGCCCTTGCGCTGCGCCACCATGCCGGGCGTGCCGCTCACCTCCCCGTCGAGGAAGATCGCGCCTTTTTCCGCCAGCGGCGCGAGGTAGCGCTGCTTGACCGGAATCGGATGCGAGCCGAGCTCGATCACGATCTGTCCGCGGCGTGCCGAGTGCACGAGGCCGCGCGGCCCTTGCACGACCTCCTGAAGCGCTTCGTCGTTCGGCAAACAGGCGAACACGATGTCGGCTTCGGCTCCGACCTGCTCGGGCGAGGTGGCCGGCGTCCCGCCGACCTTTGCGAACTCGGCCATGGGGCTGCGGCGATAGCCGAGCACGCGATAGCCGGCGTTCACGAGATGGGCGCAGATCGGCAGGCCGATTTTGCCCGGGCCGATGAACCCGATGGTCTTTGCGGTTTCCACGGATGTTCCTCCCTCGCGATCGCTGCGCGATCTCGTTTGTTTATTTAATCGGCGCTAAAGCGTGATGACTTTTCTTCGAATCGCCATCCCGCTTTGGCTTATTGATTGATCATGATCTTCTTCCGACCTCGCTTCGCCCGCCGAAGATTCAAGCCACAATGACGAACCTACCAAGGGCTTCGCGAAGGCGGGAAACCGGTATCCACTTTTCGCGATCCTGCTCTAGGGGCCGTCGGCGACCATTCGGTTGACCAACGTTCCGCAGCCCGCGATCTCGATTTTGACCTCGTCGCCGGCTTTGAGGAACTCGCCGCGCGGCATGCCGACGCCCGCCGGCGTCCCGGTCGCGATCACATCGCCGGGCTGGAGCGTGACATGACGGCTCAGATACGCGATCTGCTCCTGGATGTTGTGCACCATGCGGCCGGTGTTGGAATCCTGCTTGAGCACGCCGTTGACCCACAGCCTGATAGCGAGGTTGTTCGGGTCCGTCACATAGGCCGCGGGCGTGATCCACGGCCCCATGGGCGCGGCGTCCTCGAAGCACTTCTGCCCGACCCAATCGTAGATGAACGGCGTGCCCTCGCGCTTCATCAGGTCGCGCGCGGAGAGATCGTTGACGATCACGTAGCCGGCGACCGCGTCGAGCGCGCGGCTTTCGGAAATGTTGCGTGTCGGCCGCGCGATCACCACCCCCAGCTCGGCCTCCCAGTCGACTTGCTTGGAGAATCCCGGCAGGCGCGCCGGCCGGCCGGCGCCGATTATCGAGCCCGCCGTGGTCTTGAGGAAAAACCACGGCTCCGCGCCCTTCGCGAGCGCCGGCGCCTTGCCGGTCGTGCGCGCGGCGATTGCGGCCATCTCCTGCAGATGGTCCCAGTAATTGGCGCCGGCGCAGTAGAGCGCGCCGGGATAAAGGATCGGCGCATCGAGCACGACCTCGGCAAGCGCCAGCCCGTCCCCCGCGTCAGCCTCACTCGGCGCCGCGGCAAGGCGCGGATGGACCCGGTCCCATTGGCGCAGGAGGCCGATGACCGATCCGGCATCGCCGGTTTGCGCGAGATCGCCGAGCAGCCGCGCCGGGGCAAAAACGCGCTCGCCGATCAACACGCCCGCGCGCGCGGCCCCGGCGGGATCGCGGTAGCTCACGAGCCGATATTCCGCCACGCCGCTCCTCCCTTTGGTTTATTTGTTCGGATAAATCATACCAGCCTTTTCATTCCGCCGCCCGCGCCTGCGCCCAGCATCGATGCGCCTCCGCTTTTCTGATTAATACTGGCCCTTGGGCTCAAGGCCGAGGGCCATCTGGCCGTACATGGTACCGACAGCGTCCCAATTCATGCTGACGTGACGCCCGACCGCATTGACGTCGCGCCAGGCGCGCTGCACCGGGTTCGTCAGATCGAGGCCGAGCCCGCCGGTCGAGGTGTTGAGTGCCTCGGTTGCCCGAACGGCAAGCCACACGGCAAAAGCCTGTCCGCGGCGACAGGTGATGCGCTCGCGCACCGTGATCTCCTCCCCCGCGCGCGCCGTTTTCGCCACCGCGCGCAGGTCGCGCAGCAGGATCTCGC
>Ga0153928_1000074_pt1 | contig 51269 bp, 47 predicted proteins | sample TSNJ012MetaG_FD_106656 | JGI IMG/M metagenome (GOLD analysis project Ga0153928, IMG submission 106656) | Attine ant fungus gardens microbial communities from New Jersey, USA - TSNJ012 MetaG | ecosystem: Host-associated > Fungi > Mycelium > Unclassified | place: USA: New Jersey, Wharton State...
GCCGTAGAGACTGCAGACCTTCACGTACTCGACCGGTTTGGCCTTGACGGGAAGATCGGCCGCCTGTGCCCCGGCAACCGCGACCAGACCCGCCGCGCCGCCGAGGAGAAGGCTTTTCACCATCTTCATCGTGACCTCCTAAGTTTGCCCTGTGGGAGGGTCCGTCTCCGCCGGGTGCGACGCACCCCTGGAAGGTCCCCCTTGTTCCCCGCTTGACCACCCGAAGTTCTGTCCCTCACCGCGGTATTCCGGCCGCCTGTTTGGTCCCGACCCTCGGACGGGGCGACTGGGGCTGCCCCCCTCTGTCGCGCGTTTCACACTAGACAAGCCTCGTCGACGCGCAATGAAGAAAAGCCCAAAGTGGAGGCTGCAGCGTTCGTTTTTCAAAACGTGTTGCATAAAAAGCACGATTTGGGCGGACCCTTTCGCGACCCTGCGGCCGGGCTCGATCAGGCCCTTTTTCGTACGGGTTAACAAAGGGTTAAGCGAAGCCGGCGCGGCGGCGCACCGGCGCCCGTCCGGGTGGAACAGACGCGCGCATCTGGTTGTGCTTGACGCAACAGCCATCCCACACAAACGCCGCCGAAACAGGAATCACGGCGTCTTTTGCTCGCCAAATCCGTCACGCTATTGCCCGCTTTGCGCCGCAGACCAGTCTCATTCTGAGCCGAGCAACCAGCGCCATCAGCAAATAACACCGCAGCACACGATGAAAAGAGCGTTGCAGCTCGCACAGATCCTGCAGCACGGCATGGCCGCGCATCGTCAAGGACGACTGGTCGAAGCCGAGCGCTCATATCGGGCGGTGCTCGACGTCAAGCGCGACGATTTCGATTCGCTGCATCTTCTCGGGCTGGTTCGCTGGCAGCAACGGCGCCATGACGAAGCATCGCAGCTCATCAAACGGGCGTTGCGGGTGCGCCCCGATTCGGCCGAAGCCTGCGCGAATCTTGGAATCGTCCTCCACTCGCTCGACCGGCCCGCCGAAGCCATCGCCGTCTACGACCGAGCGCTTGCGATCAACCCGCGCTACGCCAAGGCGCTGTGCAGTCGGGGCGATGCGTTGCGCGCGCTCGGCCGCAATACGGAGGCGCTGACGAGCTACGACAAGGCGCTTGCCGCCGCACCGGATTACGCGGAGGCGTTGATCAATCGCGGCGTTGCCCTGCGCGAACTTAATCGGCACGAGGAGGCGCTGGCCACCTTCGGGCGCGCGCTCGCGCTCCGTCCCGACGATGGGGAAATCCTCTATAACCGCGGCAATTCTCACCACTCGCTTGGGCGTTTCCAGGAGGCGCTGCACGACTACGACCGCGTGCTGGCAGCAAATCCGGGAGCGGCCGAGGCGCACAACAACCGCGGCTGCGTGCTGGAAAAACTCGGCCGATTCGACGAGGCGCTCGCGAGCTTCGAGGCCGCGCTGGCGCTCCGCCCCGACGACACCAACACGCTGCACAACCGCGGCAACGCCCTCCTTGCGCTGTCAAAACACGAGGAAGCCGTCGCGAGCTACGATCGCGCGTTGGCACTGGCGCCGCAGCGGATCGATACGCTCCATAACCGCGGCCAGGCGCTGATGCTGTTACGCCGCTATGAGGAGGCGAGCGCCGCGTTCGAAGCGGTGCTCACGCTCGATCCCGCGAACGCGGACGCCTCTGCCGCGCTGACAAATTGCCGACTCCTCATCTGCGATTGGGAAAACACTACCCGGCTTGCCGAGCGCGCGCGGGCTGCCGCGCGCACGGGAGACTGGTCGCGACTCGACCCGTACGCGGCGCTGTGCCTTTTCGACGATCCGGCCGAGCATCTGGGGTACGCGCGCGCTTACCTGCGCCGCCAATTGCCCGTTCTGCCGCAAGCCATCTACGCGGGAATACCGCGCCGCCGGGAATCCATCCGCATTGCCTATCTCTCATCGGATTTTCGCAATCATCCCGTCGCCCGCGCCGCCATTCGGTTGTTCGAACTCCACGACCGCACGCAGTTCCAGACTTTCGGCATCTCGTTCGGTCCGGATGACGGCAGCCCCATGCGCGCGCGCGTCGCGGCGGCATTCGATCGATTTCTCGACGTGCGTTCGAAAAGCGACCGCGAGATCGCCGAACTGCTGCACCATCTCGACGCCGACATCGTCGTCGATTTGAACGGCCACACCCAGGGCGCCCGGCCGGGCATCCTGGCGCATCGTCCCGCGCCGATTCAGGTTCTCTATCTCGGTTACCCCGGCACGACCGGAGCCGACTTCATCGACTACATCCTCGCCGATCCGACCGTGCTGCCGTTCGCGGATCAGGGCTGCTATCGCGAGCAGATCGTCCAATTGCCGCACTGCTATCATCCCTGCGACGAGACGACGGAAATCTCATCGAAAGCCTTTACTCGCGCCGAACTCGGTCTGCCGGAAGGACAGGTGTTCTGCTGCTTCAACCGGGCTGACAAGATCGCCGCGCCCACGTTCGCCCTTTGGATGCGGCTGTTGGCCGGTATCGACGGCAGCGTGCTATGGCTCTCTCAGATGAGCAACCCGGCTCGGGCAAACCTGCGCGGCCAGGCAGCAGCAAGCGGCATCGATCCGGGCCGTCTGATTTTTGCACCACAAATGGCAAGCCTGGGCGAGCATTTGGCGCGGCACCGCCAGGCGGATTTGTTCCTCGACACGCTCCCCTACAATGCCCATTCGACGGCGATCGACGCGTTATGGGCCGGCTTGCCCGTGATCACCTGCCCCGGCCGCACTTTGGCCAGCCGGGTCGGCGCTAGTCTGCTGCAAGCAGTCGGCCTGCCCGAGCTGATCGCCAGCGATCTGGACGAATATGCCACCATGGCCGACGGACTGGTCCGCAATCCGCCGTTACTGGACGCGATGCGCCATAAGCTCGCCGACAACAAAAAAAATTGTGTTCTTTTCGATCTGCAGCGGCTCTGCCGCGAGGTCGAGGCCGCTTACGTCACCATGCGGGATATCTACGTCGCCGGCGAAGCGCCACGCAGCTTCCGTGTCGAGCCGAATTGACGGCACATGACCCTCAAGCCGCCCACCCCGCAAACGAGCCCCGCGGCGGCGCAGGTCGAGCAGGCGCTCGCGCTGCACCGCCAAGGCCGCCTGTTCGAAGCGGAGCAACTTTATCGATCGCTGCTGGCCCGCCGGCCCGCTCATTTCGAGGCGTCATATTTGCTGGGCATGCTGAAGATGCAGCAGGGCCAGGCGGCGCAGGCGCTGCCGCTGCTTGAAGCGGCGGTGAAGATCAAGCCGTATGCGCCGGAGGCGCTCGCCGTTCTCGCCGCCGTGCTCGCCACACTAGGTCGGCCGGACGACGCCCTGGGGGCTTACGAGCGCCTGGTCAAGCTGCGGCCCCGCGATCCGGATGCGCTCTACAATCGCGGTGTGGTGCTGGCTAACCTCGGCCGTCACGCCGACGCCGTGGCGAGCTACGATCGGGCACTGGCGCTGCGCCCGGATCACGTGGCCTCGCTCTTCAACAAGGCCAACGCGTTGACCGCCCTCGGGCAATTCGAGCCGGCGCGCGCGGCCTACGACGCGCTCATCGCGGTCGTGCCCAATCACGTCGACGCGCTCACCGATCGCGGCAACCTGCTCGCCCGGGTGGGCCGCCGCGCCGAGGCGCTGGCGAGCTTCGACAAGGCGCTTGCCGTCAATCCCGCCCACGTCAATGCCCTGAGCAACCGCGGCAACGTGCTCAATGAAGATGAGCGGCACGAGGAAGCGCTCGCCATGTACGATCGCGCGCTCGCGGTCGACCCGCGGCACGTGCCCTCGTTCAACAACCGCGGCAACGCGCTCATCGAGTTGGAGCGCCCCGCGGAGGCGCTTGCAAGCTTCGATCGGGCGCTTGCGCTCGCGCCGGACGACCCGGAGATCCTGTTCAACCGCGCCTGCGCGCTCGAACGGCTGCATCGGTTCGACGACGCGCTGGCCGATCTCGACCGCTCGCTTGCCAAGCAGCCGGACAGCGCCAAGACGCTGCACAACCGCGGCAACGTGCTGGCCGCGCTGAGGCGTCCCGAGGAAGCGATCGCGAGTTACGGACGCGCGCTCGCGCTCGAGCCCGATCGCGCCCATACGCTGCACAACCGCGGCAACGTGCTGACGACCTCGCACCGCCACGCGCAGGCGATCGCCGATTACCAGCGCGTCTTTGCGCTCGATCCTAATCATCCGCACGCGTTCGATTCATTGGCTTTCGCCCATCTGTCGGTGTGCAACTGGGAAGAGCTCGCCCGACTGGCGCCGCACGCCGAGGCCGCCCTGCGCGGCGACGGCCCGCCGGCCGGGCCCACCTACCCGCTCTATCATTTCGGAAATCCCGCCTATCAGCTTGCCGCCGCGCGTGCGTATCTGCGGGCGAATTGCCCGCCCGTGCGCGCGCCTTTACCGGCACGTACCGTCCACGCACCCGGCAAGCTGCGCGTCGCCTATCTGTCCTCGGACTTCCGCTTTCATCCCGTCGCGACCGCGATCGTCGAACTCATCGAACGGCACGATCGGACCCGGTTCGAAATTCTCGGCGTCTCGTTCGGCGGTGACGACGCCAGCGAAACCCGATCGCGCATCGTACGCGCGTTCGATCGGTTCCACGACGTCGCCGCCGAGAGCGACCGGGCGGCCGCGGAATTGTTGCGGCAGCTCGACGTGCATATCGCGGTCGACCTCAACGGTCTCACGCGCGGGTGGCGTCCCGGCGTGCTGGCGCACCGGCCGGCGCCGATCCAGGCTCTCTACCTAGGCTACCCCGGCACGACCGGCGCCGATTTCATCGACTACATCCTCGCCGACCCAACCGTGCTGCCGCTCGACCAGCAGCCTTTCTTTGCCGAAACCATTGTCCATCTGCCCGACTGCTATCACCCGAACGACACGACGCGGTCCTTCTCCGACACGCCCGCCAGGAGCGAGGTCGGGCTCCCCAAGACCGGCTTCGTGTTTTGCTGCTTCAATCAGAGCCACAAGATCAGCGCGGCGAGCTTCGACGTCTGGATGCGGCTGTTGGCGCGCATCGACGGCAGCGTCCTGTGGCTCTCGCATATGAACGATTGCGCCATGGAGAATCTGCGCCGCGCCGCCATGGCGCGCGGCATCGATCCCGCCCGGGTGATTTTCGCGCCGCGCCTCGACCGCATCGAGGATCATCTCGCCCGCCATCGGCTGGCCGACCTCTTCCTCGACACGCTGCCCTACAACGCGCACTCGACGGCCATCGACGCGCTCTGGGCCGGGCTGCCGGTCGTGACCTGCACCGGGTCGGCATTCGCGGGCCGGGTCGGCGCCAGCCTGCTCAAATCGGTAGGGCTGTCGGAACTGGTGACCGCCAATCTGCAAGATTACGAGGCGCTGGCGGCCAAATTGGCGAACGATCCGTCGCTGCTGCGCGCGATCCGCAGCCGATTGGCGGCAAACCGCGGCACTCACCCGCTGTTCGCGATGGACCGCCTGTCCCGCCACATCGAGACGGCATTCCGGAACATGTGGGACATGCACGCGCGCGGCGAGCGCCCGCGGCATTTCAAACTGGAAACCCTGCCATAGTGTCCCGATTCCGAAGTTCGCCTAACCTTGCGGCACGTCCGATGCGAACTTCGGAATCGAAGGACACTAGCAGCTCTATGATTCTAGTGCCGCTTTGAACCCGAAGTTGGCAACTGGACTCGCGACAATTGTGATGCGAACTTCGGGTTCGCGGCTACGCCGATTCTCAAAAAACCGGCAGGGTGCGCGCGCCGCCGCGCCCGTTTTCATCGCTTCTTTCGCGCGGCCCGCTGTTCCGCCAGTATCTGCTTGATGAGCTTGAGCATTTGCTCGCGGCGGTCGATCTGCGCTTTGACGGCCGCCGGGTTCTGCGTCTCGTCCCAAAACGCACGAGCCCTGAGATGCGCGAGACTGCGATGCAGATAAACGGGATAGAAAAATCCGAGCGAGCGGTCGGCCAGCCAGTGCGGCTGTGTCACGTCGAACAATTCAAATCCGCTGTCAACCAGCATTCGATTGATGGTCTGAAAATCGTCCACATCTGCTTCGCAGATGACCGCGTGAGTGTGCGCCAGCACATCCCGGGCGCCGCTGAGAACCTGCGCCTCCGCACCCTGGACATCGAGTTTCACCAGGTAGGGTCCGGTCAGGCCCAATCGAGCGGCGAGACGGTCGAGCGTCACCGCCGGAACTTTGGCGGTTCCCTGGTTCATATGATTGAGGCGTTGCCAGTATGAATCCTCGCGCGGACGCAGCGAACTCCAATAAGGATGCATCGCCATCGTCAGCTCGATTTCGCCCTCGCCGTCGCTTGCTGCAGCGATGGCATAATGACCGCCCATAACGTCCTTGATGGCCTTGAGCGAGTCCTCGTAAAGAGGGTTGGGATCGATGTTGAGCACCGTCGCCCCTGGAAACAGGCCGAGATGGTTATGATAGACGTAGAAATGGCCGTCGGCGCAGCCGACGTCGATCACGGTCGAATAGCGCACGCCCTTGTGAAACAGGCCGGCCAGCGTTCCGGTGAAGCTGCCGGCCGGAATGTTGGCTAGCGCGCTCTTTTGCAAAATGGGCTCGCGATCTCTCGGGTGTGTGACCGGCGCGACGGGGTGAAATCGAGCCGGGTATGCAACAGGGTCCAGAGATTGGCAAGCGGCGCTGGCGCGCCCGGCCGGCGCGCTGGGTTCGTGTAACCGCTGTGCCCTAAAGGTGAGCGCGGTGCGTGATGGATGAACTTTACATCCGCGTGAAGGGAGGCGGGGAAATCTGCGTTCCCGCCGGTCCGTCCATAACCACGTACGTCCTGATCGAACAGGAGGACTGGTTCGAGAGGGAAATCGCCTTCGTGCGCCGGCTGCTCCGTCCGGGCATGCGCGCCATCGACATTGGCGCGAATTATGGAACCTACACGTTAGCCGTGGCGCAGGCCGTGGGCCCGCAAGGCCGGGTCTGGGCGTACGAGCCGACGAGCGCGACGGCACGCTATCTGCGCGAGACCATCCGCCGCAACAGCCTCTCTCAGGTAGACGTGCACCAAGCGGCCCTGTCCGACCGCATCGGAACCGGGCGGCTGCATCTCGATGCGCAGGTCGAACTTAACCGCCTCGAGGATGGCAGCGAAGGCGAGGAGGTCGCGCTCACGACGCTGGACGCCGAAGCCACATTGCGCGCCTGGGGAACGATCGATTTCATCAAGATCGACGCCGAGGGCGGCGAACTCGCCATCGTGCGCGGCGGAGAAAGGTTTTTCGCCGAGCAGTCGCCACTCGTGATGTTCGAAAGGCGGGCGGTCGATGGAGAGAATGAGGGTGTGCGCTCTGCATTTCTGGCCCTCAACTACACCCTGTTCAAGCTGATAGGGCCCGACACACATCTGGTCCCGATCGGACCCGATGAGCGCTTCGACGCCTTCGACCTCAACCTATTTGCCTGCAAACCGGATCGAGCCGATGTCCTTTCCGCGGCCGGCGTGCTGGCAAAAACTTGCGCCGCATCCGAACTACCCGCCGGTTTGGGTTTGAAATTATGGCAGCGACAGGAGTTCGCCGGTTCTTTTACCCACGCAAAGAACGCGTCCGATCCTCGCTACCGCCGCGCCCTCGATGCCTACGCAGTCTGGCGCGCGGTCGATCGAATGTTGGCCGAGCGGTGCGGCGCGCTGCGCGCCGCGGCCGATATCCTCCAAGCTTTGGGGGCAGAGACCCGAAACCTGGCAATCCTTTCGACCGCCGCGCGCGTCGCCCATGAAGCCGGCAGGCGCAAGCTCTCGCTCGATCTCCTCAACCGCATGTTGGGTCTGCTTCGAGAGCGGCCGCCCAAATTGAGCGAGCCGTTCTGGCCGCCCGCCGAACGCTATGATGGAATGCGGCCCGGCGCCGATCGCGACATCTGGTTTCTCGCCGCCACCCTCGAAGCCTATGAGGAACGCCGCGCATTTTCTTCCCAGTTCGCAGCGCCCGACACACTTGGCGGTCTCGACTGGCTGGCCTCCACCCCGTATGCCACGCCCGCCATGGAACGCCGGCGGCAGCTCATCGCCATCAACGCCGGCCGGCAGCGCCAGCGCCAACCCTCACCGCTGCTGAGCAAGGTGAGCGACGGACACCTTAACCCGCACCTTTGGGGCGGGCGTGGGGAAACGGCCTAGCGCCGCGAACCCGCAGTTCGCACCACAATTGCCGCGAGTCCGGTTGCGAACTTCGGGTTCAAAGCGGCACTAGAATCGTAGAGTTGCTAGTGTCCTTCGATTCCGAAGTTCGCATCGGACGTGGCGCAAGGTTAGGCGAACTTCGGAATCGGGACACTAAATTAGTGAAGGATTTTCGTCCCGCCGGTCTCATTGCATTTCCGACAGTGCCGTCAGGAGCTCCTGCGGACGGCTGCGAACGATCTGGGTGCGACCGATCGGCTTGAAATTGCGAAATATCAGTGCCGCATCGGGGCTGGATGCGAACACGAAACCATCGAAAGAAGTCGTTTGTTCATCGAAATCGCTGGATACTTCGACGCGATATCCAAAGGCGGTCGTGTCCCGGACGATTTGCTCGTGTAAGGCTTGCGAATGCGTGGAAATAAACAGATAGTCCGCGCGGCGCTCAGCCAGCGTGCGGCCGCACCCCTCGAGCATTTCCGCCTCCTGCCCCTGAATATCGACGTGCAGTATGTCCAATCGATCAAGTTGGCGTTCACTTCGAAAAAAATCGACTTGCAGATGCTGCCGCCCGACAGCGGAGCGAATAAATTCGCCGGTCAGGCCATTCAGTTGGAAGTTGTTGATCCCTGCCGTGAGATTGACTGCGTCCGGTTCCACCAGGATCACGGTTGCCTGGGGTCTGACCTTCTTGAGCCACATTGAATAATGGCCCCAGTAGGCGCCGAGTTCGAGCATGATCGGCGTTTCGCCAAGCGACCTTAGCAACTGTTGAAAGACATACTCCTCCAGGGGCTCGTGGACCCCGCGGTTGACGACAAGAAGTTGGCTGAACGGCCCGTAATAAGCCCCGCTGCCCACCAAAGGGACGCGATTGCCATTGTGAAGATAGACGTGATTTGCCTCCACCAGGCCGGCCAGGGGAACGCGTTCGATCAAGAGGTTGAGCGGGTCGGAAATGACCTCTCTGAACCGGCCGAGGAGGTCGTCGTGCAGTGCCTTGGGCGGGATCAACGCCGGAACCGCTGTCGTTGCCGAGCTTCCCGGGCGATCATGCACGGCGGGGCATATCCGATGGCGGAGAGGGAGGGATTCGAACCCTCGATACGCCTTGAGAGCGTATAACGGTTTAGCAAACCGCCGCCTTCAGCCACTCGGCCACCTCTCCGCAACGCAAAGATGCTTATGGCGCAAAAGAAGTGAGGTCAATGCTCAGGACGCGAGCGCGTAAAAACAGGAACAGCGAGCGGCGGCGCTGCGCCCGCCCGCAGGCGCCTACCATAGCAGAGACAGCCGGGCGCGGCTATAAGCGCGGCCAAACGGAACCGCCGCACCCGGCCGTGGCCGAGTTACGGGTACCGTCCTACGCCGCCCTTAGTGATCCAAAGGTCGAACGACTTCGGTCTTCGCGTGCAAATAAGAAAAAACCGAACCGGAACTGCTGCGACCGGCGCCGAAGCACCTGCCGTGATACGCGCAAGCGTCCGGGCAAAGATCAATTCGCCAGCAGCCTTCGTTTATTAAGTCGGGACATGCCGCAGTCCGTCGCATCGAATCTGGCGCAGGCGCTCGAACAGGCGGTCGCCTTGCACCGCCAGGGCGATCTCGCGCAGGCGGAGAAAATCTACGCGCGGATTCTCAAAAGCCGGCGCGACCACTTCGATGCGCTGCATCTGTTGGGGCTGCTCAAGCACCAGGCCGGCAAGGCGGGGGAGGCCTATCGGCTGATCACCGCCGCTCTCGCGGTCAATCCGCGTTCCGCCGACGCGCGCGCGAATCTCGGTCTGGTGCTGCACGCGCTCAAGCGCGACGCCGACGCGCTGGCGAGCTTCGATCAGGCGCTGGCGCTCGACCCCGATCACCGCGAAGCGCTCAACAACCGCGGCACGGCGCTGCTCAATCTCGGCCGGGCGGCGGAGGCGCTCGCCTCGTTCGACCGCCTGCTCGTCGCCAATCCGCACCATCTCGAGGCGCAGGTCAATCGCGCCAATGCGTTGCTCGAACTCGATCGCGCCGAGGAGGCAACCGCAGCCTATGACGCCGTGCTCGCCGTGCACCCGCGCCATGCCGGCGCCCACTTCAACCGCGGCAATGCGCTCGCGCGCCGCGACCGCTTCGCCGACGCCGTCGCCGCCTATGACCGGGCGATCGCGCTCGTGCCGGGCTACGTCAAGGCGCATACCAATCGCGGCCTCGCGCTGCGCGCACTCAATCGCCAGACGGAAGCGCTGGCGAGCTATTCGCGGGCGATCGCACTCGAGAAGGATTTCGCCGAGGCGCACCTCAACGCGGCGCATGCGCTGCTCACGCTGGGAGATTTCGCCCGCGGGTTTGCCGCCTACGAATGGCGCTGGAGGGTTGCTTCGCTGGCGCCGCATCGGCGCACATTCCGGCAACCGCTGTGGCTCGGGACGCCGCCCGTCCGCGGCAGAACGATTCTGCTCCACGCCGAACAGGGCCTCGGCGACACCATTCAGTTCGCGCGCTACGCCAAACCGCTCACGCGCGCCGGCGCCGCGGTCGTGCTCGAGGTCGCGCCGGCGCTCAAGGAATTGCTGTCGCGAGTAGACGGCGCGGCGCGCGTCCTCGCGCGGGGCGAAGCGCTGCCGCCGTTCGACCTGCACTGCCCGCTCGCAAGCCTGCCGCTGGCGTTCAAAACAGAGCTGCCATCGATCCCGGCCGAGGTTCCCTATCTCTCCGCGCCGCCCGAGCGGATGGAAAAGTGGCGCGCGTGCATGGACGGCCTTGCTCGACCGCGCGTCGCGCTTGCCTGGGCGGGAAATGCCGCGCACGCGAACGATCGCAACCGTTCGATCCCGCTCGCGCGGCTTGCGCCGCTGTGGTCGGCCGGCGATCCCTCGTTCATCAGCGTTCAACGCGACGGACGCGAGGCGGACGCCGGCGTCCTTGCGCGCGCCCCTCGCCTTCTCCACCTCGGCGACGAACTCTCGGACTTTGCCGACACGGCGGCCGTGCTCGCGCTCGCCGATCTCGTCATCAGCGTCGACAGCGCGGTCGCCCATCTCGCCGGCGCCATGGGCCGGCCGGTGTGGATCCTGCTGCCGTTCTCGCCCGACTGGCGCTGGATGCTCGAGCGCGAGGAGAGCCCCTGGTATCCGACCGCCAAGCTGTTGCGCCAGCCCGCGATCGGCGATTGGGACAGCGTGATCGAGCGGCTGCGGCGCGAGCTGACACGCGCCGTGTGATCCGCGTCGGATCAGTTCGCGCTGAGCCAGTCGCGCGCGGCGCGCTGGGCGCTGGCGATCTGCGCCTGCGACATCTCGGCGGCGACTTCGACTCGCAACCGGATGGCATCGCGATGGCCGCGGACGGCGGCGATGTTGAACCACTTGTGCGCAGTGACGAGGTCGGCCGGCACCGAGCGGCCGGTCGAATACATCATGCCGAGTTCGAAGAACATGTCGGCCGGCGCATTGCCCTGGCCGAGTGACGCGCCCTCCGCGCCGGCGAGTTCGTAACGAGCCATATCGCTTCCCCTGTCCCATGAGCGCCCGATTTGTTCGCTGCGCTCCCCCAGCCCGAGCGGTTCTGCCGTTCCCGAGCGCCGCGATGATTGAACCGGAGGTTTGAACGTCGGCTTAAGCGGCGCGATGAATCGAGTGTGAATGCTGGCAGCGCGGAAACCAGCGATTAACCGCGGAAACTGCGATGCCACCGGCACATCCGCCTGACGCTTACCGTCCGGAAACCCTCGCGGTTGGCGGCGCGCTAACCATCCTCTCGACGGCGCAGCGGAAATGCCGGCGCAGTCCGCAACGTTCATCGAGCGGGAAAAATCGGCTGGTCCGCGGTTCCGGTTGTGATAAAAGTCGAGGTTCCGACGTCCCGACCGGGATGCGGCTCACCCTCGCCGGCCGCCTGATGGCCTCCGCATCAGGATCTCGGCGCCGGCGAAACGTCCAACCATGGGAGGATGATCGTGCGCAAATATTTGCTTATCGCGGCCGCCTGTCTGGCCATTGGCGCCATTGCCGTGCCGATGCCGGTCGAGGCGCAGGACACCGGTGCGAAGGCAACGAGTCCGCAGCGGCAGAAAATGAAAGACTGCGCGGCCAAGTGGAAAGAAGAAAAAGCGCAGAAGAACCTCAGCGGCAAAGCCGCCTATCGCGACTATATGAAGGAATGCCTCAAGGGCCCCGCGTAACGCCGGAAAAAGGCGCCCCCGGAGTGCCGCATATCGTGTGATTAGAGCATGATCCCGAAAAGTGGGTACCGGTTTTCGGAAAAGATCATGCTCCAAGAAAAGCTAGAGCGGGATGACGATTCGAAGAACAGTCATCCCGCTCTAGCGGAGATTCCGAGGGCGTCGGCGAGATCTTCGAGGTTCGCAGACCTGCACGCGTGCCCTTAGCCCGTGAGGGCAGAGAGACCAGCCGTGCCGGTTCTTCGCGGGATGGTCCGTCCGCTTGTGCTTGCTGAACTCAGGCGAGCGCCGGTTTGAAACGGCGCGCCCCCTGGCGAGAGCACGAGACCGACCGTTGAGGTCGATCGACAGCCGGGATCCGTGAAGGATGGGGCCTCGATTTCGCCGACGCCCTCGGCGTCGACTCTGGTCGGCGAGGCATCTGGCTGGAGCGCTTGGCTTGCCTGCCCTTGTCCTCGCCGGCATAGGCGACGATGCGGTTGGCATCTACGACGCCAATCGCGTCTAACGGCTCAAGACTTACAGCTTCTTCGCCTTACGCTTTGTCTTCTTCGCCGCTTTCTTCGCCTTCTTAGCTTTCTTCGCCATACTGCCCTCCTAGCCATGATGAGATGGCGATATCGGAACAGTGCAAGTCGCGAATCGACAGGCACTGCGCTCCGATTACTACAGCACTACGAAAAAAACAGCGAATCCACTTAACGAATGGTGGACGACGACGGAGCGAGGCGATGACGGATCGGCGCCTCGCTTCGCGCCTGAGCGCCGACGCAGCGTGCATCGACCACTAAGCGACGCGCATTCGTCAACGCTATCGAGCGATGCAAGAAATGCCTGCGTCACAGGAACTTCTTCGACCCTAGTCGCAGCGTGGGACGATGCGGCGATTCGTGCCGATGCGAGAAACGCGCGGCACGATCGTACGTGCGAATGATCGGCGGAAGCGCATTGCGGCCTGTGCAAAATTTTTCGCCCGTCGGCGCGGATCGGCTCGACGCACGGCGAAAATCGGTGCGAAGCGCGCGAATCAGCGCAAGTGATTCGCGGCGCACGGCGGCCTTCGCGACGCCTCGAGCGCATGCCAATCCGCCGCGATCGTCTCTTCGATGCTCAAATGCCGAGCTTGCGCCGGAGCAGTTCGTTCACCGCCTGCGGGTTGGCGCGTCCGCCCGATGCGCGCATCACTTGGCCGACGAACCAGCCGATCAGCGCCGGCTTGGCCTTCGCCTGCGCGACCTTGTCGGGATTGGCGGCGACGATCTCGTCGACCATCTTCTCGATCGCGCCGATGTCCGAGACCTGCACCATGCCGCGTGCTTCGACGATGGCGCGCGGGTCTCCGCCCTCGACCCACACGATCTCGAACAGGTCTTTGGCGATCTTGCCCGAGATCGTGCCTGCGCCGATCAGGTCGAGAATGGCGCCGAGCTGCGCGGCCGAAACCGGCGAGGCGGTGATGTCCTTTCCTTCGCGATTGAGTCGGCCGAACAGCTCGTTGATCACCCAATTCGCCGCAGCCTTGCCATCGCGCCCGCTCGCCGTCTCCTCGAAGAAATCGGCGATCTCGCGCTCGCTCGCGAGCACGCCGGCATCGTAGGCGGAAAGACCGTATTCGCGCGTGAAGCGCGTACGCTTGGCGTCCGGCAATTCTGGCAGCGCCGTCCTGAGCGCCTCGACGTAAGCGGCCGTGAGTTCGAGCGGCAGCAGGTCGGGGTCGGGGAAATAGCGATAGTCGTGCGCCTCTTCCTTGGTGCGCATGGAGCGCGTCTCGCCCTTGGCGGGGTCGAACAGCCGCGTCTCCTGCTCGATGATGCCGCCGTCCTCGATCACGCCGATCTGGCGGCGCGCTTCATACTCGATCGCCTGCCCGATGAAACGGATCGAGTTGACGTTCTTGATCTCGCAGCGTGTGCCGAGCGCTTCGCCCGGCCGGCGCACCGATACGTTCACATCGGCGCGCAGGTTGCCCTTTTCCATGTCGCCGTCGCAGGTGCCGAGATAACGCAGGATCGTGCGCAGCTTGGCGACGAACGCCTTGGCCTCGTCGGCGGAGCGCAGGTCGGGCTTCGAGACGATCTCCATGAGCGCGACGCCAGACCGGTTGAGATCGACGAACGAGAGCGTGGGATGCTGGTCGTGCAGCGATTTGCCGGCGTCCTGCTCGAGATGCAGCCGCTCGATGCCGACCGCGACCATGCCGCCATCGGCGGTTTCGACCGTTACTTCCCCCTCGCCCACGATCGGCGATTTGTACTGGCTGATCTGGTAGCCCTGCGGCAGGTCGGGGTAGAAATAGTTCTTGCGGTCGAACACCGACTTCAGATTGATGCGCGCATTGAGGCCCAGGCCGGTGCGGATCGCCTGGCGCACGCACTCTTCGTTGATCACCGGCAGCATGCCGGGCATCGCCGCGTCGACGAGCGAGACATGGGAGTTCGGCCGGCCGCCGAACGCGGTCGAGGCGCCGGAAAACAGCTTGGCGTTCGAGGTGACCTGGGCATGCACTTCCATGCCGACGACCACTTCCCAGTCGCCGATTGCGCCCTTGATCAGCTTCGTGTTGGTCGCCGGCGCGCTCATGCGCTCTCCACTTGCTTGTCGATGAGGGCGGCTGCGATCGCGTCCCATTCCGTTTCGAGCGCGCCTGACGCCGCAGGCCGGTGCGCCTGGCGATACCAATAGCCGGCGTTGTCGAGATCGCCTTCGACCCGATGCAGATAGGCGTGCACCCAGGCGGCCTCGCGGCTCTCCTCTTTCATCACGATCTTATGGGCCTTATCCCACTCCCCCTTGGCCGCCCACCACAGCGCTTCGAGCGGCCGCGTAAGATCAGCCGGCGGTTTCGGTTTCGAAAGGCCGCCTTTGAAGTCGACAAGTGTCATGACGCTCACCGTTCTCGTTCAACAGCACAGCGCCTGAATATGGCCCTGCTCGGCGTAACCCAAAAGCAGCCGGTCCCGTGTCATGAGCGTATAGCCATACTCGCGCGCTGTCGCCGCAATGATGCGGTCGGCAGGGTCGCGTGGCGGCTCGCCGGGAAGAAAGGATGAAGAGGTCAGCAGATCGGGCGACATGTCGGCGAGCCGCATGCTGGGAACATTGAGCAGGCGGCCGAACCAAAGCTGCGGCGTGACGATCATGGTCAAGCGTCCCCGCGCGACCAGCAGGCCAACTTCCCAAGCCGTAATCGGTGAGATGTAGACGAACTCATCGGCGGCATAGGCTTGGTCCAGCGCCAGCGCCGCCGTCGCGGAAATCGGCTGATCCTCGGCAATCCAGATGACGGCGCAGGTGTCGAGCAGGAGCGGCGCCGACAAGTCAGCCATTGCTTCCCCATTCCGGATCGGCCGGTTCCGTCAAGTCGGTTTCCGCCGGGATGCGCACGAGGCCCTTGAGCGCACCAAACAACGGGTGGCGCCCGGCCGCGAACTGTCCCTGCGGCTTCTGAGTTTCTTCGAACTGTCCCATGGGCATGTGCTCCTTGGCGATGCGGCGGAAAACCAGTTTGCGTCCCTCGATGTCGACCTGTTCGGTGGCGAAGCCGGCATCGAGCCAAACCTTCGTCATGACGTTGTTCCAGGGATTGTTGCTCCACCAGGCGCGGTTGCGCTGGGAGGGCGGCAGCTTTCCCCCAATGAGACGTTCGATCTGTGCGAACGTCATGCGGACTTCGCAGCCGCGCTGCTTGCGCAAGTAATCGCCCAGAGGTGCGTATTTCGTCATCCGACACCCATGTGTGTAACACACACACTAACGCAGCGGCGCTAAAGCGTCAAGGCCCGCAAATCACCACCACCGCTGCGGAGCAAAGGTGCCGGCGGCCGTTTCGATTACGGCGCCGAGCGAGAACAGGGTCTCCTCGTCGAACGGACGGCCGACCACCTGCAGTCCGAGCGGCAGGCCCTGCCGGTCGAGGCCGGCGGGGACGACGATGCCGGGAAGGCCGGCCATGTTCGCTGGCACCGTGAACAAGTCGTTGAGATACATCTCGACCGGGTTCTCCGCCGACTTCTCGCCGACCGCAAAGGCAGCGGACGGCGTCGCGGGCGTGAGCATGGCGTCGATGCCGGCGGCAAAACACTTCTCGAAATCTCTCTTTATGAGGGTGCGGACCCGCTGGGCGCGCACATAATAGGCGTCCTGGTACCCGGCCGAGAGCGCGTAGGTGCCGATCATGACGCGCCGGCGCACCTCCTGGCCGAAGCCGGCAGCGCGCGTGCGCTCGTACAGGGCGATGACCTCATCGCTTGCCGTGCGCAGTCCGTAGCGCACCCCGTCGTAGCGGGCGAGGTTGGATGAGGCCTCGGCCGGGTTGACGATGTAATAAGCCGGCAGCGCGTACTTCGTGTGCGGGAGCGAGACCTCGATCATTTCCGCGCCCGCATCGGCAAGCCACTGCCTGCCCTTCTCCCACAGCGCTTCGATTTCCGAAGACATCCCGTCCGCCCGGTATTCCTTGGGAATGCCGATGCGCATGCGATTGATCGAGCGGCCGACCGCCGCCGGATAATCGGGCACCGGCCGCTCAGCCGAGGTCGTGTCTTTCGGATCGTGGCCCGCCATGGAGCGAAGCAAGAGCGCGGCGTCGCGAACGCTCCTCGCGAACGGCCCAGCCTGGTCGAGCGATGACGCGAACGCCACGATGCCCCAGCGCGAGCAGCGCCCGTAGGTCGGCTTGAGGCCGACGACGCCGGTGAAGGCGGCGGGCTGGCGGATCGAGCCGCCGGTGTCGGTGCCGGTTGCGCCGGGCGCGAGAAAGGCCGCGACCGCGGCGGCGGAACCGCCTGACGAGCCGCCCGGCACCAGGTGCGTATTCGCGCCCTTGCGGCGCCACGGCGAGATCACCGGGCCGAAGCAGGAGGTCTCGTTCGACGAGCCCATGGCGAACTCGTCATTGTTGGTCTTGCCGAGCAGCACCGCTCCGTCGCGCCACAGGTTGGCGGTGACGGTGGATTCATAAGTCGGAACGAACGGCTCGAGGATGCGGCTGCACGCGGTGGTGCGAATGCCCTGCGTGCAGAACATGTCTTTGACGGCAATGGGAATGCCTTCGAGCGGCCGCGGATTGCCGGCGGCAAGCCGCGCGTCGGCGTCCTTGGCCATCGCACGCGCGCGATCCGGCGTTTCGAGCACATAGGCGTTGAGCCCGCGCGCGCGTTCCATGGCGGCCAGATGCGCGTCCGCCAGTTCGACCGCGGTGAACTCCTTGCGGCGCAATCCATCCTGCGCGGCCGCGATCGTGAGCGCCGTGAGATCGGTCATCAAAATGATCCCGAGATCCTCGGGCCTCCGTCGGACTGGCTCCGCGGTCGCCCGAAGACGGTCGGATGATGCGTATCACGCATCACTCGACCACTTTAGGAACGACAAAATAATCCCCTTCCCGCGCCGGCGCGTTCTTGAGAATGGCCTCGGGATCGCCGCCGTCGGTGACCACGTCGGTGCGCTTCTTCATGGTCATGGGTGTCACCGAAGTCATCGGCTCGACCCCGGTCACCTCGACTTCGGCGAGCTGCTCGACGAAGTCCAAAATCGCATTCAGCTCGCCCTTGAGATCCTCGACCTCGTCATCTTTGACCGCGATGCGGGCGAGATGCGCGATGTCGCGGACCGTCTTCGCGTCAACCGACATGCTTCCTCCCGGTCAAACCGTGACCGCTTTGCCCTTCTCCGGCACGATCACCTTGGTCGCGTGCCCCTTCATCGCGGCGACGAACGCGTCGGCACTCGGCGCAATGATCGGGAACGAGCCGTAATGGCATGGGATCACCGCGTCGAGCTTGAAGAAGCGCTTGACCGCGAACGCGGCCGAAGACGGGCTCATGGTGAAACGATCGCCGATCGGCACCATCGCGATCTTGGGCTCGTGCAATTCGGCGATAAGCCCCATGTCGCCGAACACGTCGGTATCGCCCATGTGATAGACGCTCGGCTCGCCCGGCGCCTTGACGATGGCCCCGCACGGATTGCCGAGATAGATCGGCACCCCGTCCTTGATGTCGCCTGAGGAATGGTCGGCACGCACCAGGGTCACCGTGAAGCCGCCCTGGTCGGTAGTGCCGCCGGTGTTCATCGGGTCGAACTTCTGCAGGCCCTTGGCGGCAAGCCACATGCAAAGGTCATAATTGGCGATCACCGGCGCGCCGGTCGATTGCGAAATCTCGAGCGCGTCGCCCACGTGGTCGGCGTGGCCGTGGGTGAGCACGATGTGGGTGACGCCTTTGGCGGCGGCGGCCTGGTCCGACACGAAGGCCGGGTTGCCGGTGAAGAACGGATCGATGAGCACGGCCTTGCCGGCGAAGTCCAGGCGGAATGCGGAATGGCCGTACCAGGTGATCTGCATGGCGCGTGTTCCGGAGTGGCGAAAGGAGTGCTGGTCCGCCCCGAACATAGCCCCGCGGATCGCAGGATCAACTAGCGTCCCGATTCCGAAGTTCGCCTGAGTTTACCGCGCACTCCGAAGCGTCCTTCGGAATCGAAGGACACTAGGAAATCTATGACTCTAGTGCCGCTTTTGAACCCGAAGTTCGCAACCGAACTGGCGGCAATTGTAGTGCGACTTCGGGTTCGCGGCACTGGTGTTGGCGGGGAGTTTTCTGCATGCTAGGCCTGCCGGATGCCGGCCCCCGTCCTCGCTCTGGTCGAAGCGGCCGCGTTGATGCCGCCCCGCGGCGCCTTGCTCGGACTTGATCTCGGCACCAAGACCATCGGGGTGGCGACCTCCGATCCCGACCGGCGGCTCGCGACCGGGGTCGAGACCATCGCCCGCACCACGTTTTCCGCCGATGCCGCGCGGCTTCTCGCGCTCGCGGCCGAACGCCGGGCGGTCGGATTCGTGCTCGGGCTTCCCATCAACATGGACGGCTCCGAGGGGCCGCGCGCGCAGTCGACCCGCGCCTTCGCGCGCAACCTCGCGCGCCGCGCCGACCTGCCGATCGCGCTGTGGGACGAACGGCTCTCGACCGCGGCGGTCGAGCGCGAACTCATCGCCGGCAACGCCAGCCGCGCGAAACGCGCGGCGGTGATCGACCAACACGCGGCGGTTTACATCCTGCAAGGAGCGCTCGATCGCCTTGCGCGGCTTCGATAGACTGTCCGCCGGCCATGCGCGGGAGCGGCCGAAGGGGAAGACATGAGAAGGTTGATCGCACCTTTGGTCGCGGCGCTCGTGTTCGCGGCCGCGCCGCTGGTCTTGGCCCAGACGTCATATCCCGCGCGCTCGATCACCATGGTGGTGCCCTTCTCGGCCGGCGGTCCGACCGATGTGCTGGGGCGTATTCTCGGGCAGCGCATGAGCCAATCGCTCGGCCAGCAAATCATCGTCGAGGACGTGACGGGCGCCGGCGGAACGCTCGGCGCCGCACGCGTCGCCAAGGCCGCACCTGACGGCTATACGATGGTGATGGGGAACCTCGGCACGCATGCGGCGAGCGTCGGCCTTTATAAGAACCTTCCCTACGACCCGCGTACCAGTTTCGAGCCGGTGATGCTCGCCTCGACCACGCCCATGGTGCTGCTCGCCAAGAAGGACCTGCCGGTCAAAAGCCTGCAGGACGTGATTGCATTGGCGCGCACGCGCCGGCTCAACTGCGGCAACGCCGGCGTCGGTTCGATTTCGCACCTGACGATGCTGCTGTTCGACAAGCTGGCGCAAATCAAGGTGCAGCACGTGCCCTATCGCGGGCTCTCGCAGGCCATGAATGACCTTCTGGGCGGCCAGATCGACCTCATGTTCGACCAAGTCATCAGCGCCTCACCCCACATTGCCGGGGGCGAGGTTCATCCCATCGCGGTGACCGGGCCCAGGCGGGCCGCGGCCATTCCCGACGTGCCGACCACCGCCGAAGCCGGACTGCCGGAGCTTGAGACGATCGCGTGGTCGGCCCTGTTCTTTCCCAAAGGCACGCCCGAGGCGATCGTCGCCCGCATCAACGCCGCCGTGGGCGAGGCGATGGACGACAAGGACGTTGTCGCCCAGTTGGCCAAGCTCGGGTCCGACGTGCCGGCGCCTGAGGCGCGCACGCCCGAGGCGCTCGCCAAGCTCGTGCGTTCCGAGATCGACAAGTGGGTACCGTTGATCGCGAGCGCCGAGATCACCGCCAACTGAGCCTTTCCACGTGCGGCTCACCGCGGAAGAAGAAGCGATGCGGGCGGGCGAACTCGGCCCGCTGCGGCAGTGGGCGATCGAGCATCAGATCAAAGTCGGCCGCTACCTGGGGGCGGCCGACTTCGTGCGCGCGACCCAGGCGCACATCATGGCGGATACCGAGTCGCTCGGGAGCGCGGGCGTCGCCTGGCTCGAGGGCTGGACCGAGCTGCCAGCCGACCAGCGCCGCGTGCGCGTTCCCACCATCACCGATCCGCGCGGCACCGATTTTGCGGCAGCCGCGCGGCTGGGGCAGCAGGATTGGATGCTCGAGCGCGAGCGGCGCGCCATCGCGGCTTTCGAGGCGCTCGGCGTGCTGATGACCGATACCTGCATCAATTATCAGACCATCATGCCGCCGGTACGGGGCGAGCACGTGGCCTATGGCGACACCGGCGTCGTCATCTATTCCAACAGCGTGTGCGGCGCGCGCTCCAACTTCGAGGGCGGACCGTCGGCGCTGAGCGCCGGGCTCACCGGCCGCACCCCGCGCTACGGCTTCCATCTCGATGAGCACCGGCGCGCAACGCTCACCGTGCGCGTCGCCTTCACGCCCTGCGCGCTCGACGAATGGGGCGCGCTCGGCGGCGTCGTCGGCCGCCTCGCCGGCGACTATTGGCAGGTGCCGGTGCTCGTCGGCATCGGCCGCGTACCGACCTCGGACGAAATGAAACATTTCGGCGCTGCGCTCGCGAGCTACGGGTCGGTCGCGCTTTTCCACATGGTCGGCATCACGCCGGAGGCGCAGCGGCTCGAAGACGTCGTGCCGCCGGCCGACGCCGTGCCCAGTTACGAGATCGGCGAGGCCGACATCCGCGCGTTCCAGCAGAGCTACGCCCGCGGCATCGGCGCCGTCGACGTGGTGGTCTTTTCCGCCCCGCAGCTGAGCCTGATCGAGATGCAGCAGTTGGCCGGCCTGCTCGAGGGGCGGCGCGCGAGCATTCCGCTGCTCGCCGTCACGAGCCCGCAGGTCAAGCCGGACGCCGACCGCCTTGGCCTGACCGCGCGTATCGAAGCGGCCGGCGGCACCGTGCTCGCCGGCATGTGCTTCTATCAGAGCTACGCGCGCGAGATGGGCGAGGCGAACGGCTGGCAGAGGCTCGCCACCAATTCGGCGAAACTGACAAACATCCTTGGCGGCTACGGCTACCGGCCCGTGCTCCTGAGCATGGAGCAATGCGTCGCCGCCGCCTGCGCCGGGGGACGCCTGGCGGCATGAGCGCGGTGCATTATGCCCGGGCCGGCATGGGCCGTCTGGTGCGCGGACGGGCGCTCGTTGCCAAGGACGGGTTTTCCGCACGCTATGATCTCGATCGGGTCCGCGGGATATTTTCTCGTCCCGAGCACAAGCTCGCCGGCCAGAGCTACGTCGGGCGCGTGCTCGTGCTCGACGCCGCCAAAGGGGGCGTTGCCACCGCCTGGATGCTCTACGAGATGACCGCGCGCGAAGTGATGCCGGCCGCTCTGGTACTTAATGCCGTGAACCCCATCATGGTGCAGGGCGCAGCACTTGCCGATTTCACCATGATCTCCGGCTTCGACGTCGACATCACGGCGGCCATTCCGGATGGCGCCATGGTCGAGGTCGATCCGGGCGGGCGGCCCTGCATCCGGGTGCTGCCGTGAGCCCCGAGATGCTCGCGGTCGAGGTCTGGCGCGGCGGCGCGAGCGGCCGGTTCCAAACATTCCACGTGGCGCGCAGCGCAAACCAGACCGTGCTCGACGTCGTTACCAACATCCAGCGCGAACAGGACGCCACGCTCGCCTATCGCTTCGCCTGTCGTGTCGGCATGTGCGGCTCCTGTGCCATGACCGTCAACGGCCGTCCGCGCTGGACCTGCCGCACGCGGGTCGCCGCCGCGCTCGGTGCCGATGCGACGCTTCGCCTCGAGCCGTTGCGCAATTTCCCGGTGGTGCGCGACCTTGCCGTCGACATGCGCGCGTTCTTTGAGAAATGGCGCGCCGCCAAGGGCCAGTTCGAGCCCGGCCCGGAGCTCCCTGATGATTTTGCCGTGGTCGCGCCGGCGAGTCCGCAACGGCAAACCGCCGACGCCGGTATCGAGTGCATCGGCTGCGGCATTTGTTACGCCGCCTGCGACGTGGTTGCGTGGGAGCCCGATTATTTGGGTCCCGCCGCCCTCAATCGCGCGTGGACCCTGGTCAACGACGTGCGCGACCGCGGCAACGCCGCGCGCCTCGACGCCGTCTCGGCCGGCTCCGGCTGTCATCTCTGCCACACCCACATGAGCTGCACGACCTTCTGCCCCAAGGGGCTCGCTCCCACCTATGCGATCGCCGGCCTCAAGCGGACGACGCTCGCCCGCGCGCTGGGGAAACCGCGGTGAGCCCCGTCCTCTTTCTGGCCCAGCGGCTGAGCGCGGCCGTGCTTGCGTTCGCCGTCACCGCGCATCTTGCGACCATCATCTACGCCGCCCGCGCCGGCATGACCGCCGCGGATGTGCTGGCGCGCACCCATGGCAACGTGGCCTTTTTCATCCTGTACGTTGTCTTCGTCGCCGCGGTCGCGGTCCATGCGCCGATCGGGCTGCGCAATGTGCTGCGCGAGTGGACGCCCTGGCGCGGCCGCAGCCTCGACGTCGCGCTTGCCGCCTTCGCTCTCATCCTGCTCGCGCTCGGCCTGCGCGCCACCGTCGCGGTATTCGTCGCATGATGCGCGCCTCGCATCGGCAGCCCGGTTTCGTCGCGGCCATCCTGCACCGGCTCTCCGGCATCGCGCTCGCGGTGTTCCTGCCGCTTCACTTTCTCGCCCTCGGACTTGCACTCAACGGCGCGGCCCCGCTCGATACCTTCCTCGCTGTCACGCGGCATCCGCTGGTAAAAGCCGTCGAATGGGCGCTGGTCGTCGCGCTTGCGCTGCACATGGCGCTCGGCCTGCGCGTGCTCGCCATCGAGTTCCTGCCCTGGCGCGATCGGACGGTCGCGACGGTTACGACCTGCATCGGTGCCGGCTTCCTGGTCGGGCTTCTCCTCCTGCTCAACCGAGCCTAAGATCGCGTCATGGAGATCGATCCCAAGGAAATCGAGGAGCTGAGCAAGGCGCTCTACATCCGCGCGCTCAAGCTGCTGCCGCCCGACATCAAGGCCGGCTTTACCGAGCTGATGCGCCGCGAGACCGATACGGTCGGCCGTACCGTGCTCGGCACCATGGTCGAAAACATCGCGGTCGCCGAGCGCACCGACAACCTGCTGTGCCAGGACACCGGGTTGCCGATCTACAATGTCACCGTCGGCCGCAACGTGAATTTCGACGGCGTCGCGCTCAAGGAGGCGATCCGGCGCGGCTGCGAGCGCGCGACGCGCGAGCATCCGCTGCGCTCGTCCGTGGTGCATCCGATCACGCGCAAGAACGAGCAGACCTCGTGCGGCATACGCATGCCGCTCATCAACGTCGACTTCGACGCGCGCGAGGAGACGGTCGAGATCGAGATGATCCCCAAGGGCTCGGGCTCGGAGAACGGATCGTTTCTCGACATGCTGATCCCCGCCGACGGCGTTCCTGCCATCAAGCGCTTCGTCATCGACCGGGTGATCGAGGTGGGCGGCCGCGTGTGTCCGCCGACGATCGTAGGCGTCGGCATCGGCGGCACCTCGGATCTTTGCATGCACCTCGCCAAGATTGCGGCGACGCGCCCGCTCGGCACCTCCTGCGCCGATCCCGAGGGTGCCGCGCTCGAAGCGGAGCTGAGCGAGGCGGTGAACGAACTCGGCATCGGCCCCCAGGGGCTCGGCGGCTTTGCCACCTCGTTCCGTGTGCACGTCGAGGTCGCCGCGACCCACATCACCATGAATCCGGTTGCGGTGAACATCCAGTGCCATTCGGCACGGCGCGCCAGCGCCGTGATCACTTCCGGCGGCATTTCATTTGTTTGAAAGCGCGCGGCAATGGCCCATCACGTGCTTGAGACGCCGGTGACCGAGGCGCAGGCGCGCGCGCTCAAGGTCGGCGACACCGTCACCCTCGAACGCACGCTCTTCGGCATCCGCGACGGCACGCTGATCGCCATGTTCGATCGCGGCCGGGAAACGCGCCTCGACCTTGCCGGCCACGCGCTCATTCACACCGCGCCCAACGTGCGCAAGGTGCCGATGTCGAACGAACATCCGACCGGCTACGCGCCGCTGTGCATCGGCACCACCACGTCGCAGCGCATGGAGCGTTTCACCCGGCCGCTGATGGAACGCTACGGGCCGCGCCTGATCATCGGCAAAGGCGGCATGGGCGAAGCCACGCTTGGCGCCTTCCGCGATCTCGGCGGCGCTTATCTCGCGGTCGTCGGCGGCGCGGCGGCGCTCGAAACCACCTGGATCGAGGCGATCGAGGACGTCGATCTCGACGACCTGCATCCCGAGAGTCTCTGGCGCTTCGCCATCAAAAACTTCGGCCCGCTGATGGTCGCCATGGATTCCCATGGCGGCTCGCTCTACGCGCGCGTGCAGGGCGAGGCCGCCGCGCGCCGCGGCGCGATTCTCGCCGACCTCGGCGCCGCCGACTGATCGTTGGTTTTGTTGGAGCATGATCTTTTCCGAAAACCGGTACCCACTTTTCGGGATCATGCTCGTATGAACCGGTTCGACACCGACGTTCTCATCCTCGGCGCCGGGGGCGCGGGCCTGTTCGCGGCGCTGCACGCCAAGAAGGCCGCGCCCGACCTCGACGTCACCATCGCGGTCAAGGGCCTGCTCGGAAAATGCGGCTGCACCCGCATGGTGCAGGGCGGTTACAACGTCGCGCTCGCGCCGGAAGATTCGATCGAGCGCCATTTCATGGACACGATCGAGGGCGGCGCCTGGCTCAACGATCAGGACCTCGCGTGGCTCCTGGTCGAGCAGGCGCCGGTGCGCATCCGCGAACTCGAAAACGAGATCGGCTGTTTCTTCGACCGCAACCCTGACGGCACCATTCATCAGAAGGCGTTCGCCGGTCAGACCTTCGACCGCACCGTCCACAAGGGCGACCTCACCGGCATCGAGATCATCAACCGCCTCTCCGAGCAGGTGTGGGAACGCGACGTGCGTCGGCTCGAGGACCACCGCGCGCTCGACCTTTTGCCCGCCGCCGACGGCAGTGCGCTCGCCGGCGTGCTCATGCTCGACATGCGCACGGGCGAGCCGCTCATGGTGCGCGCCCGCGCGACCTTGCTCGCCACCGGCGGCGGCCCGACCATGTACCGCTATCACACGCCGTCCGGAGACAAGTCGTGCGACGGCATGGCGATGGCGCTGCGCGCCGGGCTGCCGCTGCGCGACATGGAGATGGTGCAGTTCCATCCGACCGGCCTGCTCGCCGGCCCCGACACGCGCATGACGGGCACGGTGCTGGAAGAAGGCCTGCGCGGCTCGGGCGGTTGGCTTACCGACGGCGCGGGCGAACGCTTCATGTTCGACTACGACCCGCGCGGCGAGCGCGCCACCCGCGATATCGTCTGCCGCGCCGTCATGGATCGCCTGCGCCGGGGACGCGCCGGTCCGAACGGCGGCGTGTTCATCGAGATGGCACACCTCGGGCCCGACAACGTGCGGCGCGCGTTCAAGGGCATGGTCGAGCGCTGCGCCGACTGCGGCTTCGATCTCGCCGGCGGCCGCGTCGAGGTGATCCCCACCGCGCACTACATGATGGGCGGCGTCACCTTCGCGTCCGATTGCACGACCGAGGTTGCCGGCCTCTACGCCGCCGGCGAGGACACCGGCGGCGTTCATGGCGCGAACCGCCTCGGCGGCAACGGGGTCGCCAACTCGACCGTGTTCGGCGGTCTCGCCGGCGACGCCATCGGCCGGAACACCCGTCGCTCCGGGCCGCTGCCGGACGTTGACCCGGCGAGCCTCGACGCCGCGCGGGCACGCGCATTCGGGCCGCTCGGCCGACGCGGCGGCGATCTCACCGCGATCCGCCGCGCGCTCTACGACGTCATGTGGAACGACGTCGGCATCCTGCGCACGCCGGAGGGACTTGCGCGCGGGCGCGACGCGCTCGACAAGCTCGCGGCGGATATTGCGGCCGCCGGCAGCGTCGATGCCGAGCCGCGCTACAATCTCACCTGGATGGACCGCCTCAATCTGGAGAACCTCATTTTGGTGAGCCGCGCCATTTGCGCTGCCGCGCTTGCGCGCAGCGACAGCCGCGGCGCCCATTTCCGCGAGGACCATCCCGACGTCGGCGACCTTGCGACCTCGCGCTACACGATCGCGCGGCTGTGCGGCGATGAGATTGTGATGGACGGCGCGCCGGTCGTCTTCACGCGGGTGCGGCCGGGCGAAAGTTTGCTCGCGCACGCCGCCGAGTAGTTCAAGACGGCAGCGCACGTTCGAGCAGCGCGTCGACGTCGCCGCTTTCCAGCGCCGCGGTGCCATAAGTCGCCCCACGAGGCTCGCTCAATCGGGCGCGAGCAAATATTTCGGCGACCGCGGGCGCACTCTCGGTAAGCGCCGCGGCAGCCGCGAGCAACGCGAGCCGCTCGACCGCGCGGCGTGCGTGCGCCTCGGCTTCACGCGCGCCGAGCGCCCGCACGATGGAGCCCGCCGTCTCGGCGGCACCGGGCAAATCCTCGGTCGCGCGCGCCAGCGCCTCGATCAGCTCGCGTCCCGCTTCGCCCTCGCGCGCCAGCGCGCGCAGCACGTCGAGGCACATGACGTTGCCGGAGCCTTCCCAGATCGCATTGACCGGGGCCTCGCGATAGAGCCGCGCGAGCGGCGCCTCTTCCACGTAGCCGTTGCCGCCCAGGCACTCCATCGCCTCGTAGATGACCGCGGGTGCGCTCTTGCACACCCAGTATTTGACCGCGGGCGTGAGCAGCCGCGCCCATGACGCCTCGGCCGGATCATCAGGATGGTCGAACGCGCGGGCGAGCCGCATGACCAGCGCCACCGCGGCCTCGATCTCGAGCGCAAGGTCGGCGAGCACGCTGCGCATCATCGGCTGGTCGGCGAGGCGGCGCTGAAACACGCTGCGATGGCGCGCGTGATGCACCGCTTGCGCCAGCGCCATCCGCATGAGCCCCGCCGAGCCGAGCGCACAATCGAGGCGCGTGAGCTGCACCATCTCGATGATCGTGCGCACGCCCCTGCCCTCCTCGCCGACGCGCCAGGCGAAAGCCTCGCCGAACTCCACCTCGGCCGACGCATTGGAGCGGTTGCCGAGCTTCTCCTTGAGGCGCTGCAGGCGCAGCGCATTCACCGACCCATCGGGACGAAAGCGCGGCATGAGAAAACACGTGAGCCCGCCCGGCGCCTGCGCCAGCACCAGGAACGCGTCGCACATGGGCGCCGAGAGAAACCACTTGTGCCCGGTGACGAGATAGCCCTCCCCGGCGGGGACGGCGCAGGTGGTGTTGGCGCGCACGTCGGTGCCGCCCTGCTTCTCGGTCATGCCCATGCCGAGCGTGATGCCGGCCTTCTCCTCGATCGGCCGGAAGTGTGGGTCGTAGCTGCGCGCGAGGATCTTGCCGATGAACCGGCTGCGCACCGCCGGCTCGGCCGCAAGCGCGGCGACCGAAGCGCGCGTCATGGTGATCGGGCAGCAATGGCCGGCCTCGACTTGGTTCGCCATATAGAAGCGCGCAGCGCGGGAGACTTCGGCCGGCGCCGCCGCGCGGCCTCCATCCGCGCGCCACGTCGCGGCGTGCACGCCCGCCGCGATGCTCTCGGTCATGACGCGGTGGTAGGCGGGGTGGAACTCGACCACGTCGCGGCGGAACCCCTTGCGGTCGAAGCTCGCGAGCCGCGGCGGATTTTCGTTGGCGCGGCGCGCCTCTTCCAGCATTTCGGCGGAGCCGTAGCGCTGCCCGAAGGCGGAGAGTGCGGCGGCCTCGCCGCGCACGCCGTTCGCCGCCACCGCGTCTTGCAGCGGCCGATCGAGGGCGAAAAGGTCCACGTCCTCGAACGGCGGCGACTGGTTGAACACCTCGTGGGTCTCGAACGGCGCGGCCATGGCGTCACCTCCGCGGGCGGGATAACCGGCCCTGTGGACCGCGGCAAATGCGTTCTTGCTGCCCCCGCCGACTCCGCCTATAGAGCCTGCTTTAATGAACATCGCCCCGCGACCTTCGTTCGTCCTCAACCGGCGCCACCTGTTGGGGATCGACGGGCTTTCGCGCGAGGAGATCTCCGGTCTCCTCGATCTCGCCGATGAGTTCGTCGATCTCAACCGGCAGGTCGAGAAGAAGCGCGCCTCGTTGCGCGGGCGCACCCAGATCAACCTGTTCTTCGAAGCCTCGACCCGCACCCAGTCGTCGTTCGAGCTCGCCGGCAAACGGCTCGGCGCCGACGTGATGAACATGGCGGTGAGCACCTCCTCGATCCGCAAGGGCGAAACGCTCATCGACACGGCGATGACGCTCAACGCCATGCACCCGGACATTCTGGTGGTGCGCCACCACGCGTCCGGCGCAGTCGAACTGCTTGCACAAAAAGTCGATTGCGCGGTGATCAACGCCGGCGACGGGGCGCACGAGCATCCGACCCAGGCGCTGCTCGACGCGCTCACCATCCGCCGCAACAAGGGCCGCATCGAGCGTCTGCTCGTCGTCATCTGCGGCGACATCCTGCATTCGCGCGTCGCACGCTCGAACATCATCCTGCTCAACACGCTGGGCGCGCGCGTGCGCGTGGTTGCGCCTTCGACCCTGCTGCCGCCCGGCATCGAGCGGTTCGGCGTCGAGGTGTACCGCGACATGCGCGAGGGGCTCGCCGGCGCCGACATCGTGATGATGCTGCGCCTGCAGCGCGAGCGCATGAACGGCTCGTTCGTTCCCTCGGTGCAGGAATATTTCCATTACTACGGCCTCGACCAGAAGAAGCTCGCCTACGCCAAGCCCAACGCGCTCGTCATGCACCCCGGCCCGATGAACCGCGGCGTGGAGATCGACACCGCGGTCGCCGACGGCGCGCAGTCGCTCATCCGCGAGCAGGTGGAAATGGGCGTCGCGGTGCGCATGGCGGCGCTCGAAGCACTCTCGCGCACGCTGCCGAACGCGTGATGAACTCGGCGAGTGAGTTGACCTGACAGATGCTCTCCGACCGCCGGCCCATCCTGCTCGCCAATGCCCGCGTGATCGATCCCTCGCGCGATCTCGACATCGAGGGCGACGTGCTGATCGCCGACGGCGTCATCCGCGAAGCCAAGCGCGGCATCCATGCCTCGGGGGTCCCGGAAGGCACCGAGGTCATCGACTGCCGCGGCCGCGTGGTGGCGCCCGGGCTCGTCGACATGCGCGCCTTCGTGGGCGAGCCCGGCGCCGAGCATCGCGAGACGCTCGCCTCGGCGAGCGAGGCGGCCGCGGTCGGCGGCGTCACCACGATCGTGTGCCAGCCGGACACCACGCCGGTGATCGACGACCCGGCGATCGTCGACTTCGTGCTGCGCCGCGCGCGCGACACCGCGATCGTGCATGTGCATCCCATGGGCGCGCTTACCAAGGGGCTGCGCGGCGAGGAGCTTGCGGAAATCGGCCTGCTCAAGGCGGCCGGCGCTGTGGCCTTCACCGACGGCACCGCGAGCGTCATCAACGCGCAGGTGATGCGGCGCGCGCTCACCTACGCGCGCGATTTCGACGCCCTCGTCGTGCACCACACCGAGGACCCGGCCCTGGTCGGCGAAGGCGTGATGAACGAGGGCGAGTATGCCGCGCGCCTCGGGCTCATCGGCATTCCCAAAGCTGCCGAGACCGTGATGCTCGAGCGCGACATGCGGCTCGTGACGCTCACCGGCGGGCGCTACCACGCCGCCTCGGTGACGAGCGAGGAATCCCTTGAGGTGCTGCGGCGCGCCAAGAATGCCGGCACCGGCGTCTCCGCCGCCACTTCGGTCAACCATCTCACGCTCAATGAGAACGACGTCGGCTCGTACCGCACCTTCTTCAAAGTGGCGCCGCCCCTGCGCGCGGAAAACGACCGCGTCGCGCTGGTCGAGGCGCTCGCCGCGGGTCTTATCGACGTCGTGATGTCCGACCACAATCCCCAGGACGTCGAGGTCAAGCGGCTTCCCTTCGCGGAAGCCGAACCGGGCGCGATCGGGCTTGAGACCATGCTGCCCGCCGGCCTGCGCCTCGTGCACAACGACGCCTTGCCCCTGACGACCTTGATCAAGGCCATGTCGACGCGGCCGGCCGAACTGCTCGGGCTCCCGGGTGGAACGCTCAAGCCCGGCGCGCCCGCCGACGTGATCGTGATCGACCTCGACGTGCCCTGGGTGCTCGATCCCGACGCGCTCAAGTCGAAGTGCAAGAACACCCCGTTCGACGAGGCGCGGCTGCAAGGGCGCGTGGTACGTACCATCGTCGCCGGGCGGACCGTCTATCAATATGTGTGAGGCCCTCGGTTCTGGTGCACGACCGCAAGGCCTGCTGCGGCGCAACATTGGGTTTGTTTGGTAGTAGCACAACGACGCGGAGTTCATTAATTAAATGCAATCAGTAGGATGGGTAGCGGCACTTGTCCTGGGCTATGTGCTCGGCTCGGTCCCGTTCGGGCTGCTGCTCACGCGGCTTGCCGGCACCGCCGACATCCGCGCGATGGGATCGGGCAGCATCGGCGCCACCAACGTGCTGCGCACCGGCCGCAAAGGCTTGGCCGCGGCGACGCTCCTTTGCGACGTGCTCAAGGGCACCGCCGCCGTCGTGCTCGCGAACCGGCTGTTCGGACCCGATCCCGCCTTCGCTGCCGGGCTCGGCGCGTTTCTCGGGCACCTGTTCCCGGTATGGCTGCGCTTCAAGGGCGGCAAGGGTGTCGCCACGTATCTCGGCATCCTGATCGGGATCGCGCTTCTCGGCGCGTCATGGATCCCGCTCGTCGCCTTCGCCGCGCTCTGGCTCGCGGTCGCGGCCGTGACCCGCTACTCGTCGCTCGGCTCGCTGATCGCCTGCGCCGCGACACCCATCATTCTGTGGGCGACCGGCGACCCGCGCGCGGCGGCACTCTTTCTTCTTCTCGCGACTCTCGTGTTCATCGCGCACCGCGCCAACATCGCGCGGCTCGTCCAGGGCAGCGAGGGGAAGATCAGTTTGCGTCGGGCGGGTTAACTGTAGGGTGGGCCAAGGCCGCGTAGCGGCCGTGCCCACCTTTCATTTCGACATCATTCGTGATTGTTTGGTGGGGACGCCGGCTTCGCCGGCCTAGCCCACCCTGCAAATCCAACAAACATTCACGCTTCCGCGCCGGCGAAGATGCTCTTCTTGATGACCGCGTGGACGCCCCAGTTGCCGTCGACCACCTGGGTGACGCCGAAATCGACCGCGACCGACATGAGCGAGATCGCCTCGTCCTCGGTGAGCCCCTTCGTGGTCATCAGGAAGCGGCGCATCTTGCGGAACGCATCCTTGAGCGCGAGGTCGACCGAGGATTTCTCATAGATCGCCGACTGCGCCTTCTCGCCCAGCTCCTGGAGATAATTGGCGTAGGAAAAACCGTGCATGAGCCACTCGTCCTGGGTCTCGAGCAGCGGGAAATCGAGGTCGGCGAGCGAGGTGCCGGCGAGCGCCGGTTTTTTGTGCAGGATCACCTGGAAGGTGCCGGTGAGCGAGCATTCGATCGCGGTGCCGCACAATTCGGAATCGCCCTGGGAGGCGTGCGGGTCGCCGGCCGACAGAAGCGCACCGGGGACCGCGACCGGGTAGTACATGGTCGCGCCCTTGCCGATGCGCCAGTTGTCGATGTTGCCGCCGACGTAACTCGGCGGGATCGAGTCGACATAGTCGGCCTCCGAGGGCGCGAGCCCGATCACGCCGAAATGCGGGCGGATCGGAATCCGCACGTTCTTGAGCACGCCGTGGTTCTCCTTGATTGTCGCGTGGTCGACCGGCACGCCGGGATAATCGATGGTCTTGTGCACCACGCCGAACGGATCGGTCTGCGGCGTCCACTGGAAATTATAGACCGCCTTCGCCCAGTTGCGCTGGCCGGTGGCGTCGATCTCGTAGATGGTGATGACCTCGCGCGGCTTGGGCTCGGTGATGAGCTCCTTGTAATGGAAGCCCCACCAGGCGGCGGCGTTGCTGCCGAACGACTTGCCGACGTGCGCCTGGTTGGCGCACGGGCGCGGCTTGATGTCCATGATACGCAACTCGATGACGTCGCCGGGTTCGGCGCCGCGCACGTAGACCGGGCCGGTGCAGATATGTACGCCGAAGCCTTCGCCGGCGCCGCGCCCGAGCAGCTTGCCGTCGACCGGTCCGGCACCGCGCCGGTTCACGCCCTTCTTGTCCTTGGTCCAGAGATAGACGCTCTCGGCGCCGGGATCGCCCTTGACCATGCGCTCGGCGTCGTCGTTGGCGTGATGGGTGAGCGTCTCGATCGTGACGTAGTCGCCGGAATCGATCTCGACCACCGGCTTGAGCAGCTTGCTGAAATAGCCCCAGTGCACGGTTTCGGCGGTGGCCGGGACGTAATGATGATTGGGCCGGCCCTGGCGCGCCGCGGCCGTCTGCGCCGCGGCGGGTGAGATGAGCGGAAAGCCGCCGGCGGTGAGCGCCGCCGCGCCGCCGGTCGCCACGAACGCGCTTTTGAGGAAGCTGCGCCGTTCCGCGTCGAGGTCGTCGAGCAGCCGCTGCCGGTGCAGCGCGAAATCGGGGCAGTTGCGGTCGTCGCCTGCGCACATGGTGGTCCTCCCGGGATCATGCTGATGGAGTGCGGGCGCAAACCATGCAGCCCGCGTGCCAAGCGGCCGACGACAGACGACGGACGACAGAGGACGGATTGTCGAGGCCCGTTGGACCTTTTCCGTCGTCTGTCGTCTGTCCTCCGTGGTCCTGCTCAAGCGCGCATCAGTGCTGCGCACTCATTAGTCAGCGAGCTACCAAATAACGAAATGCCGGCACCCGACCTCGCAGGTCTGATGGCGTCGATAATTGTAGATGACGGCCGTTTGGCACGCCCCGTCGATGTCGCCCGCCACGAACCGGATGCGCTCGCCCGCCACCCAGCCCCCGCATGCCGGCACGATCGGCGTGAACGGCCGGCCGTTGATGATGAGCCGGCCCCAGGTGTCGATCACTTCGACCACGTGCCGTTCCGGCGGCAGGCGCAAGTTGTAGCCGTGCCATACGTGATGAACCCTATGGTGGACCTCGATGCCGTCCGCACCGGCGGGTCCGGCGGCGAGGCCGAACGCAGCAGCGAGCATAAAGCCGGCAATCACACGCCTCATCGAATTCTCCTTGCGGGCAGGGGCGCCGAAGGGCGGATCGGCTGACGCGCAGTCTGCCACAAGCGTCGCGGCGAAAATACGGAGGCGGCAGCCGTATTTTGCTTCCTGGCCGTGGGAATCCGCCGATGGTCAGGCCGCGTGCGCATCGCTAAGTTGCGCGACGTGGCGTGAGGGGCGTGACCGTGGCCGAGACCGAAACAGCCGTCGACGGCGCCGAACTCAGCGAAGAGGAGCGCATCGACTGGCTGCGGCTCATCCGCAGCGAGAACGTGGGGCCGCGCACGTTCAAAAGCCTGATCCGTTACTGCGGCAGCGCGCGGGCCGCACTCGCGCAACTCCCGGACTTCGCGCGGCGCGGCGGTGCCGGTCACGTGAGAATCTGCTCGCGCGCCGAGGCCGAGCGCGAGCTTGCCGCCGTCCGCACGCTCGGGGTGCGGCTCGTTGCGATGCACGAGGCTGAGTATCCGGCGCGCCTGCGCGAAATCGACGATGCGCCCCCGCTCCTCGCCGTCCGCGGAAAGCGCGCCGGGCTGGCGCGGCCGATGGTGGCGATGGTCGGCTCGCGCAACGCGTCCGCCGCCGGCGCCAAGATCGCCGCGCAGCTTGCGCGCGACCTCGGCGCGGCCGGCCTCGTGGTGGTCTCGGGGCTCGCGCGCGGCATCGACGCGGCGGCCCATCGCGCGAGCCTGATGACCGGGACCGTCGCGGTGCTCGCCGGCGGGCACGACCGCGTCTACCCGGCCGAGCACGCGGCCCTCCTCGGCGACATCCTGGAAGAAGGCGCGGCGGTGAGCGAAATGCCGCTCGGCTGGGAGCCGCGCGCCCGCGATTTTCCCCGCCGCAACCGCCTCATCTCCGGGCTCGCGGTCGGCGTGGTCATTGTCGAGGCGGCGCAACGCTCGGGGTCGCTGATTACCTCGCGCTTTGCCCTTGAACAGGGACGCGAGGTCTTCGCCGTCCCCGGATCGCCGCTCGATCCGCGCGCGCAAGGCACCAACAGCCTGCTCAAACAGGGCGCCACCCTCGTCACCGAAGCGGCCGACGTGATCGCAACGATCGAACCCATCCTCGGGCGGCAGATGACGCGGCCACCTGCGCCGCCGGCTGCCGCGCCGCCGTTCGAGACCGAGGCCGAGGTCGAACCCGAGGGCCACGCGCGGGACGACATCGCCGGCCTGCTCGGGCCCACCCCGGTCGGCATCGACGATCTGGTGCGGCTCTCGGGGGCCCCGCCCGCGACCGTGCGCAGGGTGCTCCTCGAGCTTGAGCTTGCCGGCCGCATCGAGCGTCACGGCGGCGGACTGGTATCGGCGATCTAATCGGCGCCGCGCGCACTCTGCTGGATACCGCCCTCGTTCATGGTGGGTTCATATTTGTTTAACGAAGATGGTTCGCTCGCCTTCGGGCGAAGTCTGCAGAACTGCGCTGAACAGTTCGCACGTGCGAACCAGAAATTGGAGGGAACGTTGAACAAGCTGGCTTTGCTTGCGTCGGCGGCCGTCGTCACGGTGTGCGCCGCGTCATTGATCGCTACCCCGGCCGATGCGAAGAAGCATCACAAGAAGCCCGCCTCGGCCGCGGCTGGCCAGATGGCTGCTGCCCCGGGCTACGGCCCGGGACCTGGCTACGGCCCGGGACCCGGCTACAGCGCGGGCCCGATGCATCAGCCGGGCGGCCCGGTGAAGAGCGGCGCCATGTGCTGGAAGGACGCTGACCCCTGGGCAAACCGCGGCCTTGGCTACTGGGGTAAGTGCTAAAGAACGATCGAACTGTGGTGAGAGCCGGCGGGCCGAAAGGCCCGCCTTTTTTTGTTCAGCGCCGGCGGCATCGTCGCCCTGTTTTTCTTCTTATCGTGCTGTCGGCTGACAGCCGATCCCTTCCTCGGTAACGAGGTAGTACCAATCCCTTCGACGGTATTATGGCGCCGTCAAAGGCCGATCCCGCGACTTTCCGGCGGCAGCCTTAAACTCCCACATAATCAATGACTTAAACGAGCGGGCCGCGCCGCCGGGCGGGGCGGCGATTTGACAGGGCGGGCCAAGTTACCCATGTTCCAGCCCGTTCCGAGGGGCGGCCCCCGCCGCGAGCGGCGGCCGCGCCCGCCAAAATCTGGACCTTCATGAACGTTGTCGTTGTCGAATCCCCAGCCAAGGCCAAGACGATAAACAAGTATCTTGGCCCGGGCTATGAGGTGCTGGCCTCGTTCGGCCACGTGCGCGACCTGCCCCCCAAGGACGGCTCGGTCGATCCCGCGGCCGACTTCCGCATGATCTGGGAGGTGGACGGAAAGTCGCAGAAGCGGCTCGCCGACATCGCCAAGGCGGTCAAATCCGCGAGCAAGCTCATCCTCGCCACCGATCCGGACCGCGAGGGCGAAGCGATCTCCTGGCACGTGCTCGAAGTCCTCAAGCAGATGCGCGCGCTCAAGGGGCAGTCGGTCGAGCGGGTGGTGTTCAACGCGATCACCAAGCAGGCGGTGGCTGACGCGATGAAGCATCCGCGCACCATCGACCGGGCGCTGGTCGATGCCTATCTCGCGCGCCGGGCGCTCGACTATCTCGTCGGCTTCACGCTCTCGCCCGTGCTGTGGCGCAAGCTCCCGGGCGCGCGTTCGGCCGGCCGGGTGCAATCGGTGGCGCTGCGCCTGGTGTGCGACCGCGAACTGGAAATCGAGCGCTTCGTTCCGCGCGAGTTCTGGTCGCTGATTGCGACCCTGGCGACCCCGCGCAACGAGACCTTCGAGGCACGCCTTGTCGGCGCCGACGGACAGAAGATCCAGCGGCTCGACATCGGCACCGGCGCCGAAGCCGAGGCGTTCAAGCGCGACCTCGAGAACGCAAAGTTCCGCGTCGGGTCGGTCGAGGCCAAGCCGACACGACGCAATCCGCCGCCGCCGTTCACCACCTCGACGCTCCAGCAGGAAGCAAGCCGAAAGCTCGGCTTCGCGCCCGCGCATACCATGCGGCTTGCGCAGCGCCTCTACGAGGGTGCCGAGATCGACGGCGAAACCGTCGGGCTCATCACCTATATGCGCACCGACGGCGTGCAGATCGCCGATGAGGCGCTCGCGGCGACCCGCAAGGTGATCGGCGCCGACTACGGCCAGCGCTACCTGCCCGACGCGCCGCGCCAATATCAAGCAAAGGCAAAGAACGCGCAGGAGGCGCACGAGGCGATTCGTCCGACCGATCTTGCTCGGCGGCCGCGGCAGGTCGCGCGCTTCGTCGATCGCGACCAAGCGAGGCTCTACGAGTTGATCTGGCTGCGCACGGTGGCGAGCCAGATGGAATCCGCGGAACTCGAGCGCACCACGGCCGAGATCGAGGCCCTGGCGGGCGCGCGCCGGCTCGACCTGCGCGCGACCGGGACCGTGATCAAGTTCGACGGCTTCCTGACGCTTTATCAGGAAGGCCACGACGACAACGGCGAGGACGACGAGAGCCGCAGGCTGCCCGAGATGCACGCAGGCGAGGCGCTGGCCAAGCGCGGGATCGCGGCCGACCAGCATTTCACCGAGCCGCCGCCGCGCTTTTCGGAAGCGTCCCTCGTCAAGCGCATGGAGGAACTCGGCATCGGCCGGCCCTCGACCTATGCGGCGATCCTGCAGGTGCTCCGCGACCGCGGCTACGTGCGCATCGACAAGAAGCGGCTCGTTCCCGAGGACAAGGGCCGCGTGGTGGTCGCCTTCCTCGAGAATTTCTTCACCCGCTACGTCGAATACGACTTCACCGCGGACCTGGAAGAACAGCTCGATCGCGTGTCCAACAACGAGGTCGCTTGGCGCGACCTGCTGCGCAATTTCTGGCGCGACTTCGCGCGCGCGGTCGACGAGATCAAGGACCTGCGCGTCGCCGAGGTGATCGATGTCCTCGACGAGATGCTGGCGCCGCACATTTTCCCGCCGCGCGCCGACGGCGTTGATCCGCGCAAATGCCCGAGCTGTGAAAACGGCCGCCTGTCGCTCAAGCTCGGCAAGTTCGGTGCCTTCATCGGCTGCTCGAATTATCCCGACTGCCGCTTCACGCGCACGCTCTCGGCGCCGGGCGAAGGGGAGCCCGAGAACGGACACAAGAGCCTGGGCGAAGATCCTGCCACGGGACTTGAAGTGACGTTGCGCAGCGGCCGCTTCGGCCCCTACGTGCAGCTCGGCGAGGCCGTGGACGGCGAGAAGCCGAAGCGCGCGGGGATTCCGCGCGGGGTTTCGCCCGACGACGTCGATCTGGACCGGGCGCTCGGCCTGCTCTCGCTGCCGCGCGAAGTCGGGCGTCATCCCGAGACCGGCGAGCCGATCCTCGCCGGCATCGGCCGCTTCGGTCCCTACGTGCAAACCGGCAAGACCTACGCGAGCCTCGAAGCCGCCGACGACGTGCTCACGATCGGGCTCAACCGCGCGGTGGCGCTGATCGCGGACAAGAAGCTCAAGGGCAACAGCGGCCGCCGCTTCGGCCCCGATCCGGGTCGGCCGCTCGGCGAGCATCCGGGAAAGGGCGGGCCGGTCGTGGCGAAGAACGGCCGCTATGGGCCCTACGTGAGCCACGACGGCATCAACGCGACCCTGCCGCGCGACAAGACGCCGGAGACGGTGACGCTCGACGAGGCCGTGGCGCTCATCGATGCGCGCGCCGAGGCGCTCGGCGGCCGGCCGACGAAACGCCCGCCGGCGCGCAAGGCGGCAAAGCCGAACGGCCTCGCCGAAGCCGGTGCGCCGGCGCCGCGGCGCTCCGCCGGCAAGGGAGGAAAGCGCGTGGCGAAGAAGGCGCCGCCGCCGAAAGCCGCCGCCCGCGCGAGCGCCAAGCCCGCGCGGAGGGCGAAGGGATCGGAGTAGGTCGCGCAACAAACACCGCCGTCGAGTTTATTTGACGCTCCAGCATGACGCTGTGAGTTACTGTTTGTGACGACTGGTTTGACCGTGACGAAATCCCCCAATCGCAACCCGCGCCCCCTCCCCTCCAAGGAGGAGGTGCTCGCTTTCATCGGCAGCCGTTCCGGCAAGATCGGGCGGCGCGAGATCGCGCGCGCCTTTTCCGTTGCGCCCGGCGACCGCGCCGCGCTCACCGCGCTGCTGCGCGAGCTTTCCGACGACGGCACGGTCGAGCGCCGGCGCAAGAAGCTACATCGTGCCGGCCATTTGCCCGCGACCGTGCTCGCCGACGTCAACGCGCGCGACGCCGACGGCGAGCTGATCGCCGAACCGACCGAGTGGGACGAGGAGGCACACGGGGAAGCGCCGAAAATCCGCGTGCTCGTGCCGCGCCGGCCGCGGCCGGGCGAAGCGGCGGGCGTCGGCGACCGCGTGCTGTTGCGCGTCGAGGAGATGGGCGCGGACGGGGACGGCATCCGCCACGCCGGCCGCGTCATCAAAATCATCGACCGCGCCAAGCAGCGGGTGATCGGCGTCTACCGTCGCCTGCCGGACGGGGGCGGACGGCTTGTGCCGGTCGACAAGAAGGCGCTCGGCCGCGAGCTCTCGATCGTGCCGGGCGCAAGCGGCGAGGCGCGCGACGGCGACCTTGTCGCCGCCGAAGTGAGCCGGCCGCGCGGCTACGGGCCGCCGCAAGCGCGCGTGAAGGAGCGGCTCGGCTCGCTCAAGAGCGAGCGTGCGGTGAGCCTCATCGCCATCCACGCGCACGGCTTGCCGCACGTATTCTCGCGCGCGGCGCTGGCCGAAGCCGAAGCGACGCGCGCCGCCGGCCTTTCCGGCCGCGAGGACTGGCGCAAGCTGCCGCTCGTCACCATCGATCCGGCCGACGCCAAGGACCACGACGACGCGGTGCACGCGGCGCCCGACCCGGATGGAAACAATCCGGGCGGCCATATCGTCACGGTCGCGATTGCCGACGTCGCCTATTACGTGCGGCCGGGCACGGCGCTCGAGCGCGAGGCGCTCGAGCGCGGCAATTCGGTCTATTTCCCCGACCGCGTGGTGCCGATGCTGCCCGAGCGTATCTCGACCGATCTCGGCTCGCTCAAGCCCGCGGTCGACCGTCCCGCCATGGCGGTGCGCATGGTGATCGGCGCCGATGGCCGCAAGCGCTCGCACAGCTTCCACCGCGTCATGATGCGATCGGCCGCGCGGCTCGCTTATCCGCAGGTGCAGGACGCGATGGACGGCCGTCCGGACGGCGAGACCGCAGCGCTGGTCGGGCCGGTGCTGACGCCGCTCTATGCCGCCTATGAGGCGATCAAGCGCGCCCGCGCCGAGCGCGCGCCGCTCGACCTCGACCTTCCCGAGCGCAAGCTCCTGCTCAAGCCGGACGGCGCCCTCGACCGGGTGATGATCCCGCCGCGCCTCGACTCTCATCGCCTGATCGAGGAGTTCATGATCCTCGCCAACGTGGCGGCGGCCGAGACCCTCGAGCGCGCACGCGTGCCGCTGATCTATCGCGTGCACGACGCGCCGGGGCTGGAGAAGCTCACGGCGCTGCGCGAGTTCCTGGCGACCCTCGGCATCCCGCTGTCGAAATCGCAACAGCCGCGGCCGGCCGACTTCAACCGCATCCTGGCGCGGGTGAAAGGAAGCGACGTCGAGGCGCTGGTCAACGAGGTGGTCCTGCGCACCCAGGCGCAGGCGGAATATTCGGCCGAGAACTACGGCCACTTCGGCCTCAACCTTCGCCGCTACGCGCACTTCACCTCGCCGATCCGGCGCTACGCCGACCTTATCGTGCATCGGGCACTGATCCGCGCGCTAAAACTCGGCGACGGCGCCCTCCCCGAGCACACGGACACAAAATCCCTGGCCGAAGTGGCAGCGCGCATTTCCGCGGCCGAGCGGCGCGCCATGGCGGCGGAGCGCGAGACCGTCGACCGCCTGATCGCGCATTTTCTTTCCGAGAAAATCGGCGCGACCTTCGCCGGCCGCATCGGCGGAGTGGTGCGCAGCGGCCTCTTCGTGAAACTCGACGAGACCGGGGCCGACGGCTTCGTCCCTGCGGGAACGCTCGGCAATGACTATTTTGCCCATAACGAGGCCGCCCACGCGCTGGTCGGCCAGGCGACCGGCGAGACTTATCGCCTCGGCGACAAGGTCACGGTCAAGCTGGTCGAGGCGATCCCGGTGGCGGGGGCGCTGCGCTTCGAGGTGCTCTCCGATGGCCGCTACGAGCCGGCGCTTCGGCAGAGCCGGCGCGGCCGCGGCCGCGCCGATGCGCGCGCGCACCGAAGCCAATTCGGCCGCCGGCACTGACACGTGGATTTTTTGATGGACGCAACGAATCGGCCGCCCCGGGACATGCGCAGCGCCTTGCTGCGCGGGTTCAGGTGCCGCTGCCCGAACTGCGGCGAAGGAAAACTGTTCCGCGCCTATCTCAAGGTCGTCGACCGCTGCGCCGTGTGCGGCGAGGATTTCTCCCATCAACGTGCCGACGACGCACCCGCGTACTTCGTGATTCTCATCGTCGGCCATCTGGTGGTGCCGTGGGTGCTCATCGTCGAGGAGGTCTTCGCACCGCCCTATTGGGTGCACGCGGTCTTGTGGATTCCTTTGATCCTCGGGCTCGCGCTCGGCCTGTTGCAACCGGTCAAGGGCGCGATCGTCGCTTGGCAATGGGCGCATTTCATGCATGGCTTCGAGGGCGCGGCGCGCGAAGGATCGCATTGGGCGGACGGTACGGAGCGATGAGCGAACTTGCCGAGCACATGACGCGGACGGCTCGGGCGTCGACCGCACCCGCGCCGCGTCCGCGTGACGCCGCCACCCTCATCCTCATCGACCGCTCCGCCTCCGTGCCGAAGGTGCTGCTCGGCAAGCGCCACCGCGGCCACGCCTTCATGCCAAGCAAATTCGTGTTCCCGGGCGGCCGGCTCGAACCGCACGACCGCCACGTGCCGGTGGTGGGCCGGCTCGATCCTCACATCGAAGCAAAATTGATGCGCCACGTGTCGCGCCCGAGCCGCGACAAGGCACGCGCGCTTGCGGTCGCCGCCATCCGCGAGGTGTTCGAGGAAACCGGCTTGCTGGTCGGCCGCAAGGTCGAGGACGGGCCCGCGCCGCCGGCGGACGGGCCGGTCGATCCGTTCGCGGCGGCGGGCGTGCGGCCCGATCTTTCCGAACTGCATCTCATCGCGCGCGCGATCACCCCGCCGGGGCGGCCGCGCCGTTTCGATGCGCGCTTCTTCGCCGCCGACGCGCAGCACATCGTCCACAAGGTCGAGGGCGTGGTCGGCCCGGACGCCGAACTCGTCGAACTTACCTGGCTGCCGATCGAAGCGGCGCGCGAACTCGACATTCCGCCGGTGACGAAGCGCGTGCTCACCGAACTCGAGGCGCGCGTCGCCGCGGGCTTCGGGCACGATCTGCCCGTCCCGTTCTACCGCGTGCTGCGCAAGAAGTTCACCTGCGTGATGTTGTAGGGCGCAATAGCGGCGCAGCCGCGTATTGCGTCGGTTCATCTGAAGTCGGCGCAATACGGCGCTTGCGCGCCTATTGCGCCCTACGTCCTCCGCCGCTACGTTCCGTGAAAATCCACGAGGTGCATCATGGCGAAGGCCGTTACCATCAAGGTCAAGCTGGTATCGAGCGCGGACACGGGTTTCTATTACGTGACCAAGAAGAATTCGCGCACCATGACCGACAAGCTCACCAAGAAGAAATACGACCCGGTCGCGAAGAAGCACGTGGAATTCCGCGAGTCCAAAATCCGGTAGGCCCGCGCGCACCGCGCACGTCGTCCCCGTACTATCATCGCGCGAAAATACCGACCGAACGGCAGGTGGCCGGCCGGAGGCGGTGTCTATGAGGAGGCCACTCACACCGCCCCCAGGCCGGCCGAACCCCACGGACCCAGGAGATGCGGCGGACCTGAGCATTCCGTAGGGTTTTCAGTAGGATAGAGGACGTTGCTGCGGCGGCGCCGCATCCGTCCATCCATCGCATCGTCGCTGCCGGGCTCGTCAAACCGTAACGCAACCGGCACGGAAAGCAATGTAATCCACCCGACACCGTGCCGGGATTCGCCCGCAGCGTAAAGCGTTATGGTTGATGCGGCCGCTTCTCCCTCTCTCCGCTTGCGGGGAGAGGGTCGGGGTGAGGGGCACTTTCGACGGCTCTGCCCTGCGACAGGGCCCCCTCACCCGACGCGCTTCGCGCGTCGACCTCTCCCCGCAAGCGGGGAGAGGTGGAGCAGCGGCACGGCTTCTGCCAGATTGACAGATCACGCGGCGTCGGCGACCACGCGGTTGCGGCCGTCTCGCTTGGCGCGATAGAGCGCCTGGTCGGCGCGCTTGAGGATTTGCGCGGCGGTGTCCGCGACGCCGGAGAGCGCGGCCAATCCCACCGAGATCGTCACGTCGAGCGCCGCGGCGCCGGCGCGGATCGAGAATGGCTCGCCGGCAATACGCCGGCGGATGCGCTCGGCGACGATCGCGGCTACCGCCATGTCGGTCTCCGGCATCACCACCACGAACTCCTCGCCGCCGTAGCGGCAGGCGAGGTCGATGCCGCGGATCGATTTCTTCAGCCGCGTCGCGAACTCGCGCAACACGTCGTCGCCTGCGTCGTGCCCGTGCTCGTCGTTGACCGCCTTGAAATAATCGATGTCGATCACGAGCAGCGCGAGCGGCTTGCCGCGCGCGAGCGCCTGTTCAACCAGGCCGGTGACGTGGCTCTCCATGTAGCGGCGGTTGTGCAGCCCGGTGAGCGCATCGGTGATGGCGAGCTCCATCGACATCTGCACGTTGTCGCGCAGCCGCCCGCCGTAGCGGCGCTTGCGGATCTGCGTGCGCACGCGCGCCAGCATCTCGTTTGAATCGATCGGACGCATCAGATAATCGTTGACGCCGATCTCGAGCCCGCGCAGCAGCCGCGCGTTGTCCTCGGCCTCGACCACCACGAGGATCGGCACGTTGCGCGTGCGCTCGAGCGAGCGCACCTGGCTGCACAGGCGCAACGCGTCGAAATTCTCCAGGCCGAGCGAGACGATGAGAAGGTCGTACTCGCCTTCCGCCGCGTGGAACAGCGCCTCCTGCGGATCGACCTCGACGTCGACCCGGTGCTCGCCGGCGAGCACCTTGGCGATGCGCTCGTAGGACGAGCGCCGGTCGTCGACCACGAGGACCCGCCCGCCGCGCCCGGAATCGGTGAGGCTCGCGAGCAGCGGGTCCTGGATGCCGATTTCCTTCGAGGTGAGCGCGCGCATGCGCAGCTCGTCGGTGACGAGCTTGAGCCTCGTCAACGAACGCACCCGCGCCACGAGCGCGATGTCGGACACCGGCTTGGTGAGAAAGTCGTCGGCCCCTGCCTCGAGCCCGCGCACCCGGTCGGACGGCTGGTCGAGCGCGGTGACCATCACCACCGGGATGTGATGGGTCTTGGGGTCGCCTTTGAGGCGGCGGCACACTTCGAAGCCGTCCATTTCGGGCATCATCACGTCGAGCAGCACGATGTCGCATTGCGCGCGCTCACTCAGCGCCAGCGCCTCGGCGCCGCTCGTGGCCGTGACCACGTCGAAATATTCCGCGGTGAGCCGCGCCTCCAGGAGCTTGGCGTTGGCCGGCACATCGTCGACGACAAGAACGCGCGCGCTCATCTAGGCTCCCAAAGCGCAATGACTTTTCTTCGAATCGTCATCGCGCTTTAACATCTTGCCTGGAGCATGATCTTTTCCGAAAACCGGTTCCCACTTTTCGGGATCATGCTCTAGCCCTCACGCGTTGCCGAGGAAGGAACGGACGGTCTCGAGAAACTTGCCCACCGAAATCGGCTTCGACAGATAGGCCTCGCAGCCGCCTTCGCGGATGCGCTCCTCGTCGCCCTTCATGGCGAAGGCCGTGACCGCGACCACCGGAATCGTATGGAGTTCGGGGTCGTCCTTGAGCCACTTGGTCACTTCCAGCCCCGAAACCTCCGGCAACTGGATGTCCATCACGATCAGGTCGGGCCGATGCTTGCGGGCAAGGTCGAGCGCCTCGATCCCGTTGCGGGTTCCCACGGTGTGATACCCGTGCGCCTCCAATAGGTCGTGGAAGAGCTTCATGTTGAGCTCGTTGTCTTCCACGATCAGCACGGTCTTGGCCACCCCGAGCCCCTCCTCGGCTTGGTTTGCGGCACCCTTGGCGCCGCCTGAGTCACCTGCACCCGTTATAAGCCCGTCCGCGGGCGATTCATGCGCCGGACGCTAGTTGCGATATATTACGGAAAGGCAAACGCAAGCCCATGCAAACGCGCGATTCGATGCGCCGCGAGGCGGCGGAATCCCTGGCGGTGCAGGCACTTGGCTTCCTCGCCGGGGAACCGGAGCGCCTGGCGCGCTTCCTGGCCCTCACCGGCATCGGCCCGGACCGCATCCGGGCCGCCGCCGCGAGCCCGGGGTTTCTCGCCGGCGTGCTCGACCACGTGGCCTCGCAGGATGCCCTGGTCACCGCCTTTGCGGCCGAGGCCGGCGTCAAACCGGAAGAGATCGAGAAGGCACGGCGTGTGCTCGGCGGCGGGCAGTGGGAGCGGGATAGCGCGTGACGAGCGTGCGGCTTCGGCCCTCCCCCTTGTGGGGAGGGTCGGCGAGCGAAGCGAGCCGGGGTGGGGGTCGTCGTTTTGTTTGATGAACCCCCACCCCGACGGCCGTCGCGGCGCTCCGGCCGTCAACCCTCCCCACATGGGGGAGGGTAAGAGGGGAGAGGCATGCCTGGTTTCTGCCGCGATTGCCTCAACGATGCGCCCGCGGGCGCGCGCTGCGCGGCGTGCGGCTCGCCGCGGGTCGCGTTCCATGAGGAGATCGCGCAGCTTGCGATCGCCCACGTCGACTGCGACGCCTTCTACGCCACCATCGAGAAGCGCGACGAGCCGAGCCTGCGCGACCAGCCGCTGATCGTCGGCGGCGGCAAGCGCGGCGTGGTCGCGGCCTGCTGCTATATCGCGCGCACCTACGGCGTGCGCTCGGCGATGCCGATGTTCACGGCACGGCGGCTGTGCCCGCACGCGGTCGTGGTGCCGCCCGACATGGACAAATACGTCAAGGTCGGGCGCGAGGTGCGCCGCCTGATGCTGGAGCTCACCCCGCAGGTCGAGCCGCTCTCGATCGACGAAGCGTTCATGGACCTGACCGGCACCGACCGCCTGCACCGCATGATCCCGGCGAAATCCCTTGCGCGCTTTGCGCGGCGGGTCGAAGAAGCGCTCGCCATCACGGTGTCGATCGGGCTCTCGGTCAACAAATTTTTGGCGAAGATCGCCTCCGACCTCGACAAGCCGCGCGGCTTCGCGGTGCTGGGCGGCAAAGAGGCGCGCGCGTTTTTAGCGCCGAAGCCGGTCGGCTTCATCTGGGGCGTCGGCAAGGCGAGCGAAGCGCGGCTCAAGCGCGACGGCTATTTCACCGTCGCCGACCTGGCCGCCGCGCCGGAGGGCGAGCTTGCGCGCCGCTACGGCGCCGAAGGGCTGCGCCTCGCGCGGCTCTCGCGCGGCATCGACGAGCGCAAGGTGACGCCCGAGCGGGAGGCGAAAAACGTGTCGGCGGAGACGACCTTCGACCGCGACCTCTCCGCCTTTCGCCCGCTCGAGCTTCGGCTCTGGCCGCTCGCCGAGAAGGTCTCGGCGCGGCTCAAGGCGAGCGGGCTTGCCGGCACGACAGTGACGCTCAAGCTCAAGAGCGACGATTTCAAGATCCGCACCCGCGCGCGCGGGCTCGGCGATCCCACCCAGCTCGCGGAAAAAATATTCGCCGCCGGGCGCGAACTGCTGGCGCCCGAGGCCGACGGCACGCGCTTTCGCCTGATCGGCATCGGAGTCTCGGAAATCGTCGAGGCGGAGAAGGCCGATCCCGGCGACCTCATCGACCACGCGGGCCGGCGCAAGGCGCTCGCCGAGCGCGCGGTCGACCGGGTGCGGGAGAAATTCGGCCGCGCCGCGGTGGTGCGGGGATTGGCTTTCGAGGAGCGGGATTCGTAGGCTCGGCGCAATACGCGGCCCATCGGCCGCTATTGCGCCCTACGTCACTTCTCGCAGGGCTTGGCGTCCTTCGTCTCGAGCGAGGTGAGGTCGCCGGTAACCGTGAAATCGTTGTAGTCGAGGACGAGCGCGCGGGCGATGCCGTTCTCATAGGCCTCGAAACTGATGGAATAGACCGGCGTCTGCTCGCCGCCGCCCTGCTGGGCGCGGTCGAAATAGCTGATCGTCACCGGCCAGCGTTCGAGCCCGGCGACCAACGCCGCGCCGGCGGCCGCGTCGGTCGGCTCATGCTCGTTGGGCGAAATCTTTTTTCCGATGACGGTGAGCGACTGATAGACTTTGTCGCCCGATTCCGAGCCGTCGTAGACGGTTACTTCGAGCAGCGTCTGCCCGGCGCGCGCGGCCGCGATGATGCGGCGCATGTGCTCGGAGGGGAACACCGCGGTGCCGATGTCCATCGTCTTCGGCTTCGGCTTGGCGAGCGTGACGGTGACGCCCTCGGCGCTCTTGTCGGCGTGGCCGTCGACGGAATCGACGAGCTTGCGGTCGAGATAATTCTCCGAATCGAAGCGCAGCGAGCGCGCGCCCGCTTCCTCCCAACTGGTCGAGCGCAGGTCGGAAAGCGCGTATTTGCCCTCGCCGGTGTCGAGCTCGGTGACCTGGCGGAAGCGCAGATCGTAGCCCTCGCACATGTTGCCGGCGAAATCGTAAACGATGCGCCCGCGCACCGCTTCGAGCGAGCGCTTGCCGCGCAATTGTCCGAGCTTGAGGTCGTAGACGGCGCGATGCGGCGCCAGCGGGATCAAGGCCGAGGGATCGTCGACCTTGGCGGGCCCGGCAGCCGAGGCAAGGCCGAGGAATGCCGTGCTGACCGCGACCGTCGCCGCGGCGCTCAAACCGGTAACCCGCAGGAAAGAGGCAATGGCCATGCGCCGCGACTCCGCGTTATCGCTCTAGTGCCGCGAACCCGAAGTTCGCACCACAATTGCCGCGAGTCCGATTGCGAACTTCGGGTTCAAGCGGCACTAGAATCATAGAGTTGCTGGTGTCCTTCGATTCCGAAGTTCGCGTCGGTCGTGCTGCAGGGCTCGACGAACTTCGGAATCGGGACACTAGCCGGCGCAACATAGGGACCGCGCGGAGAGCCCGCAACCGGCGCAGCGGCGTGCTCGCTTGCGCCGCGTGGCTCGATCGGCGAAGACTTGAAGCCGCCTAGGAGCGCGCGCCAAGGGAGAAAAGCATGGCCGGAACGGTGGAAAAAAAGCTCGCGGATCTCGGCGTCACTTTGCACACGCCCACGCCGGCGCTTGCCAACTACGTGCCGTTCGTGCGCACCGCCAACTTCATGGTGGTGTCCGGCCAGTTGTGTTTCGACCCCGCCGGCAAGCTGGTGGCGCAGGGGCAGCTCGGCGCCGGGGTGTCGATCGAGGAGGGACAGAAGGCGGCGCGCGCCTGCGCGATCAACCTCTTGTGCCAGATCAAGGCCGCGCTCGGCGACCTCGACAAGGTGGTGCGCGTGGTGCGGCTGGGCGGCTTCATCAACTCGGCGACCGGCTTCACCGAACAGGCCAAAGTGATGAACGGCGCTTCCGACCTGATGGTCACCGCATTCGGCGACAAGGGACGGCACGCGCGCACCACGATCGGCGTCGCGGCGCTGCCGCTCAACGCCGCGGTCGAGGTCGAGGGCTCGTTCGAGGTGTCGTAAGCCACGCGCCATGGCGGGGCTCGACTGGCTCACCGCGCGGCCGATCGCCCATCGCGGGCTGCACGGCGCCGGCGCGATCGAGAACACGGCGAGCGCATTCACAGCCGCGATCGCCGGCGGCTACGCCATCGAAACCGACCTGCAGATCACGGCGGACGGCGAAGCGGTGGTGCACCACGACGCCGCGCTCGGCCGGCTTACCGAGGGCAGCGGGGCGCTCGCCGCCATGACCGCGGCGGAACTCAAGCGGGTGCCGTTCAAGGCCACGGCCGACCGGATCATGACGTTGGGCGAGCTGCTCGATTTGATGGCCGGCCGGGCGACGCTGGTGATCGAGCTCAAGAGCCTGCGCGACGGCGACGACCGCCTGCCGCGGCGCGCGACGGCGGTGCTCGCGGGCTACGCCGGCCCGGCGGCACTGATGTCGTTCGATCCGTTCCAGGTGGCCGCGGTGCGCGCGGCGGCGCCCGGGCTGACGCGCGGCCTGGTGGCCCAGCGGGAGCGGGGGCAGCCGGACGAGAGCTTTGCCGCGCGCTGGCGGCGGGCGGGGGTTTACGCGGCACAGCTCGCGCGCGCCCGCCCGCAGTTCCTCGCCTATTCGGTGGCCGACCTCCCTGCCCTGCCGCCGCTGTACGCGCGTTACGTTCTGCGGCGCCCGGTGCTGACCTGGACCGTGCGGAATGAGGCCGACCGGAAGAGGGCGGCGAATTGGGCCGACCAGGTCATTTTCGAGGGGTGGAGACCTTGGGTCCGTGCATAACTTTCTCTTGTTCTTGTTTTGTTCTTATGCTTTAATCCTGCCCCTGTGCTCGCTTGGCTATGATCACACCGTCATCCGAGCGAGTCGGGCCATGGCGATACGAAAGCGGCGAATGGATTCGAACTCACCCGGTCGCGACCTGCTCGCCTTCGTCCGCAATCGACGGTTCGGCACTCTGCTGGCCGACCCGCCCTGGCAATTCCAAAACCGCACCGGCAAGGTGGCGCCCGAGCACCGCCGCCTTTCGCGTTACGGTACTTTGACCTTGGATGAAATCAAAGCACTCCCCGTCGACCAGATAACCGCTCCAGTCTCGCACCTCTATCTTTGGGTTCCCAATGCGATGCTGCCCGAAGGGATCGCGGTATTGGCGGCCTGGGGGTTCACTTACAAGTCAAACATCGTCTGGCACAAAATTCGCAAGGACGGCGGCCCCGATGGAAGGGGCGTCGGTTTCTATTTCCGAAACGTCACAGAATTGATTTTATTTGGTGTGAAAGGAAAGAACGCGCGAACGCTGTCGCCCGGCCGACGGCAAGTGAATTATCTCGCAACCCGCAAACGCGAGCACAGCAGAAAACCAGACGAGCAATACGACATCATAGAGGCATGCAGTCCCGGGCCATTCCTGGAACTATTCGCCCGGGGCAAACGAAAAGGTTGGGATGTTTGGGGTAATCAGGCGGCCGAAAGCTATGAGCCGCTGTGGCCTACATATGCGTTCAACTCGACGACGGACCGGCCTGCGGCGAGCTAACGTCGTCGACGTAAAGACGTTCTGAAATCGCAAAGGCCAAAACCGGGCAACCGCCGCCGCTGCCTCCATCAAGCCGAGGCAATAGCCTTTCATGGTGTGTTGTGGCGGCGCCGTAGGACGGACCTTTGCCCAGCCGTTTGAAGATTTGCTGCAATTCGGTGGCGCGCGTGATGATGACTCCCGCATCGATTGCGCGGAGATCAAACAGGAGTCTGAAATTATTCAAATCCCGATCAAAAAATGGATCCTTATTGTTCCATTCGACCTCGACAGCGACGCGCCCCTTGAAACAATCAACCGAGTGGGTGGGACTGTCGAGACGAGCTTGGTCCACAAGAATGGCAGTCGCAAATTTCTTTTCCGCCCAACCGCGCGTGTAGAACGCGCCGTCAAGTCGCCGCGATATTGGCGATCGATTGCCGCCCTCTTTCTCGATCTCGGAGCGGAACAATCGGAACTCGCGCAAGACTTCGATGAGGTCTGCCCATTCCTGCGGACATGCCGTTGTCAGCACGCCGGCAGCGTTGCGCCATTCGCGAACGTGATAGAGCGCCCGTAAATCAGCAGGAACCAAGTGTTCGGTGGACATTGCACGATCCGCGCCGATCACGCACATTGCATGACCGCGGCAGACAGATCCATACGTGGGCCGGCCGAATCGTCGCGACGCTGGCTTTCGGGTCCTGTGTTCAAGATACGCGCTTTGAGAGATGCCGCCGTTGTGACCGGCCCCGTTTTGATCGCGACGCATTACCCCATAGACTGCCCTGCCGGCCCGCCGCTAACCAACACCCTGACCGCATGCCCTCCACCGACCTGCGCATCCGCGTCGTTCCGGCGATCCGCGACGTTCCCGCCGCGGCGTGGGATGCGTGCGCCAATCCGGGCGCCACTGAGACCGCGCCTGACGGGCCTCCGCTCGCCGCGGAAGCCGCGCCCTGCCCGCCCGAGGCGCGGTCCGCGCACGCAACCGAGGCCTACAACCCCTTCATCTCCCACGCCTTTCTCCACGCTCTCGAAGCTTCCGCCTCGGCCACCGCGCGCACCGGCTGGCAGCCGCAGCATCTCGTCGCGGAGGACGCGGACGGCGCCGTGGTCGGCGTCGTGCCCTGCTATCTCAAGTCCCACTCGCGCGGCGAATACGTGTTCGACCGCGGCTGGGCCGAGGCCTACGAGCACGCGGGCGGCGCCTATTACCCGAAGCTGCAGGTATCGGTGCCGTTCACGCCGGCGACCGGGCGGCGGCTGCTGGCGCGCCCGGGCGCGCGCGCCGAGGACGTGCGCGACGGGCTCGCCGCCGGCCTCGTCGAACTGGGCCGGATGCGCGAAGCGTCCTCGGTGCACGTCACCTTCGCCACGGTCGAGGAGTGGCAGCTGCTCGCCGAGCGCGGCTTCCTGCAGCGCACCGACCAGCAGTTCCACTGGGAGAACGCCGGCTACTCCACCTTCGAGGATTTTCTAACCGCCCTCGCCTCCCGCAAGCGCAAGGCGATCCGCCGCGAGCGCCGCGACGCCCTCGCACCCGGCATCGAGGTGGAATGGCTCACCGGCTCCGCCATCACCGA
>Ga0153928_1000075_pt1 | contig 51233 bp, 43 predicted proteins | sample TSNJ012MetaG_FD_106656 | JGI IMG/M metagenome (GOLD analysis project Ga0153928, IMG submission 106656) | Attine ant fungus gardens microbial communities from New Jersey, USA - TSNJ012 MetaG | ecosystem: Host-associated > Fungi > Mycelium > Unclassified | place: USA: New Jersey, Wharton State...
GCTGGCTCGGTCACAGGCCCCTGCCCCTCCAATCGGCCGCGCAGGATCTCTCTCAATGCTTCCTCGGGCGACCATGCATGCTCGGCATGGGCAGCGGGCGCGACGATCGCCGGGTCGAGACTTGCTTGGGGCCAAAGCGCCTGGAACTGCGGCAAGCGTTCGGCGGCGATCCACAGCATCACGCCGGGTCCATGCAATCGCGCGGCGCGCCGCTGCCGCGCGAGCTCCGCGAGCCAATCGGCCCAATTCGCCCGGGCCTCAACTTCTTCCGCGGTGAGGAAACCGAGCCACAGCAGCGCATCATGCAATTCGTCGGGATTGGCGGCATCCGGCCAAGCCTCCTCACGCACCCGCGCGATCGCCTCGGCGTCGAGCCGGCCGAGGTCGGCCGCCGTCTCCGGCGCGAGCCAGCGCCGGCTCATCACGGCCTGGGTGCGGCGCTCCTCGAGCGGCGCGTCGTCGAGATAGGCGTAGGGCCGCGCCGAGAGCACTTCGAGCGCGAGCGGCGAAGGCTCGGTGAGGTCGCGCGCAACGACGCGCACCGCGCCTTGCTCCATGCGCCGAAGCAGCGCTTCGAGCCCCTCGATATCCATCGCTTCGGTGAGGCAGTCGTGGATGGTCTGGCGCACCAGCGGGTGATCGGGAATCTCGCGCTCGCCGACGAGATTTTCCGCGCACGCGATCTGATCCGGGAACGTCGCGCCGATCAGGTCTTCGGCGTCCATGCGCGCGAGCTGCGGCGGCACCTTGCGGCCGCCGCGGAAACGCGGCAGGGCGAGCGAGACGCCCGCGACCCAGCGCCAGCGCGTGATGAACATGGGCGCGTCGAGCATCGCCTGGATCAAAACCTCGCGCACGCTCGCGGCGTTGAGATAGCGCGCCACCTCGGCGAGTTCGAAACTGTGCGCGGTGGTGAGCGAGAGCACGATGTTGTCTTCGGTCGCCGCCGCCTGGAGCTCGAAATTGAACTTGCGGCAGAAACGCTTGCGCAGCGCGAGGCCCCAGGCGCGATTGAGGCGGCTGCCGTAGGGAGAATGGATGACGAGCTGCATGCCGCCGACCGCGTCGAAGAAGCGCTCGAGCACGATGGTGTCGAGGGTCGGCAGGCAGCCGAGCGCGGCGTTGCCGGCGGCGAGATAGTCGACGAGTTGCGCGGCCGCCGCGGACGAGAGCCCGACTTCGCTTTCGAGCCAGCAGCGCGCGGCTTCGCCCGACGCCTCGGCGCGCAGGCGCGCGGCAATTTCCTCGCGCAGGCGCGACACCGCCGCCGAGAGTTCGGCGCTGCGCCCGGGCGCTTCGCCGAGCCAGAACGGGATCGTCGGCGGCTGGCCATGCGCATCCTCGACCCGCACCGTGCCGCGTTCGACCCTTATGATCCGGTAGGAATTGTTGCCGAGCTGGAAAATGTCGCCGGCGAGGCTCTCGACCGCGAAGTCCTCGTTGACGCTGCCGATGATCTGGTTCTCCGGTTCGAGCAGCACGGCGTAATCGGCGTTGTCGGGAATGGTGCCGCCCGAGGTGATCGCGGTCATGCGCGCGCCGCGCCGGCCGCGCAGCACATGATTGACCGCGTCGTGATGAACGAGGGCGCCGCGCCGGCCGCGCCGCGTGGCAAAGCCCTCCGCCAGCATCGCGACGACCGCGGCAAAGTCCTCGCGTGGCAGCATCCGGTAGGGCCAGGCGCGCCGCATCAGAGCGAAAAGCTCGTCCTCGTTCCATTCGCGCGCCGCGACCTCTGCGACGATCTGCTGCGCGAGCACGTCGAGCGGCCGTTCCGGAATGACGACCTGATCGAGCTCGCCGCGCCGCACGCTGTCGATGAGCGCCGCGCATTCGACCAGCTCGTCGCGCGAGAGCGGGAACAGGCGGCCCTTGGGCGTGCCGTCGACCGCGTGACCGGAGCGCCCGACCCGCTGGAGGAAGCTCGCGATCGAGCGCGGCGAGCCGAGCTGGCACACGAGATCGACGTCGCCGATGTCGATGCCGAGTTCGAGCGAGGCGGTCGCCACCAGCGCCTTGAGCTTTCCGTGCTTGAGGCGCTGCTCGGCATCGAACCGCGCCTCCTTGGCGAGGCTGCCGTGGTGCGCGGTGACGTGCTCCGCGCCCAGCCGGTCGGAAAGCTGGCGCGTGACGCGCTCGGCCATGCGCCGCGTGTTGACGAAAATGAGCGTCGTGCGATGCGCCTCGATCAATTCGGCGAGGCGTCGATAGATCTGTTCCCACACCTCCGCCGACATCACCGCTTCGAGCGGCGCGTCGGGCAGCTCGAGCGCGAGGTCGCGGGCACGGCGATGCCCGGTGTCGACGATGGTGCAGGGCTCATGTTCGCCGACCAGAAAGCGGGCGATCGCCTCGATGGGCTTTTGCGTGGCGGAGAGGCCGATGCGCGGCAGGCGTCTGCCGCACAGGGCGTCGAGCCGTTCGAGCGACACGGCGAGATGCGTTCCGCGTTTGTTGGGCGCGAGCGCGTGAATCTCGTCGACGATCACCGCGCGCGTGGTCGCCAGCATGGCGCGCCCGGATTCCGAGCCGAGCAGGATGTAAAGCGACTCCGGCGTGGTCACGACGATGTGGGGCGGACGGCGGCGCATGCGCTCGCGCTCGCCCGACGTCGTATCGCCGGTGCGCACCCAGGCGCGGATCTCCACCTCCGGCAGCTCCTGCTCGCGCAACGTTGCGCGGATGCCCGCGAGCGGTACTTCGAGGTTGCGCTTGATGTCGTTGGAGAGGGCCTTGAGCGGCGAGACGTAGACGATCTGGGTCTCGTCCTTAAGCTCGCCGTCGACCCCCTGACGCACCAGTCCGTCGATCGCCGAAAGGAACGCCGCGAGCGTCTTGCCGGAACCGGTCGGCGCAGAAATCAGAACGTGGCGGGCCGCGGCGATCGCCGGCCACGCCTGCGCCTGCGCCGCGGTCGGCGCCGCGAAGTTGCGGTCAAACCAGGCGGCGACCGCCGGGTGGAATTGGGACGTGGGGCGCATGGGCGGAAGGTAAAGCAGGCCAACGCCTGCGGCCACCCGCATATGCGCCTGTTTCGGCGGGAATCAATGGGGGTGCCGTAATCCGGATGAGCGCGCAGCGCGACATCCGGGATCAGCCCCCGCATCTCGCTTCGCTCATGCGGGCTGCTCGCTGGATCGGGCGACCAACTTCATCAGCCGACGCGCATCGAGCGGCGCCGCGCTTTTCTGGTCGTTGTCGAAATAGCAGTAGACCGCCCGCCCCTGGCGCGACCAATCGCCGATATGCGCGGCCCATAGCGCCAACGTCGCGCGCGAATAACGGCCCTTGTAGCGCCCGCCCGGCCCGTGGCCGCGCACGTAGACGTGGCCGGCCGTCACCTCCCACGGCGAAGGCGCGTCGTGATGGTCGGAGAGGCACAGCGCAACGTCGTGATCGCGCAATGCCGCGAGGATCGGTTCCTCGTACCAGCTCGGATGCCGGAACTCGAAAGCATAGTGTCGTTTCTTCTTCAGCATTTTGAAAAACGAAAGAAGCCGCTCGCGGTTCGCGGTCATCTGCGGAGGCAACTGGAAGAGCACCGGTCCAGCCCTGCGGCCGAGCGCGCGCAGGCGCGTCTCCATCAGCGCGATGCTGTTGGGACAGGTCGGGCCTAGCCGCTTCCAATGGGTGATGAACTTCGATGCCTTCCAGGCAAATACGAAATCGTCCGGGGTATCCTTGCGCCAGCCGCGCACCGCTTCGAGCGAGGGCGTGCGGTAGAACACACCGTTGAGTTCGCAGGTCGTGAAGTGTCCGGTGTAATAACGCAGATGATCCTTGACCCGCACGTCCTCGGGAAAGAACACGCCGCGCCACGATGGGTAGTGCCAGCCGGAGGTGCCGATGCGGATGGCGCCGGCGGACGAAGACCGATGCCGCGCCGCTTGCACGCGTCAACCCGACACGCGCGAGGGCAGGTTGGTCAGCACCTCGGTCGCGCCGTCGAGCACGTACTGCACGGCGAGCGCCGCGAGCACCACGCCGAACACGCGGCCGACCACGTTGATGCCGGTCACGCCGAGCCGATCCATCACCGGCAGCGCAAACAGAAACGACAGAAGGCACAGGCCGAGCACCAGCAACATCAGGCCGATCACGATCGCCTGCATCATGACGTCGCCGTGCGCGCGCCCCATCAGCAGGATGACCGACGTAAGCGCGCCGGGCCCGGCGATGAGCGGAATGGCGAGCGGAAACACCGCCACGTCGACGCTCTCCTCCGCCTCCTCGGTCTCCGCTTCGGTGGTCCAGCGGATGCCGCTCCGGCGCGCGAACACCATGTCGATCGACAGAAGCAGCAGCAGGATTCCGCCGGCGATGCGGAAGGCCGGCAGCGTGATCCCGAGCAGACGCAGCAGCAATTGCCCGGCCACCGCAAACACCGCGAGCGTGATTGCGGCGACCGCGATCGCCCGCATCGCGGTCCCGCGACGCAGGTCCTTTCCCTGCCGATGCGTGAGCGCCACGAACAGCGGCAGCATGCCCACCGGATCGATGATCACCAGGAAGGTGACGAATACGGTCGCCGCAAATTCGAGCATGGCAGGTCTTCACCTGTCGGATGAGGCGACCATAGGCAGCAAGCCTCGATTGACAAGAGCGGCGGCGCCACCCGGTTCCACCCGATTGAGAACCCGTGGTTCCGGATGGTAAGTGATTCGCCCCCGCGCGGGCCGGAGCGAACAGACCATGGACTTGGCAAATAGCGGCCTGCTGACCGATCTCTACCAGCTCGCCATGCTCCAGGCCTATCTGGAGAACGGGGCGACCGGCATCGCGGTGTTCGAGTTTTTCGTGCGCGACGTGCCGCCCGAGCGCAATTTTCTGATCGCCGCCGGCGTGGAGCCGGCGCTCGATTATCTGGAAAACCTGCGCTTCTCCGAGGATGACCTCGCGTGGCTCAGGGGCAGCGGACGGTTCCGCAACGAGGTGATCGATTATCTGCGCGCGTTTCGTTTCAGCGGCACGGTCAGCGCGATGGCGGAGGGTACGGTGTTTTTTGCCGACGAGCCGGTGCTGCAGGTGACCGCGCCGCTGCCCGAGGCGCAGCTCGTCGAGAGCCGGCTCATCAACCTGTTGCAGTTCCAGACGATGGTCGCCTCGAAGGCGGCGCGCATGGTGCTGGCCGCGCCGGGTAGGCTGCTGGTCGACTTCGGCCTGCGCCGTGCGCATGGGGCGGAGGCGGGCGTGATGGCCGCGCGCGCGAGCTATCTCGCCGGGTTCGCCGGAACCGCGACGGTGCTCGCGGGCAAGCTCTACGGCATGCCGCTTTTCGGCACCATGGCCCATTCCTTCATCGAAGCCTGGGACGACGAGGCCGCGGCGTTCGAGAGCTTCGCACGCGCGCGTCCGGACAACCTCGTTATTTTGATCGACACCTACGACACGCTCGCCGCGGCGCACAAAGTGGTTACGCTTGCGCCGCGGCTGCGCGCCGCCGGCATCGCGATCCGCGCCGTGCGGCTCGACAGCGGCGATCTCGCGGCGCTGTCGAAAGGCGTGCGGCAGATCCTCGACGCGGGAGGCCTTGAGGACGTGACGATCTTCGCAAGCGGCGGTCTCGACGAGCACGAGGTCGCGCGCCTCATCGCCGGCGGTGCGCCGATCGACGGGTTCGGCATCGGCACGAGCCTCACCACCTCGTCCGACCGGCCCGCCCTCGACTGTGCCTACAAGCTGCAGGAATATGCCGGCATCGCCCGGCGCAAGCGTTCGAGCGGCAAGGCGACCTGGCCCGGCCGCAAGCAGGTGTGGCGGCGCTTCGGGGCGGACGGCCGGATGGCCGGCGACGCCATCTCGGTCGCGGACGACCGACAGGAGGGCGAGCCGCTGCTGGCGCCGGTGATGCGCGAGGGACGGCGGCTCGGGACGCCGCAAACGTTGGCGCAAGGGCGCACGTTGGTGGCGCGCGAACTCGAGCGGCTGCCCGAACCGCTGCGCCGGCTCGCGCGCGCCGAGCCCTATCCGGTGACGGTCGCGGACGCGCTCAAGCGTCTAGCCGCCGACGTGGATCGGCGCCTTAGCGCATGATCCCGAAAAGTGGGAACCGGTTTTCGGAAAAAGATCATGCGCCAGCAAAAACTTAGATCGGGAAGCGCGTCGTGACCGAGAGCATCGCTCCCAGCGATCGCGACGTTCTTCTCGCGGTCGACGTGCAGAAGGATTTTTGTCCGGGCGGCGGGCTCGCGGTTCCACGCGGGGACGAGGTCGTGCCGATCGTCAATCGCCTTGCCGCGAGATTCGCCAACGTCGTCCTGACCCAGGACTGGCATCCGCCCGGGCATCTGTCGTTTGCCTCGTCGCATCCGGGAAAAGCGCCCTACCAAACGATCGAAGTCGCCTACGGAACGCAAGTCCTGTGGCCCGATCATTGCGTGCAAGGCAGCTCGGGCGCCGACTTTCGCGACGATCTGAAAATTCCCCATGCTGCTCTCGTGATCCGCAAAGGCTTTCGCCGCGCGATCGATTCATACTCGGCCTTTTATGAGAACGACCGCACGACGCCGACCGGCCTTGCGGGCTATCTGCGCGAGCGCGGCTTGCGGCGCGTGTTCCTCGCCGGCTTAGCGCTCGATTTTTGCGTGCGCTACTCCGCCGAAGACGCCCATCGCGAGGGCTTCGAGGCCCTCGTCATCGCGGAAGCCTGCCGCGGCATTGACGTGGACGGCTCGCTTGCCGCCACGCACCGGCGTCTTGCGGAACTCGGCGTGCGGTGCGTCGGGGCTGACGAACTTCGATAAAACTCTCGATCGTCATCGCCCGCGAAAGCCGGGCATGACGAATCAGAGAAGCTTTTCACAACCTTCCTTTTTCGAACTCCTCGATCGAATATCCCAGCAGCGAAAGCCCCTCCTCGAGGAAATCGCCGAGCTGCGGCATTCCGAGCAGATAAGTGGCGGTGCGCTTGTTGTGCGCGGCGGCGGCTTCCTGGCGCACGCTCGCCCAATCGGCGGCCTCGTAGTCGTCGCGCCCGAGCCACGCGAGCGCGACGAGATCGACCTGCTCGTCGACCGACATGGCGTTGATGAAGGCGATGATCTCCTGCGCGGTCGGATCGTCGCGATGGTCCTCCAGCACCGCGGCTTCGCCGTCGTCGGTCGGGTTCGAGCCGTCGTTGGGGTCGGTTACCGGGTCCTTGGCATCGAACTCGCGCGCCTTGACGATGACGAAGAACACCTTCTCGGGCGAGATGGTGAGCACGCCGCCGTCGACGTCATCCGGGATGTTGTGAACGTGCGTCATGGTGTGCCTCTGGAAGCATTGTGCGCCGCGCCGGCAAGCGCGTTTTGAGTCAAATCAAAAACGCACTAGTGCCGCGAACCCGAAGTTCGCACTACAATTGCCGCGAGTCCGATTGCGAACTTCGGGTTCAAGAGCGGCACTAGAATCATAATGTTGCTAGTGTCCTTCGGTTCCGAAGTTCGCATCGGAGTGGGCTGCGGGATCAAGCGAACTTCGGAACCGCCACGCTAGGCGGCGTTTAGTTCTTGAGGGCCGCTTCAGCCGGCGTGCATTCGATGCCCAAAGCCTGCGCCACGGCCGGGTGCACGAGCCGCCCGTCGTGCACGTTGAGCCCGGCGCGCAGGTGCGAGTCGTCAATGAGCGCGCGCAGGCCCTTGTCGGCAAGCGCAAGCACGAACGGCACCGTCACATTGGTGAGCGCGAAGGTCGACGTGCGCGACACGGCGCCCGGCATGTTGGCGACGCAATAATGCACCACGCCGTCGACCACATAGGTCGGCTGAGAGTGCGTTGTGGGCCGCGAAGTCTCGGCGCAGCCGCCCTGGTCGACCGACACATCGACGATGGCGGCGCCCGGCTTCATGGCGCGCACCGTGGCGGCAGTGATCAGTTTGGGCGCCGCGGCGCCGGGTATCAGCACGGTCCCGATGACGAGATCCGCGCGCCGGCACAGGGTCTCGATCGTATCCGGTGCCGAGAAAATCGTACGCACGCGGTTATTGAACTGGGCGGCGATGCGGCGCAAGGCGTCGGTGTTGCGGTCGACGACGGTCACCTGCGCGCCCATGCCGAACGCGATGAGCGCCGCGTTGGTCCCGGCGACCCCGCCGCCGAGGATGAGCACGTCGGCCGGCGACACGCCGGGGACGCCGCCCAAAAGAATGCCGCGTCCGCCCACCTCCTTTTCCAGGCAGCGCGCACCGGCCTGCGGCGCCATGCGGCCGGCAACCTCCGACATCGGCGTGAGCAGGGGCAGCGTACCGTTGCGGCTCGTCACCGTTTCATAGGCGATCGCCGTGCAACCGGAGGCGAGCAGCGCCTCGGTGAGTTGCCGATCCGGCGCCAAATGCAAATAAGTCAAGAGCATCTGGCCGCGTCGCAGCATCTTGCGCTCGGGCGCGAGCGGCTCCTTGACTTTGACGATCAGCTCGGCGCGCCCGAACACTTGGCCTGCGGTCGCGACAATCTCGGCCCCGGCGGCCGCATAGGCGTCATCGGAAAGGCCGGCTCCAGCGCCCGCGCTTTGTTCCACAAGGATGTGATGACCACGCGCGCTCAGTTCGCGTACGGCGGAGGGAACGAGACCGACGCGATATTCATCGGCCTTGGTCTCCTTGGGAACGCCGATAAGCATCCCGTCGCCTCGCTGCTTTTGCTTGGACGCTCGGGATCATAGGCATGATCCGCGCGCGGCAGAAGGCTCCGCGCGAAAACGATCACGTGAGGCAGCGGCCCGGGAGGTTGGCCAGCCGCGGATCGACGATCGGGCTGGCCGGCGGCTCGCATGTCTCACGCAGTTCCAGGCTCCGTACACGCTCGAACAGGTGGCGCAGCGCCATTCGTCCGCTCGCCCGCACATCGAGTGCCGGAGAAAACCTGGCGTCGAGCCGATCGCCTTTTTGGCTGTGATCGACGACCTGCGCGGGCGCAATCGTGGGCGCCAACGGCCCATGCGCGTGCGCGGCCGCCAGCCCGGCGATGACACCCGCAAGCGCCGCGGCGACCCATCCCTTTGCACCGACTGCCGATGTTTGAGCCATGCTCGCACCCATTCAGTCTGACGCGCCGCTCGGAAGCCCGAGCGCGTCTTTGTTGATGCGATTTGAACCGAAACCCCGTCCCCCCCGCGTTGATGCAGGGCAGGCAGTGGCAAGAGCTGCCACGGCGCTATAACTCCATGGGGGCCAATTCGTTCCAGCGCCCCCCACGTCCGAAGCGGTTTCATCCGAACGCATGTCCCACACCCCCGCACAGCTCGAACTCTTGGCCTGGCTCGGGATCGCCCTGTGCGTCGTTCAATCCGGGCTGTTTTCCGGCCTCAACCTCGCGGTCTTCAGCATCAGCCGTTTGCGCCTGGAGGTGGAGGCCGCCGGCGGCAATCCCAACGCGGCCAGGTTGCTCGGCCTGCGCCGGGACGCGAACCTCACCTTGGCGACGATCCTCTGGGGGAACGTGGCGACGACGGTTTTGCTGACGCTGCTCTCCGGATCGGTGATGGCCGGCGTTGCGGCGTTCGTCTTCTCGACCTTCGTCATCACGTTGCTGGGCGAGATCGCGCCGCAAGCATATTTTTCCCGGCACGCGCTCCGCACCAGCGGCCGCCTCGCGCCGTTCCTCTCGTTGTACCGGATCGTGCTCTTTCCCATCGCCAAGCCGACGGCGCTGTTCCTCAATTGGTGGCTCGGGCCGGAGGGCATCGTGCTGCTCAAGGAGCGAGACTTCCGCGCCCTCATCACCCGGCACGTGGGCGCCCACGGCACTGAGGTCGGCCAGCTTGAAGCCCTCGGGGCGGTGAATTTTCTCGATCTCGACGACATTCCGGTGATCGAGGAAGGCGAACCGATCGATTCGCGCAGCATCGTTGCGCTGCCGTTCGAGAAAGGCCGTCCGCTCTTGCCGGCGTTCCGATCATCCCCGGACGATCCCTTCCTGCGCCAGCTCGACGCTTCGGGGAGAAAATGGGTGATCTTCACGGATCCGACCGACCAGCCGCAGCTGGTGCTCAACGCCCATCGTTTTCTGCGGGACGTGCTGTTCGACCAGATCTCGGTGGGCCCGGAATCCTATTGGCACCGTCCGATTGTGGTGACCGATCCGCGCACCAAGCTCGGCGACGTGATCGGACTGATGAAGGTCAAGCCCGAGTATCCCGAAGACGACGTGGTCGACAACGACCTCATCCTCGTGTGGGAGAAGCAGCGGCGCATCATCACCGGCGCCGACCTGCTCGGGCGGCTCCTGCGCGGCATTGCCGGGAAGGAGGTCATCCCTCCCCCGAAGGGGGAAAAGCCGTAGGAATCAAAAAACCTCATCATCGCCCGCGAAAGCGGGCGATCCAGTAAACACGGACCGTTCAAAAAGAACCGAGGCCGGTGTTTGCTGGATGCCTCGCTTTCGCGGGGCATGACGAGGTTTTATTTGTTTCGACGCGGCGGACCGACGCGTCAACGTCACCCCTCGACGAACGTGCGAAGCTTGCGCGCGCGGTCGGGCCGGCGCAGCTTTTCCAGCGCCTTCGCCTCGATCTGGCGGATGCGCTCGCGCGTCACCCCGAAGGTCTCGCCCACTTCCTGCAAGGTGTGCTCGCTCGCGCCGCCGAGCCCGAAGCGCATGCGCAGGATGCGCTGCTCGCGCGGGGTGAGGTCGGCGAGCGCTTCGTTCACGAGCTTGCCGAGTTCGCCGGCCGCCGCCGCCGCGAGCGGGTTGTCCGCGTCAGGCGCTTCGATGAGGTCGGCGAGCGTGGCGTCGCCGTCCTCGCCCACCGGCGCGTCGAGCGAGATCGGTTCGGGCACGGTGGTGAGCGCGCGCTCGACCTGGGGCAGCGGAATGCCGGTGCGCGTGGCGATTTCGCCCGGCGCCGGGTCGCGGCCGTAACGCTGATAATGGCGGCGCCGCTCGCGCGAGACTTTGATCGTGGTCTCGGTCACGTGCACCGGGACGCGGATGGTGCGGCCCTGGTCGGCAATCGCGCGCGCGATCGACTGCCGGATCCACCAGCTCGCATAGGTCGAAACCTTCACGCCGCGGCGGTGGTCGTACTTCTCCACCGCGTGCATGAGGCCGAGGTTGCCCTCCTGGATCAGGTCGAGCAGGTGCAGCGACGTGAAGCGGCGATACTTCTTGGCGATCGCCACGACCAGGCGCAGGTGCGCACGCACCATCTCTTCCTGGCCGCGCCGCACCTCGCTGCGCGCGCGCCCGATCGCGCTCGCGGTCTCGCGGAACGCCTCGATCGGCAGGCCGACGCGCCGCGCGACCGCGGCCAACGAATCCTGCAACTGGGTGGGAGCGGCGGCGCCGAGCCGGTGCCGATCGCGTTCGATCTGGCGCAACTCGCGCTGCTCGTGGTCCACCATGGCGATGAGGTCGACGAGCCGATCCGGATGCAGCCGCACGTTCGCCATGGCGCCGGCGAACTTCGCCAACAGCGCCTCGAGCTTGGCGCGCCGCGCCTTGGAGATGTTGCGGCCGCGCGCGGCCGCGTCGACGCGCGCCTTCGACAGCTTGGCGATTTCGTTCGCCGGCGCCGCAAGGCGGCGCACGCGGGCGAGAAGGGCGGCGTCGCGGGCGTCGGTTTCGTCGTGATGCTCGTCGGCGCCGTTCGACGCCGCGGCCGCGCCGCCCTGGGCAGCAACGGTCTGCGCCTCGCCTTCCGACTGCGACAGATCCAGGAGGTCGCGCAGCGAGCGACGGCCCTCACGCAGTTCCTCGCCCCAGCGCGCGATCTGGCCGACCACCATGGGCACGGCATAAAGATTCTTCAACAGGGTGAGCTGCGCCGCTTCGATGCGCTTGGCGAGCGCGATCTCGCCCTCGCGCGAGAGCAGTTCGCGCCCGCCCATCTGGCGGAAATACGTGTCGATGAGATCGCGCGACAAAATCGCGTCGTCGTCCGCGCTGCGGGCGCGCTCGCCCACGGCCGCTTCGCCGTCCCGCTCCGGGACGTGCGGGGCCTGATCGGCCGGCGGTTCGGACGCAAGCGCCCCCGTCCGGGCGAGTTCGTCCGGTTCGGCCTCGACCGCATAGGCCACCGGGGCCGGGCGGCGGTCTTCCTGCCTCTGTTCTTCCTGCAGCAATCCGCTGTCGCGCGACAAATCCATATCCAACGTTCCTTCGCGGCTACCCGGGCGCGTAGTGGAACCGGACCGGTCCGGCGGCCGAGCCGGCCGACCGATTCGGCGCCCGCCACCTGTTCAGGGGGTCGTCCGAAACCCTTCCCGGCGCGACCCTCGGCCCATTCCGGCGGAAAACCGGGGAAGGCCGAGACCGCGTCCCACATTCGGGACAAACGCGACTTCTCGCGCTCCACGTCCGCCGGCCTGAAATGGTAATTTCCCTGCCATATTCAAGCCTTATGGAGTGGCCGAATGAGTGCGCGCGCAATGGCCAGCGGCCGTCGCGGGCGCCTTAAAGTTCCGGCAAGCAGCGCGGGCAGGCGGGCAGCTCGGCCCGGCAGCCAGCGCGTGCATCAAGCACGACCTGCCGATCCGATCAAGCGGGATGAGCAGCGACCCAGCGCCGCCGGTCCGCCAGCGTCGGATAAGTCGTATGATCGGATATTAGCAATCAGAAGGACGCATGTGTGGCGAATGGCGAATGGCGAATGATAGGAACTGACGCTTCGGCTTCGGTATTCGTTATTCGCCACTCACCATCGCTGCTCAATGCGACATCAGCGTCGGCACCGTCATCGAGGCCAGCATTCCGCGCGTGACCCCGCCCAGCACGAACTCGCGCACGCGCGAGTGGCCGTAGCCGCCCATCACGACCAGGTCGGCGGCGCTGTCGGCGGCATAGTTGAGAAGCGCATCCTTCACGTCCAGGTCTCCGCGTGCGATCCGCTGGATCGTGACCTTGAGGCCATGCCGAGCGAGGTGCTCCGCCACGTCGGCTCCGGGCATCTCGTCGCTCTTGGCCTGCTCGACGATGACCACGTCGACCTGCCCGGCGCGGCTCAAAAGAGGCATCGCGTCCGCCAGCGCGCGCGCCGCGGGCCGGCTCCCGTCCCAGCACGCCATGGCGCGGTCGAGCTTGACCTCGCCCTTGTGGATGTAAGGCACGATGATGAGGGGCCGTCCGGATTCGAACAGCGCGCCTTCTGCGATCAGGGCCTCCGATACGCCCGTGTCGGGGTCGTCCTGACCGAGCACCGCGAGGTCGAAGCGGCGCGCGATGCGTCCAAAGAGATCGTAACCGCCCGACACCGTGCTCGTCACAGCGCGCGCCGCTGCCGATACGCCGGCATCGGCGGCCCTCTTCTCGAATAGCGCGGCCGCGGCGCTGGCCGATTCCTCGTTCTCCTCGCGTACCCGCAGGAATCGCCGTGCGCCCGGGCCGCTCGGATCGGGCAAGATGTCGGGCTCGTAGGCCAATGCGATGCCGGTGACATGCGCTTCGAGCGCGGCCGCAAGGGATATCGCATAGGTGGCCGCGTGATCCGCCGCAGGATCGACCCCGAGCTTCACGAGGATGTCCTTGATCATGATGTTCCCACCTTAACCCGCGCAAAGCTTACGCTGCCTGCTGGACCGCTCCGCGTATCGCCGGAAAATCCTCGGCCGTGAGCGTTTCGTGCTCGAGCAGACGACGCGCGCCTTCGTCGAGGTCGGACCGGCGCCCGCGCAGGATCTCCGTCGCCCGCTCGAATCCCTTGGCGGCGATGTCGCGCACCGCGACGTCGATCTCGCGCTCGGTCGTTTCCGAAGCTTCGATCTGACCGGTCTGCTGGCCGGTCAGGAACGGTTGCGGCGGCGGCGCGTACGTGCGCGGGCCGAGGGTCTCGTTCATGCCGTAACGCGTGACCATTTGCATGGCGATCTCGGTCGCCCGCTGCAGATCGTCGGCGGCCCCGGTCGAGAGTTCGCCCTCGAAGATCAATGCCTCGGACGCGCGCCCGCCCATGAGGACGGCGATCCGGTTTTCCAGATCCTGGCGCGCGAGGAGGAAGCGGTCCTCGGTCGGGCGCTGCATGGTGTAGCCGAGCGCGCCCACGCCGCGCGGGATGATCGAGACCTTATGGACCGGATCGACGCCCGGCAGGCTGGCGGCGACGAGCGCGTGTCCCATCTCGTGATAGGCGACGCGTCGGCGCTCCTCGTGATTGAGCACGCGGCTCTTCTTTTCCAGGCCGGCGACGATCCGCTCGACCGCCGCGGTGAAATCCTGAAGGGCGACCGAATCGGCGTGGCGCCGCGTCGCAACGATCGCCGCTTCGTTAACGAGGTTGGCGATGTCGGCGCCGGTGAACCCGGGCGTCAGTCCGGCGATCTGATCGAGGTCGACATCCGGCGCCATTTTGATGTTGCGGATGTGTACCTTGAGAATCTCAAGCCGGCCTTTGCGGTCGGGCCGGTCGACCAGCACCTGGCGATCGAAGCGGCCGGGGCGGAGCAGAGCCGGGTCCAGGACCTCGGGCCGGTTCGTGGCGCCGAGCAGGATAACGCCGGTGGTCGGATCGAAGCCGTCGAGTTCGGCGAGAAGCTGGTTGAGCGTCTGCTCCTTCTCGTCGTAGCCGCCGACCGCGCCGGCCATGCGGCTGCGGCCGAGCGCATCGAGTTCGTCGATGAAGATGATGCACGGCGCCGAACGCCGCGCCTGCTCGAACAGGTCGCGCACCCGGGCGGCGCCGACGCCGACGAACATCTCGACGAACTCCGAGCCCGAGATCGAGAAGAACGGAACGCCCGCTTCGCCCGCGACCGCGCGCGCGAGCAGCGTCTTGCCGGTGCCCGGCGAGCCGATCAGGAGAATGCCTTTCGGGATGCGGGCGCCGAGCCGGCCGAAGACCTTCGGATCCCGCAGGAACTGTACCACCTCCTGCAGCTCGAACTTGGCCTCGTCGACGCCGGCCACGTCCTTGAACGTGGTCTTGGTGTCGGTCTCGACGTAGACCTTGGCGCGGGACTTTCCGATCGTCATCAGGCCGCCGAGGCCCTGGCGCTCCGCCATGCGGCGGAAGCCGTACATCCAGATCATATAAAAAATGAAGATCGGCACCGCCCACGAGAGGATCGTCGACAACAGCGTATTGGTCGGCTGCCCCGTCACCGTGACGCCATGCGCGTTGAGCCTGTCGGCAAGCGCGGGATCGACGCGCACCGTGTAGAAGAGCTTTTTGCCCTGGGACAGCGGCTCTTTCAGCGTGCCCTGGATGGTGTCGCTGCCGACCAGCACGCTGGAGATCTTGTTGTCGTTGAGGAGTTGCTCGAACTGGCTGTACGGGATGGTTTCAACCTGGCTGTAGCGCAGCCACAGGTACTGAATGAACATCACGCCGAGGAACGCGGCGAATATGTACCACGCCGCAAAATGCTGCTTGCGCTCCTCCGGCTCCTTGCGCGGGCGGTTCGGTCCCTTCGGCCGCTCCGGCTGCTCCTGGTAGCCGAGCAATTCCAGCAAACGCTTGGGAAGTGCGGACGGCGTGTCCTTCGACGGCTTGTCCAGCATCTCGCTCTCCAGCGCCCCGCCCGCGCGATTATCGGAGAGGATGGTGCCTGCCGCAATCGCCTGCCTAACCAACGGCTATTCCCCGGCGGCCGTTCCCGCCGTGCGGCTTTCCCTACCGCGCCCCGATGGCCACGGCGGCATACGACGCGGTGAAAAGACCGCTTCCCTGGGCTAACAACGAGGCCGCCGTCACCATGACGACGAGCGCGAGCTGCGAGCCGATCGCGGCGGCGCGCGCCTTGATTTCCGTTTGGCTATGCGCCCAACGATGCAGGCACTGCAGGGCCCTCAACGGCTGGTACGGGAACCGAGCATGAAGGAATTGCAGCGCGTCCGGCAGCATGGCCGCGCACGCGCCCAGCAGCACCACCCATTGAGTTTGCGGGGAAGCAAACAAAAAGAAAGCAGCAAGGATGCCGACCAGGCCATCGGCGCCGATCGTGAGCGCGTCGCGCAGGAATTGGCGATCGAGCCGTACCGGACCGCAAACGTTCGGGTCCATCGACGCTGACCTGATCGGGTAGTCCCAATGCGGAATGGCGTCGAGCGCGTAATGGCTGGCAAAGCCGAGCGCGACGGCTGCAACCGGATGCGCCGGAAGGAAGCTCGCAATCGCGGCCCCGACGACGGCGTGTGTGCTCAGGATCATGGATGTGGCCCGGATGCCGGCCCGATCTAGCAGGCGTCGGCTTAACAATCCATTGACCAGAGGGCGTGATTAGGCCGCAGCAGAGCGTGGCGCACGGGATCGGCGCACGCCGAAAAAACGGCATGGCCGGGACAGGCCCGGCCATGCTCGCTTTCGAACCTGCGCGCCGTCGTGGCCGCGCGAACGGCCGCTTTAAAGCGGCGTCCGGCGGAATCCGCCGCGCGAAAATCCGGTGATGAGCGAGATCAGGAACAGAATGATCGCGATGAAGAAGATGATCTTCGCGATTCCAACTGCCGCTCCCGCAATCCCGCCGAATCCAAGCACCGCTGCGATCAGCGCTATGATCAGAAAGGTGATCACCCAGCTCAACATGATAGCTCTCGACCCGACGCCGGGTCGCGGCGCCCGTCGCTCCTGTTTGTGTCACAGCTTCAATGCGCGGTGGGGCGCTATGTTCCCGGTCCGGGGCGGTTCGCGGGTGCCTCAGCACCGCCGGCAACAGCCTGCTGTTCGAGCCGAGGCACGCCGCAAGCGACGGGGTTTCGTCGGCCGCGTCCGCATGGCTCGTTTAGGGGGTGGCTCGAGACCTCGTTTTACGCTGCCGCGCCTTGCGCAAAGCGGCGGACAGCCGCGTCCAGCTATCCCGACGGACCGTCCAGGTCCGCTCCGATCGTGCAGGTAGTAATTTCGCTGGCAGTGATCTCTTTCACGGTTTTTAGCGATATCTGGCTCTCTTTAACGGTAGACCCCCAAGATATAGTATGCATCCCGCCAATTCGCTGAGGCGAAACGGCGGCTCAACCACCGTGCGCATGATCTCCACCTTCACCTGAATTCCGCGTTGCCGTAGCGTCATGGCGGGCCGACTTGTGATCATCGTCGAACAGTCATGAACATCGCGGTTACGGGCACGCGCAGCGGGGCTGTGACACCGCATATCGCCGGCGTCGTCGGGCGCCCGACCGCGTGTCGAATCGCGCGCATCCATTTGTTCGGTCCGATGCGGGCGATCAGCTATCTCGGAGAGGACATTCTTCCGCGCGGGAAAAAGGCGCGCGCGCTGCTCGCATACCTTTGCCTCGCCTCCGGAACGAAGGTTGACAGGACGCACCTCGCCTCCCTGCTGTGGGACGAATCAAGCTCCGAACACGCGCGCGGCAGCCTGCGCCGCGCCTTGAGCGAGCTGTCCACCGCCATGGGGCCGTTGGCCGCGGAACTCGTTTCGGCCGGGCGCACCGCGATCCGGCTCGACACTCATGCGTGCTGGATCGATGCATCGGCGGTGCTAGAATCATCTTCGCCGGATTCCGTGCGCAGCGATCTCGCGCTCCTCTGTGCCGGGGAATTGCTCGAAGGCCTGGACGGCGTCAGCGCGTCCTTCGACCGCTGGCTATCGAGGGAGCGTCAACGCGTCATAGAAAAACGTGCAGAGTTGCGGGAGGTGCCGATACCGATCTCTTCGCCCGGCTACCTGCAGACCCATGCCCGTCCGTTGCCGGCCGCGGGATCCTATCCGCAGCGGGCTTTGCCCGCCCGTAACAGGCTTCGGCTCGCGGTCCTTCCGTTTGACGGCCAAGGCGGAGGAAAGAGCGCAGAGCGGGCCGAGGATTTTGCTTTTTCGCTCAGTTACGACATTGCCACCGCGCTGACGCGTTTTCGCTGGTTCGACGTTATCACTCCCATTTCGTTCATGTCGGGACCGCTGGTGCATTTCACCAGCGAAGACCTTCTTCATGGCAATCAGTTGGACTACGTCGCCGACGGCGTCGTGACCCGGCATGGGCGGCTGATCGAGATCAACGTTCGACTGCTCGATCTTGCGCGCGGCACCCAGCCGGTCTGGAGCGAACGCTTCGAGCTGCCGGCCGCCGAGTTGCACCGATTGAGCGAAATGGTCGCCGGTCGGGTTGTCAGCAGCATCGATCCGATTATTCTGTTCATCGAGGGTCAGCCCAACCGCCGCGAACATTACGGCGCCACCGGGCTTCTGCTGTTGGCTATTCCTCTCCTTTACAGCGCGGAGCGCACGAAATTCGAGCGCGCCGGCGTGTTGATCCATCAGGCGTTGGAGATGGATCCGCAAAACGCGACGGCGTTGGCTTGGGCCGCGTGCTGGCACCTCACGCGGGTGGATCAGGGCTGGGCGCAGGATCTCGCCGGGACGCTGGCTACCGCGGAGACGCTCTGCCGCAAGGCGATGGCGATAGATCGCGACAACGCCGAAGCGCTCGGCATGTACGCGCACACCTGTGCCTGGAAAAAGGACTTCGACGCCGCCGTCCACTATTTCGATCGCTCGCTGCGTCTCAACCCCAATCTGGCCTTCGTATGGGCGCTGAGCGCCGCGACCTATTGTTACATCGGCGAGCCGGCGGCCGCATTGCAGCGGCTCAAGCGCTATCGGGAGCTGGCCCCGTTCGACCAGTTTTTTTACGGCTATGAGGCCGTCTATGCCCTCGCCTGCACTTTCAACGGCGACTACGAACAGGCGGTGCTGGTGGGGCGCGGCGCGGTAAGAGCCAATCCCGATTACAGCGCCGGCTACAAGCCGCTGATCGCCGCCCTTGGCCACCTCGGGCGCAGCGAAGAAGCGCAGCCGTATGTCGCCAAGCTGCTGTCGCTCGAGCCGCATTTCAGCGTCGAACGCTTCGGAAAAACATATCCGTTCAAAAGAGCGGCCGACCGCGCGCGTTACATGCACGGCCTCGAACTGGCCGGCGTTCCGGCGGTCGAGGCGAGCTAGGCGTTCAGGTATCAGAAATCAGGTATCAGAAATCAGGCTTCCTCACACGCGATACCTGATACCCGAACTTTACATTTCTTTACCTTTCCGAGAAATCCGAGCAACGCCGTTCCCCTACAGCATGCCGTGACCTTTGACGTGGCGCTCGTCCCCCCGCCCCGTCGAATGCCCGCGGCCAAACCCGCGCGGCCCCGGCGCCGGACGGCTCTCTCCCCAACCAGCGGAGCCGTCCGGCGTTATCAGGGGATAAGGTATCAGGTGTCGTGCCCGATGCCTGATATTCTGATCCCTGATTACCTGATACCTGATACCTGATACCTGATACCTGATACCTGATACCTGATACCTGATACCTGATACCTGAGCTTTACATTTCTTTACCGCTCGGAGAAATGAGGGAAACGCCGGTCTCCTAGATGACGGCAGCGGGCGCATCGCTCGCGCAATCGATAGGAGAACAAAATGACCGAGCAAGGCAACATGATCGCGCCGCAACCGGCGCCGCGTCGCGGCCGCGGCCGTTTCGCGCTGCTCCTGATCCTGGTTGGGCTCGGCGGCGCGATCGCCGGCGGGATTGCCACCAACGCGTTCGGCCAGGGGCCGATGTGGCACATGCGGCCGTTCATGGGCGGCCCGTTCATGGGCGATCCGTTCGACCCGGCGCAAATCGACCGTCGGGTCGAGCGCATGATCAAGCATGTCGCGGTCGAAGCCGATGCCACGGCCGACCAACAGACGAAGCTCGTCGCCATCGCCAAGGGCGCGGTGAACGACCTGCTGCCGCTGCGGGAAAAGCTGCGGGAGAACCGCGCCAAGGCGCTCGACCTGTTCACCGCCGCCAACGTCGACCGCCCAGCGATCGAGCGGCTGCGCGGCGACCAGGTGGCGCTCGCGGAAACCGCGAGCAAGCGCATCGCCCAGGCGCTCGGCGACGCCGCCGAGGCGCTCAACCCCGAGCAGCGCCGCGCCTTGGTCGAGCGCTTCTCGCATTTCGGCCCCTGGCACTAATATTCGGCAGCCCTGGCATAACATCACGGGAAACGAGGCGTGGCCGAACCCATCCTGCTGATCGAGGACGATGCCCGCCTGGCCGCGATGGTGAGCGATTATCTCGGCGAGGCGGGCTTCCGCGTGACTCACGCGGCGACCGGCAAGAACGGCTTGGCGCTGCACGCGCGCGAGGCCTTCGACGCCATCGTCCTCGACCTGATGCTCCCCGACATCGACGGCCTCGACGTGTGCCGGCAGCTCCGCGCGCAGGAGGCGGACACGCCGATCCTGATGCTCACCGCGCGCGGCGATGCGATGGACCGGGTGGTCGGCCTCGAGATGGGCGCCGACGACTATCTGCCCAAACCGTTCGAACCGCGCGAGCTGCTGGCGCGATTGCGCGCGATCCTGCGCCGGCGGCGGGGCGGCGGCAAACGCGACCTCCTGCGCTTCGGCTCGCTCGAGATCGATCGCGGGGCGCGCGAGGTGCGTCTCGACGGCTCTCCGCGCACCCTCACCTCGTACCAATTCGCGCTGCTGCTGGCGCTCGCCGAACACGCCGGGCGCGTCATGTCGCGTGAGGCGTTGATGGACCTCGTCAAAGGCGAGGCGTTCGAAGCCTTCGACCGCTCGATCGACGTGCACGTCTCGCGCATCCGCGCGGCGATCGAGACCGACCCAAGGAAGCCGCGCCGCGTGGTGACCGTGCGTGGCGCCGGCTACGTGTTCGCGAAGGCGCAGGACTGAATCGATCCAAACAAAAATCCCGGAAATGAAGCGGCTCTATCTGCAATTCTATCTCACGATCGTGGCGAGCCTGGTGCTGGTAGTCGTCGCCGCGGGCGTCCTGTTCCGGCTGGCCGTCGATGTGACGCCGGCCGAGCGGGCCTTCGAGATCGCGGGCGAGGTCGCGGCCGCGGCCATCCCGGCGGCGGATACGCCGAGGGACGTGCAGCAGCGCGCCATCACGCGGCTTTCCGAGCGGCTGCGCGTCGATCTGGCCTTGTTCGACGCCGGTCGCGCGCCCATCGCCGCAGCCGGCAATCCGCTGCCGACGCCCGGCCGGTTGCGCCGCGGCGGCGGATGGATCTACGGCATGACCGGTCCGGCTTGGTCGATACGGCTTCCCGACCGTCGTTGGCTGGTGGCCGGCGTCCCGGCGCGGCGCTGGCACCCTGGGCTCGCACTGCTGACGATCCTGGGCGGCACCGCGCTGATCGTGGCGCTTGCGGCGCTGCCGGTCGTGCGGCGCGTTACGCGGCGGCTGGAGCGGCTGCAGGAAAGCGTCGACTCCCTCGGCGCCGGCGATCTCTCTGCCCGCGTGACCGTGCAGGGGCGCGACGAGGTGGCCCGGCTGGCCGAGAGCTTCAACCGCGCGGCGGCGCGGATCGAGACCCTGGTCGCCGCCCACAAGATGCTGCTCGCCAATGCCTCGCACGAGCTGCGCACGCCGCTCACGCGCATCCGGCTCGGGATCGAGCTGCTCAAGAAAGGCGACGAGCCGAAACGCAGGGCCGATCTCGAAGCCGACATCGCCGAACTCGACCAACTGATCGACGAGATACTCCTGGCGAGCCGGCTCGATGCCGGGGTTGCGCTCGAGGCCAACGAGGAGGTCGACCTGCTGGCGCTGGCGGCCGAGGAATGCGCGCGCAGCGCGGCATGTTCGCTGGCCGGCGAGCGCGCGACGGTACGCGGCGATCCTCGCCTCCTGCGGCGATTGATCCGCAACCTGATCGTCAATGCGGAACAGCACGGGAAACCGCCGGTCGAGGTTCAACTGCGCGCCGCGTCCGGGCAGGCCGTGTTGAGCGTATGCGACGGGGGTTCCGGCGTCGCCGAGGCCGAGCGCGCCGGCCTATTCCTGCCGTTCCAGCGCAGCGCCGCGGGGAGCCGCGCCGGCACCGGCCTGGGGCTGGCGCTGGTGCGGCAGATCGCCGAACGGCATTCCGGGTCCGTCGCCTACGGCCCGTACTGCGGCCACGTGAGCTGTTTCACCGTCACCTTGCCGATCGCCGGCCCTCGAGCCGACACCGCGACCCACGTTCAGTCGTAGGATCCCGGCGCCGACCGAATTTCTCCAATTAGATCCGTGGGAAGCCCCGCTTTTCGGGCCTACCTAAGGCTGGACTTCTCGTTGAATTGCGGTGCACAATGCAGCCGGGGGACAAGTAAGCGTGGTTCCAGTGACGCCCGATTATGAAACCGCCGTGTTGGGACTGGGCACTCTTGGCGCGTGCCTTCTCGCCGGCATGTTGGTAGCCGTTGTTGTCTCCGGATTGCTCGTCTTTTGAGACGGCACGAGTCCAGGCGATTCTCGGTCTCCCTGCGATGCCGTGCTTACGGCGCGCTCTGATCGCTCCACGATCAGTTTGAAGAAAAAACCGCCGTGCACAGAGCGGGCAGCACGAATCCGCCGGCTCCATACGCCAGCCATTCGGGGTGTTTGCAGAAGGCGCCGCCCGCGAGCGAACAGACGCTATGCGCCCAAGGCGTGCCGTCGTACAGGCGTTGCGCCGCGGTGTAGGACGCGTAGGCGCTCGCGCCGCTCAAGAGAGCCAGGAGAATCAAGAGGGACCGCATGTGCGCGTCACGCTCTGAATCACCAAATATTTTGTCATATTTTGCTTCCCGGCACGACCTAGGGAAGCCGATCTGTCCCCGCTACACGACCTGTTGTTTTCGTAATCGAGTATAACGAGCCGCCATGGAGGGGATCTATTTGGTCATGCAACGCCGCGAAAGAGCGTCCTGTCGGGGGCGCAAGGGCCCCCTGATCGGTGCCGCGCCCGGCGGCGCGCAACGACGTGCGGCGACGGAAATTTTCCGGCCGTTCCCGTCCGCGTGCTAATTTGCTGCCATGACAGCGCGACCCGAGGACCTCTACCCGGCACTGACCGAGGCATACAACGCCGCCGACCTTAACGCGCTGGCGGCGCTCTACGACCGCAAGGCGGCCTTCGTCATCAAGCCGGGCCGCGTGACGGCGAATCCGGAAGAGCTGCGCGGCGCCCTCCACTACCTGCTGGGGCTGGGCGCGCGCCTGAGCGTCGATCCGCGCACGTTCATTCGCTCCGACGACGTGGTGCTGGTGCTCGGCACGTTCACGCTCTCCGGCCGGGGCGACGACGGATCGCCGTTCGAACGCACGTCGCCGTTTGCCGACGTGCTGCGGCGCCAGCCGGACGGCCGCTGGCTCCTGGCCATCGACAATCCGTATGGCGCGTGAGCGGCGCGACATGGCGAAACTTCCCCGTCGCGATTTTCTGTATCTGGCGGCATCCGCCGTCACGGTGCTGGCCGGCCCGCGCCCGGCAGGAGCACAAACCTATCCGTCGCGGCCCGTGCGTTTGCTCGTCGGCTTTGCCCCGGGTGGAGGAAACGACATCGTCGCGCGCATCGTCGGCCAATGGCTGTCGCAGCGCACCGGCCAGCAATTCTTTATCGAGAATCGGCCCGGTGCCGGCACCAACATCGCGACCGAGGTCGTGGTGAGCGCCGCGCCCGACGGCTACACGCTGCTGCTGGCCGGCGTTCCCAACGCGTACAACGCGATGCTCTATGAGAAGCTCAGGTTCAATTTCATCCGCGACATCGTGCCGGTCGCCGGCATCGCCCGCGGTCCCCTGGTCATGACGGTTCACCCATCGCTGCCGGCCACGACCGTCCCCGCGTTCATTGCTTACGCCAAGGCCAATCCAGGCAAGGTCAATATGGCCTCGTCCGGCACCGGCGGCGGCGGCCATCTCGCCGGCGAGCTGTTCAAGATGCTGACCGGCGTGAATCTGGTCCACGTGCCGTATCGCGGCAACGGGCCGGCGCTCACCGCGCTGCTCGGCGGACAAGTGGACGTTCTGTTCCCCACGCTTGCTTCGTCGATCGCGTACATCAAGAGCGGCCAGTTGCGCGCGCTTGCGGTCACCGGCGCGACGCGCTCGCAGGCGATGCCGGAGCTGCCGACGCTCGAGGAATTTGTCTCGGGCTACGAGATGACCGCGTGGTACGGTGTCGGCGCGCCCAAGGGCACGCCGGCCGAGATCGTCGATAAGCTCTACAAAGAAATCGATGCGGGCCTTGCCGACCCCAACATGAAGGCGCGCTTCGCCGACCTCGGCGATGAACCGATGCCGATGACGCCGGCCGAGTTCGGCAAGTTGATCGCCGAGGAAACCGAAAAGTGGGGCAAGGTGGTAAAGTTCGCCGGCATCAAACTGGAGTGACCCATGAATGACGTTGGGCAGGCAAAGGCCGAAGGCATGACCGAGGCGAAGGACGCGTTGCGCACGATTCTGCCGATCGCCGGTTGGTCGGACGGAGAAGCCGCGAGCGTTGCCTTTACCGGCGGCACCGATCCCGTGTTGCCGACGCCGTTCCGCATCGGCACCGCAGGCGCGGCGACGATCGCCGCGAGCGGACTCGCGGCAGCCGAGCTGTGGCGTGCGCGCACCGGCCGGCCCCAGCAGGTCACGGTCGACCTCCGCCGGGCCGCGGCTTCCTTGCGCAGCGGCCATTACATGAAGCTTGGCGACACGAAGGTCTCGACGGCGCGCAACACCATCATGGGCGTCTATCCGACCCGCGACGGGCGCTGGTCCTATCTCCATTGCAATTTTCCCAATCACCGTGCGGCGGCGCTCAGCGTGCTCGGCGTGGCGGAGGACCGCGATGCGGTGGCGCGCGCGGTCGCCACCTGGAACGCCACCGACCTCGAAGAGGCGATCATCGCGGCCAAAGGGGCCGGCGGCATGGCGCGCAGCCGGGCGGAATGGGCGAAGCATCCGCAGGCGGCTGCGGTCGCCGCCCTGCCGCTCATGGAGATCGTCCGTATCGGCGATGCCGCGCCCGAGCCGCTGCCGCCGGGCGACCGGCCGCTCGCGGGCATCCGCGTGCTCGATCTCACCCGCGTGCTCGCCGGGCCGACCTGCGCGCGCACGCTCGCCGAGCACGGCGCCGACGTCCTCAAGATCACCGCCGCGCACCTGCCCAACCTCGGCTACCAGGAATGGGACACCGGGCACGGCAAGCTTTCGGCCGAGCTCGATCTGCGGATGCCGGCGAATGTCGAAATTCTGCGCGGGCTGGTGCGGAAGGCCGATGTGTTCTCGCAAGGCTACCGTCCCGGCACGCTCGCCGGCCGCAGCTTGTCGCCGGACGAGTTGGCCGCGCTCCGGCCGGGGCTGGTCTATGTTTCGCTCAGCGCCTTCGGCCACGCCGGGCCGTGGTCGTCGCGGCGCGGCTTCGACACGGTGGTGCAGACCGTGAGCGGCATCACCATCCGACAGGCGGAGTGCTTCCCGGGCAAAAAGCCGGGGCCGCAATTCTATCCCGTCTCGGCGATCGATTATTGCACCGGTTATTTGATGGCGTTCGGCGCGATGGTGGCCTTGGCGCGGCGCGCGCAGGAAGGCGGCAGCTGGCTGGTGCGCATCTCGCTCGCGCAGGTCGGCAAGTGGATCGTCGATCGCGGCGAAGTGCCGGCGGCAGCGCTCGAGAACGTTCCCGCGGAGTTCAGCGCCGATGAATTGGAACGCTGGTCGACCGTAAGCGAGACGCCCTCGGGTTCGCTGCGCCACCTCAAGCCGGCGGTGGAGCTATCGGAAACGCCGCCCTACTGGGCGCGACCCTCGGTACCGCTCGGGTATCATCCTCCCGCATGGCCGTGAGAAGCCATTGTCACGTGACCAATAAAAAAACAAAAAACATCCGCGAGTCCGCTACCAGACAGACTCCTCCCCAGCGCGGTCTCATTATGGGGGCTCTGGGAGGCGGTTATGGAGCACACGGAGAGTGAGCAGCGGGCGTTCTACCGTCGGCAGGCGGTCCGGCTTCTGGAACTAGCAGAAGGTTGCAAAAACACAACCACGGCCGGACAGCTCTTGAAAGCGGCCGAGTATTACGTCGACAAGCTCGAGACGGCGCCCGCAGGCGGCGCTACGGCCTGAAATACCGGGCGGCGACGAGCGGAGCGCGTCATCCCGTCTGGGTCGCCGGCTCGCGCCGAACGCGGCCGGCCACAGCACGTACCTTGCGCGGCGCGGCAGCGAAGATCGCCAACGCCGAGACCGCGCACCAGCCGAGCGCAATGAGAAAGCCGCCCTGGTAGCTGCCGGTCAGGTCGTGCAGTTCGCCCGTGAGCCATGGACCGGCGGCGCCGCCGCCCAACGCCGCCAGCATCACGCTGCCGAAGATCACGCCGAAGTGCTTGCCTTCGAAAATCTCGACCGGAATTGCGCCGAGCACCGCGACGAGGCCGTAGCCGAGCATGCCCTGCGCCGCGACCATGACGGCGAGCAGAAGCGGGCTCGGCCACACGGATAGCCCGATCAGGGCCAGGTAGCACACGGCAAAACCGGCGCAGCCGATTGCCCACACGATCTCGCGGCCGGCGCGGTCGGAAAGGTGGCCGAGCGCGATCTGCCCGGGAATGGCCACCAGGCTCACCGCGCCCAGCGCCCAGGCGGCGTCGGCGGCGCTGTAGCCGATTTCGAGCAAATATTTGGTCTGGTGCACCTGCACCGCGTACCACGCGAACAGCGCGCCGAAGTAGGCGAGCGCGATCAACCAGAAGCGGGCGGTGCGCAGTGCGCGGGCGAGCGTCCAGTCGATCGCCACCCACGCCGGATCGACGACGTTGGCCTGGCGCGACGGTGCGCCCGACGGCGCGAGGGCCTGGTCGCCGTCGGGAGCGAGGCCGATGTCCTCGGGCCGGCGGCGCAGCAGGACATTGAGCGGCGCCGCGATGAGAAGGACGGCCAGCCCGAGCGCGATGCAGGCCGTGCGCCAGCCCGAGCGGGCGATGATCGATTGCATCAGCGGCAGCACGATGATCGATCCGATGCCCACGCCGGAAAACGCGATGCTCATGGCGAGCCCGCGCCGGCGCACGAACCAGCTCGGCAGAAATTGCGCCTGACCGGTGTAACCGAGCGCAACGCTGCCGCCGCCGACCAGCACGCCGAGCGTGGCATAAAGATGCCAGGGCGAGCGCGCGAGCGGCGCGAGCAGGAGGCCCGCCGCCATCACGGCGACGCCGAGTTCCATCACGACGCGCGGTCCGCGCGCGTCCATCAGCCGGCCGAGCATCGGAGTGAGCGCGGCCGCGACGAGAAAGCCAAACGAAAAGGCGCCGGCGGTAATCCCGCGCGGCCAGCCGAACTCGTCGAGGATCGGCGGAAACAGCAACGAGAACGCGGTCCGCGCGTTCACGCCCAGCGCCATGGAAAAGAACACCACGGCGACGACGATCCAGCCGTAATAGAAGGGCAGACGGCGGGCGAAGCGTTCGATCACGGATTCTCCATGGCCCTCGCGCGATCCGCCGATTGATGCCACGCCCGCACGGCAGAACCAACGACCTGGCAGGTCATCGTTTCCCGTCGTCCTGCCATTCGGCCGCCGCCATCGCTCAGGTTATTGCCGCCGAAAGAACATGGAATCGCCCCACGGCCGTGGCATGTTTTGCTACGCACGCGGTGGCCGAGGCAATGGCGTCCTCTTTGGCGTCCCGGTCGAGAAATTCGCAACCCCGATCGTGGCGCGAACGCGACCATCGTGCCTGACACCCGTCAGGAGATACCCAAGCGACATAGCGAAACAGACCCCGCGCCGGGAACAGGTCATGAGTACACAGCGCAGCTTGATCGAGGCAGAGGTTACGGGCGTCCCCTTCATCGGCGCCGACTTGGATGATGCTGGCCTTTTCACGTTCGAAGCGCAGGCGGAGCCGGCCCTCACCACGGCGCCCGCTGGCCCCGGAGATGGCGCCGCGATCGTTCTCGACACGCTGTCGGGCAAGCGGCCGCTCGTCAGGTTGAGTGCGCAACCGCTCAACTATGAATCGCCGGTCGCCTACCTCGACGCGGCGATCACGCCCAATGAGGCGTTCTTCGTCCGCTATAACCTCCCGGATGTTCCGCCCATTGACACCGAACGATGGACGCTCTCCATCGGCGGCGACGGAGCGCAAGGGCGCGCCGCGCTCAAACTCGCCGATCTGCGGAGCCTGCCGAGCGTTGAAGTGATTGCCGCGTGTCAATGCTCCGGCAACGGACGCCGTCTGTTTGATCCGCCCGTTCCCGGCGTTCCCTGGGGCAACGGCGCGGTCGGCTGCGCGCACTGGAAAGGCGCCCGCCTCAAGGACGTGCTCGACGTTGCGGGCGTTACACGGGACGCGCTCGAAGTCGTGTTCGCGGGCGCCGATAAGGACCCATCCGCGCGGACGCCGGAGTTCCACAAGAGCCTGCCGCTGTGGAAAGCACGCGAGGAAACCACCCTCATCGCCTATGAGATGAACGGCGAGCCGTTGCCGCATCTGCACGGCTATCCCGCGCGCCTCGTGGTGCCCGGCTGGACGGCGACCTATTGGGTCAAACATCTCGCCTCGATCGCGCTCACGACGACGCCCTTCCAGGGACACTGGATGCGCTCGACCTACCGCGTCCCGCTCGGCACGTTCCCGGCGGTGGCGCGCTTTACCTCGCAGGAGAACGCGGTCGACACCCCGATCACCGAGATGATGGTCAACGCCCTCATCACCGGTCCGCACGATGGCGCCAGCGTGAGAGCGCACGCCCCGATCGACCTCACCGGAATCGCCTGGGACGGCGGCCATGGGATTACCGGGGTGGACGTATCGGTCGACGGCGGCAAAACCTGGACCGCGGCCGTGCTGGGCGAGCCCCTCGGCCGTTTTGCGTTCTGCCCATGGCGCCACGCCGTTCGATTCGAGCGCAAGGGCCGGCACGCGATCATGGCACGCGCCACCAACCGCATCGGCCAAACCCAGCCCGCCTGCGCGATCGCCAACCCGTCCGGCTACCACCACAACGCCGTGCAGCGCCTCACGCTGGTCGCGACTTGAGGCGTTTCCAGGTCAGGGTGCAATCGAAAGTGTTGCAGATTTGCCACGCCTGCGCGTCCCCTAACGTCAGCTTGGCCTGCCGTCATTGACCGCGCACCGCAGCCGGTGCTCAGGTGGCCGCCGGGGGCGGCATCATGTGCCGGCGTGGAAAAGGCGTGTATTCGTTGGCCGCGGCTGCGGCCCTTGTCCTTGTCGGGGCGTTGAGCGGTAACGCCGCCGATTTGCCCGCACCCCCGCCACCTTACGTCGCAAAAGCGCCCGTCGAACTCAAAGCCGCCTCGCCGGTCTCACACTTTTACATCGGCGGCGGGATCGGCGGTGTGCACCACACGGGCTACCTTCCGCCGTGGTCGCTCGCCGGCCAGCCGCCCACCGACAACGGATTCAACGTCCAGCGATATGCCCTGGGCGAAAAAGTTTTCGCCGGCTACGAGATCTATGACTGGCTGCGCCTGGAAGGCGCGTTCCACTATCTCGGCTCCGCGGATTTCCTCTCGGCCTATTACCTTCCCGGGGCGGTGAGCGCGCTCAGCTTCAACACGGAGAAGAGCTACGCACTCGCCGGCTCGTTCGTGTTTGTCTCACCGCCCCTCTCGTCGTGGTCGATCCCGACCTACGTTCCGACCTATCTGCTCTTTCGCGTGGGCGCCGCCGGCAAGGATATCAACCAAACAGGCACTGCCGGCTCTTTCGAGGAAAGGACGCTGGCGGCGGTGCTGGGAACCGGGTTCGAGTTCAGGCTCACACCGAACTGGTTCGCCCGGCTTGAATATGAATACCTCAGCACGGCGATCGGCGGCCCGCGCACGACGGTTTCGGAGTTTCGCGGACTTCTTAACGTCCAGATCGGCGGCACGCAAAACGTTGTCAACGTGATGCATACGCCGCTCTCGGTGAGCGTGGCTTATCGCTTTTAGCTCCGCTCGCGCAACACGGGGGGGATCGCGAGGAAAGTTGCGATCGTAAGCCCCGACAGCTAGCTTTGGGAGGCGCGGTAGGGTTGCCGAGAGGAGACGCAACGTGGCATTCACGGTGATCAGCAACAGCTTCAAGGACGGCGACTATTTGCCGAAGGATTTCATCTTGTCGGCCGATTTCGGCTTCGGCTGCGCCGGCGGCAACAAGTCGCCGCATCTCAAGTGGTCGGACGCGCCGGCGGGAACCAAAAGCTTCGCGGTCACCTGCTTCGATCCCGACGCGCCGACCGGCTCCGGCTTTTGGCATTGGCTGGTGGTCAACATTCCGGCGGATGCGACCGAGCTTGCCGAGGGCGCGGGCAGCGCCGGCGGCAAGCTGCCGGCGGGCACCTTGCAGACGCGCACCGATTTCGGTGCGCCCGGCTACGGCGGCCCCTGCCCGCCCGAGGGCGACCATCCGCACCGCTATCTCTTCACCGTCTACGCCGTGAAAACCGACAAGCTCGACGTGAAGGCCGACACGTCGGCGGCCGTCATCGGTTTTAATTTGCATTTCAATACGATGGCAAAAGCGGAGATCATGGGATTGTTCAAAAGATGAGCAAAGATTATTTCGCGCCCGGCCGCTCTAACGCAGGTCGCGCAACACGCGGAAGCCGTTCGCGTAGTAGCGCACGTCGTGATCGTATTTCCAGCGCGAGGTGGCGTGCACCGCATTGGGCTTGCTGGTGAACGATCCGCCGCGCAGCACGCGCTGCTGACAATCGCCGCTGGTCCAGGCCGATCCGTCGCGCGGCGCGTTGCGATAGGAGTCGTTCCAGCAATCCTCGACCCATTCGGCGGCATTGCCGGAGGTATCGTAGAGGCCGAACGAGTTGGGCCGGAACGAACGTGTCGGCATCGTGCGCGCGGTCTGACTGGCGCCGCAACCTTCGCAATTGGCGTTGCCTTTGCCGACGTCGCGGCCCCACGCGTAAGGCGTGGCGGTGCCGGCACGCGCGGCATATTCCCACTCCGCCTCGCTCGGCAGCCGATAAATCTTGCCGGTGGTCCGCGACAGCCAAGCCAGGAAGGCTTTGGCATCGTCCCAGCTCACATCGATGACCGGACTTTTGCCGCGCCCCCAGCCGTGGTCGTCCGGGCGGTACTTGCAGCCGCCGCCCGAATAACAAAGATCCCATTCGTCGAAGGTGACTTCGTTGCGTCCGATGGCAAACGGATGAGCAAGGGTCACTTTGTGCTGTGGCTTCTCGAAGGGAAAATCGCCACCGCCCATCTCGAAATCGCCCGACGGCACCACGACCATCTCAGCGCAATCACTGCAGTCGCGAAACACCTCGCCCGGTTTCGGCGCGTCCGCCGGCTGGGCAAGAGTCGCGCGCATCCCGGCAGCCGCACCTGCAAGCAGCAGGATCAGAAACAGCAGGCGCCTATTCGCCATGCGGGGGATCATGTCGCTCATTCGCTCCGATTCGCGCGATTTCTGGGTGCCCATTTGTTTAAACCGTTCGGTCTCGGGAGATAGAAAAACTGCGCCGGCCTTAACGATATGCGCCCCTCAACCACTGGTTCCGCAACACCGGCTGGCCGCAGCCGGCGCCCGACCTGATCAAAACACCAGTCGGATCACAATGATGTGCGGCCTGCGGGCAGCTTTACATTCGCCCGGCGCAGGCTATCCTACCGGCAGCACGCGGGACAATAGGCGTTCGAGGCGCAAACGAGTTTCGCGCCAGACAGAACGACGGCTCGCGCATTGTAGGGGAGCAACGCAGTCGTGACTATTGCCGTGTCATCGCTACGCCTGATTGTAATCGGCGCCGTGCTCGGAACCGCGGGCTTCGCGCTCGCTCAGCAAAAGGGCGGCCCCACGCCGTCCCCCGCGGGGGCGGCGGTCTACTTCATCGACCTGAAGGATGGCGCCACCATCGGGACCAAGACGGTGATCCATTTCGGGCTGCGCGGCATGGGCGTGGCGCCGGCCGGATCCGACAAGGAGAACTCGGGGCACCATCACCTTTTGGTCGACACCGACCTGCCGCCCCTCGATCAGCCGATCCCGAACGATCCCAATCACCTGCATTTCGGCGCCGGCCAGACCGAAGCCGAGGTGAGCCTGAGCCCGGGACCGCACACGTTGCAGCTTCTGTTCGGGGACAAGAATCATATCCCACATTCGCCGCCGCTGATGTCCGAGCGCATCCACGTGACGGTGGCCGACAATCCGCCGCCGGCCGCGTCGGCGACCGGCACCCGGCACAAGTCGCCGCCTGGCGCGCGCGTCTATTTCGAATATCCGACCGACGGCGCCTACGTGCCGCGCAAGGTGCGGATCCGCTTCGGGCTCGTCGGCATGGGCGTGGCGCCGGCCGGCGTCGAAAAAGCCAACACCGGGCATCATCATCTCCTCATCGACACGCCGCTTCCGCCGCTCGACCAGCCGATCCCGAACGATCCCAATCACCTGCATTTCGGCGCCGGCCAGACGGAGGCGGAAGTCACGCTGCCGCTCGGCACCCACACGCTGCAATTGCTGTTAGGTGACAACAATCACATACCGCACGACCCGCCTGTGATGTCTAAGCCCATCAAGGTGACGGTCACGGTGAGTGGGCACAAGCCGCGGCCGGCAAAGCGCCGCCGTTGGCGGACTTATTAAGGGAATTAGGGCAAGGGGGGAGGAGAGCAGGACCTCGCGGATGACCAGGCTTCTCCTCTGGGCTGCGGCGGCCATTACCGCCCTCGCCGCACTTCCCGTCGATCGGGCGCTCGCCGAGCGGCGGGTCGCCCTGATCATCGGCAACTCCAGCTATCAGAACGTCGCGTCGCTTCCCAATACCATCAACGACGCCAACGCCATCGCTGCGGTGTTCCGCAAGGCGGGCTTCGACGTGGTCGAGGCGCGGCAGAACCTCGGCGTGCTCGAGTTCAAGCGTGCGGTGCGCGAGTTCATGACCGTCGCCCGCGGCGCCGAGACCGCGGTCATGTATTTCGCCGGCCACGGCATTGAGGTTGCCGGCAGCAATTATCTCATTCCGGTCGACGCCAAGCTTGCCACCGACTTCGACGCCGAAGACGAGGCGGTTTCGCTCGATCGCATCATTCTGGCGCTCGAGCCGGCCAAGCGCTTGCGCCTCGTCATTCTCGATGCGTGCCGCGACAACCCGTTCCTGCGCAAGATGCAGCGCACTGTAAGCATCCGGGCGATCTCCAGCGGGCTGGGCAAGATCGAGCCCATGAGCACGGATACGCTCATCGCCTACGCCGCCAAGGCGGGCTCGGTGTCGTATGACGGCGACGGGCCGAACAGCCCGTTCACGACCGCCTTGATCAAATACATCGCCGAGCCGGGGCTCGACATCCGGATCGCGCTCGGCCGCGTCCGCGATGATGTGCTCAAGACCACCGGAAATCAGCAGGAGCCGTTCGTCTACGGTTCGCTGGGCGGAACGACCGTTTCGCTGGTGCCGCTTCCCGAGGTCAAGAAACAGGAGCCGCGCCCGGTCAGCGAAGAGGACGTGCGCCGCGCCTATGAACTCACCGCGCAGATCGGCTCGAAAGAGGCTTGGGAATCCTTCCTGAAGACATTCCACAGCGGCTTTTATGCCGAGCTGGCCAAATTGCAGATCGCCAAGCTGAATGCGGCGCCCGCGCCCGATCCCGCCGAGCGGGAGGCCAAGGCGCAGGCCGAGCGGGACAAAGCGGAGCGTCTCGCGGCGCAACAGCGGCAGGAAGAGGAACGCGCAAGAGGCGCCGAGGCTGAACGGGCCAAGACGAAAAACGCGGAGGCCGAACGGACCAACGCGCGTGCGGAGCAGGAACGCGCGGAGCGCCTCGCCCTGCAGCAGCGCCAGGAGGACGAGCGCCGCACGAAAGCCGCCGAGGCCGAACGAGCGAAGGCACGGGCTGAGCAGGAGCGTGCCGAACGCCTTGCGCTGCAACAGCGCCAGGAAGAGGAGCGCCGGGCAAAAGCCGCTGAGGCCGAGCGGGCCAAGGCGCGGGCCGAGCAGGAGCGCGCCGAACGCCTTGCGCTGCAACAGCGCCAGGAAGATGAACGCCGCGCGAAGGCAGAGGCCGAACGGCTCAGGGCGCAACAGGAAGCAAAAGCGCGGGCCGACCGGGAGCGGGCGGAACGCCTCGGGCGCGAGCAACGCCAGGAGGAAGAACGCCGCGCCAAGTCGGCAGAGGCCGAGCGGCTCAGGGTCCAGCGCGAGGCTGCGCTGCGGCGCCAGGAGCGGATCGAGCCCGAGGAGGACCACTCCTGCGCCGGCGAGGAGAGGCGGCTTGAGCAATTGCGGGCCAATCCGGCGCGCGACGCGGTGGTTCGGTTTGCGCGCGATCTCAACTGCGTGGCATTGCGGCCGCAGGTGAACCGTCTGGTGGAAAGCGTGGGCGCCGACCCCTCGGCGCTCGCGCCCTCGCCGCCGCGGTCGACGCCGATCGAGCAACAAGCGCAACCTCAACCCGCTGCGAGCGAACGGCGCGAGAGCAAGGTCACGCCCGCGCCGGACTCCCGCCAGCAGGCATGCAAGCGCGACGAGGAACGGCTCACGCAATTGCGCGCTGACCCGGCCCGCGAAGCGGTGGCTCGCTTTGCGCGCGAGCTTTCCTGCGAGGACCTGCGCCCGCAGGTGCAACGGTTGCTGGAAAGCGTCGGCGGCTAAAGCGTGATGACTTTTCTTCGAATCGTCATCCCGCTTTAGCTTATTGATTGAGCATGATCTTTTCCGAAAACCGGTACCCACTTTTCGGGATCATGCTCTAGCGCGCGTGTGGGCTTTCGGCCCGCGAAACAAATTCACGAGCAACGATGGAGCCGCAGCCGGCGGTGTCCGGGGCGCGCGCGCCACACCCAGCAGGTGCCCGGGTCGCCCCATAACATTCCCGTATTGATGCCCGGTCGCCGGTGATGCCGGACGTGATGATTGCTCGCGGCTGGCGGCGTTGCCACGACGCCCGCGGCGCGACTGGTGAGCGACGGCGCGGGTGGGGTCGGCGATATGCGGCCGGTGACGCCCGGGTGAATGCCGGTGCTCCCAAGCGGCACACCGACATGCGGCGCCGGCCGCGCCACTGCGCCGACACTCGGCACGTGCACCTGGGGGAGTGCGACCGCGGCGGGCGGCGAAAACGCGTGGGCTGCAGGCGGCGCGAACGAATGGACCATCGGCACGGCAGGCGCTGCTGGCACAACCGGGGCCGGTGCTGGTGCGGGAGGCGCGGCAAACGGGGGAGCCGCGGGCGCGACGCCTCCCACCCTGCCCGCCTGCGCGAAGGCGCCGTGCGGCATGGCCGCGAACGCCAGCGCTGTCATGAGAACGCGCAGCCCGAGGCCCGGCATGCAGATCTCCTGCGTCGATCTTCCATATGAGATAGATCGCGCGTGGCGGATTGCGAGCCTTGATCCCGCTACAACTTGATCCGCCGCAGCCGCAGCGCGTTGCCGATCACGCTCACGGAGGAGAGCGCCATGGCGGCGGCGCCGATGATGGGCGAGAGCAGGATGCCGAACGCAGGATAAAGCGCGCCGGCCGCGATCGGGATTCCCGCCCCGTTGTAGAGGAAGGCAAAGAACAGGTTCTGGCGGATGTTGCGCATGGTGGCGGCGGAGAGGCGGCGCGCGCGCACGATGCCGGTGAGATCGCCCTTGAGCAGGGTCACCCCGGCGCTCTCGATCGCCACGTCGGTGCCGGTGCCCATGGCGATGCCGACGTCGGCGGCGGCCAGCGCCGGCGCATCGTTGACGCCGTCGCCCGCCATCGCGACGACACCGCCTTCGCGCCTGAGCTTCGCGATCACCGCGCTCTTCTGATCCGGCAGCACCTCGGCCTCGACCTCGGCGATGCCGAGCCGGCGCGCCACCGCGTGGGCGGTCGTGGCGTTGTCGCCGGTGAGCATGACCACGCGCAGCCCGTCGTCGGTCAGCGCTTTCAAGGCCTCGGGCGTCGTCGCCTTCACCGGGTCGGCAATCGCGAGGAGACCCGCCGCGCGCCCATCGACCCCGAGATTGATCACGGTCGCGCCGTCGCGGCGCAGGCGCTCCGCCTCGCCCTCGAGCGCGGCAACGGAGATACCGGTGGCAGCAAGAGACCGGGCACTGCCGAGAGCGACCTTGCGGCCCGCGACCGTGCCGGTGACCCCCTTGCCGGTCGGCGCGTCGAAGTCGGCCACGTCCGCGAGCGCCATGCCGCGCTGCACTGCGCTCGTCACGACGGCACGCGCCAGCGGATGCTCGCTCGCGCGTTCGACGCTCGCAGCGAGGCGCAACACCTCGGCCTCGTCGAAATCCTGCGCCGGAATGACCGCGACGACCCGTGGCCTGCCTTCGGTGAGCGTGCCGGTCTTGTCGACGACGAGCGTGTCGACCCGTTCCATGCGCTCCAACGCCTCGGCGTTCTTGATCAGCACGCCCAGCGCCGCGCCGCGGCCGACGCCGACCATGATCGACATGGGGGTCGCAAGGCCGAGCGCGCAGGGGCATGCGATGATCAGCACGGTGACCGCGGCGACGAGCCCGTAGGCAAGGCGCGGCTCGGGGCCGAACGCGGCCCAGGCGGCGAACGCGATCGCGGCGACCGCGATCACCGCCGGCACGAACCAGCCGGCGACTCGATCGGCAAGTCTTTGAATCGGCGCGCGCGAGCGCTGGGCGGCCGCGACCATCTGCACGATTTGCGCCAGCATGGTGTCGCGGCCGACCTTCTCGGCGCGCATCACGAAGGCGCCGGTCTGGTTGAGCGTCCCGCCGATCACCTTAGCGCCCGGCTCTTTCGTCGCCGGCATGGATTCGCCCGTCACCATCGACTCATCGATCGCCGAACGGCCCTCGATGACGGCGCCGTCGACCGGCACTTTCTCGCCGGGACGCACGCGCAAAAGGTCGCTAGGCGCGAGCCGATCGAGCGGCACGTCCTCCTCGGTGCCGTCGTTGCTCACGCGCCGCGCGGTCTTGGGCGCAAGGTCGAGCAGCGCCCGGATCGCGCCCGATGTTTGTTCGCGCGCGCGCAGCTCGAGCACCTGCCCGAGCAACACCAGCACCGTGATCACCGCGGCGGCTTCGAAATAGGCGGCGACGGAACCTTCGTGACCGCGAAAAGCCGCGGGGAAAACTCCCGGCGCAAGCGTCGCCACGACGCTGTACGCCCAGGCAACGCCCGTCCCCATGGCGATCAGAGTGAACATGTTGAGATGGCGGGTGACGACGGATTGCCAGCCGCGCACGAAGAACGGCCAGCCGCCCCACAGCACGACGGGCGTCGCGAGCGCGAATTGAATCCAGTTGGAGAGCGTCTGCCCTACGAGCATGTGGGGATTGGCGAGGTGGGCACTCATTTCGAGAGCGACGACCGGGACGGCGAGCGCGAGCCCGATCCAAAACCGGCGCGTCATGTCGACGAGCTCGGGATTCGGCCCGCCGTCGGTTGCCGCGACCAGCGGCTCGAGCGCCATGCCGCAGATCGGGCAACTGCCGGGACCGGCCTGCCGGATCTCCGGGTGCATCGGACAGGTGTAGAGCGTGCCTTGGGGACCAGGAGCCGGCGCGGGCTGCGGCCCGAGGTATTTCACCGGATCGGCGGCGAATTTGCCGCGGCAGCGCTCCGAGCAGAAATAATAGCTGCGGCCGTGGTCGGAATGGCGATGCGCGCTCGCATGCGGGTCGACCCCCATGCCGCACACGGGATCGCGCGTCCCGGCATCCGGCGAACCGTCGCCGCAACGGTGGACGACGTGACGGTCCATTGCAGCGGGCCCGGGCGCGACTTCGAACAACGTGGACATGACGTTTGCGGATCGCCCTCTTGAAACGGATACCCGGTAGGGGTACATAGGCGCTATGCGCAAGGAGATCAAGGCGTCGTCCCTCAAGCGGCTGCAGCGGATCGAGGGCCAGGTGCGCGGGCTTGCCCGCATGGTCGAGGACGACCGCTACTGCATCGACATCGTCACGCAGATCGCGGCGGTGCGCGCGGCGCTGCGCCGGGCCGAGGAGGAGATTCTGCGCGACCACGTGGCAAGTTGCGTCGACGAGGCGATCCGCTCCGGCGACCGCGCCGACCAGCGGCGCAAGGTCGCCGAGCTGATGGACGTTGTCGGCCGCGCCGAGCGCTAGCGCCGGTGGATAACAGTCATTGCGTGCGAAGCGACGCAATCCGGTTCTGGATTGCTTCGTCGCCTTTCGGGCTCCTCGCAATGACTTCGGAGGTGTTTGCATGAAAACGCATCGTCGAGAATTGCTGCGTCACGCGGCCGCCGAACTCTTCATGATGATGACCGGCATCAAATTCACCCACGTGCCCTACAAGGGGAATTATCTGACCGATCTCATGGGTGGGCAGGTGCCGCTCGCGTTTTCGCCGCTCTCCTCGATGGCCGAGTATGTCAAGGACGGCAGAGTGCACGCTGTCGGCGTCACCACCGCGGCTCGCGCGAGCATACTCCCCGACGTACCGGCGATCGGCGAATCCGTGCCGGACTATGTCGCCGAGGGCTGGCACGGCCTCGTCGCGCCCAAGGGCACGCCGGTCGACGTCGTTGCCAAACTCGAAGCGGCGACCCGCGCCAGCGTCGCCGATCCCAGCTTGCAATCGCGCATGCTGCCGCTCGGGCTCGAGCCCGCGCCCATGACCACCGCCGAGTTCGGCAAGTTCATCGCCGACGAAATCGACAAATGGGCGAAGGTGATCAAATACGCGAATATCAAAGTGAATTAGTTTGGCAGCAAACCGTCAATCAACAAACTAAACGTCATCTTGAGGAGACCGCTCGCCTAAGCGAGCGGTCGTCTCGAAGGATGGAAGCAAACACTGAGTTTGTTTCCATCCTTCGAGACGCGCGCCTCCGGCGTGCTCCTCAGGACGACGTTTGTGTTTGTTGCCCCACCATGTGGCCGCCGATGGTACGGGCGTCGGCGCCGGTGCCCACGGTCTCATAGACGATCGCGCCTTCGCGCATGACTACGATGCGATCCGACAATTCCAGAATTTCGTCGAGGTCTTCCGAGATGAGCAGCACGGCGGTGCCGGCGTTGCGCGCGGCGACGATGCGGGCGCGGATTTCGCTCACCGCCTTCACGTCGAGGCCGAAGCAGGGATTGGCGGCAACGAGCAGCGCGACCTCGCCGTCGAGTTCGCGCGCGAGCACGCTGCGCTGCACGTTGCCGCCCGAGAGCATCGCGATCGGCACCTGGGCGGACGGCGCCTTGATGCCGTAGGCGGCGATGATGTCGCGCGCCCATTGCGCCATCTCGGCGCGGTCGGGCCACGCGCGCTTGCTGCCGTCCTTGGCGCGATCGAAGCGGCGCAGGTTGAGATTGTCGCGCACGCTCATCGAGCCGACGCAGCCGTTGCGCAGCGGCTCCTCCGGCAGCACGCGCACTTTGAGGGCCTGCGCCTGCGCGCGCGTTGCATGGTACGGCGCGCCGGCGACGCGGATGTCGCCCGCGACCGGCTTGCGCTGGCCGCCCAGGATTTCAACGAGGGTCGACTGGCCGTTGCCGGAGATGCCGGCGACGCCGAGGATTTCGCCGGGCCGCACGTCGAGCGCGTCGATGTCGACCTTGGCGCGCCCGAGCGCGGCCTCGCTCTTGAGCCCGCGCAGCGCCAAGCGCGGCGTTGGCTCCGGCGTGCCGCGCCGGTGCGGATTTTCCGTCACCTCGAGTTCGCCGATCATGAGCGCGGTCAACTCCGCCGGGCCGAGGTCGCGCGTGCGGCCGCCGCCCACGACCCGGCCCTTGCGCAGCACCGTGACTTCGTCGGCGAAGGCGGCGACTTCCTTGAGTTTGTGGGTGATGATCACCGTGGTGATGTCGCCGCGCGCGGTGAAGCCGCGGATAAGGCCCAGCACCTCCTCGGCCTCGCTCGGCGTCAGGGTCGAGGTCGGCTCGTCGAGCACGAGGAAGCGGCGATCGAGATAGAGTTGCTTGAGGATCTCGGTCTTCTGTCGTTCGCCGCTCGCAAGCGATCCAACCGGCACGTCGAGCGGCACGCGGAACGGCATCTTTGCGAGGAACGTCTCGAGCCGTGCGCGCTCCGCCTTCCAGTCGATGACCTGCGGCACGTCGGCGCGCGCCATCACCAGGTTTTCCGCCGCGGTCATCGAGGGCACCAGCGTGAAATGCTGATAGACCATGCCGAGCCCGAGCCGGTCGGCGTCGGCCGGCCGCGCGATGGTTGCTTCGCGCGCGTCGACGATGAACGCGCCCTCGTCGGCTTGATAATAGCCGAGCAAACATTTCACCAAGGTCGACTTGCCGGCGCCGTTCTCGCCGAGCAGCGCATGCACCGTGGCCTTGGCGATCCGCAGCGAGACGTTGTCGAGCGCCGTGAAGGCGCCGAAGCGCTTGGTGACGCCGACCGCCTCGACTCCGATCGCGTGCATCTTACCTCTCCCCGCTTGCGGGGAGAGGTCGCCCGCCGAAGGCGGGCGGGTGAGGGGAGCTTTCCAAACACTCCGTCAGTGGAGAGCCCCCCTCACCCCGACCCTCTCCCCGCAAGCGGGGAGAGGGAGTCCACCACGCGCCATCGGAGCGCAAACTGAATGATCGCATTTCCCCTCTCAAATCGCGGCGATCAGCGCGTCGCTGTTGGCGACCGCGCCGAACACGCCGCCCTGCATCTTGACCATCTTGACCGCGGCCAGGTGGTTGCCGTGGTCGGTAGCGCCACAGCAGTCTTCCAGCAGCACGCACTCGAAGCCGCGGTCGTTCGCCTCACGCATGGTGGTGTGCACGCACACGTCGGTGGTGATGCCGGTGAGCACGATGTTGCGGATGCCGCGCGTGCGCAGGATCAGCTCGAAGTCGGTGGCGCAGAAGCTGCCCTTGCCCGGCTTGTCGATGACGGTTTCGCCCGGCTGCGGCGAGAGTTCCGGGATGATTTCCCAGCCGGTCTCGCCACGCACCAGAATGCGGCCGCACGGGCCGGGATCGCCGATGCCGGCACCGATCTGGCGCGAGCGCCAGCGTTTGTTCTCGGGAAGATCGGCGAGGTCGGGCCGGTGCCCCTCGCGCGTATGAATGATGTGATAGCCCTTGGCGCGCATGGCGGCGAGCACGCGGCGGATCGGCTCGATCGGCGCGCGCGTGAGCGAAAGGTCGTAGCCCATTTTGTCGACGTAGCCACCCTTGCCGCAGAAGTCGGTCTGCATGTCGATGACGATGAGCGTCGTGTTGTCGGGACGCAGGTCGCCGTCGTAGGGCCACGGATAGGGATCGGACGCGATGTAGCGGCCCGAGGGTTGCGTGGCGTGGGCAACGGCGGTCATTCGGCGGCCTCCGCGTGGGGCGCGCCGTAGCGGCGCGTCGGCTTGGCAAAGCCGCACGCGGTCCCGTCGACGACTTTCACCTCGTCCTCCCACGGCAGGCGATAACGACCGGCGACGAGGTCGCGCATGTAGCTGTAGGGACAATCCTGCGCGCCGCCGGCGACCGCGGTGAAGCCGCGGTGGCCGAACTGATAGATGTTGTTCTCGACGCCCCAGTTGGCGCGCGCCTCGCGCACCAGGTCGGGCCGCACCTCGGCGGTGATGATTTCGTTCGCGCGGCCGGCGGTGCCGTGCGCGAGGATGGTGCCGTCGAAGTTGACGATCATCCCCTCCCCCATGGAATCGAACGTACCGTCGGAACCGCACATGCACACGTTCGCCGTGACCATCAGGTTGCAGAACGCGTTCGCCTGGTTGGTGAAGCGCCACGACTCGCGGATCGGCGCGGTGTAGCCCGCCGTGCGCAGCATGATCTCGGCACCCTTGTAGGCGGCCTCGCGCGCCATCTCCGGGAACATGCCGTCGTGACAAATAATCAGCGCGATTTTCACGCCTTTTGGTCCCGTGACGACCGGGATGCCGAGGTCACCCGGCTCCCACGGTTCGACCGGCACCCAGGGATGGAGCTTGCGGTAGTAGAGCGCGATCTCGCCCTTGTCGGTGACGATGATGCCGGAGTTGTAGGGATTGCCGGCGGGGTTCTTCTCCATGAGCGAGAAACAGCCCCAAATAGCGTTGTCGACACAGGCCTTGCGGAACGCCGCGACCTCGGGCCCGTCGAGCGTGCACATGATCGCCGGGTTGGTGTCCATGGAGAGCCCGTGCAGCGCGTATTCGGGGAACACCACGAGGTCCATGGTCGGCATGTTGCGCCGCGCCTTGCCCACCATGGCGACGATACTCTCGGTCTGTTTGGCGAGGTCGGCGGGCGTCGCGACCACCGGCAGCTGCAGCTGGACGAGGCCGATGACGACGCCGTTGGGCGATTTGTTGAGGCCGCCAAGTCCGTTCATGGGTTCCTCCTAACTTGTAACCCGGCTGAGCGGCGTAGCCGCGATATCCGGGGCCCCGCATGTCGCCCGCTACGCGGGCTCATGCGGGCTACGACTACGTCCTCATCAGCGACAGCTCGCCCGGCATGCCGCGCAGCGAGCGGCCGGGCGTGACGGTCAATATCATCATGACGAGCGTGAGCACGTAGGGCGCGGCGTAGAACAGATAATAGCCCTTGCTGATGCCGATCGTCTGCAGCGACGGGCCGAGCGCGCCGGCGGCGCCGAACAGCAGCGCCGCATAGATGCAGTTGAGCGGGTTCCAGCGCGCGAACACCACGAGGGCGACGGCGACGAGGCCCTGGCCCGAGGAGAGGCCCTCGTTCCAGCTCGCCGGATAGCACAGCGAGAGAAACGCGCCGCCGATGCCGGCAAGCCCGCTGCCGATGAGCGTGGTGAGGAAGCGGATGCTCTCGATCGGCAGGCCCATCGCCTTGGCGGCGTCGGCGCTGTCGCCGACGATGCGCACGGTCAGGCCGGCGCGGGTGTTGCGGAAGATCCAGGCGAGCGCCAGCGCGAGCGCGATGCCGAGGAAGAACAGCGGACTCACGTCGAGCGCGCTCTTGACCTGCGGGGCGTCCGACCAGAAGCCGAGCGGGATCGTAGGGAGCAGCGGCGCGCTCGGCTGCACGTAAGGCTTGCCGAAGAAGAAGGCGACGCCGGTGCCGCCCAGCATGATGGCGATGCCCATGGCGATGTCGTTGACGCGGGCGAGGCCGCACACCGCGCCGTGGATGCCGCCGAGCACCATGCCGCCGCCCATGGCGGCGAGCACGCCGAGCCAGGGCGAGCCGGTCTCGTAGGAGGTGGCGTAGGCGAGCATGGCACCGAGCACGAGCGCGCCTTCGTTGCCGAGGTTGATGCGCCCGGCCTTCTCGGTGAGGCATTCGCCGATGCTGACGAACAGAAACGGCGTGCTCACCCGCAGCGAGCCCGCGAGCAGCGCCACCGCGACCGTGCCGACGCCGTTCATTGCAGGTTCCCCCGCGGCTGGAACCAGCGCATGCGCCCGTAGAAGGTCTCGCTTGTGAGAATCGACAGGAAGATGAGGCCTTGCAGCACCAGCACGGTCGCGTCCGGCATGTTCATGCGCCGCTGCACGAGGCCGCCCGAGGCGGTGATCCCGCCGACGAGGAGCGTCATCGGCGCGATGGCGAGCGGGTTGAAGCGCCCCAGGAAGGCGATGAGGATGCCGGCGTACCCATAGCCGGCGGCGAGCGAAGCGTTGGCGTTGCCGTACACGGCCGCCACGTCGATGGCGCCGGCAAGGCCGGCGCAAGCGCCGCCGAGCGCGCAGGCGATCACGATGAGGCGCGCAACCGGCAGTCCTTGCAGCTGGGCGGCGCGGATGTTGCCGCCGGTGACCCGGCAGGCAAAGCCGAAGCTGGTGCGGTAGATGAGAACCCAGAACGCGATGCAGGCGACGATGCCGACCGGCAGCCCGGGATGAATGTCGGTGCCCGGCAGGCTGTGCAGCATGTTGGCGTCGCCGATCGGCGCGGTCGACGGTTTGTTGAGGCTGAGCGGATCGCGCAGCGGCCCCTCGACGATGTGGTTGAAGAGCGCGATCGCCACGTAGGCGAGCAGCAGGCTCGAAATGGTTTCGTTGATGCCGCGTTTGGCGCGCAGCCAGCCGGCAAGCCCGATCCAGGCGCCGCCGGCGAGCATGCCGGCGAGCGCCATCGCGATCCAGATGACGAAGGGCGGCGCGCCCAACAGCGGCAGCGCGACGGCGGCGCCGGCAAGACCGCCCAGCACCACCGCGCCCTCTCCGCCGATGACGACGAGGCCGAGATGGGCGGGCACGGCCATGCACAGTGCGGTGAGCAGCAAAGGCGCCGCCCGCTGCAGCGTATTCTGGAACGAGAAGGCGCTGCCGAAGGCGCCGCGCCAAACCAGGACGAAGAAATCCGCCGGCGACTTGCCGAGGAACAACAAAAACAAAGAAAACGCTCCGGCCGCGAGCGCGAGCGCCATGAGCGGCACCAGCAGCGCCTCGAGCGCGCGACGGAGCGGATAGGTGGAGTCGCGGCCGGCCGCGGCGTCCCGCGGCCAGGAAAAGTCTTCCGCGCCCCGGTCAGCGGCGGCAACGGCTACCATGGTCTAGTGTCCCGATTCCGAAGTTCGCCTCATCTTGCGGCTCACTCTGTGGCGAACTTCGGAATCGAAGGACACTAGCAACTCTATGGTTCTAGTGCCGCTTTGAACCCGAAGTTCGCAATCGGACTCGCGGCAATTGTGTTGCGAACTTCGGGTTCGCGGCACTAGGAAGTCGACCCCACGACGCCGTCGACGAGATAATCCATCGATTCAAGCTCGATCGCGGTTTCCTGATAGATCTTGCCGGACGCGATGACCTCCTTGCCCTTGTTGTCCTTGAGCGGGCCCTTGAACACGGCGTAGCCGCCCTTGAGCATTTCGGCCTTGACCGCGTCGGCCTGCTTGCGCGCCGCCTCCGGCACCGCCGGGCCGTAGGGCGACATTTTCACAAAGCCGTCCGCCAGCCCGCCGCGCACGAAGTTCGGCAGCGGCTCGCCCTTCTGCATCCTCTCGACGAACATGCGGTAGACTATTTGCCAGTTCCACTCGGCGCCGGTGAGATAGCCCTTGGGCGCGAGTTTCTGCTGGTTGGCGTGATAGCCGCAGCAGTAGATGCCGCGCCGCTCCGCCGTTTCCATCGCGACCTTGGGCGCGTCCACGTGCACGGTGATCACGTCGACGCCCTGGTCGGCGAGGCTGTTGGTAGCCTCGGCTTCCTTCACCGGCAGCGACCATTCGCCGGTGAAAATCACCTGCGTGGTGATGCTGGGATCGACCGAGCGCGCGCCCAGCGTATAGCTGTTGATGTTCTGGAGCACCTGCGGGATCGGCTTGGCGGCAACGAAACCGAGCTTCTTGGTCTTCGACACGTGGCCGGCGACGATGCCGTTCAAATACTGACCCATACCGATGTAGCCGAAGTAGGAGCCGGCGTTCTTCGGGTGCTTGTCCTTCTGCCACAGGCCGCCGCAGTGGCGGAACTCGATCTTGGGATATTTCTCCGCCACCTTGATCACGTGCGGATCGAAATAGCCGAAGCTGGTCGGGAACAGGAGCGTCGCGCCGTCGAGTTCGATCATGCTTTCCATGCTCTTCTGGACGTCGAGGGTCTCCGGGACCTTCTCCTCCTCGAGCACCTTGACGCCGGGCATGGTCTTGACCACCGCGGCGCCCTCGGCGTGGGCCTGGTTGTAGCCGTAGTCGTCCTTCGGGCCGACGTAGATGAAGCCGACCACGAGGTCCTTGGCGAAGGCCGGGGTGATGAGTCCGCCCGCCAGCGCCGTCGCCGCGGCGCCCTCGAGGAACGTGCGGCGCGTGAGTGCGTCAAAGGCCATCGGTTACTCCCCTGTGCGTTGGATCGAGCCCGGCCGCCGGTGGCCTGCCTCGGCGCGGCCGGTGTGCCCCTGCTGCGGCCCTGGGCACGGCGGGGAACGTGTCGCAAGCCGCGTGCCAATCCACAGGGCGAAGTATGTGATTGGCTTGCTTGAGAATTTCGCGCCGCCCGTTGCGCGGGCGGAGCAATCGCGGGGCAACTGCACAAAATTTCGGCAACCGCGGTCGGGTGAAATCGCCCCCTCCCCATCCCTCCCCCGCAAGCGGTCCGCAAGCGGGGGAGGGAGGCGCGTTGGGCTGGCCCGTCGGGAGTTCGCAGTCGGGGCACACGGGCGCAACAGGCACGGCCTGTTCCCTCCCCCGCTTTCGGGGGAGGGGTAGGGAGGGGGCCGGTTGTCCAGCTGGAGCGCGGCCTTCGCGCGCGAAAAAACAGGAATATACAGGCGCGCAGTCCGGGACCGCCCTCGCCGGCATGCCCGTCGCCTGATGGTCCGGAGCCGGAATCAGCAACGATCTGCAAGCATCAACAATGACCGCGCCGGACACGCCGGGTCGCGCGGCAGGAAATAACAGGAATTTACAGGGACGAGCCATCACGCATGACCCGCCGCCATGCTGCGAAGCAGCAAATGGGTTTGTTCTGCACTAGCACAACCATCGTTCGATTCTTCGTCGCCTCATTTGCTCCGCGTGCAAACACATCTCGCCGGCGGCGCGTGAACGGACGGCCCGGCAACAAACCGCCGCCGCTCCCACGCGACGCATTCAGCTTCGTTTGACAGGATGCGCAGAGAGGATCGCGCCGGTCGAAAACAATTTGCTCCGAATTCGGATCAACAAAACGTGATGTCATGTAGGGTGGGCTAAGCGGGCGAAGCGCAGCGGAGGCCGCGTGCCGCGCGCAAATGCGCGCGGATTCCTCAGGATGACGTTTGTGTTTGTTGCAATCCCATCCGCGTGGGCACGCGGCGCTGCGCGCCGCTTTGCCCATCCTACGAACTACAAACAAATCACCAGCGGGAGAACGGACCGCCGTAGGAAGAAGCCCCGGACGGTGAGCCCCAAGAGTAGAATTGGTTCCGTTGGCGGGCGTAGTGGAAGGAGCTCGACGGGCTCTTGTGGCGCATGGCGAGGCCGCCTTGCGGTTCGTTGCTCAGCACCGCCACGAACTCCGTGCCTTTGCCGGTCTCGCGGCTCAACGGCTCGTCGGAGACGATGATCGACGACCGCGGCGCGGCGGTCGGCGCGATGCGATCGAGCACCTCCTGCGGGATATCGATGCGGTCGAGCGCGCTCTTCGCATCGGCGGCGTCGTTGATCGTGACGGCGGTCCAGCGCAGCCCGTCGCCGCTGCGTGCCACCGCGGTGAACACATGGGTGCCGATCGGCCGGTCGGGGTCGCGGATCGTGACGGGCGCCTCGAGGACGGGCTCGAAGCCGCGCCGCACGTAAATCCGCTGCGTCTTGCGGCTGATGAAGACCGAGACCGGCGCGAGCGCGCGGGCGGCCTCCTGCGCCGCTTTGGCCGCCGTGGCGCGCGCGGTCTCCGCCGCTGAGACGGCCTCACGGGTCGCGTTGACCGCATCGAGCTTCGGCTGCAGTTCGGCCGTGGCGGCATCCGATTGGGATTTGAGATCGGCAAGCTTGGCCTCAGCCTTTGCCTTGGCGTCCGTCGCCTTCGCATTCGCCTCGTCCGAGGTCGCGGCAGCGAGCGCCGCCTCGGCCGCGGCAACTTCCTTCTCGGCGCGCGCCGTGAGGTTTTCCAGCGTGCGCAGCTTCATGCGTGCGCTCGCCGCCTCGCGAAAGGCGAGCGCGGCGGCGCTCCGCGCCGCGTCCGCCTTTCTCGCCGCCTCCGTGGCCGCGGCCCCGAGGGCGGAAGCCTGGGCGCCGGCGTCCGGCTTGGGCGCGAACAGGGCCGGATGGGCGATCTCGACCGGCGTCGCGTCGCCCGGCGCAATGATCACGCGCATGCCGAGTGACGTTTCGTCGAACAGGCGCTCGGCAAAGCCGTAAGGCATGCGGATGCAGCCGTGCGATGCCGGGTGTCCCGGCAACGGACCGCCGTGGAGCGCGATGCCCGACCACGTGATGCGGTGCATGTTGGGCATGGACGCATCGTCGTAGAGGTTCGAGTAGTGCTCCCGCTGCTTCTCGATGACGCTGAAAACACCCGCCGGGGTCTCGCGTCCCTTCTGGCCGGTCGACACCGGCGCGCGCAGCATCCAGCCGTCGGCGTCGTAAATCGTAACCCGCTGGCTCTTGATCGACACGATCGCCATGATCGGCGCGCCGGCCGCGCGCGGCGCGACCGCCTCGGCGCTGTGTTCGCCATGGTGGCCATGCCGGCGCGCGGCGTCGGCCGGCAGCGCCGCGATCAGCGCGGCAAGCGCGACGGTCGCCCCCACCGCGAGAGGCACGTGCCGCTGACGGGGCTGAGCAGGGAGCTTTGCCAAACGTGTCATGCCTGTCCTGTCCCCATCGGAATCGCCGGTTGCTGACAGCAAACATAGGGCTACGGCAGCAAACGCGCCACCGGGCACGCGGTTCCGTCCCGGCGGGGCGCCGGCGGGTAACATACGCCGCCGGCATCCTTCGAGACGTGCGCTGTTCAGGATGACGTTTGTGTTTGCTGAACCGCGTCCACCGACCGCGCGAGCCCGTCGGCAAACAGCCGCGCGCGCACGCGGCGGGCGGCGCCGACGCCGGACTGGCCGATGAATTTTCCCCAGCGCCGCGCCTGCCACAGGACGCCGGCGTCGATGGAAACCGAGCGGACGTAGAACGCGCGCGCGGCGGAATCGGAATCGCACGCCTGCTTGACCGGGTCGTCATAGAAGGCGGCGATCTTCTCCGCGTCCATTCCCGAGGTCGCGAACCAGCCCGGAATGTGCAGGTTGCACAGGCGTTCGACGTCGGTGAAGACCTTGTTCACGCCGGTGCCGGCAGCGGGACAGGACGTGGCGAAAGCGTCGCCCACGAGCACGACGCCGGCCTGGCGATAACCTTTGGCGGCGCACAGGTCGACCGGCCTGATTTTCATGTCGCCCGCGACCGCAAAGTCGCCTGCGAGCTTGCGCAATCCCGGCATGGCGGCGAACAGGGTTTCGCACGGCCGTTCGCGCAGATGCTTGAGCCACGGATCGCGCGGCCCGCGGTAGAGGAAGAGATTGGCGCGCATGGTCGCGCCGACCGGGAACAAGGTGAAGTAAGAGATCCGCTCGGCCGCCCGCTCGGGATAGTAGGTCAGCGAGGGGAAGGCGAAAGCTCCGCCGCCGGCCGGCGTTACGTCGAACCCGATGCTGAGCGAATGGCAGGGGGAAAGCTCCACGCGGGAGATGCCGAGCATCCGGCGCAGCGCGTTGTTGAGTCCGGTCGCGAGCACGATGAGCCGCGCGCCGATCTTCTCGCCGTTCGAGAGCACCATGGTCTGCCGGTCGGCGCCGGTCGAGACGGCGGCGACCTTCGCTGCGACGAACGCGGCAGACGCCGGAATTTGCGCGCGCACGGCATTGACGAGCGTATCGTAAAGAATCCCGTAGCAATCGCCCTGAACGGTGCGCCGCTCGATCAGCCGACCGAAGCGGGCGATCCACAATTCGTCGATGGCGGTCCCGGCGGCGAGCACCGCGTCGGCGAGGCCGGTCCGGCGCAGCAGATGCACCTGCGGACCCGCGAGCTTCTCGCTGCGGAAATCGAACGGATAAGCCGCGTGCGGATCGACCAGCGCGACCGCAACCCCGGCCCGCGCCAGCATGGCGGTCGCGGTGGCGCCGGCAAGCCCGCCGCCCGCAATCGCTACATCGACGTGCCGCATGCGCCTTCTCCGTCCCCTGCGATCCGTCGTCGAGCGCAGTCCGCGACGGATCGCCAGAAACCGGGACATCAATGCGGCGAAAACACTTAACGAAACTTCAATCAGACGACGGAGGACGGACGACGGACCGCGGATACGACCGTCATGGCCGGGCATGGGGGGCCCTATTCCGTCCTCTGTCCTCTGTCCTCTGTCCTCCGTTCCCTGCACTCTTTGTTCAGGATTTGATTGCAACCATGCCGCCTTCGAAGGGGCGACCTTCCCATGTCTGACAGTCTTGTCACGACGGGCATACCCGTCGTTGAAAGTCCCAGCATACTCCCGCTGGCGGAGGAGCCGAGCGCGCGTGCGTTCGACACTCCGGGCGATTGGCCGCTCGAGATACCGGTTCCGGCGGCCGGCCTGATCGGCCGCGCGGCGCGCACCGGGCTCATGCTCTCGGTCCACAGCGAGCTTGCGGCGGTCGAGCGGGAGTGGCGCGCGTTCGAAGCGAGCGCCGCGTCAACCGCGTTCCAATCGTTCGACTGGCTCGCCCGCTGGCAGCGGCATATCGGCAGCCGCCAAGGCACGCGACCGGCCGTCGTTCTCGGCCGCAACGCCGCGGGCGAGCTGCTGTTCATCCTGCCGCTGGCGATCGAACGCCGCCTCGTGCGCCAGTTGCGCTGGCTCGGCGGCGACCTGTGCGACTACCACGCGCCGATAATCGGCAAAGGATTGCGCGCGCACCTCGCCGCGGAAGGTTTCGTGCCGCTGTGGCACGACATCCTCGCCCTGCTGCGCACCGGATCGCATTTCCGCTTCGATTTGATCGACCTTCAGCAAATGCCGGAAACCGTCGGCCGCGAGGTCAACCCCTTCGTCGATCTCCCCGTGACCCTCCATCCGAGCGGCGCGCATATCGCGACCTTGAGCAACGATTGGGAGAAGTTCTACGCGGCGAAACGGTCGTCGGCGAGCCGAAAGACGGAACGCAAGAAGTTCAAGCAAATGGCCGAGCGCGGCGAGATCGGGTTTACCGAGCTCGACGACGGCATCGGTATCCGACACACCATGGACGTGCTGATGGCCCAGAAGGGGCGCGCGCTCGCCCGCATGGGCGTCGAGAATTTTCTCGCGCGGCCGGGCTATCGCGAGTTCTTCCTCGACCTGGCGAGCGATCCGTCGCTCGGCGGCTTCGTTCACGTCGGCCGCATGACCGTCGGGAACACGATTGCGGCGACGAGCTTCGGCCTCATCCATCGCGACTGCTACTGCCTGATGCTGTCGAGCTACGACGACGGGGAGCTCGCGAAATTCGGGCCCGGCCGGGCGCACCTGCACGAGCTGCTGCGACGCGCGATCGGCCGCGGGCTCGCGTATTTCGATTTCACCGTCGGCGACGAAAGCTACAAGCGCGAGTGGTCGGATGTTGAGTTGCGCCTCTACGACCACACGGCGGCGGCAACGCTGCTCGGGGTGCCGGCGGCGGCGATGATGACGGGCTACCGGCGCGCCAAACGGCTGATCAAGCAGACGCCGGCGCTGTGGCGCGCGTTCACGGCGGCGCGCGGCGCGGTCGGCGAGTATTTGTCCTCGCGCACGTTTCGCCCGTAGCCCGGATGGAGCGGCAATCAACAAACACAAACGTCATCCTGAGGAGCGAGCACGGCAAAGCCGTGCGAGCGTCTCGAAGGATGGCAACACGCGCCCTGCCTGTTTCCATCCTTCGAGACGGTCGCGCGCAAGAGCGCGCGACCTCCTCAGGATGACGCTTGTGTTGTTGAATCGCCGCCGCCATTGAGCTTCATCACGTCGCCGCCGGCCCACGCCAGAGTCCGCGAATCCATCACGCGAAACCACAGCGGCGGGATCGCCGCGAGCACGAACATGCCGGGATAGCCGCTGGGCAGGCGCGGCAGGCCGTCGAAATCGCGCAGCGACTGGTAGGGCCGCATCGGATTGGCGTGATGGTCGGAGTGGCGCTGCAGATGAAACGTCATGAGATTCGAAACGACGTGGTTGGTGTTCCAGGAGTGGCGCGGCTCGACCGGTTGGTAACGTCCGTTCGATCCCTTTTCCCGCAACAGCCCGTAATGCTCGACGTAATTGGCCTGGGTGAGCGCATACCAGCCGATGAAATGATGGGCGAGAATGAAGGGCGCGACCTTCCAGCCGAACGCC
>Ga0153928_1000076_pt1 | contig 51224 bp, 54 predicted proteins | sample TSNJ012MetaG_FD_106656 | JGI IMG/M metagenome (GOLD analysis project Ga0153928, IMG submission 106656) | Attine ant fungus gardens microbial communities from New Jersey, USA - TSNJ012 MetaG | ecosystem: Host-associated > Fungi > Mycelium > Unclassified | place: USA: New Jersey, Wharton State...
AGTTCAAGGAAGGGATGATGGTATTGGCTTCTTCGCTGAGTGCCGGGTATTCCATTGAAAATGCGTTGGCCGTCAGCGCCCAGGAATTGACGCTGCTATATGGCGAGCAGGGATACATAACCAAAGAGTTTGCTTATATGGTACAGCAGATCCGGACCAACCGGCCGGTGGAGCAGGTACTTGGCGAGCTGGCCCAGCGCAGCGGCCTGGAGGACATTCAAAGTTTCGCGGAGGTCTTTGGGGCGGCGAAAAGAAGCGGCGGAGATTTAAGTGGGATCATGCGCCATACGGCGGATGTAATTCGTGACAAGATCCAGGTCAGAGAGGAAATTGCCACCTTGACCGCATCCCGGCAGTTTGAGCAAAAAGTCATGAATCTGATTCCGTTTTTTCTGGTGTTCTATATCGACCGTTCGTCGCCGGGTTTCTTTCATCAGATGTATGGGACGGTACTGGGCCGGATCCTGATGACCGGATGTCTTGCAGTTTACATAATTTCCTGTGTGTTGGCACAAAAAATATTGGCAATTGAGGTGTGACCAGGGTGAAGGAATATGAAAGAAAACAGGACAGGAAGAAATATCTGCTGCCAATGATTGGCTGTCTGGCCGGAAGCGTGCTGCTTTATGCGGTGGCGGTAATGACCGATAAAAATACGGCAGCCGGCCGTCAGGCGGCCATGCTGTCCCAGGACAGTGCGGTTATGCGTGACAGCCCGGGGCGCGGAACCAGACAGATCCAGGTCTATGTGGAGGGGCTGGTGCAGGATCCGGTGCCACTGACCGTGGAGATCGGTGCCAGAGAATATACCAGAGAAGAAGCCGAGAGGGTGTTCCTGACAGCCATGGAGACGATGGAGGCGCGTATTCGGGGAAAGAATCCATCATTGATGGAAGTTCGTACCGATCTGGTGCTGCCGGCCGAGCTGGAGTCTGAAGGAATCCAGCTGCGCTGGTATTCATCAGATACCGACCTGATCAATTCCCGGGGCAAGATCAATAATACCCTTGCGGAGACGGAAGAAACGGGCCGGATGCTTTATTTTACGGTGGCGTTGTCGGATGGTATCCATAAAGCCGATTTTGAGCTGCCGGTACGGGTTTTACCACTTGTCTGTACTGACAGTCAGCGGCAGATCGAAGGTTTAAAGCAACAAATTCAAAAGAAGGAGGAAACGCAGCGGGAGGCGGAGGTCCTGTCGCTGCCGACAGAATATGAAGGAAAGATCCTGCATTATCGAACAAAGGAAGATTCCGGACATACCATACTACTGGTTCTGGGCGGCATTTTGGCAATCTTATGTTATGCCAAGGTGCAGTCGGATGTTCGGGAACAGGAGAAACGACGGGAACGGGAATTGCTCCTTGACTATGCCGATCTGGTATCCAAGCTGATGATTTTTATTGGTGCCGGGATGACCATGCGGCTTGCCTGGGGCCGGATCGTGCAGGACTATGAGACCGGGCTGGCGGCCGGCCGGCAAAAGAAACGGGCTCTTTATGAGGAAATGAGCCAGACTCATTATCAGATGGAGCGGGGCCTTTCAGAGGGCGAGGCATTCCGGGATTTTGGCCGTCGGTGCCGTCTGCAGCCTTATTTGAAGCTAAGCAGCCTGTTGGAACAAAACCGTAAGTCGGGGACCAGGAACCTGCGGACGCTGCTGGAACTGGAGCTGGCGGATGCATGGGAACAGCGCAAGAACCTGGCCAGAAAGCTGGGGGAAGAAGCGGGAACGAAACTGCTGCTGCCGTTGTTCCTGATGCTGGGAATTGTGATGGTGATAATTATGGTACCGGCGATGATGAGCATGGCGTAAAAAAACAAAAATAAAAAACAACTTAAGGTATGGAGGAAAAAAGTATGACATTAGTAAATGATTTTAAAAATTTTCTTTTAGACGAGGATGGCGTGGGGGTCGTCGAGGTAGTCCTCATTCTGGTGGTTCTGATTGGTCTGGTGCTTATCTTCAAGACCCAAATAACGAAACTGCTTGGGAATATCTTCGATCAAATCCACAAACAGTCCAAGGAAGTTTACTAAAGGAAGGAGGCAGATGACAGTGCGGCTGAAAGGACAAGTTACGGTATTTATCAGTTTGACGATGATGTGTGTGTTTGCGTTGCTCTGTTGTCTGCTGGAATCAGCCAGAACAGCAGGCGCCAGATGGTATCTGCAGATGGCAGCCTCTTCGGCCATGGATTCGGTCTTCAGCCAATATCACCGGCCATTATGGGACCGGTACCGCCTGCTGTTTGCAGAATATGAGGATGAAGAAGAACTGACAGCGGATTACTTAAGTTTTTTGGAGCCTTATCTGGCGACTGAAAACTGGTATCCGCTGGCGGCGGAAGGTGCGGTGACCGAGGAATTCCTGACGGCGGTGGATGATCAGGGCAGTTACCTGGAACAGGAGGTCCTGGACTATATGAAATATGGAATTTGGAAACTGGATTTTGATACCGATACCGTAACGTCATTATATGATGATATTAAGGAAGCCGGTGCCGTCAAAACTACGGCCGGGCAATATCGCGGACATGCCAGGGAAGCCCTGAAGCTGGAAAAAGCCCTGGAGGATATCAGCGACAGTTTAAAAAAGCAGGCGGAGTGGAAGCAGAAATGCCTTAACCGGCTGCGGCATCATGATTGTTCCGGTTTTTGCAGTGATGCGAAAAAGTTGATTCAAGAGCTGAAACGAATGCCCGGTCTGGTAGAGACTTACTCCAAACGGGCGGATGCCATGGCCCGGGGAATGGCGGCGAGCCGCCGCAGCTATGAAGAACAAAAAGAAGAGTTAAGAGAATCAACCCGGGAGTTAATGGAGCAGGAGTTTCGCCAATATGAATCCTACATTGCCCTGGATGGCGAGCACCGTCAGGAGATTGAACGACAGACAGCTCTTTCGGCAGAACAGATGATTCTGACAGAAAGTGTAATAGAGGAAGCCATCAGGGTACAGCAGATCATTGATGACTGGGAAGATGATGATGAGGAAGATGACGGTCCGGATCTGGAAGCTTTGTGGAATCCGGTGATCCGCCGGTTTGAACGACTCCGGATTACGGAGCTGTCCTTTCCTCATGGAGTGGCAGATAAGGAAAAGGAAGGCTGGTTAAAGCAAATTGAAAGTATGAGCACCAACGGCCTTTTAAACCTGGTTCTGCCGGAAGGAACCGTGCTGTCAGAAGCAGAGCTGCAGCTGGCCGGGTCACCGTCCCAGGCAGCAATATGGTCAAATGGTACCAGACATACACCGCTTTTTGACCAGCTGCTGATCAATGAGTACTGCGGACAGTTTTTCGCCTGCTTCCGGTCAGAGGAACCAAAAATAAAGCCGGACGATTTTGCGGCGTTTTATGAAATGGAATACCTGATTGCCGGCCGGGGAACCGATAAAGAGAATTTAGGTAATACTTTGGCACGCTTGTTGGCCGTGCGGGAAGGGCTGAATCTGGTTCATATTCTCAGTGACTCTGCAAAACGGGAGCAGGCCAGAACCCTGGCGCTGGCAATCAGCGGGGCAGCGGCAGTAACACCGATTGTCTTTGTGGTGACATTTTTTATTATGTCAGTCTGGGCACTGGGTGAGGCAATTATGGATCTGCGCGGTCTGCTGGCCGGAAAGAAGGTAGTGCTCCTTAAAACCTCCGACACATGGACTCTGAGTATCGATCAGCTGCTGACAATGGGGCAGCAGAAAGGAGCCGAGACCGGGGGCGGTGACAAGGGACTTGATTACTTATCCTGGCTTAAGATTCTTTTGCTTGTCGAGGATACGGTGCGGCAGGAATACCGGATGATGGATATGATCCAAATGAATCTGCAACAGAAGCAGGCGGATTTCCGGATGTACCGCTGCCTTTATCATACCCGGATAAGAACCATGGTTTGTGGAAAACATGTCTTCTTTAGCCTGGCTTTTGTGGAAAACCAAACCGGCCGGCAAGACCATCAATATCCCATGTCGGTATTGGCAGAACGAATTTATTAAGGGGGGTGAACAGGAATGTCTTTTTCCGGAACAATAAATAATAAAAATAAAAAGAAAGCACCTCTCCGGGTACGAACTGGTAAAAAGACATTCCTGTCCACCCCCGCAAGTCTGACCGTGGAAGCATCTTTGGTGTTGACTTTATTTATCTTTGCGGCCGTTTGCCTGATTTTGCCGATGAAGATCATGAATACGGAGCGAAGGATTCAATCGGGGCTGGAAGCCGTTGGCGAAGATTTCAGTAAATATGCCTATGTAAAAGACTTGCTGGCAAAAAATGAGACGGGGGCCATACCCGGGGCGGGAGAATTTGCCGGCTCTTTTTGCAAATATCTGGCGGCCGGGGTCGTCGCCAGGTACGCCACTGAGCGGACAATGGCGTATGCAGACACCGGAAATTGCCGGGCGGCTACGATGATTCGTTCGCAGATTCTGGAAGATGGTGAGACCTTTGATCTGATTCTGGATTATGAGATCCAAATGCCATTTCCGGTACTGGGATTGCCGGCGGTCAGGCGCACTGCCCACTGCCGCCGCCGGGCGTGGATTGGAAAAGCCGGAAAATCCTATGACGCGGATGGCCGCGATGAGGAAGATCAGGATAAGATGGTCTATGTCGGAAAAAACGGTACTCGCTACCATCGCAGCAGAAGCTGCCACTACCTTGCCAATGATCTGACTACGGTAAGCTTTGAGGTGGTGGGTGGTCTTCGCAACACCAGCGGTGGGAAGTATTACGCCTGCAGTGTCTGCGGAAGGTCGGCCGGAGCCGGCAGCATGGTGCATGTGATGCCAAGTGGCAGCAGTTTTCATACCACCGAAGACTGTACCGCCATTATTGCTTATGTACGGGCGGTAAAATTATCAGAAGCAGAGCATCTGGGGGCTTGCTCCTATTGCTCCGGAGGACATTAACAGATGGGACAAAAAGGGTTGTTTTTATGCTTTTTAATAATTGCGGCGGGACAGGACCTGCACAAGAAAAGTGTGGCGGTATGGGTGTATCTGCTGTTTGGCAGTCTGGCATTAGTGGGCCGGAGCTGGAATCAATGGGGCGATTTGCTTTGCGGTGCCTGTCCGGGCCTGGCAATGCTGGGAATCAGTATGCTCTGGAAAGATCAGGTGGGAACTGGTGATGGGTGTTTCTTTCTGGTCAGCGGTCTGATGCTGGGGTTTTGGCAGAACATGGCACTGCTTTGCTATGGCCTTTTTCTGTGCAGCGGCTATTGCCTGGTAAAGCTGGTCTGGAACCAGATTCTGATCCGAAAAAATGTCGGAAAACAAACGGTTCCGTTTTTGCCGTTTTTGGTACCGGTGGGGGTCTGGTTATTATGTGTTAAGTAAAAACGGTTTTGTGTACAAGAAAAGGGCCAATGTGCCAGAAAGGGAAATGAGATATGAAGAGGCGATTACGTGCAGCTTACACGGTGGAGGCGACAGGGATTATGGCGGCGGTATTTTTTACGGTAATGTTGATTATCCGGGCGGCATTTTCTCTCAATGCAGAGGTTGTCGGAATCATGGAGCTGCATCGGAATGTAGAAGTGGAACGTCATGCGGTCTGTAATATCGGTGAAGCGGAGATTGTCCGCTGGGACCAGGGAAATGGCTGGAGTATGAAGATCACAGCACCGGTATTTCGACCGGAAAAATCATTAAGGAAATGGAGTCTGGTGGAGGAGCCGTCGTCATGAAGATCAGTTATCGTCGGGAAATGAAACACAATTATCTGGTGATAGAACCGGGGGAACTTGACTGGCAGCATTATGAATATCAGATGATGCTGGAAAATAATATTGAAGGTCTGCTGACCTTTTCCATGCAGCAGACGAATGACCAGATCCGGTTTTTTTATGAGATCACCTCCCGGCAGCCCCTTAGCCGGCTGCTGGAAGGCACACCGGTCAGAAGCGGGGAAATCCGGAAACTGGTTACCGGCATATCAGGGGCGCTGGGAGATATTGAGAAGTATCTTCTTAGCGAAAACAGTATGCTGCTGAATCCGGATTATCTCTATGTGGACCCGGAGTCCTTTCGGATCTGGATTTGTCTGGTTCCGGGGCTGCGGCAGAATTTTGCTGAGGATTTCAGCAAATTGATGGAATACCTGCTGGGCAAGGTTGATCATCAGGATAAAGAAAGCGTGGTGCTGGCCTACGGTCTCTATCAGGAAACCAGAAAACCAAATTATGGAATGGAAGATATTTTAAAATTGCTGTATCAGCAGCAGGAGATACCAAAAGCAGAGGCCGAGGTTTATGACGAAGGGGAACCGGAACTGCCTCTCCGGCAATTATATAGCCCGCCTCCATCCCGGCCATCTTCGAAGGATTTTTTGCAGACAGTAAAGACGGTGTTGGGCAAACGGAAAAAGCCCGAACCGATACAAACGGGACAAATCCCCTGGGAGATGATGTTTGAAGAGGAGCCGGAGAGGACGCCGGTGGAAACCGCGCCAGTCGGGCAGGACACGCAGCTGCTGGCTGATTTTACCGGAAAAGAAAAGATACAGTGGCTGCGGGCGCTGGATGAAGGAGAAGCGGATATTCCGATTTCCTATTATCCCTTTATCATTGGAAAGCAACAAAACATAGTGGATTATTATCTGGATCGTGATACGGTAAGCAGACTGCATCTGCGGATCGACCGGGATAACAACGGTTACCGGGTTACAGACCTGAATTCGACAAATGGAACGATCATTGGCGGAAAGACGTTAGAAAACAATGAAACAATGGAATTACAATCAGGAGATGTGGTGTGCATTTCCCGGTACCGATATCAGTTTGATAAATAATTATCGACGAAATGACTTAACAAACAAAAGTTATTGTGGTAGAATATCACCGATAGATGATTCTAAGATTCTTATAGACAGGAGAATTTCTGGATGTTTAACAACAGAAAGAAAACATGGGTGAACACTGCGATCATTGTCGCCAATATTCTTTATTTTCTATATTTGGAGACAGTGGGTTCCAGTGAGAATTCTATATTCATGATACAGCACGGTGCGATGTATGCACCGGCGGTCGTCGGGAATCAGGAGTATTATCGCCTTGTTACTGCTGTTTTCATGCACTTTGGGATTAATCATATTGCAAACAATATGCTGGTTCTGTTTGTGCTGGGAGATAATATGGAACGTGCCCTGGGCAGTATAAAGTATCTGATATTTTATCTGCTGTGCGGAGTAGGTGCCAATATCGTATCCCTGCTGGCAGGAATGGATGACAGGACGGTAGGAGCCGGTGCTTCCGGTGCAATCTTTGGTGTGGTTGGCGGCTTACTCTATGCAGTTGCGGTGAATAAGGGGCGGCTGGAGGATCTGAGTACCCGGCAGTTGGTAGTAACCGTTGTGTTTTCTCTATACTTTGGCTTTACCAGCTCCGGTGTAGATAATGTGGCACATGTTGCCGGTCTGGTGATCGGCATTGCTCTGGCCGTTATACTATATCGCAAACCGAAAAAGAAAATTATTAATTTATGATAGTGAAAGGGGATATCAATGAATGGCAATGACTGTATTTTTTGCAAAATAGCTAATGGCGAAATTCCATCAGCGACAGTTTTTGAAGACGAGGACTTTCGGGCAATTCTGGATTTGGGGCCGGCTTCCAAGGGTCATACATTGATCTTGCCCAAACAGCATTATCAGGATCTGTGTGATGCCGACGAAACCGTCACCGCTAAAATCCTGCCGCTGGCTGCAAGGATTGGCAGCGCATTAAAAAAGGGTCTGGGAGCAGGCGGGTTTCATGTCGTGCAGAACAATGGAACGCTGGCCGGGCAAACGGTATTTCACCTGCATGTACATGTGATTCCAAGATATGAAGACGGGACAGCCATGGTTACCTGGGAGCCGGGAAAATCAGCAGCCGAGGAACTAAAACAGACAGCAGATGCTATCAAATCAGTATTATAGCGTAGACAGGAGAAAGCATGAAGTCTTCAGACTTACTGTTTCGCCCCATATACGAACACTATTTGCCGATTCTTAAACAGCGGGCCAGGCATTATGGGGTTGCTGTGGATGATGTGGACGATATTGTCCAGGAGACGTTTCTGGCATATTACAAGCATTACCCATTGGACTGGAAAGATCATCAGGTTCGAGGTGCTTTATGTAAGATTTTGAAGAATCTTAGTATCGATTATTACCGAAAGAAAAGCAAGCATCCCACAGTTCTTTATGACCCGCAGAAGGTTGATGAGAATGCAGCAATTCTGGACCAATTGATTTGTCACGATTCATTACAGACATTGCTGGAGTATGAAGAGTACCGGGAGGTTTGGGAGGCACTAAAGGGAATGAGAAAAGATTGGGCCCAGGTATTCTTTTTGTATATTATACAGGACCGGCCGATGGAAGAAGTAAGTCATCTGTTAGGCACGACAGGCGCGGCATGCCGCACCCGCCTTTCCAGAGGAAGAAAATACTTAAAGGAGAAACTAAAGAAGGATTAACCTTCTTTCGTTTCTCCGCAGGAATCAATGAGATTTATAATTGTAGTGATTGCATCAGAAAGTGTGCTTTGATTCATGGTATTGATGAATTGCTGCCGGTTATTCATTGTTTCGCAAACTGCCTGGAACAGGGTGTTTTCGGATAGGCATTCTTCTTCTAACACAGTAGAAAAACCCTGCTTTTCAAACGATCTGGCATTTAAAATCTGGTCACCGCGGCTGGCAGCTGCAGAGAGCGGGATTAAGATGTTGGGTTTGCGCAGTGCCAGAATCTCACAGATAGAATTGGCACCGGCACGAGAGATGATCAAATCAGCAGCAGCAAACAAGTGTCGTAATGGAGCATCAACATATTCATATTGAACATACCCTTCTTGGCCAATGAGGTTTTCGTCCAGATGGCCCTTGCCGCAGATATGTATCACTTGATATAGATCGAGCAGACGAGGAAGCAATTGACGGATGGCGGTATTGACGGTAACGGATCCCAGACTTCCGCCAATAACCAGAATGATTGGTTTATTAGCGGAGAGACCGGTATATCTAAGACCGGTCAACCGGTCACCTTCCAGCAATTCCTTGCGAATGGGCGAGCCGGTCAGGAGCGCTTTTTCTGCCGGCAGGCAGGCAAGCGTTTCCGGAAAGTTGCAGCATACTTTTACTGCTGACGGGATGCAGATTTTGTTGGCAAGACCCGGAGTCATATCCGATTCGTGGATAATGGTGGGAATTTTGTAGTGCTTTGCCGCCAGCACCACCGGGACGGACACAAAGCCGCCTTTGGAAAATACCACATCAGGCCGGTATTTTTTAATCAGCCGCAATGCCTCGGCATAACCTTTTATCACGCGAAAAGGGTCAGAGAAGTTTTTGACATCAAAATAGCGGCGAAGCTTACCGGAAGAGATGCCATCATAAGGGATCCCTGCATTTTCGATCAGCTTCCGTTCGATACCCTGCCTGGAACCAATATAGCGGATATCGTAGCCGCGTTTTAATAAAGACGGTAAAAGCGCCAGATTGGGTGTAACATGACCGGCGGTTCCACCACCAGTTAAAACGATTTTTTTCATAGTGCCGTTGCCTCCTACTTGCTTATAGCTTATTATAGTAATAGCTGACTTGGAAAGTCAACCCTAATTCACAAGGAAGAAAAGGAAATTCCTATGAGACAAGAGTATGAGAGAGACGAAGAGTATAGTTTTATAGATAATATTGCCAAAGAACTTTATGGTTATGACGATGCCGCTCTTCAAAAAGAAATGGATGAAGCAGAATCTGCCTGGGAACAGCAAAAAGCATCTGATCCTGAAGCGGAAGCACAGAACCACGAAGCGACACAGTGCAGCTTTAATGCGATAAAGAGGAAAATTGAAGAGCAGGAGATGAAACCGGTCAGCCGGAAAGCTTATGCGAAGCGGCAGAAGAAAGACCGGCGGAAAGTTGTAAACTTGAAGAGGTGCCTAAAGATAGGAGTGGTGGCGGCGGCACTGCATTTGCTGTTGCTGGGGGTGGCAATGGATGGGATGGCATTTAAGAAGTTTGGATATCGGTTGGAGAAGGTGGGGACGGTAAAGAACAAGGTCGTATGGAACGATGAGCAGTATCAGGTTGAGGCTGGCGGTTTGGATGAGGCGTATCAGGCAATTGAAGAAGAGATTGGCATTCCCGTAATTGTTTTTGGATATAAGCCTAAAGGGATGAAGTTTAAAGATATTTTTATTGATAAGGGGAACTCCAGGATAACTCTTAGCGATGGTGAAAAAGTAATCTACCTGCGGGAAACCAAATACCATGTGAATCATGTATCGACAGGTTTCGTGGCCGATCCGGAGGATTGTATCAAGGTTTTTAACCGTGCACTTAACTGTGAATTACTAATTCAAAAAAATGACTTAGAGAATGGTCTTGTTGAATACTGGACAGATATTAATCTAGGTGAGGCATACTATAATATTTTTGGTATTGTTGATGAATGCGAGTTTATTAAAATGATAGAGGAATTGAATTTCTATCAATAGGTGGAGGATAAAAGTTTGAAAAAAAGAGGCCTTTTAATTTTTTGTATGTTATTTATTATGCTATTATCAATTCCTGCATATGCAGAAACCAATGAAGAATTTGTGGAAAAAGACGCATTGCGATGGTCTGAAGTGGAGCTTGCGACGGAATCTGATGCAACACATTCATCTTCGTATCGTCAAGCTTCAAGAGGATTGGTAATTGCTGCCGGAATTGTACAAATTTCAAATGAAGGTAAAGGTGTACTTGGTGTATATGCAGAAACACTTAGCCATACCTATGCGGATGAAATAGCGATGACGATTTATTTAGATGTTATGGAGTCAGAGCCGGATAGTGATGAAGAGGATTGGCACACCGTGAATTATTATACCTATAGCTGGACGAAAGAAGACGCTCCGAATGAGGAATTAAATGCGGTATCAGTATCTTTTGATATACATGGTCTTGAACGGGGACGGTATTATCGGCTCCGTGGTGCCCACTACGTATATTCCGGGGATTATTTTGAAGGACGTACTAGTCGGACAGCTTTTATTCCACTGAATTAAATTATAATTAATCCTCACAACTGAGCATACAAAAAATCAGCTGTGAGGCAGTTCTTTCTGTCAATCAATCGTGAATATCCAGAATTCCCCGATAATAATAACCCCTTATTTTAGATAAAAAATAACCCCCACTCTGTATACCCAACAGAACGGAGGTCCACTTAAAAAAAGAAATCGCAGCCACTTGAAATATTGTATATGAATCTTACCACAATCTACCCGATTCGTCAATGGATTTTCAGCAAGTTTTTAATAATAATTTTGAACATAGGAGGACAATTTTGCTCATTAAAAAATTCCCTAAAGTACATGAGTTTGCTTTTCTTCCCGACTCGGCTCTTGATTCTTATCGTATCCTGTCGGGAAGTATACAATTGACACAATATGAGATCCGCAAGCTGATTAACAAGGCATATATTACCACCGCTTCAGAAGAAGGAAACTCTAATATTATCTATAAAAGCGGCAATCAGCCAATCGTATTTATCTGATTACCAGGGATGCTGCGATAACAGATGGCAGTGCTATCGTGTTAATCTTTGTCCCGAACAGAAACCCGGACAGGCAGCCATGGGAGTTGCAGAATGCGATTACGGAAAATGAGTTCAACAGCGTTATCTATGTTGAGATTGGGAATTTGCCAAGTAAGATGCTTTTTAATTATGCTTACTGGCCATCTTTTTTAGCAGATTTACATTACTTTTTAGTGGATGGCTGCCGGAAAAGTCCCAAGCTTTTAGATTTGTTGAATATTGATATCAGCAAATTTCATTCGGATCAGAAAAAAGAATATTGGAAAAAAGTCAGTAATGTTATCAGCAGTGATTCGGATGTTTATGATGATCTGGAATCTTCTTTTCGTAGCGCAGTAAGAAAAGCTATTATGCGAGTAAGCTGGAACTATCGCACTGCAATCCCGGTGTATTTCCCTTCCCATAACAAAATGTCTGTTTTATTACCGCTATCGTTCAGTACCAAGACAGAAGCAGAAGCCGCATTGGTGGTAGAGTATAATGATGTTTCAAAGAAATATACTGCTCCGACCATCTTGCCGTTAACAATTGCATATTCTAACGCCCGATTGGTTTGTAAACCGGAAAGTGACTGGCTTAACCAACGAACCTTTGAGCCGGTGCTTGATCATGGACCCAAATTAAGTGAAGAGGAGGATTTTTGGGGAAGTGGTATAACATAAAAAATGGGCGTACGAAACGCCTTGGGTTCGATATCTTAAGTTTGGAACATAATCGCCAGAAAGCTCGTAATTATGCGCTTTCTGGCGATTCGTCTACCTGTAGTATCCAGCACGATTTCGAAGTGGTGTGGGGTGTCGGCTAATCAATTAATGGTTAGTCTTCTATTCGGTAAATATTTGTTGCAAAACCTGGAAATACTAACTGAACCACTACCGGCTGAAGCCGGTAGGTTTGAATTGCTGCTGAAGCAGCCTAAAGTTGTCCGATATCGAAGTTATCGCTCTTAGTGCGTTCTTCGATATCTTGATTATGTATATATTCTTGTATAATCTCATCTGTTACGTTTCCACTGCTGTCGGATAACCCTCTTGCCCAAAGATGTTGACCCCAAAATTGTTTGTCTGGCTCTTTATATTCCATCTGCAACTTTCTTGATGTGTCAGCTAATATTTCCACTTCATTTGTTTGACATACAACTCGAATTAATTCGCGGGTTCGTACTGCTATCTGACCAGCTATCGCTGGTTTACGGTATTTCGTTATCCATACAATGTGAATTTTTATATCATACGTACAATGTGCTAATTTTCTGTAATTTTCCATAGTATCACGTCAGGTTTAGTATCACTATTTTTCTTTTTTCTAAACCGGAAGCTATGGGGGTAACCTAAAGGTTTCGCCTGGAAGGCGAGGGTTTTAACCCCATTATACAGACAATAAATAAGGTGGTAGTCAGTTAAATAGTTGACAACTCTGGATTTTCTTCACATAGCCCCTCTTAATATGATAAAACATACTTAGAGGGGGGGAGTGTGATGAACACACTACGCGATGATTTAATCAGCAAGATCAAACAGATGCCAGAGGAATAGCTTCTCTTTATTAACGAAGCGATCAACAGTATTGTCAAGAATGGTACGCAGTGTGGCCGACAGCGCTATCAATGTAATGTGTCAAACAAATTAATCAATAATGTGGAAATGTGTCAACAAATTGTAAAGTGGAAGCCGGTTAAGTTGTTATAATTACATTATAGCTAAGCAACCGTGCTTCCTGAAAGGAGGAGGTCAAATGCTAAGTAGTCGGCAAATTAGCATCATACATTTATTGCAAAATCAGACTGGAAAACAATATATTACTATGAAGCAAATTGCTTGCGAATTGGGTGTTTCCTCAAAAACTGTACGTAATGATATAGAAAGAATCAGAGAATATTGCCTGAACCACCATTTAGGTGAAGTGATTACAAAACCGCATGCAGGTGTAAAGATTGAGATGGAAGAAGCTTCGTGGGAACAGCACAGAAGAGAATTGGAAGGCCTCAGTTTCGGGCTTCTGCCGGAAACTGACATATCTTATACCATCATACAACTGCTTCTTAAGCGAAAAACGGTAACATTCTATGACCTGGAGAAAAAGCTATATGTTGGGAGAAGCACGATAGAAAAGGTTCTGCCTATAGTGAAACAATGGTTTCAAAACCGTAATATCCTCTGCGAGAAAAAACGTGGAAAAGGAATTGAGATTACGTATACCGAGTTTCACTGGAGAATGGCGATGTGGCATTTTTTAGATTATAGCAAGCAATATATGAAAAAGGAAAAAACAGAAAAGATAATCCCGGAAGATGAGCTCATAGATATGCTTTTGGATGGATTTAATCGAAACGGTATAGAACAGGGTATTCGTTCATTAGAAAAAGAGCATGGTATCATTTGGGGATATGAAGCACATTTACAAATGGCTTTCCTTCTTTCTTTGTCAATCATCAGGATACGTAAGAAGAAATATGTACACATGATGGAGGTGGTGACAAGCAAGATAGACAGCATATATGACTTTTGCTTAATGGAGGAGATGGTCGCTTGTTTAGAAAAATATTACGGACTTCAAATTCCCGGTGAGGAAAAAGAGTTTATTCTATTCGTCATACGGATTTCTGATATACAAAGCTTTTCATCAGAATTGGACAAGCAAAAATTTCAAATCGAGAATCTGGAACTGTCCTATATTACGATGAAGCTGATTAATCTGTTAGGAGAAATCATTAACATGGATTTAAAGTCAGATTCTTTTTTTATAGATCATTTTTTTATTCAATTAAGATCCAGCATACAGAGATTAAAATACCATATTTTCTGGAGCCATCCGCTTTTAAAGCAAGTAAAACAAAAGTACCCTAGTATTTATGCGGCCATTTATGCGGCCGGAGTATTTTTTAATAAAGAATTGGGGCTGGAAATCAACGAAAATGAAATGTGCTGCATGGCATTACTTTTAGGAGGAGCCTTGGAACGTAACATTACCATCTTAACCGCTTGTGTAGTTTGTAACTATGGCATTGGAGTTTCCCAATTGCTAAAAGAGCGGATTGAGCGTAATATTACAGATTTAAAAATATTAGAAGTTTTCTCGGTGCGGGACATGCCAAAGATTAGAAGCATCCAGTGTGATTTTATTATATCCACTCTTGCTCTGGAAGAATTTACGGGAGGTAAAGATGTCGTCGTAGTGGAGCACCTTCTGCCAGCTTATGATGTGAAAAAAATTGGGGATAAGATGCAACAGATACGAAAAGATAAATTAAAAACAAAATCTAGCTGCAATGTATTACAGCTTCAAAAAGAGTTATTTAACAAAGAATTTATTTGGATCAATGAACAAGTGGAAAGCAAAGACCAGATTATCCATAACATGTGCAAAGCGTTGATGGATGCAGGATATGTAACGGAAGAGTTTGAACGGTCAGTGTTGGAGCATGAAGAAATGGCCCCTACAAATTTAGAAAAGGGCGTGGCAATTCCACATGGTTTTGCAAAATATGTGATTCGGCCTGTGGTAGCTTATGCTTCTCTTTCAGAACCTGTCATATGGCATTCTAATGAGAAAGTGGACATGGTTTTTATGCTGGCATTTAACTTGGATGAAGCATCGGGACTGAAAGAAGAGACGATTAAATTTTACGGTGTATTTCTGGATCTGCTGGACAATACACAAGAGTTATATAAGGTGAAACATATGATTGACAAAAAAGAAATAGTAAAGTTCATAAATCAAAAAATCAGGGGAGAAATTAGTCTATGAAAGAAAACATGATGATTACAGAAGTCATGAAGGAGTCCTGCATTGAGTTAGCGTTAAAAGGAACTACCAAGGATGAGATTATAGAAGAAATGGCGGAGTTATTTTACAAAAGCGGGGTTCTGTCTTCCAAAGAGCAATTTATTAAAGATGTATATTTACGGGAAGAGGAAGGCCCCACAGGGATTGGTGACAGAGTTGCAATTCCGCATGGAAAGTCGGATGCAGTCATTACCACATCAATGGCAGTTGGACGAGCTCAAACCGACATCCAATGGGCATCGTTGGACGATGGGCCGGTAAGAGCATTTGTGATGTTTGCTGTAAACCCAGAGGACAAATCACAACTGGTATCGTTGTTGTCTCAGGTTGCGGTTGCACTATGTGATGAGGAGGTGATCCGTCAATTATTTACAACCAACAGTCCACAGGAAATCATGCAACTATTTAATGGAAAGGGGGAAACGTTTTGAAAATTGTTGGAGTAGCAGCCTGTACGGCAGGGATTGCCCACACTTATATGGCCAGAGAAAGGTTAATAAAGGGGGCAAAAGCAAGGGGCCATGAAGCTAAGATTGAAACGCAGGGAACCATTGGTGTTGAGTACAAACTGACGGAACAGGATATTGCGGAAGCAAATGTGGTTATTTTGGCAGTGGATGTAAAAATATCCGGAGAAGAAAGATTTAAAGGGAAACCGGTGATTCGCATTGGAACTGCAGCAGTAATTAAAAATGCAATTGGTTTTATTGAAAAGGTGGAGAAGGCATTAGAAAAACAAAATTAAAATAAGAGAGGATATTTATTATGGGGAATAAACAAGGAGCAGGGGCAGAGATTAAGAAACACATATTAACAGCTATTGGTTATATGATTCCTTTGGTAGTAGCAGCCGGTTTATGTATGGCATTGGGGCAGTTTATTGATAGTGATGTACGCAACTCAGCATCCGGAATTGGATGGTACTTATTTAAGGCAGGCGGATTTGGTATGTCTGCGGTAGTTCCCGTTATTACAGCAGGTGTTGCATACTCAATTGCAGACCGTCCGGGTATTGCACCGGGTTTGATACTGGGATACATTTGTACGGAAATAAAAGCAGGATTTATCGGCGGCATTGTAGCTGGTTTTCTGGTTGGTTACTTAGTACTTGCGGCAAAAAAATATATAAAACTTCCCAAATCCATGCGGGGATTGATGTCAGTTATGGTTATTCCGGTATTAGTAACAGCAGTTGCCTCCGTGTTAATGTTTACTGTTGTCGGTCGGCCGTTTGCATGGCTGCAAACCGCATTAACATCAGCCATTGCCGGTTTACAGCAAGGATCTAAATTTGTATTTGGTGCAGTATTAGGAGCTATGGCCTGCTTTGATTTTGGCGGTCCGGTAAATAAGACCATGTCCACCTTTGTAAACGGATTAATGATTGATGGTATTTTTGAACCGGAAGCAGTTAAATTTATCGGCTCGATGATTCCTCCATTTGGTATTGCAATCTCATGTTTACTAACAAAAAATAAATATACAAAGCAAGAAAAAGAAGCTTTAAAAGCAGCAGTTCCGATGGGATTTTGTATGATAACAGAAGGTGTTATTCCGATTGCGGCCAGAGATTTAGTTCGTGTTGTATTCTCATGTGTATGTGGTTCAGCAATAGCAGGCGGACTGTCTATGATCTGGGACGTTGGTTCTCCTGTGCCTCATGGCGGCATGCTGTCGGTTCCGTTGTTCACAAATCCGGGTAAATTCTGTATTGCACTGGCCATTGGCAGTGTAATCACGGGTGTTATATTATCTATATTAAAGAAACCGATTACGGAAGAGGATGAGAACTTTGATGATTTGGGTTTCGTAGATGTGCTGAATACAGGTTCATCTGATGATATAAAGATAGAAACGTTTTAAAAATTAATAATGAAAAGAGATAAGAGAAATGTTGATAAATATGAAGGAAATGTTGGGGGTTGCAGATAAAAACGGGTTTGCTGTCGGTGCATTTAATGCAACAGAAAGTTCATTATTCCGGTCAGTAGTAGAAGAAGCGGAAAAGCAAAATGCACCTGCTATCATACAGGTGGCACCAGGAGAGTTTGATTTTGCAACCAGGGAATTCTATAGTTATGTAAGAGAACGTTTAGCAAACAGTAAAGTTCCGTTTGTTCTTCATTTGGACCATGGAAAGACCGTTGAGGAATGTATGAGAGCCATCCAGGCAGGTTTTACCTCCGTTATGTTAGACGGTTCAAGGCTTTCTTTTGAAGAAAATGCAGCAATAACCAGACAGATGGTGGATTTAGCACATATGGTCAATGTTTCTGTAGAAGGCGAATTGGGAACTATTGGAGCTGTGAGCAATTCGGATGAGGGTGGAGTTGAAAACGTGATATATACAAATCCGGAGGAAGTTGTTGAGTTTGTCTCTAAAACTGGGGTAGATTGTTTGGCAGTCGCCATTGGCACCGCTCATGGTATTTATCCCAAGGGATTTGTTCCAAAGCTACAGTTAGATTTATTAAAGGAAATCAAAAATGTGTCATCGGTTCCATTGGTACTTCACGGTGGAAGTAATAATTCAGATGAAGAAATTAAAAAAGCATGTCATATTGGTATTGCCAAGGTGAATATCTCCAGTGATTTTAAATATGCATTTTTTAAGAAGGTAAATGAAGTAATTGAAGAAACAGGCGGTTTTATTCCGGCAAAAGTATTTACACCGGGAATTGAAGCGGCAAAACAGGTGATCTTTGAAAAAATGCAGTTGTTTGGCTCCCTGGACCGAGCTGGTCTGTATCACTAAAGGAGGAAAAATATGATCAATTTTGAGTTTTCCAATGTGACGGAGATTGTATTTGGAAAAGATACGGAAAAACAAGTCGGAGAAAAAATCAGAAAATATAGTGGTTGTAGTAAGGTACTTCTGGTATACGGTTCTGACCGGATTAAAAAAGATGGTTTATTTCATAAGGTAGAGGAGTCTTTGAAAAACCAGCAGATTCAATGCTATGAATTGGGTGGTGTTCTTCCTAATCCAAGGCTGGGTCTTGTAAGAAAAGGAATTGAACTTTGCCGCAAGGAGGATGTTACTTTTATTCTGGCAATTGGTGGAGGGAGTGCTATTGATACGGCAAAGGCTATTGGGGTGGGAGTTTTTTATGAAGGCGATGTCTGGGACTTCTATTTGGGAAAGGATATACCAAAGAAAACCTTACCGACGGCGGCTATATGCACCATTCCGGCAGCAGGAAGTGAAGCCAGTCTAAGCTCTGTGATTACGAATGAAGATGGGTGGTTAAAAAAAAGTATCAATCTGGAACTGATAAGACCAGTATTTTCCATTATTAATCCGGAGCTCACCTATACGCTTCCTCCCTATCAAATTGGGTGTGGTGTAGTTGATATGATGACTCATATTATGGAACGTTATTTTACGAATACCACAGATGTGGATTTGACAGACCGTTTATGTGAGGCTGCACTTAGGAGCATCATAGCTAATGGAGTAAAGACCTTATTGGAGCCTGATAACTATGCATACCGTGCAGAAATCGTATGGGCCGGTACGTTGGCACACAATGGTCTTCTGAATACCGGCAGGGTACAGGACTGGGCTTCCCATAGGATTGCACTGGAATTGAGTGGTAAATATGATATTGCCCATGGTGCAAGTCTGGCCATTGTTTATCCTAACTGGATGAAGTATGTTTATATGCATGATTTGGACCGCTTTGTACAATTTGCAGTTCGTGTGTGGGATGTGGACCTGGCATTTGGGAAGAAAGAAGAAATTGTGCTTGAGTGTATTGCCTGTATGCAGGAATTCTTCAAAAAGCTTGGAATGCCCTTGACCTTCCAGGAAGGAAATATGCCGACAGATGCATTTGAAGAAATGGCAAATAAGGCTACCTGTGGTGATACGATGCCGGTAGGAAACTTTGTTAGGATAGATAAGAGGGCAATAATGGATATTTATGGATTGTGTGCGAATTAAAAGTTTGCAGTTTGGAGGAAACAGGTTTCAGCACCACCCGTCAGACGGATGGTGCTGATTTCGCACGCTTCGCGAGCTCAACTGGGTCGCGGCCCATAATAAAAACGGGGCGTACGAAACGCCCCCATAAGTATTAGGACAGACTATTCTTATAAGCTTGCAGCGCCTTTGCCAGTTGATCTGGACAAGAGGTATGCTTTGGTCCGCATTGGATGCCCTCCAGTCGCGAGATGGCTTCGTCAACGTCCATACCCTCTACAAGGCGGGAAAGACCCTGGGTATTCCCGGAGCAGCCGCCAATGTACTCTACATGAATAAGTTTATTATCTTTTACTTCAAAATGAATTTCTCTTGAACAAACACCCTGGGTTCGATAGATCATAATAAAATGCCTCCCGCATATGTTATATATTTCCGATTTCCATTATAGCGAGAAATAAAAAGACTTGTCAAGGAAAAAACGGTTGCAAATCTGCAAGGATTCGATATAATTAGTACGTTATTAGAGAAGAAATCGAAGGAGATAACGGATGAAGCTGGGAATTATCGGAGCCATGGCGGAAGAAGTGGCACAGTTAAAAGAGATTATGAGGCAGCCGGAAGTAACACAGATAGCCGGAATGGATTTTTATAAAGGTCTGATCCATAATAAAGAAGCAGTGGTAGTGCGCTCCGGGGTTGGCAAGGTCAATGCCGCGGTTTGTACACAGATTCTGGTGGATCACTTTGCCGTGGAGGCGATTGTCAATACCGGGATTGCCGGTTCTTTAAGTAATGCAATCAATATTGGTGATATTGTCCTGGCCACCGACCTGGTTCAGCATGATGTGGAGGCAACAACTTTTGGTTACCAGGTGGGACAGATTCCGCAGATGAAGACATTTGCCTTTGAAGCCGATGAGGACCTGCGCAAAAAGGTTCTGGAGTATTGTGGACAGGTGCTTCCGGAGGTAAGGGTACATTGCGGCCGGATTGTCAGTGGTGATCAGTTCATTTCTGACAAGAAAAAGAAGCAATGGCTGGCGGAAACCTTTCAGGGCTGCTGTACGGAGATGGAAGGGGCGGCGATTGCTCAGGCGGCATACTTAAACCAGATTCCCTGTCTGATGATTCGTTCGATTTCAGATAAAGCGGATGACAGTGCCCAGATGGACTATAAAGAGTTTGAAAAGCTTGCGATTCGTAACAGTGTGGTGTTAACGCGAACATTGATTGAACGTTTATAACCTTTGTAACATGAAGTTGAGAATCGAATTTTAGCATCATTTGACGAACGATTCTAGGCTCCCTTATCTTTCCAAAACCCCAATGGCTCGTTATAATAAAGCTGTCTGAAAAATCAGGAAAGAAAGGGGAGCTGTTTTTATGTTATTAATACTGGAAACAGGACAGGCACTATATGTGCTGATGGCTGCCTGCGTACTTAGTATAGCAGTCAGGATTGCAACAAAGAACCTTTACAAAAGATTATTGAAAGAAACTACGAATATGGTGATGACCAATAATAGGCATCTGAAGGAGCTGAAACAAAAGGCGGAAACAACGTATCGAATGAATCAGGGGATACGGGATAGCACCTCCTGGCTGGAGCATCAATTGAATGATCTCCGTATTATGGGAATTACCCTGGCGGGGTGGAACAATCTGGCGAATCAGTTGACATGGCTGTGTCTGCTGCTTGGCGGAGGGGGAGCATTTCTTTCTTATTGGTATCGGTTGGACAGTTATTACATAGTGATGTATGGCGGCGGAGCAGTGCTCATGGGAATGCTGACCATGTTGTTTGATAATGGCGCCCTGAGCGGAAAGCGGGAGCATCTGGCGGTGGCGCTGCAGGATTATCTGGAAAATGTCCTGTGCCCAATGCTGGCTAAATGTATGCCGGATGATGGATTGCGGGATGATGGAGCTGAGTCGGTGCGGGTCGGCGGCAGAAATCTGAGCCGTCTGGCTGAGCGGGCGGCAATGTCCGAACGAGCCACTTTGGCGGAACGGACAGGCCCCACCGAGCGGGAGACTGCCGGTGCCAAAAAGGCGGCTATCGGCCGAACTGCCCGGCGGGAAGCAGCCAAGGCCACGGCGGCGGCGACGGCGGAACCAGAACGGGAAAGCCGGCGCGGTGATACGGATTATTTAAAAAAGAGTCTGGAACAGATTGCTGCCAGCCGGGAGAAGAGCCGCCTGGTGGACGAAAATTGGCTGAAGGATTTACGGCCGGAGGAGGTTCAGCTGTTAGGCGATATTCTGAAAGAATATTTAGTGTAATTTTGTCGCATTTCAGAGCAATTTATGGTATACTATTTCAAATGGTAATTTTTGCTTGTTTGCATATAACCAATTGAAAAGAGAAAAGAAAAAGGAGAAAAAGCCATGATGAAAACTGTGACATTTGATTATTCCAAAGCTGCGGGTTTTGTATCTGCAGAAGAAATTAAGAATTTTGAGAGCACGGTGATGGGAGCCAGAGAGACACTGATTAATAAAACCGGCGCAGGCAATGATTTTCTGGGATGGATTGATTTGCCGATTGATTATGACAAGGATGAATTTGAACGGATTAAAAAGGCGGCAGCGAAGATTCAAAGTGATTCGGATGTGCTGCTGGTAGTCGGTATTGGTGGATCTTATCTGGGAGCTCGTGCGGCAATTGAATTTTTGACCCACAGTTTTTACAATGTGCTTGATAAAAACAAACGCAAAACTCCGGAGATTTATTTTGTTGGAAACAGTATTAGCAGTAAGTACATTAAGGATTTGCAGGATGTTCTGGAAGGAAAGGATTTTTCAATCAACATGATTTCCAAATCCGGAACGACCACAGAGCCGGCGATTGCATTCCGGGTATTTAAGGAAATGCTGATCCAGAAATATGGTAAGGAAGAAGCAAATAAGCGTATCTATGCGACCACGGACAAGGCCCGGGGCGCACTTAAGAGTTTGGCGAACGAGGAAGGGTATGAGTCCTTTGTCGTTCCGGACGATGTTGGCGGACGTTTCTCCGTGCTGACGGCAGTTGGATTACTTCCGATTGCGGCAGCCGGTTTAAATATTGAGCAGTTGATGGAGGGTGCAGCAGCCGGAAGAAAGAAAGCATTAGAGACTCCTTATGAGTCCAATGACGCACTGCTGTATGCAGGAATCCGTAACATCCTTCATCGTAAAGGAAAATCAGTGGAAATCATGGCGAATTATGAGCCATGTATGCATTATGTATCAGAGTGGTGGAAGCAGCTTTATGGTGAGAGTGAAGGCAAGGATCAAAGAGGCATCCTGCCGGCTGCAGTGGATCTGACGACGGATCTGCACTCCATGGGACAGTTTATTCAGGATGGTGCCAGAATCTTGTTTGAGACGGTGCTTTGCCTGGATGAATCACCGGCCGAACTGCTGCTGGGCAAAGAAGATGTGGATACGGACGGTATGAATTACCTGGCGGGCAAGAGCGTAGACTTTGTCAATAAGAGTGCGATGAACGGCACTATTTTAGCCCATACAGATGGTAACGTACCAAATCTGATACTGCATATTCCGGAGCAGAGTGAGTTCTGTCTGGGTGAGTTGCTTTATTTCTTTGAGTTTGCCTGTGGTGTCAGCGGCTATATCCTGGGTGTAAATCCGTTTGACCAGCCAGGGGTTGAGAGCTATAAGAGGAATATGTTTGCACTGCTGGGCAAGCCGGGTTATGAGGATGAGCGGGAGAAACTGTTAAAGAGATTATAATGGCACTGCACGGTTGTGACAGGTGATAAAAGGAGTGGATGCTGCTGAAGGGCGGTATCCGCTTTTCGACATACCAGGGAGGATGGGAGATGGAGCTTCGGTTTAAGTATACGGTATGGGAGCGTGTTTTCTTTGTGTCGCGAGCGACAATCCTGGAACTGTTCAGAACCAGGGTGGTTCTGATTCTTCTGGGGGCGGCCTGGCTGATAATGGGGGTATTGCCAGGAAACAGTGATGCAGGATTTTACGGGGCGTGGCTTCCGCTTCTTGGCCCGGTGTTATTTTTATTGGTGGTAGTGCTGTTGGCGATTTTATCTAATCTTGTTATTCTGCGGCAACATCTTAAAGAGGAGCGCACAATTTGCATCAGAGATGGCAAGATTTTCTTAGAAATGCTGGAAAGTAAAACAACGACAGAATATCTGTGTAAAACCGTAGAATCCGTGAAAGTGTCAGGACCGCTTATTTGGCTGGAGCTGCCATTGTCCAGGAAGAATCGTCAATACCTGCTTATACCAACCAGGAAGTTTGATTCACGATTGGAGAGGGGTCATTTTCTGGAGTATTTTCAGCGGCAGCAAAATATTGAGCCGACATTGGAGCCAGACACAGTCCGGCAGGCTCAGCAGGCAGAGTGGTATGTTGAGTTTATTCTGGAGTTAGATGCATGGATTTCTGTCAATGCCCAGGCGACGGCTATTAGGAAAAGACGGTTATTGGGACATTCGTTGCATAACTGTTTAAGTTATTTTGCGATTATGGTGGGAGTGGTGGGTGTTTTAGTGCTGGAAGTGGGACGAGGAGAGTCAGTAGACGTGGCGGTGTTGATTTTTGCTGGTGTGTTTATGGTTGCGATCTGTCAATATATAATGCATCAACCGGTAAGAGAGGATAGTCTGCGCAGGCAGCAAAAATGGGGACTGCTTAGAGAAGATGTGGTTGGGTCATGGGAGCTCTTTTTTAACGAAGAAGGGATTGATTATATGCATCCGTCAGCCAGTGGGCGGATGATGTGGAACCAGATGAAATGGCTTGCAGAAAGTGACGATTGGATTTTTATGTTTACACCAAAAAGGCAGGCTGTATTTTACTTTGAAAAAGCATTGTTTGAAAATGACAATAAGAGACTGGACTTTGTAGCGTATTGCCAGGATCATGGAATGGAATATAAGCGAATACGTCCGATGGTTGAGAAGAAATCTCCCCCACTTAGTATCAGAGTTATCAAAGTGATGGCAGTGATAATGGGTATGGTGGTGATTCTTTTCATTGGAATGCTTATAACAATCCTTATCAGATTTGCGATAAAGGAAGTGCCATATGAAACACAAAAACAGTATGTAGAATCGACAACTTCTTTTGCCTTCCGCCCGGAATTGTATAAAAATTACGTGCCGCTGGACGAACAAGTGGCCGTGCTAAGTTCTCTTGGTTTCCGGATATCCGAAGAGTCTGTTAACCAGATGAAGGAGTGGATGGAGGAGTGGCCGGAATCACGCGCGTGGGTGGAAGGATATCCGTACACTTCATTGTTAGCAGAGGTTGGAGCCCCAGAGAAGAATAGAGAAACCCGGGAAGTAGAGCGTTACTCTGATCAGGCATATTGGTTTGATTTTGAAGCCTGGGATATCAGTTTGGATTATATCCAGATGCTAAATGGAATCAATGCTTTATCCAGCGGCGCATTTTCAATTACGGAAGTGACAACAGATGACAGTCAGGTCGATTGGGAGAAGGGCACCGGCGTGATGATGGTGGAATTCAAATTAAACGGAACGGCCTATTCATATCCAGCCCAAAAGCATAATGACTGGTTGGATGAAGGAATCATCGTCTATGTAAGCCAGTTAATTGAGGAGGAGGATTTAGCTGGTCATATTTACTGTACAGATGATAGTGGGCAGGGAGCTATTCTGTTTTATCGGGACAATGCCTGGGCAGATGAATTTGCCCGAAAGACGGGAATTACTCTTCAATCACCTGAATCTCCAAATAATCAAATTCAACAGATTCAATAAAGCTATCTTGAGTAAAGCGGGTCTTATCATGGCGCTGGAAGTCGGTAATGTTGGCATCCAGCCAGATCGGCTTGCCTAAATCAAACTGATAACAAATATCATCCAACGAATGAAAGACCATAGTAGTCCGTGATATGCTGTAATCGGTCATGCAAATCACCGTATCTTTGACCATATGATTGTCTCTCCAGATTTTCCCCCACATACGAAACATAATTTCACCACCTCTTTATTAGGACAAGTATACTTTATTTTAATTCTCATGTAAAGGCATTTCTTTTGCCTTGCCTAGTGGCGTAATCTGTAGTAAACTAAAGAAAGTATGAGGTGTTTTTGAAGGAGGTTGTATGGAGCAGACGAAAGAGGGATGTCTGGCCTTTTTGGAACAGGCCAGAGAAGCATTGGGGCAGTTGTCGCTGCTGGAGGATCAGGAATCGCATCTGATCCAGGAAGAGCGTCGGCTGGAGCGGCAGTTAGAGGCAGAGAAGAAAGCGGTGGCTGACAATATCCGCCTGACTGTTAAAGAGCGAGAAGAAGAGATTAGTTCCAGCTATGATAAAGAGATTACCAAAGGCCAGGACCATTTGAAGAAAGCCCGGAGCAAACGGGAGAAGGCCAAGAGCCAGGGGGTAAAGGAGCGAATCGGGGAAGAAACCGGAGAATTGCGCAGTCATAACCGGGAACTGCGGATGCAGATGAAGGACGCGTTTCAGCAGAAGCGGGTGCCGGGATTTTGCAAGTCCGCTTTATACTATAGCCTGTATTTTCCGCGTTGGTTTAAGGAAATCCTGACTTTGATTTTGTTTGTGCTGATTTTCTTCCTGGCAGCTCCCTGTGGTATCTATCTGCTGATTCCGGAGCATCAGCTGTGGCATCTGGTGGTGATTTATCTGTTGGACGTGCTGCTGGTCGGCGGTCTGTATGTGCTGATTGGCAATAAGACCAGGATGCATCATTTGGAAACCCTGAAAGAGGGACGCCGCATTCGGGACCAGATTCACAGTAACAATAAGAAGATCAAGGTGATTACTTCCACAATCCGCAAGGACCGGAATGAATCCTTGTATGATTTAAAGAAGTTTGACGACGAGATTGCCCAGGCAGAGCAGGAGCTTTCGGATGTGGCGACGAAGAAACGGGAGGCATTGAACACCTTTGAAAATGTGACCAGGAATATCCTGTCTGATGAGATCGAGCATAACAGTAAAGACAAGCTGGACAAGCTACAGACGGAATATCAGGAAATCACCCAGCAGCTGAAGAATGTAACGGCCCAGGTCAAAAGTCAGCGTCTTACCATCACCGATCAATATAGTACATATCTTGGCAAGGAATTTCTGGATTCGGCGAAAATCACTGAATTATCCAGCATCATTCAAGGCGGGCAGGCCTCCAATTTAAGCGAAGCCATCGAAGCCTATAAAGCTCAGACTAAAAAATAAGAATATGAAATTCTAGCACAGCACCGAGTATAAAAGCTCGGTGCTGTGCTTATAATAAGAGTAATGAAAAGAGTACAGGCGAGGTAGAATGAAAACGGGATGGAAGCGTAAGCTGCCGCATAGCAGGGAAATCTATTATTTTGATTCGGGGGATGCCTTTGAGGTGGATGTCTGTGCCCGGATTTTACATGGGATGATCAAAGATACGATTAATGAAAAGAGAAAAAAGGGCGTTGTGTTTTTGTGTATTGGAACGGACCGCTCCACGGGTGACAGCCTGGGGCCGTTAATCGGATATAAACTAAAAGAGCAGCGGATCCGCCGGGCCCGGATCGTCGGAACGCTGGAGCGTCCGGTCCATGCGATGAATCTGGAACAGTCGGTGGCGATGGTGCGGCGGCAATATCCCAATCATGTCATCGTGGCCGTGGATGCATCGGTGGGAAGACTGGATCATGTGGGCTACATTACCATGGGGAAAGGGGCACTGCGGCCGGGACTGGGGGTTCGCAAGGAGCTTCAGGAAGTTGGCGATATCTTTATTACCGGTATTGTCGGCAGTTGTGGTAATTATGATCCGCTGATGCTGCAGAGCGTGCGGCTTGCGGTGGTAATGCAGATGGCGGACCGGATTTGCGAAAGCATTTTTCTTGTCGAACAATTTTGGGAAAATGCGGCCTCTTTTTGACAAAATCAGCACCTGCTGTATGTTATACTCTTGCAGATAAGTATTTAATAAGAATATAACAGCGGGGTGATGAAACATTATGGGAGAATTATATAATCCGTATCCCAGGCTGCCAAAGAATATCCGGCAGATCGGAGAGCGGGATCAGATTGTGAAGCTGTATGTGGAAGATTATGTGAACACATATTTAAGACGCTTATATCCAACCGGTGGACAAGGTCTGCGGGTTGGACTTTTGCTGGGAGAGATCAGGACACAGGATGGAACAGCGTATTTATTTGCAGACGGTGCTTTGGAAATGGATGACGTGGGACAAGATGGAGAAAAAGCAGTATTTACCGAGGAAGCCTGGAAAAAAGCCTATCAGACCATCGAGCAGATGTTCCCGAAGCGCAGCATCCTGGGCTGGTTCTTGTGCGGGCCGCCGGGCTGTCTGCTAAGTCCGCTGAATTACTGGAAGCAGCATGGGCAGTATTTTTCCGGCAAAAACCAGCTGATGTATCTGAACAGCGGACTGGAAGGAGAAGAATCCATTTACATAACATCGGAAGATGGTTTTTATAAACTGCGGGGCCACTGCATTTATTATGAGCGCAACCAGATGATGCAGGACTATATGGTCTCCCGTAAAGATGCCCATCGGGTGGAATCGGGAACCCGTGATGTGGTGATTCGGGACTTTCGTCAGCGGATGGAGGACAAGAAAGAGGAAGTGCGGAAAAAACGGTCGGTCGTCGGTATGCTGGGCATGGCCTGCAGTGTTTTATCCGTGATGGTTCTGGCCAGCGGTGTGGTCATGTTTAATAACTATCGCAAAATGAAGGACATGGAGAATGTGATCGTCTCGGCTATTCCCAGTGGATTTGTCCTGGGCAGTAAACAGCAGAAGGGATTGGATGGCGCAGAGTTGGAGCTGGAGGAGGTACCTGGCGAGGTATATCCGACAGCGGTGCAGTTGGAGATAAATCCGGAAACTATGGCAGCACATGAAAGCCAGGCGGAGTCAGGCACCCAGCCGGAGACGGCTGCGGCGGAAAGTACAGCGGCAGCGGCACCGGTGCAGGACGGCAGCCAGACAGCCGGCGGTGATACAGCTTTGGCAGCCTCTAATGCGGTAAGCTATGTGGTTAAGGATGGTGAGACCTTGTATGGAATCTGCCTGCAGCGTTATCAAAGCGTAAATAATCTTTCGTTGATCTGCCAGTGGAATCAGCTGGAGGACGAAAATAAAATTGTATCCGGGCAGGTGCTTTTGCTGCCGCCGGTGGAATAGGGTTTGATTATCTGCTTAAAATGATGTATACTAACAATGCTGTATTTAGTAGTATTTGCATTTTAGGAGAATAAGATATGGCCGAAATGAATTCCATGAATCGAGAATCAAAGAAAAGACAACTGCGGCGACAGGTGGTAACTTCCGGAGCGCCAAGGCAGCAGCAGGAGGACCGTGAAGAAGTCGTCCGGTCGGCCCGTCAGAAGATTCGCCGGCGCCGTCGGATGCTGTTGATGTTTATGGTTCTTGTGGCTGCGGCAGGAGCGGCAGGCTTATTTTACTATCAGCAGAACTATCAGTTTACGGAGTATGAGGTGGTCTGGGAAGAAGAGCTCCAGGAAGGCAGTCTGGTAGGGTATGAGACCTTTGGCAGCAATGTGTTAAAGTACACCAAGGACGGTGCTTCTTATATGGATAACCGGGGGAAGCTGATCTGGAAGGAAAGCTATGAAATGAAGAGTCCGATTGCTTCAGTGAACGGTGATTATGCCGTAGTTGCCGACAAGCAGGGGAACAGCATTTATATTTACAATAAGGATGGCTATCAGGGCAAGGCGAACACGGTCCTGCCGATCAGTAAGGTGACGGTGTCAGGTACCGGTATTGTAGTGGCGGTAGTGGAGGAGTCTGCTTCCAGCTACATTTACTTTTTCCGCAAAGATGGCACTGCTCCGATTGTGAAGGCAAAAGCCTATATGGGTGGCGACGGATATCCGTTGGATATCGCTCTTTCCCGGGACGGAACGCAGTTGATCTGTTCGTATGTACATATTCAAAAAGGAGAAGTAAAGAACCGTGTGGTTTTCTATGATTTTTCCGAAGTCGGTAAGAATGTGCCCACCCGTCTGGTGGGTGGCTTTGATGAGTTGTTTGCCAGTACGCTGGTGGCCCGGGTGCGGTATCTGGGTGAGCCTTACTCCTGTGCTTTTTCCGGCAATGGCCTGACGTTCTTTTCTTCCAAGAACCTGGCATCACCGGAGCAGATCAGGCAGGTGGAGGTGGAAGAAGAGATTGAGTGCATTTTCTATTCGGATGATTACGCCGGGATGATTGTCAGGAATTATAATGGCGAGTTTGCCAGCCGGATGGAATTATATAAGAAGAACGGCGATCTGGTGATGAAAAAAGAGTTTACCTATGATTATAATCAGGTGGATATTGATGGAAATATGATTATCATGTATAATGATAATTCCTGCAAGTTGTTTAACCTGGCGGGCGTAGAGAAGTTTTCCGGCGAGTTTGATTTCCCGGTGCTTAAGATCAGGCAAAAGACCGGTTTGTCCAATGCGTTGATCGTGACGGGACCACAGACGATGAAAGAAGTCAAATTACATTAAAGGAGAAGGAACATGGGAAAGAAGTGTATAGGTATTGATGTTGGCGGTACGACAGTAAAGATTGGCCTGTTTGAGGTGGATGGAGCGCTTGTACATCAGTGGGAAGTAAAGACCCGAAAAGAGGAAAGCGGACGTTATATCCTGGGCGATGTAGCTGCGTCCATCAAGCGGGTGCTGGCGGAAAAGAACATTTCCCTGGAAGACGTGGCCGGTGCCGGAATGGGGGTGCCGGGACCGGTATTGCCGGACGGTTATGTGGAGGTTTGCGTCAATTTAGGCTGGCGTGATATGAATGCCCAGCAGGAGCTGAGTGCTATGCTTGGCGGACTTCCGGTTAAGAGCGGCAATGATGCCAACGTGGCGGCTCTGGGTGAGATGTGGCAGGGCGGTGGCAAGGGCTACCGTGATATTGTCATGATTACTTTAGGCACCGGTGTCGGCGGCGGCATTATCATCGATGAAAAAATCATTGCCGGTAAACATGGCCTGGGTGGGGAAATTGGCCACATTCATATTCGGGATGAAGAGACAGAGCATTGCAACTGCGGCGGTGTCGGATGTGTGGAGCAGATTGCCAGCGCCACCGGAATTGCCAGGGAAGCCAGAAGAATGATGGCGGCCAGTGAGAAGGCGTCAACGCTCCGTCAATATGGTGATCGTGTGTCGGCCAAGAACGTTCTGGACGCAGCAAAGGCCGGTGATGAACTGGCTCTGGCGGTAACCGAGACGGTCAGCCGTTATCTGGGGATTATGCTGGCCCAGGTGGCGATGACGATTGATCCGGAGATATTTGTTATCGGCGGCGGTGTGTCCAAAGCCGGCCAATTTCTGATTGATATGATTGAAAAATATTATCAGCAGCACACTCCGATTTCCAACAATGTTGGGAAGATCGGACTTGCCAGACTGGGCAATGATGCCGGGATTTACGGTGCGGCAAGACTGATTCTCAATTAATCTAATAATCCGTAGCTGCCGGGTATTTCGGCGGCGGCGGATTTTTGGTTGTGTGGTTATTTACAAAATGGGTAAATGTGTTATATAATGAGGAGACCCCGGCGAGCTTTCGCTCCTCCGGGGCAATTATGAAAAATCTATGTGCAATTTGACGATTAAATCAATCTGCGGTATTGATTTTCTATACATTTAGTATAAAAAACATATATGAATAGATTATGAACACAATGTAAATAGATTATGAAACTTATATCAGGTCCAGAGGGGGAGGAACTATGGCAGTAAAAAAGAAAAGAAAAACGATTGTAATCGGGCACAAGAATCCGGACACTGACTCTATCTGTTCGGCGATCTGCTATGCCAATCTGAAGCAGGCTATCACCGGCAAGGAGTATGTCGCCGGCCGGGCCGGACACCTTAATGAAGAGACGCAGTATGTTTTAAGTTACTTTGATGTGGAAGCACCGCAGTTGATCGAGAATGTCAAAACGCAGGTACAGGATATTGAAATCCGGGAAACCAAAGGTGTGGATAAAAACATTTCTTTGAAAAAGGCCTGGAATCTGATGCAGGAAGCGCACATTGTGACAATTCCGGCGGTTAGCGCCGGCGATGTTCTGGAAGGTCTGATTACGGTCGGTGATATTACCAAGTCCTACATGAATGTCTATGACAGCAGCATTTTATCAAAAGCCCGTACCAGCTACAGCAATATTATTGAGACCCTGGAAGGCAGTCTGGTGATTGGCGATGAAGGTGCGTATTTTGAAGAAGGCAAGGTACTGATTGCGGCCGCCAATCCGGATATGATGGAATACTACATTTCGCCCCATGATCTGGTAATTCTGGGCAACCGCTATGAATCCCAGTTATGTGCCATTGAGATGGAGGCCGGATGTATCATCGTCTGTGAAGGCGCGGCGGTTTCTATGACCATCCGCAAGCTGGCGCAGGAGCGGGGCTGTACGATTATTACGACACCGTATGACACCTATACGGCGACGCGCCTGCTTAACCAGAGTATGCCGATCAGTTATTTTATGACGACCGATAATCTGATTAGTTTTGAAGAGATTGATCATATTGATGAAATTAAGGATGTGATGGCCAGCAAGCGGCACCGCGACTTCCCGATTCTGGATAAAGACGGCAAATATAAAGGGATGATCTCCCGCCGGAACCTGTTGGGGGCCAAGGGAAAGCCGATTATTCTGGTTGACCATAATGAAAAGAACCAGGCAGTTGAGGGAATTCAGAATGCCGATATTCTGGAAATTATCGACCATCATAAGCTGGGAACGGTAGAGACGATTGCACCGGTATTTTTCCGCAATCAGCCGCTGGGTTGTACGGCGACGATTGTCTACCAGATGTATAATGAAGCAAATGTAAAAATTGATAAAAAGACTGCCGGGCTGTTGTGCAGTGCGATTGTCTCGGATACCCTGCTGTTCCGTTCGCCGACCTGCACGGATATTGACCGGCTGGCGGCGCTGGCATTAGCTTCGGGGGCCTGCATTGATATTGACAAGTACGCGGCGGATATGTTTGCGGCCGGCAGCAATCTTAAGGGAAAAAGTGATGAAGAGATTTTTTATCAGGATTTCAAACGGTTCAATGCCGGCAAGGTGTCCTTTGGTGTCGGTCAGATCAGCTCGCTGAATACTGATGAGCTGGCGCAGGTGAAGGAACGGATGTTGCCTTATCTGCAAAAAGCCCATAAGGAGCATGGGGTAGACATGATGTTTTTCATGTTGACCAATATTCTGACGGAATCTACCGAACTCTTATGTGAAGGTGTGGGTGCGGTGGTCTTGATCAAAAATGCTTTCCGGCTGGAGCAGGAGGAAGATCTGCCGGAGCAGCAGGGCGACACAGTGGCACTGCCAGGAGTGGTATCCCGTAAGAAACAGCTGATTCCGGCAATTATGATTGCCTGTGAAGAATAGATACAGGAGGACAACGACAATGCGCGAGACGGTTAGCTGGAAGCCGGGCAATATGTTATATCCGGTACCAGCAGTTATGGTCAGTGCGGCGGACCGGACGGGCAGCAGCAACATCATTACGGTTGCGTGGACCGGTACGGTCTGCTCTGATCCGGCGATGCTGTATATATCAGTACGGCCGGAGCGATATTCCTACCAGATGATTAAGGAAACCGGGGAATTTGTTGTCAATCTGACGACGAAGAAGCTGGTAAAGGCAGCTGATTATTGTGGTGTGCGTTCGGGACGGGACGTGGATAAGTGGCAGGAGATGCATTTGACCCGGGGCAAGGCCCAGAAGGTCAGTGTGCCGATTATTGAAGAGAGTCCGGTGAATCTGGAATGCCGGGTGACCGAGATCAAGGAGCTGGGAACTCATCATATGTTCCTGGCGGAGGTGGTGGCGGTGAATGTGGATGCGGGCTACCTGAATGAAAACGGTAAATTTGAACTGAACCGGACGGAGCTGGTGGCTTATTCCCATGGCCAGTATCTGGAGACGGGGAAGAGTCTGGGGAGTTTTGGGTATTCGGTGAAGAAACGAAAAGCAGCTAAGGAGAAACGTAGGTCATGAAGTCCAATATTACATTGATCGGTATGCCGGCTTCCGGTAAGAGCACCGTCGGGGTGCTGCTGGCGAAGCGCCTGGGTTATTCTTTTGTGGATGCGGATATTGTAATCCAGGAGAAGGAAGGGCGACTGCTGAAGGAGATTATTGAGGCGGAAGGTATGGAAGGATTTTTGAAGGTGGAGGAACGGATCAACCGGGACCTGGAGGTGAAACGTTCGGTAATTGCTCCGGGTGGCAGCGTTGTTTATGGAGAAAGCGCCATGGAGCATCTGAAAGCAATCAGTACGGTGGTTTATCTGGAACTGGATTATCAGGAAGTAAAGAGCCGCCTGGGGGATTTGAAGGATCGGGGGGTGGCATTGAAGGACGGCATGTCCTTGGAAGATATGTACCGGGAGCGGGTACCGTTATATGAGAAATATGCTGACATCACCATCAATGAGTCGCATAAGACACCGGGCCAGGTGGTGGATGAACTGCGAAGCATCATGGAAAAGCGGATGGACAAAAAGTAAGGGAGAATAGAAGGGCATGAAATATATTGTAATGTTAGGCGATGGAATGGCTGATTATCCGGTGGAAAAATTGGGCGGAAAAACACCTTTGCAGGTGGCGGAGAAGCCCCATATAGACAGCCTGGCCCCCTATGCGGAACTGGGCATGGCAAAGACGGTTCCGGCAGGGCTTAAGCCGGGCAGCGACGTGGCCAATCTTGCGGCGATGGGTTACAATCCGTTAGAATGTTACACCGGGCGCTCCCCACTGGAAGCGGTCAGCATGGGAATTCAGATGAATGACACGGATGTCGCGTTCCGCTGCAATTTGGTGACTCTTTCCAAGGAAGCAGACTACAGTGAGAAAACCATGGTGGATTACAGCTCCGGTGAGATCAGTACTGCGGAAGCGGCACAGCTGATAGCGGCGGTTCAGGAGGTGCTGGGCGATGGGGAACGGGAATTTTTCCCGGGAATCAGCTATCGCCATTGTATGATCTGGCACGAGGGTCCGGTGGGCCTGGAACTGACACCGCCTCATGATATTTCAGACCGTAAAGTGGGGGATTACCTGCCCCGGGATCAGGTGATTCTGGAACTGATGCAGAGCAGCTATGATATTCTAAAGGATCATCCGGTTAATCAGGCTCGTGTGGCCCGTGGATTGAACCCGGCCAATTCTATTTGGCTGTGGGGAGAAGGCACCAAACCGGGAGTTGCGTCGTTTGAGGGCACCTACGGCGTGAAGGCGGCGGTAATTTCGGCAGTGGATTTGATCAAGGGAATTGGTATTTGCGCGGGTATGCAGATTGTTGAAGTGAATGGTGCCACCGGAAACAATGATACCAATTTTAAGGGAAAAGGCGAAGCAGCTTTGAAAACACTGCTGGAGGGTCAGGACCTGGTGTATATTCATGTTGAAGCTCCGGATGAGTGTGGCCATCACGGTGATCTGGAAGGGAAGATTCGGGCGATTGAACGGATTGATGAAGAAGTTGTCGGGCCACTGCTATCCGGGCTAAAAGAAGCCGGTGAGGATTATACGATTCTGGTGATGCCGGATCATCCGACACCGATAGCGATTAAGACCCATATTTCCGACCCGATTCCGTATCTGCTATATTGCAGTACCAGGCAGAAGAACTCCGGGATCAATACTTATACGGAGGAAACGGCGAAGAGTACTGGAGTGTATCTGGAGGAAGGCTTCCGCTTGATGAAACGGTTGGTGGAGTTTAGATGAAAAAAATCCCTGTGGAATAAAACCACAGGGGTTTTTCGGTGCAAAACCATTATTCTTCAACGGAAATAACGGATACCGGGCAATTGTCCACAGCTTCTTCCGCCAAATCTTCATTATCCGGGGACACCTTGGCATAAACTTCCGCCTTGCCGTCGTCGGCCATCCGGAATACATCCGGGCAGGTCTCCGGACAAATGCCACAGGAGATACAACCGTCTCTGTCAATATTTGCTTGCATAATATTTTACTCCTTTTTCGTTTGCTATGGAGTTATTATGGAGAAATATTTTGATTTTATGCAAAATCAGTGCATCGCGGTTTCCTTCAGTTGAAAACTCGTTCCTCATACAACTCAAAAATAGTGTCATCCATGATGATAAATGCGATACGCACTCCCGGTCCAATTTCTTCCGGACCAAAGATCACTTGCTGTGCCTGCCGGAGATAAATGTCCATATCGTCTACCTTATAAGCAATATGAGGGTTTTTATGCATGATTTCAGGAAAAGCAGTTCCTTCCTCAAACTTCAGATATTCAATTTTAAAATCATAGTCGTCAGGATTGCTCATCCATATCTTCATACCTTCGTTATAGGTCATCCCCTCCTTTTTCTTCGTTACGGGGATACCAACATGCATATACTCTGCTGCCATATTTTTCTTCTCCTTTTCCTTCAGGCGCTTACCACATATTTTCCTTTATACCAGTTCATAAATGCAATCGTAACAAAACCATAAAGAAGTCCAATGATACAGTAAATCATCTCTGTCACCAGCGCTCCTGCCAGGGTGGCTCCGGGAACATAAGTCATGAAGCCAAAGTACGCGCCTGCGCGGACAAAAACAGCGGCCGAATATGCAATCATCTCAGGTCCCTGATCCACATGCATAACAATCGGCACCAGTATGATAAGTGCTACCGGAGTTGCCCAGAATCCAAGAAAACCAAGTGTCCCTCCCAGGCTGATAATTGCTATGGAAGCAATGATTCCAATAAAATATCCAATGGCACTTTTTACACCGCCCTTTACGCTGCCGCCGGACAAAAAGTACATTGCCCATGCCTGAAACGCAATCCACCCAAAACCAGAATTACCCATCGGTGCCACGTATGTCCCCAATACCTGATCCACGATCTGAATCGTAAATGCCTGAAGGCCAATAAACAGAGCGATCCATACCTTCCTTCTTCTAGCGCGCTGTGTCGCGATAAAACTCATAAGCCTCTCTGTCATTAAAGTTTTCATGAACAATTTTCCCAATCGCTTTGGTCATCGCCAGCGGATCCTCTGCCTGGAAGATATTTCTGCCCATATCGACCCCTGCTGCACCTTCAGAAATGGCCTGATACGTCATCGTAAGGGCTTCCTTTTCCGGCAGTTTCTTTCCGCCTGCCACCACAATCGGAACAGGACAGGCAGCCACTATATGCCTGAAATCATCACAATAGTAGGTCTTTACTATGTGTGCACCAAACTCCGCCAGCATTCTTGTTGCCAGTAAGAAGAACTGTGTTGTTCGTGCCATATGTTTCCCAACAGCGACAACGCCGAGTGTCGGAATTCCATAGCGGTTTCCGGCATCGATTGTCTTACAAAGGTTTTCGATGGAGGTCTTTTCCCCTGGCGCACCGATGAAGGTCTGAACCGCCATACAGCTTGCATTCATGCGAATGGCATCTTCAATATTTACCCCGATGATCTCGTGACTCATATCTTCATCCAGGACACTGCTTCCTGCTGAACAGCGCAGCGCCAGCCCTTTTTGAAAAGTCGGCGGTACGCAGGATCTGACAGCACCTCTGGTTGCCATAAACACATCGATCTCCGGTGCAAGCTTCGGGATGGTAATATCCAGACGTTCCAATCCCGAGGTTGAGCCCATAATATATCCATGATCGAAGGCCAGCATCACAGTTTTACCTGTATCCGGACAGAAAATCCTGGATAAGCGGTCCTTCATCCCCCACTCCGCATGATCGGCTCCCCTCACATGAAATTTATGCTGTGCAGGTGGAACATCTTCAAAATATTGTTTTGATGATATCATTCCATCTTTATCTGCCATGTCAATTCTCCTTCTCTACTTTTTCAAATATGGTGTATTACAAGGCGCGTTCCAATAATGCAGCAGTTCGTCATCCATCCTTGCCATAAACATCTGGAAGCCTGCCTGCTCCTGAACAGTCAAAAGCTCGCCCACATAATTTGCGACTATTTCGATCCCTTTCTCTTTTAAGATCTGCACACATTTTCTGTAGACAATAAACAATTCCATCAAAGTGGTTGCTCCTGAACCATTTAAAATCAGCATTATTTTTTCGCCGGTCTGAATGGACAGATCGTTCACAAGTGCATTTACCATGATCTTTGCAGTCTCATCTGCCGACTTCATTTTCTGGCAACCGCCTCCGCCTTCGCCGTGCTGCCCCATACCGATTTCCATTTCATCTTCAGCCAGTTCAGCCAGCTTGCTTCCGGTAGCCGGATGTGTCGCTCCTCTGGCCGCGACGGCCAGGGTTGCCATATTATCGGCAAAACGCTGCGCCAAAGCGGCTACCTCCGCCAGGCTCTTTCCGGCGGCGGCGGCCGCTCCGGCAATCTTATAGGTAGGAACACAGCCAACAAGCCCGCGTCTGTCATCACTGTTTTCCCGGGGGGCATTGGCGATATCCTCCTGGGTTACCACCTTGACTACGTTCATTCCTCTCTTTTTGCATTCCTTCATGGTCAGATTTCCGGTCAGCATGTCACCGGCATGATTCAAGACAATATACAAAACACCGTCTCCCAAATCGGCGCGTTCAATCGCATCAACACAAGCCTGTGGGCCTGGCGCTGCAAATATATCCCCGACCACAGAGATATCAATCATGCCTTCCCCAACAAACCCGCTGATTGCCGGTTCATGTCCGGATCCTCCCTGGGTTACGATGGTAACCCGTTTTTTTTCGCCCATTTTGCGGTTGATCACCATTCTGTCTGAACCCAGTTCCACCAGTTCTCCATTGGCTGCCACAAAGCCTTCCAGTAGCTCTGCCGTTAAGTTTGCCTGATCATTGATGAATTTCTTCATAGCCATAAACTTACCCTCACCTTTCTCTTTTTAATTAATGTCCACTTTCTTCTTTATAACCAACATAAAGCCCCTGTAAAAATAAGGAGGTACTAACTGCGCCAGCGTCAGGAGTCCCTATGGTAGCTTCTTTATAGCTCTTCGCCCTTCCAAACTTCGAGACGTAGGCCCGGCTGTCATCCGCGCCTTTTAATGCCGCCTCACTCATTGCCTTTAATATGGCTGATATGTCATCATCTGCTTCCAAAGCCGCCTCTACTGCCGGAATTAAGCTGTCCATCATAGTTTTGTCTCCCACTTTTGCATTGGTAATATCCTGCATTTCATTCAGGCTGGACGCAAACATTTGCTTAAGGGTGGCGGCATTGATTTCGGTCTTTCCATCCAGAGGAAGACCCATGCCGCCAATCATTGTTCCATATAGTGGGCCGGCACTTCCGCCGCAAATTCCCATGATTCCCCTTCCTAAATCTTCAAAAAAATCATACATGCTTTTTTCGCTCAAAAGAGGAATCTCTTTTTCCAGTAGCAGGGCAATTTTTTTAATTGCTATCCCGTGATCCCCATCACCAAATCTCGAATCAATGGCACTTAACTCATCACAATTTTGCAGCCAGATGAAAACGGATTCTTGAAGCATCGATGACAATTGTTTCTTGTGTATCATCTGTCACTTCTCCTTTCGTCTCTCTTGTTTCATATGTAACTACATATTACATCAGAAATTAACATATGTCAATGATGATAATATAATTTGTTAAATTTGCTTGTATTAAAAATGGATAATTGTGTAATTTTCATAAAAAAAGCACCCGCTGCAAAAGATTATCTTGTCGCGGGTGTTACATATGTTACAAATTATGAATTTTGTTCTATTTCCAGCGCTTCCTTTGTTTGATTCTCAGGGGCAATAATGTGTTGGAAAATACCTGTTCTCATTGCGCCCAAAAGTGCCTTGCAATGGATGTTGGCTCCGGCGATTCCGACAACATGCTGGGTTCTTGCCAGAAGTTCAAGCGGAATCTGGATCGCATAATCCATATCAGAATAGAGGATATCTCCTTTTAAATCAAAGTAATAATTCAGTAAGCGTCCTACCGCTTTCCGCTTTTTCAACATTTCGCCATAACGGGCTACGGATGCAAAATCAGGTGTTGACGGATAATTCCCGATATTAACAAGAGCCACATCCAAATGACTCCACTCATCAAACACCGCCTTATAATTTTCCAGCTCCTTAATCTGTCTCAATTCCTGTTCCGTTGCCGCAAGAGCAGGAGCATACAGATATTTCGGTTGTGAATTTGTTCTTTCTGCAAAAATACGAACCAGTTCGTTGGAATGGTAGTTTCGATTCGACACACCGCTATTTCCCACCAAAGGACATACCTTTTGAGAAAAACCTTCGTTCACCTCGTTTTTTTCCATAGTGGAAATCAATTGACCAATGATCCCCCCCCACCCAATTCCATAATTCTTTTGATTTAAGCTCTTCATATACTCCAGCGAACTTGCTATCAGGCTTTCATTCGTCATATTTTCATTACTTTTATTTGGCGCAATCACTCCGCCAAAAATATGATATGCATTTCGCACTTGATTTAAAATTATCTGATTCCCGTCGGAAGGCTGGCAGATCTCGATATGGACAATACCCATTTCCTTGGCTTCTTTTAGCATCCTGCTGATCAATGGTCTTGAGACCTGATACAGGTTGGCGATCTCGCTTTGCGTTTTGTCCTGTTCGTAATATAATTTAGAGACCTCGATCAATCGTTTTATCTTTTCATCACTTTTGTTCATATTGACACCTTTAGTTTATAATTTAGTTGCATAATTAACTTATCATGATAATAGTAATATGTCAAATGTCAATGTCCTTATAATAGTCTAATTCATAATTCAAGTTGACAAACAAATACTTCTAAACTAAACTTTAATATATAGTTTATAAAAATTTAAGAAATAGAAGGAGGATGGATTTATGAGCAACATGGAAGCTTTTTTGGTTTTAGCCATTGTCTACTGTATCGGCGAATTTGTTGGTACAAAATCAAAGGCATGGATACCGTCTGTCTTTGTTACGGCCACACTATTCGTAATTGGGTACTGGACATTCTTTCCTAAGGATATTGTTGCCCTTGCCGGTTTTGGACCTCCGCTTGGCGGAGCATTGGCCATTATGCTCTGTATCACGCATATGGGTACGATCATCAGCATCAAGCAGTTATTGGAGCAATGGAAAATCATTGTAATTACCCTTTCCGGTTTAGCAGGCATGATCATTATCTGTTGGTTCGTCTGTACTCCCCTTGTCGGACGTGAATTTGTTGTTGCCGGACTTCCGCCGCTGGCAGGCGGTATCGTGGCGGCTACCATCATGCAGGAGGCGGCAACCAATAAAGGACTGCAGGAAGCGGCAGTGCTTGCTATTGCAATGTATGTTTTCCAGGGATTTGCAGGATATCCGCTGACGGCGATCTGCTTAAAGAAAGAAGGGAAGATTCTGCTGGAGGCATATCGCAAAGGAAACGTAAAATTGCAAAAAGGCGGCTCCGTTGACGAGGAAGCCGGAAACATGAAAGCAGAGGAGGCACCGAAAAAAAGACTAATTCCGGCCCTTCCTGAGAAATATCTTACCACCGCAATGATTCTGGGTAAATTGATGGCAGTAGGTTATCTTTCAAACCGGTTATCGCTCCTCACCGGCGGCAAAATCAATCAGGCAGTGATTACCCTCATTTTAGGTATCGTATTTACGGAAATTGGCTTTTTGGATAAAAATTCATTGCAAAAAGCGGGAGCTAATGGCTTTTTAATGTATGTGCTGATGATTTATATCTTTGGTGGATTAAAAGATGTTACTCCGCAGATGCTGTTATCCTGTATTGGCCCGATGATGATCATTATTATCTGTGGTGTCATTGGTCTTGGGGTGCTGTCGATTTTGGCAGGGAAGCTCCTGGGAGTCAACTGGCGGATGGCTTTTGCAACTTCCCTGACGGCACTGTATGGTTTTCCGCCGAATTATGTCCTGACCGAGGAATCTGCCAAATCTTTAGCAGAGACACCGGAGGAAAAGCAATATTTGATGGATCAGATGCTGCCGCAGATGCTTGTCGGCGGGTTTGTAACGGTAACCATTACATCCGTTATTATTGCCGGTATCTTCAGTAACATGCTGTAAAACGGAACAGAAAGGATTTTATTTATGGATATTAAAAAATTGGCCGAGAAGCATAATGAATATATAATAAAGCAGCGATGGTATTTTCACCAGAATCCGGAGCTTTCTTTTCAGGAGACGGAAACAACAAAAGTGCTGAAAGAACAGCTTGAGGAGATGGGAATACCGGTCATCACATTTCCTGACTATAACGGTTTGATCGGAGTGATAAAGGGCGGGAAACCAGGCAAGACAGTGATGCTTCGTTCGGATATTGATGCGCTGCCGATTGAGGAGCATTCGGGTGAGGAATTTGCAGCGGTTAACGGGAAGATGCATGCATGCGGACATGACTGCCATATGGCAGTATTGCTTGGTGCCGCTAAAATCCTGATGGATGTGAAGGCGGAAATTCAGGGCGAGGTCAGACTGTTGTTTCAGGCGGCCGAGGAATCCGGGCATGGTGCGGTGTATTATATTGAACATGGGATCCTGGATGATGTGGATGCGATATTTGGGCTGCATATCTGGGGAACGCTGGATGCGCCTAAATTCAACCTGGAAAGTGGTCCGAGAATGGCTTCCGGCGATAAATTTAAAATTACCGTCACGGGGAAATCGGCCCATGGATCGGCCCCTCACCTGGGGCATGATGCCATTGTTGCCGCCGCTTCCATCGTGATGAACGTACAGACTTTTGTCAGCCGGGTCAGCGATCCGTTAGATACTTTGGTAGTAAATATTGGAACGGTGAAGGGCGGTCAGCTTTGGAATATTATTCCCAACCATGTTGAATTTGAAGGCATTATGCGTACTTATTCCCGCCAGCTGCGCAGTTCGCTGGAAGATACCATGCGCAAGATCGTCTGTGGTACGGCCGAAGCATTGGGCTGCGCGGCGGAATTTGAATATATGCCGCTGACAGCTCCGGTTATAAACGATCAGGAAGATCTGAACCGTATCGCCGTGAATGCAGCCATTTCTTTATATGGCGAAGAGAGCCTTAGCGGGATGGCCAGGCTGACCTGTTCCGAAGATTTTTCCAAGTTTGCCGAAAAGATTCCGGGATTTTTCGGTTTTCTGGGCTGTCGCAACGAAAGCATTGGCGCAATCTATCCCAATCATAGTGATAAATTTAAAGTAGATGAAGAAGGATTACACCGGGGAGCGGCTCTTTATGCTCAGTTTGCGGTCGACTATCTGAACGAAAAGGCAGGTGATAATTAATGGATATCAAAGCTTTGGCAGAAAAATACAAGGATTATATTATTGAAAAACGCCGCTGGTTCCATCAGTATCCGGAGCTTAGCATGCAGGAAGAGAATACGACCAATGCAATTGTAAAGGAGCTTGAAGCCATCGGCATTCCGGTTAAGCGCTTTGACGGTATCTACGGATGCGTGGGTGAATTGAAAGGCGGCCGGCCGGGCAAGACGATACTGCTGCGGGCGGACATTGATGCTCTTCCGGTAACCGAGCAGACCGGGCTGCCCTTTGCATCAAAAAATGAAGGCCGGATGCATGCCTGCGGCCACGACTGTCATATCGCCATGCTTTTAGGTACGGCAAAGATTTTATATGAGGGAAAGGAAGAACTGGCAGGTATGGTCAGATTCTTTTTCCAACCGGGGGAAGAGATCGCGCTTGGAGCAAAAGCGGCGATCGGGCAGGGAGTAATGGAACATGTGGATACCTGCTTTGGTATGCATGTCTGGAGCCAGCTTCGGAGTCCATATTTTAATATTGAGTATGGCGAGCGTATGGCATCCTGCGACAGCTTTACCCTTACTGTTTTTGGGGAGGCGGCACATGGAGCAAGTCCGCATCTGGGCCGTGATGCGATAGTAGCGGCCTCGTCGATTATTATGAACCTGCAGGCTATTTCCAGCCGCATGAAGGATCCGCTGGGCGCCCTGGTGGTCACCATAGGTACGATGAATGGCGGCCAGAATTATAACATCATTCCGGACCGGGTCCAACTGGAAGGGACGGTGCGCACGTTTAACCGTGAATTCCAGGATAGCATGAAAGGCCGTATCCTGGAAATTGCGGAGAATACTGCCAGGTGTTATGGCTGTACGGTGGATTTGCAATACAACTGCCTGACCATCCCAATCGTTAATGATAATCAGGAATTGCTTCGCATTTGTAAAAATGCGGCGGTCAAATTGTTCGGTGCTGATACTTTATCAAACATGAAAAGACTTACAAGCTCGGAAGATTTTTCGTTCCTGATGGATCAGGCACCGGGGATCTTTGGCTATTTAGGATCCTGCCATCCGGAAATACCTGGTTCAGAATACTCCAACCATCATGAGAAGTTTACTGTGGATGAAGAGATCCTGCACCGCGGATCGGCTATCACGGCACAGTATACCATTGATTTTCTTGAGGAAAATCAAACAGGGAATGATACAGAGCATGGAATCAGAACATAAAATACGGTTATATGACCAGGACATCCGGGAGCCATTATTTGAGTATTTGGAAGAACTTTTTGGTAAGACCAGAATGTTTGAGGAAAAGCGAATTGGCCGCTCGCGGGCGGATGTTATTATGTTAACCGGTGAGAGTCTGATTGGGCTGGAAATCAAAAGTGATGCAGATACCTATGAGCGGCTGAAACGGCAGGTGCGCAGCTACAATCAGTTTTGCGACCGTAATTATATTGTGGTGGGAAAAACCCATGAGAAGCATGTGGGAGAGCATGTGCCGAAGGAGTGGGGAATTCTGGTGGTGGAAGTTGACGGACGTAATGTGATAATCCATCAGCAAAGAGAGGCACTTGAAAACCTGAAGATGAAAAGGGAATACCAGATTACCCTGCTTTGGCGGCCAGAACTGCAGCGGTTGCTGGCAGCGAATGCCCTTCCTGCTTATAAGCAGAAGAGCAAGCGTTTTGTACAGCAGAAGCTGTTGGAAAAGGTGGAGTGGACGGTGCTGAAACAGCAGCTGTGTGAAGAGTTGTTTGAGCGTGATTATACAATTTGGGAGTGGAAATGAGTGATATGGGAATTAAAGATCTTTTAAAGAAGGTAAAAGAGGGCTTTGTTATTAATGAGGTGGAAAAAATGTCTGTTCCAGAGTTTACAGAGGCTGCGATCTGCCGGAAGCGGATCTTATTTGAAGGCCTGGTGCAGCAAGTGGGATTTCGTTTTGAAATGCAGATGCTGGCGGTCAGATTAGGGTTGACGGGGAAGGCTGTCAATCAAAGCGATGGAAGTGTTTTAGCAGAGGTGCAGGGGGCGGAGGAAAAAATTGATTATCTGATTTCTATGCTGCATCAGGTAAAGCGATTCCGGATTGATGATTGTACGGTTTCGAATTTGCCGGTGATTTGTGATGAAGACCGTTTTACCTGTGGTTGAAAAATACAGTAAAGAGAGCGATATCGCTCTCTTTATGATATTCTTTCACTCTCCGTTTTGCAATGCGTAAAATTGCTTTGTAAAGTAGTTAACGCTCCATTCATTCTGCTGGATTTGCGCCAAATGCTTAATTCCCATTGCACCATATTGTTTGACAAGGCCTGTGTAATTGGTCATCACATTGCCGTTCACTCCGGCTCTCTGACCAGCGCCTTCGTGATATACCACCGACTGATAGCTGACCTTTGGTTTCCAGTTTGCTTTGGTTCCATAATAATAGTAGTATCCCAGAAGCAGGCTGTCATCCTCAAATGCCTGCTTGCCTTTGAGAAAATGTGTGTCGTAACCGCCTATTTCTCGAAGGATCTCCAATTTGTGTATGCATGGGTGAGAGAATCCATATACAGTGGAATCTTGTTTTAGCTGGTTTAAATAGTCATCCATACAATCCACGTGTGCGGGTGAAGTCTCCGCTACAGTGTTGGTAAAATGCAATACGCCATTCTTATCCACAATCCCACAGCCGATTACCGGTTCGTCGTGTATACTTAAATAGTCGACCAATATATCGTCCCAGTGGTATGTAAATACCATATCCAAATGCAGCTCACTGATAAATGCAGCTTCCCTAAAGTGTTGCCAAATATATTCAAAGCAGTTTTGGCGCCCGGCGACAATTCCTTTATTGGTTCCATCTCCAATTACGATACAGTCGATCTGAAAGGACTTTAAATAGTTCTCCAGCTGCTCGTTGCTCCAAACCCCCTGATTGAATACAATAACCGTCTTATAGGTACTTTTTTCAAGCGATTTCAAGCATTTTTCAGCCATTTCCATATCCTGTTGTAAAAAATCTTCTCTCAACATAAATAATAAGGTGTGGACTAATTTCATTTTACTCCCCGTTTTTTAGCTATATCTATAATATATGCACGACCTATATCAATGGCTTTTATCTGACACTCTCCCGTTCAATCAACCGGGTCTTCACCTCGATTTTTACAATCTCATGATCTTTTCGGTCATAATTGGTGACCAACCGTTTTACTGCCAGATAACCCAACTGATGTTTGGGCACTTGCATGGTAGTGAGGGGCGGGTCAATGAATTCGCACATGGGAATATCGTCAATACTGGTAATGGAAATATCCTCCGGAACCCGGCAGCCGCTTTCCTTAAACGCCTTGATTGCAGCAATGGCAATATTATCATTATCGGCAAAGAATGCGGTTGGCAGATCGGGATGCTGATCTAATAATTCCTTTAATTCCCGATAGGCATCTTCGGTAGCTGGCGTCAGCTTAAATTCATAGCTGGAATGGATGGGAAGTCCGGCTGTTGTCAGTGCCTTATGATATCCGTTCTTACGCTCGGAAAAGTTGTTAATATGATATTTGGAATGGAGATAGCCAATGTCTTTGTGTCCATGCTCAATCAAATGCCGGGTGGCATGTCTGGCCGCCTGTTCGTTGTTAATCACGACAAAGTCGGCATCAATATCCTCAAAATAACTGTCCAGAAATACGATCGGACAACCCAGAGAAGCGAAGGTCTGGGCAGTGGCAAGGTCCATCTCGGTAGCCAGGACGATGATTCCCTTGCATTCAGGGGAATGAATCAGCGGGAAATCCCCACGAATGTTGGCGACGTCATAAATGTATGTTATCTGCAGCCGGCATCCATAAGCTTTGGCCTGTGACTCAATTCCTTCGGTTAACTGCAGAAAAAAAGGCGTGTCACTGACAACTTGCCCATGTGCCTTGTAAATCGCAAAATAAATCATCTGATTCTTTTGGCTCTTGTTCTGTTTCGCGGAAAAATCATATCCCACTTCTTTTAATTTATCTAAAACCATCTGACGGGTCGCGTCACTGATTCCCGGCCGGTCATTGATGACCATGGAAACTGTGGCTGGGGAGATTCCCAGCATTTCGGCCAGATCTTTGGATTTAATAGTCTTTCCCATGAATTCCTCCTGTGAAAACGGTATGGTAACATTATAGTTCAAATTTGAAAAGGGGTCAATCAAATTGAATATTATTTTGAACGATTTGTTAAGTGTGCAATAAATTTAGTAAATATAATATGCAGATATTTTGCGATAGTAAAATGATTTTAGGAAAAACAAACAAAAATGCTATTAGATATTGTGGAAAAACACTATTGAAAAATAAACGTGTATCTATTAAACTGAAAGCTGAATTAACTGAATTTGTGCTAAAATATACAATTTATTCAATTGAATATTTGCATGAGATTTAATAAAAATATTTTCAAAGAAGGGAAAATGGACATGACACACATCAAATTAGGTTATGCACCAACCAGAAGAAGTATTTTCAGTGCACCGGATGCCATCCGGTATCGGGGGCTGACGGCTGACCGTCTGCGGGAACTGGGGGTTGAATTTGTCGACATCACTGATATCAATGAGGAGGGGCTTTTGTATGAGGAAGAAGACCGGGTGCGGATGGCCGAGAAGTTTAAGGCCGAGAAGATTGACGGACTGTTTTTGCCGCACTGCAACTTTGGGACGGAATATCTGTGCGCAAGATTGGCCAAGGATTTGGGAGTACCGGTGCTTCTGTGGGGGCCGTTGGATGAACGGCCGGAGGAAAATGGAGTGCGCCTGCGGGATACCCAGTGCGGCTTGTTTGCCACTGGTAAAGTGCTTCGCCGGTTCCAGGTTCCTTTTACATATATGACGAATTGCCGCCTGGAGGATCCGGTATTTGAGCGGGGACTGCGGGATTTTATGGCGGTTTGCAATGTGGTGAGGACGTTTAAGCAGATGCGGATTTTGCAGATTTCCACCCGGCCCTTTGACTTTTGGACGACGATGTGTAATGAAGGGGAACTGCTGGAGAAATTTAATATTCAGCTGGCGCCAATTCCGATGCCTGAACTTACGGATATGGTCAGGCAGGTAAAGGAGGAGCAGACGGAAGTGCTGGCGGTGGCAGAGTATTGCAGGGCGAACATGGATATTTTGGTAAAGCCGGAAGAACTGGAGATGGTTGCCGCTTTGAAAGTGGCCATGAAACGGCTGGCGGTAAAGTATGGCTGCCAGGCCATTGCCATCCAGTGCTGGAATCAGCTGCAATCGGAGCTGGGGATTATGCCTTGTGCAGCGAATTCTTTGCTGAATGAAGAAGGAATTCCGGTGGTTTGCGAGACGGATATTCACGGGGCCATTACGGCACTGATGGTTGAAGCGGCCGGAATGAATGAAACCAGAGGATTTTTTGCTGACTGGACCATCCGTCATCCGGATATTACCAATGGGGAATTGCTGCAGCATTGCGGGCCGTGGCCGATTTCGGTGGCAAAAGAGCGGCCCAGGCTTACGTATCCGCTGGCATTTGAACACCCTGGCAGCATTACGGCTGAGGCAAAGCACGGTCTGATGTCGTTATGCCGTTTTGACGGAGATAACGGAGAATATTCGCTGCTTCTTGGCAATGCCAGGGGCGTGGAAGGTCCTAAGGGGATGGGAACCTATGTCTGGGTAGAAGTGGAGAATATTAAGCGTTTGGAAGAAAAGATCGTAACCGGTCCGTATATTCATCATTGTGTGGGAATTCATCAGGACGTGGTACCGGTGTTGTATGAGGCGTGTAAATATATTGGCATCAAGCCGGATCTTTATGACCCGGTGGAAGAACAGGTGAAGGCGTATTTGCGCGGTGAATGAAAGGGGCATTCCGCAGATGGACAAGGAGCAGGTGAAATTGTTTTTTAATCAAGTACTATTTGACAAACCTGCATAGAAAAGATACAATAAATTTAAATAAATTTAAATTTAAAAATCTATCGGCAGGAGAATTTAAATGAGGATAAAAGCAAAAGATGTTGCCAGGGAGCTGGGCCTTTCCACTGCCACGGTTTCTCTTGCGATGAACAATCGCCCGGGAGTAAACGAAGAAACCAGAAGGCGAGTCCTGGAATATATGGAACGGGCGGCGGAAGAGACGGTGGGGTATCACTCGGGAAAGGAAAGGATTATTCGATTGCTTTCTTTCCTGGAGGACCGTTCCTACTGGGACAGTTCGGAACATACCAGAACACTGGCGACTTTTGAGTGTGCGTCCAGACTGGCGCGGGAAAAGGGGTATAAAGTAGAACTGGTCAGTATGGTTCAGGGGCGGGATGATTTTGCGCAGGTGCTGGCAGAGTGCGAACGTGACCGGGTTGCCGGGGTATTTTTAGGTGCGGCCTATATGACGGCGGACGATTACACCAGTTTTTGGAACTTTAACATTCCCTTTATTGTCTGTGATCAGGATTTTGGTGATTTGCGAACGGACAATATTATCCTGAATAACCACCAGGGCGTTACCTGGGGCTTGGAGTATCTGTATGAACACGGCCACCGGGATATCCTTTATTTCCGCAACTCCAACAGTTTTTATAATATGTATGAACGACGTGAGGCATTTAAACGCTTTATGGACAAACATAACCTGCAGGAACGCCAGGATGAGAAGATTGTTAATATCGGAGGGGACACGCAGGCAGCTTATGAAGGGATGCTCTTGTATCTGAAGGAGGGCAAACATATCCCGACGGCCATCTTTTCAGAGAATTTTGAAGTGACGATCGGTGTCAGCCGGGCTTTGGAGAGCCGTGGATTTAAGATTCCGGAGGATATTTCTATCGTCGGATTTGATTCTATTCCGGATATGGCACTGATGGATTTTGAACCGACATGCATCCGCTGTTTGCATGAACGAAAGGCAGGAATCGCAATTGGCCGATTGATCGACCGGATTGAGGGGCGTGTCCGGGAGTCGGTAAAAATTTATGTGAATACGGAGCTGGTAATTGGAAATAGTGTCAGGCGGTACCAGATGGGGTAAGCTGAATTGAGGAGCAGAATGTGAATGAATAAGAAGAAAATAAAAATTCGGTTAGAGAATTTTAAGACTTATATTGAGGGTGATTATTATTACGTGGACAAGACGGATTTCATCCGTGAATTGATCACAGACCATAAAATTGTCAATCTCATAACAAGGCCACGTCGGTTCGGCAAAACGTTTGGGCTTAGTATGTTGAGGTGTTTTTTTGAAATTGATAAAAATAAGGAAAACGAAAGACTGTTTACCGGACTGAAAATAACGGAATATCCTGAATATATAAACCACCTGGGAAAATATCCAGTAATACATTTGTCTTTCAAGGGTGCCAAAAGGCTCACATTGGAGCAATCAATCCGTCACATATGTACAATGATCAGCGATGAGTATTTCCGCCATAAAGAAGCGGTAAGTTCATATGAGGCACGACTGAGCCAGATCAATGCAATACGCAACTATAATGAGGATATTTCATATTATTATGACTCCATCTATTTGCTGTCACAAATTCTATATGATTTTCATAAGGTACCAGTCATTATCTTGATTGATGAATATGACGTTCCGCTTGAGCATGCTTTTTTCAACGATTATTATGCGGGTATGCTGGATTTTATCAGAGCGTTATTTGAATCAGCGTTAAAGACAAATGAAGTACTCGAATTTGCAGTATTGACAGGCTGCCTGCGAATAAGCAAGGACCGCTATAGTAAGTATTTTGGCTTTACAGAAGCAGAGGTTTGGCAAATCATTCAGTACTACGAGCTGAAAGATACACTTTATGAAGAAATTAAAGATTGGTACAATGGCTACCATTTTGGGAATGAGGAGATATATAATCCATGGTCTGTATTGCAGGCGGTTGATTCTGCAGTTCACGATGAACCGCAATATCTGGAACCATATTGGTCTAATACCAGTTCAAACTTAATCGTCAGAAGTTTACTGGACCATGCAGACGCTAATACAAAAGAGGAGATTGAAGAATTGCTGCGGGGCGGTTTTGTTCAAAAACCGATTATGGAAGACATTACTTATGATGACATCAATCGGGAAGATAGTCTCTGGACATTCTTGTATAATACAGGTTATTTGACCAGTGATGATATGGAATTTAAAAATGGTATTTATTTGGCTAATTTAAAAATCCCGAACCGGGAAGTAAAGTATATCTTTGAAAATCATATCCAAAAGTGGAACGATAAAATCATAAGGGATTCTAAATTGGAAGGTTTATACAAAGCTATTCTTGATGGAAAAGCAGATACTATTAGAGATGAAATTAATAAGGTTCTTCTGCAGACAATTTCTTATAACGACTATCGGGAAACATTCTACCACGGACTTGTTATAGGACTGCTGTCGGGAATGTCAGATTATGTGCTAAAATCGAATGCTGAATCAGGGCATGGAAGAAGTGATGTTGTACTGAAGCATGCTTCCGGTGGCGGCACAGCAGTTATATTTGAATTCAAGCTTGCAGAAAATGGTACTGTGATGGAAAAGAAAAGCCGCGAGGCCCTGAAACAAATCGAAGAGATGAAGTACGGCACGGATCTGCTGCGCGAGGGGTACGAGCAAATAATAAAATACGGGATTTCATTTAGTACTACAACGACATAAAAAAGAACTGGACAATCACCCCAATTTATGCTAATATAAAAGCGAGGGTACGGTGAAAGAAAAGCAATTGCCCTGAAAAGGGAGGAAGCAGCAATTGGAAAGA
>Ga0153928_1000079_pt1 | contig 50415 bp, 46 predicted proteins | sample TSNJ012MetaG_FD_106656 | JGI IMG/M metagenome (GOLD analysis project Ga0153928, IMG submission 106656) | Attine ant fungus gardens microbial communities from New Jersey, USA - TSNJ012 MetaG | ecosystem: Host-associated > Fungi > Mycelium > Unclassified | place: USA: New Jersey, Wharton State...
ACCGAGATGCGATAGGCGTTCTCACTCGAACGCTCGATATTGTAGGGCGGATAGCTCGGCATCGAGCCTTCCACGCCGTTGAGTTGGTCGAACATGGAAAACATTCGGTCAAAGCCGACGGTTGAACGGTAGAGGGGAGCAAGATCGAATGTACGCATAGCATGACCTCCTATTTGAGCGACATGCGAACGGTCCGCCCTCAGGGCCCGACCTTCCGTATCACGCAGCCTTATGGCCTGCGCATTCCGTACGTGGGGACAACACAAGCCTATTGTAAGTAGCGAGATTAAATATTTACAAGGCGAGCAGGATGGTGCGGACGACATGGCGGTCTCTACGGAGCTTCTTAAACGACACCCTATAGAAAACGTTTCGACATCATTTGAGGAACGAGCGTCACTTGCGGCGTATACAGGTGCACATCCGCCCGCGCTCGCTGGGAATGCGTTCAAGCAAGAGCCGATTGCGCGACGGCTGGTGCGCTTAGCTCCCGCAGGAGACCGAGTACGCCGCTCATTCTACGGTTTCCCCCGATTTTGGCTGAGCAATCTTATACAGACGCGCGCGGGCGGCGGAGCTAGCTTCATCGTCGGTCACCTCGCTTGTTTCGCGGGAGGGACTTCAACATGTCCATGCAGCGGCAGTTACTCGACAATGGAGGCCATGCCGATCCTTGGAGGCTGTGCTGCGCGAAGTGCGGACAGATCATGCGAATTACGACGGCGACGCCCGCCCGGGAGGGAACCGAAACGCGCACCTACGAGTGCGCCTGCGGTCACAGAGAAATGATTGACGTGCCCCTTCATTGAAGGCATCTGAGATTCGGCGGTCGAAGTTCGTCTTGGGCCTGCTTGTACGCGGCAACCTTGGGCCCATATGACACGCATGAGTTCGACCGAAAATCGTCAAACGCACGCAAGCGACCATGCTGCGGCCATTGCCCGCTGGGACGACGAGGGCGGCGCTCCCAGACCCGCCCCGCGCAAAAATGGCGCAGTGAAAAAACATCGGCGCCGACGGGTGATCGACAACAAGCAACGTAATCGCGTCAAGCTTGCGCGACGGAGGCGGTGAGGTTCGATCCTTCGCGCCTCAAGGCGTGTTTGAACGCGGCGGCTTGGCATTACTACATTGCCTACGGGCCCTGCCTGCTTTTTACGCGACCCGGACCTTGGCCGAAAACGTCGCGCGCGTGACCGACACAGTCGTTCCTTGCGGACCGGCCAAAGTTTCCACCTGAGCGCCGAGTTGATGCGCGAGCGCATTGACGATGCTCGTGCCCAGGCCGGTTTTTACTTGAGCAAAGACGCCGTCCGGCCTGCCCATCCCGTTGTCGGCGACTGAAAGCCTCCAATTCGTCCCCGCGGCATCATATCCGACGGTTATTCGCGCATCTTGCCTGTCGTCGGGAAACCCATGCTTGAGAGCATTCATCACGAGCTCCGTGACGATCAAACCGAGGCACTCCGCCTGACGCGATGTCGTACTTCCTCCGTCGCCGCAGACCTTCAGAGAAATCGGCTGGGTATCGCTGATCATCGACGTTGCAAGGGCATCGCATAGCTTGGCGAGATATGGCCCCACGTCGATCGGCCCGCCGGCCCCCGGCGAATGGAGGTGCTTCTGCAAAGCGGCAATCGACATCACGCGGGAATGAGTGTCCCGCAGATGCAGGCGCGTCTCTTCCGACTCCACCGTCCGCGCTTTCATCAGGATTATGCCGGCGATGATTTGCAGGCTGTTAACCACCCGGTGCTGCAGCTCCTCGAGCAGCACATCCTTCTGCTGCAACAGCGCCTCCTTTTCGCGTTCCAACGCGCTTTGGCGGGTGATGTCCTGCATGCCGAGCAGAATGGTGGGCTCGGCGCCTCCCTCATAGAACACTTCCCGCGCATTCAAGCATATCGTGCGGTGTCCGGCGCCGGGAAACTCATGTTCGACTTGATAGTCCTCCATCACGCCATGCTCGGGTATGATTGTTTCCAAGAGCAGCCGAAGCTTTGAAATGTCCCATTGACCGTCGCCCAATTCGTAGAGCAGCCTGCCTTGGGTGTCCCCGGGTGTGACCTGGAAGAGCGAATAAAAAGAGCGGCTCGCGGCTATCACGCGCAGCGCCTTGTCGAGCACCAGGATGGGCTCGCGGACGGTGTCGACAATAGCCTGGGCGAGCGTGCAGGCGTCTTCGACGTTGGCGAGTTGCTTCCTGAATCTGTTGAGTTCCATGATGCCACCTCGACGGCTGCAACCATCCGAGCGGTCGATCTATCCACCCGCAGCGCCCGCATTCCGCCTCGCGCGTGCCGGACCTGCGCTTACCCGTTTCAACCGCAAGGCTCGCTCGGAAAAATCGTCAATGAGCCCGGACGGATCGAAGGTAGGATCATGCCGAAGTGCAGTCTGTATCATATTGACCACCTTTCGCGCCCGGCGCGGAGACATTCCGCCCAGCGGCATCGAGGCGGCAGGCCAAGCGAGACCGAGGACGGCGCTTGCGTTTGAATTCATCGATCGGGTGGTCAATTTTATACAGACCGCACTTCGCCTTTTGCTGCACAATATTTGGCGCTGGGCTGTGGATAAACCGCTCGTGATCCGGAGCGCGCGACCGCGCTCACCCGGCGTCCGGATTTCTTCGAGATTTGCGAGAGGATGTCATGTCGGGTGAAAGTCTCCTCGTCATCCTGGTGGTCGGCATCATTGCCGGATGGTTGGCGGGCCAAATCGTGCGCGGCACCGGGTATGGGCTCGTCGGCGACCTCGTCATCGGAATCATAGGCGCCTTCATCGGCAACTGGCTGCTGCCGCAGCTCGGCATCCACATCGGCGTGGGTATTGTCGCGGCGATCGTCAACGCCACGATCGGCGCGGTGCTGCTCTTGTTGGTTCTGCGGCTCGTTCGCGGCGGAGGCGGCTGGGGAAGTAGATGGGGCTTCGGCGGCGGATGGGGAAGTCGTTGGGGCAGGCGCTGGTAGTGTTGAAGAGATATGCAAGAACGGTCATGTTTCGATAGCCAGCTTGAGCCAACCTGAATTTCGTCAGCCAATTTGAGCGATTTCATTCCTCGCTGCCTGGCGCCAGGGCGCGAAATGCGCCGTAAGCATGAGACATCAGACGAGGCAGATTCGATCGCGCGGTTCGCGAACGAACTCGTCACCCTGCAGCCCGACCTCATTCTATCCAATAACACACCCACCACTGCGGCGTTGCTGCAATGCAATGCACATCGCCGCGTTCTTTTTTGCGCGGAAAAACGTCCAACATCGCGTCCAACGAAGTCCGCTAGCGTCCTTGTAAGTCCTTTGACTTCCTTATAAAATTCGTCGGAATCACGCGCTTCGGGCGCGCCATTCAATCAATGACTTACGCGGCCAAGGGCTCCCGCCGAAGGGCGTTCACCGTGGGCCCAGTGCCCCACAGCGACTTCGACATTTCAAATGAGCCGGATGTCAAAAGATACCTGGCACGCCGGCATGTAGCGGAAGCGAGCTTGCAGCCCCTCCGCTGAGGACGCTCTCTCGGATCAATGACCGAGGTTTGTCCGACTTCGCTTCTGATACTGGCGCTCGGCGGCACCGTTAGGTGGGTGCCTGCCTTTGCGCGGATCGCGTCTTCGCCGCGAACGTCGCGCGCGTGACCGACACCGTCGTTCCTTGCGGACCGGCCAAGGTTTCAACCTGAGCACCGAGTTGTTGCGCGAGCGCCTTGACGATACTCGTGCCCAGTCCGGTTTTAACTTGAGCAAAGACACCGTCCGGCCTGCCAACGCCGTTGTCGTTAACCGACAGCTTCCAATTCGGCCCTGCTATATCATATTCGACGGTGATCAGACCATCTTTTCTGTCACCGGGAAACCCATGCTTGAGAGCATTCATCACAAGCTCCGTAACGATCAAGCCGAGGCACTCCGCCTGACGGGGGGTCATGCTCCCTCCGTCGCCACAAACCTTCAGAGAGATTGGCCGGGTGTCGCCGATCATCGAGGTTGCGACGGCCTCGCACAGCTTAGTGAGATACGGCATCAGGTCGATCGACCCGCCAATCCCCGGTGCATGAAGATGCTCCTGCAAAGCCGCAATCGACATGACCCGGGAATGCGTATCCTGCAGATGAAGGCGTGTCTCTTCCGATTTTACGATCCGCGCTTTCATCAGAACTATGCTGGCGATGATTTGCAGGCTGTTAAGGACACGGTGCTGCATTTCCTCGAGCAGCAGATCCTTCTCCCGCAGTAGCTCCGTATTTTCGCGCTCCAAGGCACTCTGTCGGGTGACGTCCTGCATCCCGAGCAGAATGGCCGGGTTGGCGCCTCCTTCAAAGAAAACCTCTCGCGCATTCAAGCGCATCGTAAGGTGCCCGGCGCCCGGGAACTCATGCTCGACTTCATAGTCCTCCATCTCGCCATGCTCGGGTATGATTTTTTCCAAAAGCACGCGAAGCTTCGGAATATCCCATTGGCCATCCCCCAACTCGTAAAGAAGCCTGCCTTGAGTGTCCTCGGGGGTCACCTTGAAGACGGAATAAAAAGAGCGGCTTGCGGCTAGCACGCTCAGAAGCTTGTCGAGCACCAGAACGGGTTCGCGGACAGTGTCGACAATCGCGTGGGCGAGCGCACACGCATCTTGGAGGTTGCCGAATTGCTTGCTGAAATTGGTGAGCCTCATAAACCGCCTCCGGCTCCATCATTCAATCGTTGATCAGTCCGCCCGGAGTGCCTCTGTGCGTGGCGGGATCGATCCTGGACTCCGAGAGGTTAGGACTCATACCAGAGTGCAGCTGTGTAATATTGACCAAAGCGGCAGCGACCCAAAGGAAACCGCAGGCAATATGTCACAGGGGGCGAGCCTCTTGTAGTTTCTCGCCAACCCTACCAGCGCCTGCCCCAACGGCTCCCCGATCCGCTTCCCCACCCCCATCCGCCTCCCCAGTGGCCTCCGCCGCGAACGAGACGGAGAGCCAAAAGGAGCAGCAGCGCCCCGATCGTGGCGTTGACGATCGCAGCGACAATGCCCACGCCAATGTGGATGTTGAGTTGCGGCAGCAGCCAGCCGCCGATGAAGGCTCCGATGACGCCGATGATGAGGTCGCTGATGATCCCATACCCGCGGCCGCGCACGATCTGGCCGGCCAACCATCCTGCAATGAGACCGACCAGCAGGATGACGAGGACACTCTCGTCCGACATGACGCATCCTTCCCGAGTTGACTAGTAAATTCCCGTCGCGCGCAAATAGGCGGTTAGAGGCGCATGGATGCGCGCCGGCGCTGCAGTCCTGGCAACCTCACGGTGATTGGGAAGCACGATGACCTCTGTGCCGACCGTCACGCGGCTGTAGAGATCGGCCACGTCGGCGTTGGTGAGGCGGATGCAGCCGCTGGAAACCTTGGTGCCGATCGACCCTGGCGCGTTGGTGCCGTGAATTCGATAAACCGTGCTGCCCAGATAGATGGCGCGGGCGCCCAGCGGGTTGCCTTCGCCGCCGGCCATGAAACGCGGGAGGTACGGCTGGCGCGCGATCATCTGCTTCGGGGGCGTCCAGTCCGGCCATTCGGCCATGCGCGTGACCGATTGCGAGCCGGACCAGGTAAAGCCATCGCGCCCGACACCGATGCCATAGCGGATAGCCGTCCCGTCGCCCAGCACGTAGTAAAGATATGTATGCGCGGTATCGACGATGATGGTGCCGGCTCTGGCGGTAGTGCGGTAGCCGACCAATTGGCGCCGCAGGTTGGCAGCGACTAGGAAATTGTCGTCGGCCGCTTCCGCGGGTTCCCGCATTACCGGTGCGAACAGCGGAGGCGGCGGGGCCGCACACGCCATTCCGATCCAAAACACCGCGCTCGCGGTAGCGAGAACGCTGGCGGACCTGAGTACGGATTTTCCGATGGTCATGACGAGCCCCCCTTTGGCTGCATGGACCAAGTCTTCCCGCAGCAAAAGGTTCCAAGGAAATACGCTTCTAGAGAAAAAATACTTTTCTTTCTCTTTGGGAATACTGGACTAATTACGGGATGCGTTGAAATTACTGGCCTATTCCCAAGTATTTCGGAATTGCGAGGCTTGATATTTTGGAAAGAACGCAAAATACGGGACTCGCAGCGCGAGCGGACGTTTTAACTAGCCTAGGACGTGGACTCATTAACACGTAGCCATAAGCGTATGGACGCAAGCTGGACGAACGCGAGGTAGTTGGCCTCCATGTCGCTATCGAAGGGACTTCCTCAATCGCAGCGGCTTCCTCGTGTCTGAGCCACCGAATTTCAGTTGAGGTTGTATCCATCATGACTTCGATGAATCGCCGTGGGACTCACATATCGGTGACCCGCAGGCGGCAGCGGCGGAATAGTCAGAGCCAGCGGCGAACCTCGGTTTTGTAGCGGCGGTAGTCGTCGCCGAACTTCGCTTCGAGATAGCACTCCTCGCGGGCTATCACCTGCGTCTGGATCGCGATCAGCACCAACGGGAGCAAGGCGAAGGCGATCGGCCCGTCGAAGCCGATCTCAAGGCCGGCATAGATAAGCGCCATGCCGAGATACATGGGATTGCGGGTCCACCGATAAGGACCGGTCGTTGCGATGAGGGTCGTTGGCTGCGCCGGCGGAACGTTGGTGCCCAGCCGCCGGAACAGCCCCGCCGCCGCAAGCATCATCGCCGCGCCGGCAACGAACAGCAGCGCGCCCGTCGCGACCAGCAACCGCCAGTCGATGCCGACAGAGCGCAGGGTGACGAACCGCTCCGCCGCCAGCCCCAACAGCAGCGCTCCCAGATAGACGAAGGGCGGAGGGAAGCGCACACCCGCGCTGTCCGGTTCGACAGCCATGCTCATCTCCAATCTGCTCTCAAACCAGCATCGACTGCTGGGCGAAGATACCCGCCATCGCGCCTTGCCATGATGCCGTGGTGACCGAGGGCATGAGGGGGTTGGCGAGATCACCGGCGGCGTAGATGCCGGGCATGCTGGTTTCGCGGCGCTCGTCGACCTTGAGGGCGATGCCGAGGGGCGTATCGACCGTGCCGAGACCCAGTGATTCATGCAGGCTTGCGGACGGCTTGTTGCGCGGATGCGCGAACAGGATGTCGACCGCGACATCGGGGCCGGTATCGAGCTTGACGGTGGCGCTATGGCCCCCGTGATGGGCGATCTCGGTGATCCGGCCCTCGACGACAGGTATGTTGCAACGCGCCAGATCGGCCCGGATATCGGACGCAATGTCGTGACCATCGGCGAAGAGCGTCAACCTGTCGGTCCAATCGTGGAACAGCCTGACCTGATTGTGCGACTGCGGGCCGGACCAGACGAGGCCCCAATGCTGGCCGGCGACTTCAAAGCCGTCGCAATAGGGGCAGGGCACGATGGACGTGCCCCAGCCTTCGGCAAAGCCCGGAATATCAGGCATCTGGTCGGCGACCCCATAGCTCAGGATCAGGCGGCGCGCCCCAAGGCTTGCGCCATCGGGAGTGAGGACGGAGAAATCGTCGATGGCGCCGGAGATGCTGTCGGCCCAGGCATTGACCAGCTTGATCGTGGGATAACGGGCCAGCTGCTGCCGCGCCTCGGCCAGAATTTCCAGCGGCGGCTTGTGATCGTGGCCGAGCAGGCCATGCGAGTGGCCAGCGAAGCGGTTGCGCGGCAGGCCGGTATCGAGAACGGTGACCTTGCGGCGGGCACGGCCGAGCTGCAGGGCGCCGGCGAGACCGGCAAAGCTGCCGCCGATGATGATGACGTCATCCATGGGGATGGGCTCCGTGTTGTGGTTGGGCTGGGCCTGGCTTGCACATTTCAGATACTACATGGTATCGTAATGCAAGATTTCGGATACTGTCAAGGACTGGAATTGTCGTGACCGAAAATAGCCAGGGCCGGCGCGGCCGGCCCCCCAACGAGGCGCTTGGCCAAACGATAGTCGACGCCGCGTGCGAACTCTTTGTGGAATTGGGTTTTCAAGCGACGACATTGGACAAGGTCGCCCAGCGAGCGAAGGTATCCAAGCTCAGCATCTATCGGCACTTCGAGAACAAGGAGGCGCTGTTCAGCACGGCCATCGCGGCCCGCTGCCATCAGTTTGCACCACAGGCCCTTTTTGAAGGCGTCGACGGTTCGGCCGAAGATCAGCTCATGGCGGTGGGATCGTCCCTGCTTCGCACGCTGTTGAGCCCCGACGTCCGCAGCGTCGAAGCCATGATCATGGCCGACAAGACGAATCAAAAGTCGTTAAGCAAGCTCCATTACGAAGCCGGCCCCGCCCATGTCATCGCCCAAATCGAGGCCCTGTTGCGTCAGTTGCACGCGAAGGCGGTTCTGAACGTGCCCGATCCTCTCCGGTCCGCCCGCTTGTTTGCCGCGCTTTTCAAAGGTTCCGATCTCCTGATTATTGCGCGCTTCGATGAGGCGAGAGCAGAGGACGACAACGAAATCGAATCCTATTGCCAGTCGGCCGTCGCCATGTTCATCGCCGCGCACGGTGGCAACGACCACGCGGGCGGATAGCCTATCGTAGACAACCCTCCGGCCCAACTCTACCACTTGGCCGAATGGTCCCAAGCAGGCTTGCCCTATCGTCTACCGCGCATGATGTCGGTCTCTGGCACAGCGCGTCGTTTAGCGGCAACGCCCAATTTCGGTCGCTTTTGGAGCGAAAGCGGACATCAGACCCGGATTTATGAGTACACGGCCTAGCTTCCACTCAGGACTCGAGGGGTTTCTGCGCACCGATCACCACGGTGTGCCGGAGCCGAGCAGCATCAACGGGGAGCCTAGCCTAGCGCCGGGCTTCTCGGTTTTGAAGCGCCTTAAAGGGTCTACGGAAGCGGCAGAGCAATTTCGCAGGTGAGCCCGGGCGGGTGCCAATCAAACCGCAACTTAGCCCCGAGTTGGCGTTCAATTATGTTTTCTATGATGCGGGTGCCACACCCGTGATGCGTGGGGGGCGCGATGGTCGGCCCGCCCGACTCGGTCCAGCGCAAACTAAGCTGTCCGCTTGCCGTACGGGACCAAACGACTTGAACGTCGCTATCCGCCGCCGACAGCGATCCGTATTTTGCCGCGTTGGTCGCGAGTTCATGCAATGAGATCGCAATCGCCTGAGCGGTATTCGGCTCCAGCATTACGGTCGGGCCGTCAATTCGCACACGCTCCTCTCTCCCGTCGCGGTAAGGCAACAGCTCTTGCGTGACCAGACTGTGAAGCTGGGCTCCCGTCCATCGCGATTCCACGAACAGCGTAATGCACCTTTGCCAGCGCATTGATGCGCCCTTCGATCAGTCGCTTGAGATCGTCGGATGAATTGGAATGAGAAAGACGCACCGCGGCTTGCACGGTGGCCAAGATGTTCTTTGTACGGTGCTCGGCCTCGTGCGCGAGATTGATGATTTGCGCCTCGCTCCGTTTGCGCTCGGTAGTGTCGCGAGCGATTTTCGATGCACCGATGGTTTTGCCTCGGGCGTCTTTGACCGGTGAAATGGTCAGCGAAACTTCGATCAAGCTCCCATCCTTTCGCCGTCGAACGGTTTCAAAGGATTCGACGCGCTAGCCGCGTCGGAGTCGCTCAATGATCGGTGCGGGAGCAGACTGCCGTCGGGGCGGAACATTCGATACGATCCGCAAAACCGTTCATTGGGATCGCCGAGTTGAGGCGACCGGCCCCATAGTTCGGCAGCGCGGCGGTTGTATCGACGAACGAGACCGTCCCGGTCACAAACATAAACGGCAAAGGGCAGTTGGTCGAAAAGCGTTGCGGGTAGTTCGAAGGCCTGTTCCTCGTCACGCAAACCAAGGTCGACAGTCGCCGCATTTTTGACCGCACCCGCCGCAACGACCCTTGTCGCGGTTGGTGCCGGAAGGAACGTAACGGGAATGTGGCGGACGGTTCGCTACTCATTTGCGCTACCTCGCGGCCCAACAGCCCCGCTGAAGTCTAGGACCATGCGGGCGGCCGGACTGTTCCATACGGGCAGACGCGGCACGACGCGTCCCTCTCCCGCGGGATTTTCAGCCTCTCGATTTACCTAGGGAGCGGTCGACGTGTTCGATGTATTCGCACGTTTCCGCAATCCGGCGCCATCGCTCCGCAACGTCGACAAATGATCGTTTTGCTACGGGATCGGTCGCGCTCTCCGCCAGCGCCTCCACCTCATCAAGCGGCCTAGTCTTTCTTTTTCGGAAACCTGTGCACCAGCCGGGTGCCTTCCCACAACTCCGCGTCCCGACTGTCAAGAAATGATCGCGCCTCCTCGACGGCAGCGTGGTCCGTCTCGCAATCCAGCAGCCGGGCCGGCTGACGTATGCGGCCCTCCTGGTCCAGGGCGTAAAGGCGGTATTGCGGCATCAAAACCTCTTTCAGTGATATCGCCGGAGAAAGGGCACGCGCATTAAAATTTGACATAGAGAGCGAGAAACTGGACAGGACGGCGGAACTTGACCCCTTGTTGGCCCGGGTTAGCATCGTGCCGGCGGGAGGGTGAAGTCCGTCAAACCATAAAAGATCGCTTCACGAAGAAGAGCTTTGACCCATGCCCGAAGCATCACCGGCGCGAAGCGTGCCATGCGAGGCCTGCCCTTTTCGGTCGTTCCACGCCGTGTTTCGCGATTTCACGCCCGATGAGCTGGAATTCATCTCCGGGTTCAAAGTCGGCGAATTGCGGGTCGAACACGGCAATACGTTCCTGATGCAGGGTACTAGCAGCGCTCACCTCTACACGGTGCTGAGCGGATGGGCGTTCCGCTACAAGCTTCTTCCTGACGGGCGGCGTCAGATACTCAACTACGCGTTACCGGGAGACTTTGTCGGCCTACAAGGCGCCGTATTGAATGCAATGGAGCATTCGGTGGAAGCGTTGACCGACATGGTGCTTTGCATATTTCCCCGCGACAGATTATGGGAACTCCACCGTGGTCATCCCACTCTTGCCTTCGACCTGACGTGGCTTTCCGCGCGCGAGGAACAGATCCTCGATGAGCATCTCCTCAGTGTAGGCCGTCGCACCGCGATCGAGCGCATCGCATACCTTCTGTTGCACCTCTTCACGCGGGCCAAGCAACTCGGTCTTGCCGAGGGAAATGCCGTGCCTTTCCCGCTCACGCAGCAGCATGTCGCCGATACGCTCGGTATGTCGCTCGTTCACACGAACAAGACGTTTCAGAGGCTTCGTCGCTCCGGTGCGGTGCGCTGGGACCGCAACGAATTGGAGATTCTCGATCCCGCGGAGTTGGGCCAGATCGCTCAATACGATGCGGCGGAGAGAGCCGTGCGGCCTTTCATTTAGCGGATCGCCGAGCGGGAGCGCGGGCTTCGGTAACGCGGCTCCAGCGGCTCGCGCAAACGGTATCACATTGCCATGCTGCCAGCGCAACCTTTCGCCACGGGCTTGGTTGATGATGAACAGGTCCTTTGCGGAAAAGAACATGCGGCACCCCAATACGCGGCGCTCCCATCCAAACTCAGCCCGGCCCGCAGGGCCGGAATACCGGGCCGCCCTATCCTTGCCGGAGGCAGGGCAGCTACGCCGGTTCGCGTGGGCTTGCCGCGATCTCGCGAAACGCGAAACCGATTCCGGCCGGAAAGCACTGTTCCGCGATATGGAGTCTGCCTGGACCGCAGTCGCCACGCAGGTCGAGCGGACCGATGATTTGCTGACCAAGTTACGCGCGAGCCGATGTGCATCCCTCAACTGAGGATCACTCCAACCTCGCCTGACTTGCCCGCGTGCGTAAATAGAGGTCAGGCGTTCTGGCGCCGAGCGGCTTCTTTGGTGCGACAAGCAACCTTCGCACAAGCGAGGGGACTGCGACCGGCGACGCGAAGCTCGCGGCGAAAGACCGGACGAACAAGGCCGTATGCAAGGTTCAAAACGCCGTCGCCGGCCTCAAGGATGCCCTTCCGCGAGAACTACGGCCGCTTCATCGCGGTTAAGAGCTGTCGGCGAACAAATCAATAGAGATCGAGCGCGGGGCTCACGACCTGACCGGCGGCTCGATCCGTCCCAAATCGACGCTCACATGAATCTAAACCGCTTGCGCATCGATTGGTGCGCGATCGGGCAACAGACGTGCGATCTCCAATGAGAGCTGCTCCTGAGTGTATGGCTTGGCTAGTCGCGGGAGCTCAATCGGCAATTCGCCATGAAGCTCGGCATATCCCGTTGCCAGAAGAATAGGCAACTGCGGATCGCGCGACCGTAATGTAAGGGCGAGATCGATGCCTGTCATGCCCGGCATCGCATGATCGGTGATGACGAGGTCCGGGTTCAAGCCCGCCTCTACGATGGCGAGCGCTTCCTTGCCGGAATGCGCTTCGACGACGCGATGCCCGAGATCCTCAAGCAGCGCGACCGTGCTCCCCGCGATCAAAGCGTCATCGTCGACCAGCAATATCGTAGCCGGGGATGTTACCGCCTGGGGCGCATGCGATTGAGCCAGCATCTCAGCCGCGCGATCCGCTACCGGCAGCCACAGCTCGGCCTTGGTGCCCACACCCAACTGACTCTCCAAACGGAACGCGCCGCCGGACTGGTCGGCAAGTCCATGCACCATGGACAGACCAAGCCCGGTGCCCTTGCCAATGCCCTTGGTGGAAAAGAAAGGTTCGACTGCTCGGGCGAGCGTGGCGGAGTCCATGCCTTCTCCGGTGTCCTGCAGAGAGAGGCGGACGTAGGCGCCCGGTGTCAAGGCCAAGCCATCGGCTGCATCGACGAGCCGATGATCCAGCGCGATGGTCAAGACCCCGCCCGCGGGCATGGCGTCCCGTGCATTTACGGCAAGGTTGAGAAGGGCCATCTCCAACTGATTCGGATCGACGGTGACTGCCGGGGTCGCTCCGGAAGCGATGACCTTCACGTCAATCATCGGGCCGACCGACCTGCTGATCAGGCCTCGCATATCTTCGAGGAGGGCAACCACATCCGTGGGACGGGATTGCAGCTCCTGCCTACGCGCGAAGGCCAGCAATCGCTGGGTCAAGGTCGCGCCGCGGCGGGCCCCTTCCATGGCGCCTTCCAGCAACCTCCTGTTCGCAGAGTCGGCGCCGATTCGTTTGGCGAGCAAGTCCAGGTTGCCAATGACCGCCATGAGCAGGTTGTTGAAATCGTGCGCCACGCCGCCCACGAGCTGCCCCATGGTCTCTATCTTCTGGGTCTGCAAAAGCGCTGCTTGCGCGCGCTCGCGCCGTTCGCTTTCCGCTCGGAGCCGGTCGTTCGCCTTCTCCAAGGCCGCTGTGCGCTGGGCGACCAGGCGTTCAAGCTCTTCGGCCGCGTGCTGTTGGGTTTCGAGATACGCTCGAGCTTCGTATTGGCGGGCGCGGCCGCGTTCGGCGGTCAAGACCGCCGCCTGAAGCGAGATCGCCTGCATCGGCCTTTCAAGGAACGCGATGTTGCGGAGCTTGTGGACAAGATCTCTGCGGAAGCGGGTGAATCGTGCGCTGTCGTTGTGGTTGGTCAGAACGATGAACGGCAGGTCCGACCAGGGAGGCTGGGCGGCGACCCATGCTTCCAAAGGGTCAAGCGCTTTGCCATACAACGCCTCTTCCGCGATCAGAACTACGTCTGCATGAAAGTTCAGCTGCGCAAGCAAATCCGATACGCCGCAGCACACTCGGGAAGAAAAGCCGGCTTGCTCGACGAGTTTGGCGCAGGTGCCGGCGTCGCGACCGACCGGCGCGAGAATAAGGACATTCGCGCTCGGCGCATCACTGGCCATTGCTTTCGCGCTCGTCCAGCAGCGGAGTTTCCTCGCCCGTGTAGACCGGCGTTCCTGAGAAGATCCCCCTGAAGCCTTTCAGGGGTGGTCCGAGCTTGATCCCGCCCCGGCTCAATCCAAATTCGCGGATCGTATGTTCGTGGCGTCCGCTGCGTTTTTTCACGACGGAGAGCGCGCGGCGGACCGTGCCGTCGAACTCGAAATAACGCAACATCAGGACCGCATCGCTGAGGTAGCTAATATCCAACGGCGTATCCATCGGGCCGACCAGCCCGTGCTGGGCCAGAACCAGGATCGTCAGCACGCCCAGCTGACTCAGATAGCTCAGCAATTCGTGCATCTGCAGCACCAAAAAGCGCTCGTCAGGCATCGAATTGAGATAGCCATTCAAGCTGTCGATGATCACAATTCGCGCTTTGTCGATTTCCACCGCATTCCGCACGCGATGGGCGAATTCTCCTGGCGAAAGCTCAGCGGGATCGATCTGCTCAATTCGAACCGTGCCGCACGCGATGGCCGCATCCAAGGGCAGGCCGAGCGTTTTGGCACGTGAATTCATCGTGCCCTTGCCCTCGTCGAATGCAAAGACAACCGAGTGCTCGCCTCGCTCGGCTGCTGCGATCGCATAGGTCAAGGCAAGGGATGATTTGCCCACTCCCGCCGCTCCGATCAGGAGGGCGTTCGTTCCCCGCTCCAATCCGCCGCCCAGAAGCATATCGACTTCCTTATTGCCGCTAGGGACGAAATCTCCCTCGAAGTCTTTATGATGCTCCGCAGCAACCAGGCGCGGAAAAATCTCCAGTCCGCCGCGCTCGATGGTGAAGTCGTGAAAGCCGCCCTTGAAAGGAATGCCACGCATCTTGACGACGCGCAGCCGGCGACGCTCCGCGCCGTAATCGACCGCCAGTTGTTCCAGCAACACGACACCGTGGACGATGGAATGGAGCTGAAGGTCGTTCGGGTGGGCGGTGAGGTCGTCCAGCAGGATGACGGTCGAGCGGCGGCTGGAAAAGAAATGCTTGAGCGCCAGAATCTGCCGGCGATAGCGTAATGGGCTCTGGGCCAGAAGACGCAGCTCCGACAAGCTGTCGACGACGATGCGGTTAGGGTTCAGTCCCTCCACCTTCTCGAAGATGAGGCGGCTGGTCTCGCTCAGCTCCATCTCCGCCGGATGCAGGACGGTCAGTTCCTGGCTCGGGTCCAACGTCGTTTCGGGAGGAATGAGTTCAAAGATAGTGATACCGTCCAGGGACCAGCCGTGGCGCTTGGCAACAAGACGCAGTTCGCGTTCGGTTTCCGAAAGCGTTACGTACAGCACGCGCTCTCCGCAGCGGACGCCCTCCAGTAGAAACTGCAAAGCCAGGGTCGTTTTCCCTGATCCGGGACGGCCCTCGTAGAGGTACATGCGATCGGGATCAAAGCCCCCGCCAAGGACGTGGTCCAAGCCGCGGCTGCCAGTCGAGATTCTGGCGGGTTCGGCGCCATCATCCGGCCGGGACCCCTGTTGCTCGTTCATCGAAATCCCCTCAAGTCGGTGATGCTGCGGGGAGCTTGCCGGTGATTTAGCAAGGGTTCGTTCATCAAGGCCGCCCTGGAGCGCGACCGGCCCCCGCCCGTGCGAACCAAGCGGACTCATGCTCGGCATGCCACGACCATAGGAGCGGGGGATAGGCGCCCCAGGCAGGAAGGCAAAGGATCGGAGAAAGTTCCCCAAGAACCAACTCATTGGGTGGAATTTTCTTGTTGGTTCGCCGGTTTGCGCCGATGCCTCCCAGATTGGTTTACCCTTCGCTATCTTGAATCAATAACCGAACGCGTGCGAGCAACCCAGTTCGCTCTTCGTAGAGAACAAGCCTGCGCCCGCGGGGGGACTACGATGCGCCGCCTCCCTTGCAGATTCCGGCGAGAAATGAAGAAAGCTATGGCGTAGTTGGAACTAGACCGGCGCGATCGGCGTTAGCTTCTTCGTCTATCCGCGCACGGGGGCACCGCTATCCCTTTGATTTCTCCGTTGTTTTGGCGATAGTACGACGCCCTAAGCCGTGGCCTTCGGTCCTGGCGTTGGACGTTGCTTGCGGGGGCTGCACGAGCTTTCGGGACTGCGAGAAGGGCGATGCCGCGTTACCCGAGCTACACCACAACAGTGATTGGTGCGCACAGCGTGCCGCGGTGGTACGAGGCGCTCGACCGCTTGGTGGCACTCGGCCAGCTCGCCGAAGGCGATTTCGTGGATGCGCAATTACGCGCAACCCAGGCGGCGGTGGTGGAGCAGGAGGTCGCCGGCATCGACGTGATCACGGGCGGAGAGATGCACCGCAGGCGTCACAATCGCCATTCGCCGCCCAATGCGATGCTCAATTATTTCTGGCAAAAGATTCCGTCTTTTCAGGGTGAAACGCGTCCCAAGCCGATCACCCCCTACGATCCGAACGTCACCCATCCGGCCGCCATATGCCGAGGGCCGATACCTGACAATGTGGACCTCGGCTTGGTCGAGGAATTCCACACCGTCACCTCGTTCGCCCGCAAGCCTGTGAAGATCACGATGACCGGCCCCCATCTCCTGGCGGCGGTGGCCTTCGACGAATACTACGGCGATGTCGGTCGCATGATCGGCGACTTCGGCAAGCTGCTGCACGAAAACTTCCAGCGCCTGGCCGAGGCCGGATGCAAGCATATTCAGATCGACGAGCCTTATTTCACGGTCGCAAGCGAAGACGAGGTCCGCACGGCGGTCGAGGCCATCAATGCTTCGATCGAAGACCTGCCGGACGATGTGCACGTAACGATGCACATCTGCCAGGGCAATTATGCCGTGGGACCCGATTATGACGGTCAGATCGGCCATCGTTACTTCGACGCGGGGCGGTACAAAGCTGAGCTTGTCTGCGACATCGCCTGCGACGGCTATCTGATCGAGCACGATATGGCGCAGCATTACGAGCCGTTCTTGGGAAACAAGCAGCTTGGCATCGGCGCCATTGACGTTCAGGCGCCGAATGTCGAGACGCCGCAGCTGGTGGTCGAAAGGATCAGGGCGTATCCGTGGCTGGCTCCCGAGCAGACGATCATTACAAGCTCCTGCGGATTTAACCACCTTCCTCGACATATTGCCCTGGCTAAGCTTCGTGCGATGGTCGAAGCCAAGGCGATCTTGAGTGGAAACTGACGCTGCATGGCGAACAACGTAAAAAAACAGATCAAGGTAAAAAGCAGCGAGCGCAGGTCCAAGCGGAGATTGGGTCTCGCCGATATCGCGACAGGGATCGGAGCTTTTGAATTCGACTTGACGACCGAGGAATGGCGAACCACGCCTCAAGTCGCTGTCCTTTTCGGACTGATTGCCGATCCGCCTCCTGCCGGGTTCCCCGCCTGGGAAAGGGCCATCTTCGTGGACGACGCCCCGAAGGTTCGCGCGGCCATCGCGGCAGCGGCTCGGGACGGCTCTTATTACGTGGAATTTCGCGTGAAGCATGCCGACGGCAAGCTTCATTGGCTTGCCGGCAAGGGAGAGGTCGTCGCCGCCGACTCGGGCCGGCCGGTGTTGCGCGGCACCTACTATGACATCGGCGAGCGCAAGCAGCTCGAGGCGCGCCTTCTCGCGCTCAACGAGACGCTGGAAGCCCGGGTGCACGACCTGCGCGAGGAAGCGCGCACGCTGGAAGTGCTCAACCGCACCGGCATCGCGATCGCGAGCGAACTCGATCTCGAACGCCTGGTTCAGACGGTCACGGACGCCGGCCTCGAGCTGAGCGGCGCCCAATTCGGGGCCTTCTTTTACAATGTGACGAAGCCGGACGGCGAATCCTACATGCTCTATACGCTGTCAGGCGTGGCGCGCGAGGATTTCGCCCGCTTCCCGATGCCGCGCAACACGGGCGTGTTCGAGCCGACCTTTCGCGGCACCGGTCCGGTGCGCTCGGCCGACATTGTCGCCGATCCTCGCTACGGCAAGAATCCGCCCTATAACGGAATGCCGCCCGGACATCTCCCGGTGCGAAGCTATCTCGCGGTACCGGTCATGTCGCGCGACGGTGACGTTCTCGGCGGACTTTTTTTCGGGCATCGGCAGCCCGGCATGTTCACGGAGCGCAGCGAACGAATCCTGCTCGGGTTGGCGGCGCAGGCTGCCGTCGCGATCGATAATTCGCGGCTTTACCAAACAAGCCAAAAGGAGATCGTGGCGCGGAAGGCGGCCGAAGAGAGGCTGCAAGAACTGAACAGGACGCTCGAGGAGCGGATCGCCGAGCGGGTGCGGGAACTCGCGGCAAGCGGCACGAAACTCGAAGAGACCGAAAGGCGATTTCGCATACTCGTCGAAGGCGTCACCGACTATGCGATCTTCATGCTCGATCCTGCGGGCGTGATCACCAATTGGAACCCCGGGGCGCAGCGCATCAAGGGCTATTCGCGCGAAGAAATCATCGGCCAGCATTTCTCACGGTTTTACACCGACCCGGATCGGCAAAATCGGGTGCCGGACAAGGCGCTGGAAACTGCCGCCGCGACCGGCAAGTGCGAGATGGAAGGTTGGCGTGTGCGTAAGGACGGCTCGACCTTCTGGGCGAGCGTGGTCATCAATGCGATACGGGATGCGGAGAATCGGTTGCTGGGCTTCGCCAAGGTGACGCGCGATCTTACCGAGCGCCGCGCGGCCGAAGAACGTCAGCGTCAGTCGCAGAAAATGGAAGGGATAGGGCAGCTTACAGGCGGCGTGGCCCACGACTTCAACAACCTTCTCACCGTCATCCTCGGAAACCTCGATGCCTTGCAACAGCATTTACGGGAACAAATTCCCGACCTCGCGCGGCTGCGCCGCTCGGCCCAGAACGCCATGCACGGCGCGCAGAGGGCCGAAGCGCTCACCCAGCGGCTTTTGGCCTTCTCGCGCCAGCAGCCGCTCGAACCATCCGCGGTCGACGTCGGACGGCTCGTCAGCGGCATGTCCGATCTCTTGCGGCGGACCCTGGGCGAGCAGATCGCAGTGGAGACTGTACTTGCCGGCGGCTTATGGCGGGCCCACGCCGACCCCAACCAGTTGGAAGTCGCAATCGTGAATTTGGCGGTCAACGCTCGCGACGCCATGCCCGACGGCGGCAAGCTCACGATCGAAACCTGCAACGTGCATCTCGATGAGCTTTACGCGTCCGCTCAAGCGGAAGTCCTGCCCGGCCAGTACGTCATGTTGGCGGTCAGCGACAACGGGTTCGGCATGAGTGAGGAGGTCAAACTGAAGGCGTTCGATCCGTTCTTCACGACCAAGGACATCGGACATGGAACCGGGCTCGGGCTATCGCAGGTCTATGGTTTCGTGAAGCAATCGCGGGGTCACGTCAAAATCTACAGCGAGAGCGGCGAGGGCACCACGGTGAAGATTTATCTGCCCCGTTACCACGCAACCCCCGAGGCAGAGGAGACGGAAGCGGTCCAACCTGCCGTGCGGGGCGCTCAGCACGAAGTAATCCTGGTGGTTGAGGACGATAAGGACGTGCGCACCTACACCACCGAAACCCTGCGCGAACTCGGTTATGAAGTCCTGGAAGCGTCCAATGCGCAGGGGGCGCTTCAGGTGCTGCAGCATCATCCGCAAGTGCAGGTATTGTTCACCGACATCGGTCTGCCGGGGGGCATGAACGGCCGCCGACTGGCCGAAGAAGCGCGCAGCCGCCACGCTACCCTCAAAGTGCTGTTCACGACGGGGTACGCGCGAAACGCCATCGTGCACGACGGACGACTCGATCCGGGGGTCGAGTTGCTGACGAAGCCGTTCACGCAAGCGGCGCTGGCCGAGAAGCTGCGGGACATCATCGACGCCAAAGCGGTACCCGCGCGGATCCTGCTGGTCGAAGACGACGTGATGATCCAATTGCTGGCCATGGAATACCTGCAGGAGGTCGGCTTGAAGGTGGATGTCGCCGCTTCCGCTGCGGATGCGCTTGACAAACTGCGGCTTATTCCGGGAGGCGTGGACGCGGTCGTTATTGACATCGGACTTCCCGACCGAAGCGGCGACGCCCTGGTACGTGAGATTCGTTCCATGTATCCGTCGCTCCCGCTTGTCGCGGCGAGCGGGCGCAGCCGCGAAGACCTGCAATTGCTGTTCAAAGACGTTCCGCTGATCCGGGTAGTCAGCAAGCCCTATACCGCAGAGGGCCTAACCAGCGCGCTGCGAGCATTCGGCTTGTGCCCGGCGAAGTCGATTCCTCGGTAGACAAGAAATAGCCGGCACCTATCCATCGCCGCACGACTGTAACCCCAGGCATCAACAGCCCTGAATGCCATTTTTGATCATTTAGGAGCGCAGCCCTCACCGGCGAATGAGGTCCGCGAAGCCCACAGGCGCGCGCTTTGGAGGATAAGCGGACCTGTTATGCTCAATTCAGTCATGGCGATGTTGACCTATGTGCTGGGTACGCCGGGGGACTTGAACATAATTACGTTCTCCGCTGCCGGTGCCGCGTCCAGCACCTCTCGGATTTTGCGCGCCAGCGCATCGGGCGTGTAAGGCTTGGTGAGGAGTTGGACGTCGGGACTGGCATCGTTCGGATGCCGGATGGAACTTCCGGCGTATCCAGTGGTGAATAAGATCGGCAGCCCGAAATAGCGCTCGCGACATTTCTCGCCCAGAGTCCGTCCTGTCGTCCCGCCGGGCAACACGAGGTCCGTGAACAGCAAATCGATTTTCGGCCCGGGCTCAGTTGCGAGCAGACGCTGCGCCGATTCCGCATCGTGCGCTTCGAGAATTTGGTAACCCAGATCGCGCAACACGTTCGCGGCGTACTGGCGCACGGCGTCATTGTCCTCTACCAGCAGAATGGTTTCACGCCCGGAGGCCCGCGGCAGTTCCGATGAAGGTGATCGACCTGCCGGAGCGGTCTCCGTTTTACTCACTTCCGGCAGCCGCGGCAGATAAAGCTTCACCGACGTGCCTTTTCCCGGCTCGCTTTCGAGGCGCACGTGGCCGCCCGACTGTTTTACGAATCCATAAACCATGGAGAGGCCGAGGCCCGAACCTTTGCCGGTCTCTTTCGTGGTGAAGAACGGCTCGAAGACTTTTTCGATGTTCTCCTTAGGGACGCCCACCCCCGTGTCGGTCACGCTCAGCATCACGTATTCGCCGGCCGCCGGCGTGTCAGTTCCGCCGCCGTGGCTTTCCGCGAAACGGACGTTGGCCGTAGCGACCACAACCCGCCCGCCTTGCGGCATTGCATCACGCGCGTTGACGATCAGGTTGAGGAGCGCGGTCTGGAGCTGATGCGCATCGGCGAACACCGGCCACAACGGGTCGGCGAGACTCGTGTCCACCTGGATGATTTCGCTCAGCGTGCGGCCGATCATGTCGGACATGCCGACCACCAGCTGGTTCACCTCGAGCGGGCGCGGCTCGAGCATTTGTTGACGGCTGAACGCAAGCAGCCGGTGAGTAAGTTGTGCGGCCGCGTTTGCGCCTTGCAGGGCCATGTCGATCGACTTTTCCACCCGCGCGTGCAGCTGCTCGCTGGCAGCGCCGGCGCCCTGCCGCAGACGCCGGCGCGCCATGTCCAAGTTGCCGATCACGACGGTCAAAAAATTGTTGAAGTCGTGCGCGATCCCGCCGGTCAATTGCCCGACCGCCTCCATCTTCTGGGCCTGATGCAGCTGCGCTTCCGCCTCGATCCGGCGGGAAGCCTCCGCCTCCAGCTCGGCAGAGCGTTCGCGCACCCGGGTCTCGAGCTCCCTGTTTACGCGTTCGAGCGCCTCGGCGGCCAGACGCCGTTCGGTCACGTCGGCATTGACCCCGAGGAGGCGGATCGGGCGCCCGGCTTCATCTGTGACGACCGTTCCTCGCGCAACGAGCCAACGCACGGCCCCACTGGGATGCACCACGCGGTATTCCGCTTCGTAGCCGCCCTTCGTGGCAACCGCGTCCGCCAAGGCTGCATGCGCGCGGTCACGATCATCAGGATGGATCGCCGTCTTCCAAGCGTCGTAGCTGGGGCCGGCTCCGGACGGAGTCATGCCGTAGAGGCGCCATTGGGTATCGGACCAGCGTATGTCACCGGAGACGATGTCCCAGTCCCAGGTGCCGATGCCCACAGCATCATGGGCAAGGCGCAGCCGTGCCTGGCTTTCAATCAATGCGGCTTGCGCCGCCTTGCGATCGGTAACATCGATGTCGATGCCGCTATAGCGCACCGGCTCGCCGGCGGCGTCGCGGATCACCCGCCCGCGGCCGAACACCCAACGCGTCTGGCCGTCCGGCCGAATGATTCGATATTCCATTTCATAGGCATCTTCTCCGCTCGAGACGGCCTGGCGGAATCCCTCCACCACCCGCGCGCCGTCGTCCGGATGCCGCAGCCCGCGCATCACCGCGAGCGGAACGCGCTGTGACGCCGGGTCAAGGCCGTAGATGCGGAAGAACTGCGGCGTTCCATGCACCAAGCCACTGGCAAGATCGATATCCCACACGCCGATGCCCGCCGATAACTCGGCAAGGCTTAAGATTTGGCTGCGCTCGCGCAGCTCCTGTTCGAGCCGGCGGCGCTCGCTAACGTCGCGGAAATAGATCGAGACACCAGAAGGGCTGGGAGACGCATTCACCTCGACCAGGCGGTTGAGCACTGCCGAAACCGCCTCGACGCGCCGCGGCTTGCCTTCCCTCAGCACCCATTCAACAACGTGATGGATTTCCGATCCGCGGAAAAGCGGGAACGCTTCGAAGGCGACGCGGCCGATCAGCTCGTCGCGTTCGCGCCCCCACATCCGCGCGGCTGCGCGGTTGATGTAGATGAACCGCCAATCGCGATCCAGCGCGTAGAACGCCTCATCGATGCTCTCCAGAATTTCTTCCGGCGAGCCGAGCGCACGTCGATCGTCCCCGCTCATGGTCTGTTTCCCGGCGACGGGCCGCTGGACAGCAACGTCTCCAGCTGCTCAAGGCGCGCAGCGGCAGCCTGCCATCCCTTCGCCTTTGCGGCGTAGTTATCGGGATGGACCTGATCGAGGCTCTCACCCTGCGCGGGGGTCAATGCGGCGAGTGCCGGGTGCGTGCTGCGCGCCTGCGAGTCGGCAAATAACAGGATGTTTTGGCGGTACCACCACGCCACTTGGCCGTCACGCCAAATGCTTGGTCGAAGAATATCGTATGCTAGGTAACCGTGGCGCGCGAACAGCTTCGCCCAATAGCTCGGCCATCGCTCGTTTAGATGGGCGGTCCCGCCTTGGAAGGGGATAGCTGCGGAGAAGACGACGATGGGAGCGTGCCGTACCAGCGATACGATGAACGACTCGGCCGAGGCTGGCGGTAGATGCTCGGCGACTTCGAGCGATAACACCAAGTCATATCGGCATTTGAGATCAAATCCCTGAGAGAGATCGCAGGTTACGAAATGCTTGGATTCGATCACCAACAGGTCTCGCGGCACGTGATCGCCATCGATGCCGGTGATCTCCTTTACGCCCCCTTCGCGGAACGCGCGCAGAAAATGGCCGGGACCGCAGCCCACGTCGAGCACCGAGTGCGCCGGGACGATCGCAAGCACCAGCGGTGCGATCCGCTGAGCGGACGCATAGGACGTGCCCAATGTCGTCTTGAAGAACTCGGGCGTGTAAGGAGTGGTCATCCTCTGCCAGCCGGCGGGAGGTTTTCCAGGAAGTTGGGCGCGGCTTGCAGCATCTCCGGGCAACGAGCGAAGGCCATCCTGGTCGCGCCCGGGGCCCCAACGGCCCCCTGAATGCTCATCTGCATGCCTCCCCTATTGCGGGCGCCACCCGGGTCACTCCCGCTTCGCGTATTATCAGCCGTGATTCACTTTTTTGCATCTAACGTGTCGAGATTGCGTTTGCGGAGCATCCCAATGATCCGGAAGTCGAGCGCGACTTAAGATTCATTGCCAAAAAATATAGCGCCGTACAGCAACCTCACTGGGCCAAATTCTCGGTCCGGGTAAGCGGTATGCCAATTTCGCAGCGCAGGCCCTCTGTAGCAAAGTCGAGGTGTACGTCCGAAAACACGGCGCTGATGAGCGATGTTCCGAAACCGCGCCGGGTCGGTGTCAGCACAGGCGGGCCGCCGCTCTCACGCCAGTTAAATTGCAGGACCCTCCCCTTGCCGTTGCTAATAACCTTCCACGACAGATCGAGCATCCCGCTGGGTTTCGACAACGCGCCGTATTTGGCTGCGTTGGTCACCAGTTCATGCAGAGCAAGGCAGAAATTTTGCGCCTGTTGTGGCCGCAGGAGGATGTCAGCCCCGGTCACCTTAGCGCGCTCTGGAAACGGCTCGAGTTCAAGGCGGACAATGTCGTTCAATTTCGCGCCGCTCCAGTTTGAGTTGGTCAGCTGTTTATTTGCGCGCGCCAAAGCGTGCAACCTCGCCTCGAAGGCATCTCTCGCTTCGTCGAGCGAACGTCCTCCCGAGAGGCTCCGTTTGGCGATCGATTGGATAACTGCAAGCAGGTTGTTGCTCCGGTGCTGAACCTCGTGCATCAGCGTCTTGGCGATTTCTTCACCACGTTTGCGTTCCAGGTAATCGCCCGCCTGGCGCGCGAGCAGATCCATATAGCGGAGTTCCTTTTCGCCCGGCCGATGCGGCGCGGCGAAATGAACGGAAATCATGCCCATCGGCTTTCCGGAGCTGCTCAGCAGCGGGGTGGAATAAACCGCGCGCACCCCTGCGGCCAACAGCGCTTCGTGCGACGGCTGTCCGGCGAAAATCTCGCTCGATGCCACGTCTTCGACGACGATGCGGCGCCCGCACGCCATGGCGACACCGCAAGCCGAGGCCTCGTGCGCGTCGACTTCGGCGAAGAATTCCAGAAATGGCGCCTCGAACCCCCGATGTACCTTGATAACAAGCGCCTCGGAATCGGGTTTAAGTAATTGAATATTTCCTTTGTCTGCACCGCTGAGTTCGATCGCAGTTTCAAGAATAGTGGCCAAGCATTCGTCCAGAGAGGCTTCCTTGCGTAGGCAGCGGTTGCCAACCTCCTGAAGCCGGCTCAGGGCATGCACATCGGCGGCGAGGCGTTGCGTGAATTCGCGCCTCAGCTTGCCGAGCTTCAGATTGGCCGACACCCGCGCGAGCAGCTCACGCGCAGCGAAAGGCTTGATCAGATAATCGTCCGCTCCCGCTTCGAGGCCTTCGATACTCGCCTCCTCTCCGGCGCGAGCCGAGAGAAGCACGACGGGGAAACGCGCCAGCACCGGATCGGCGCGAACTTGTCGCAAGAGACCGATGCCATCGAGTCGCGGCATCATCACGTCGCTAAGCAGCAGGTCTGGCGGCTGCGCCCGCATCCCCGCGAGCGCCTCGACCCCGTCGGCGGCGGTATGCACCTCGTAATGGGGCGCGAGTAACCGCCTTACGTATTCGCGCATATCGGCATTGTCGTCGACCACCAATACGCTGGCGCGCGCGCCCCCAAAGGGCGCATGCGCAGAGTGTTCCGGCAGGAAGGACCATTCGGCTTCCGCGGGCGCACTCGTCTCGGCCGTCGCACCGGGCAACCAACGAAGCGCCTCCTCCACATAGGGCTGTGCACCGGTCGTCGTCGGGGCGAGAGTGCGCTTGGCCCGGAGGCGGTCCGCCGGAAGGTGGGCCGTTCCGAATGGAACGCTCACAGAGAAGCTGCTGCCGAGCCCGACGGTACTAGCGACGTTCACAGCGCCGCCGTGAAGCTTCGTGAGCTCCTGCACGAGCGCAAGCCCGATGCCGGTTCCCTCGTGCGTGCGGCCATGCGCGCCTTCAATCCGGTGAAAGCGATCGAACAATTTCGGTAGTTCCTTCGCAGGAATGCCGATACCGGTATCCACGACGCTGAGAACGGCACGACCGTCCCGCTCCCGCACCTGCACGGTGATACTGCCTTGAAGCGTGAACTTGAACGCATTGGAAACCAAGTTGAGGACGATCTTCTCCCACATGTCCCGGTCGATCCACACCGGCGTGGAAAAGCAAGGACAATCGATAATGAGGCTGAGCCCGGCCTTCTCGCTCGCGGCGCGGAACTCGCTGGCGAGCTCGGCGGTAAACGACGGCAAGTTGACCGGCTCGTAAGAAGCCTGAAGTCGCCCTGCCTCGATTCGCGAGAAATCAAGCAGCGTGTTGACAAGCCGCAACAGGCGTAACCCATTGCGATGGACCATGGCCAGATCATCCGCCCGCAATACTTGGGCCGGCGCGTCGAGCGCATCGCCGAGCGGTCCCAGCATCAGGGTGAGGGGGGTCCGGAATTCGTGGCTCACATTGGAAAAAAATGCGGTCTTGGCACGGTCAATCTGGGCTAGAGCCTGGGCGCGTTTTCGCTCCTCTTCGTAGGCGCGAGCATTGGCGATGCTGGTGGCAACTTGTGCCGCCATCAGTTCCAAAAAGCTGCGATAGAGGTGGTCCAGGCGTAGACGTGGACTTACGCCGGCCACGAGGAGCCCCGCCAGTTCGTTCGCTTTGGTCGATCGGACAGGTACGATCGCCGCCGAATCGGGCGGATCGGACCACGGACCGAGAGGAATGCGGCGGAAGCGATCTGCAAGATTTTCGACCGCGAGAATTTCCTGACGGTCAAATACCTGTTTGACCGGCCATCCCGTTTCGGAGCCACTCGCCTCGAGCCGAATCGAGCGCGGACTTGCCGGCTCGCCCGGTTGGACCCCGGCAGCGCCGGCAAGATGCGCCTCCGTGCTGTTTGCGTTGACGAGATAAAGCAGCGCGAAGGGGATGTCCTTCGCATGATCGGCGAGCACACCGGCAGCGATGGCGCAGGCCTCCTCGGCGCTCCTCGCATCCGCGGCACGTGCGCCGAGGTCACGGAGAATATGCACGCGCCGCTCCGCGACGATCTTCTCGGTTATCTCGTGGACGGTTGCCAGTACGCCGCCGATACCGCCCGGCGCGGTTTCGTCCGGCACCGGGCTGTACGCGATGGTGAAATGCGTTTCTTCGGTGAAGCCGTGCCGGTTGATTTCGAGGGGTATATCCTCCATCCATGTGGCCGGGCCGCCGAAAAAGGGTTTGTCGATCAATGGCTTGAGGATATGCCAGATCTCGGACCAGCACTCGCTGACGGGCTGCCCCATCGATCGGGGATGTTTTGCGCCCAGAATGGGGCGGTAGGCGTCGTTGTAAATCGAGATGTATTGCGGCCCCCACCACAGCAGGAGTGGGAAACGGTTGGCGAGCAGGAAGCTCACCATGGTCCTCAGGGTTTGGGACCATGCATCGACAGGTCCGAGCGGCGTTTTCGACCAGTCAATTGCCCGGATAAGTTTGCCCATCTCTCCCCCTCCGGAGAGAAACGACTTTCGCCTGTCGAAGGGGGCTACTTCTTCCGATGCTGCCAGCGGCACCATTACCCGCCTGCCGTGACCGAGAGCGCCTGGAGGAGCGGCAAGGCTTGTGGCCGCCCCGCGTGACACGTCTATATGTGACCAAGGTAGCCGAGGCCAATGAACCGGCCAAAGCTACTCCTCCGCCGGAAGCCTGCAACGCACAGCGCGCTGAAAAGTTCCACACAGCTTTTCGCAGAATTTCATCACTCGCTTGGTGGAGTGTTGGAAGGGAGCCGCCGGCGAGACACCAAGGTCGCGCATATCAGTTCGGAAATCGATGAAGAGTTGCGAGAGGCAGATGGCCTCCTACATCCCGAGCCCTGACACGCGTCAAATTTCCGGCGTGCCTGCCGCAACGGGGCGCCGCGAGTGAATCCGCTTCCTCTCCATATCTGGGCCACGACTGTAACCTGACTGTTGGAACCTTTCGATGCGATTCGCATTTGAGCCGTACGGGGAGCTGCCGGGCTCAATGAGGTAGAGCTAAACCGCACGGCGAAGCTCTAAGCTGGGGTTCCCCGCCCATCCCTTCTCTAACCGCGTGACGTAGACGTTATCTGATCCCGACGTGCTGCGCGGCCAAGCAATCACATCAACCTCATCGCTGGCGTTTGGCCATGTGCGGCTCCGCGCCCTTGCGGCCAAATTGCGGGTCCAGTGGTTGAATTGAATCGTCCTTACTTCCGAATGGCCGTTGTCGCGTCCAGCGAGCCAACGCTCTTAGGCGCCTGCGGTGCTCGCCACCAATTCGCCGATCGTCAACCGGCTCGCGGTGCACGGGAAGCAGGCGCTCTACCGCGGCAACTGGCTCGGGCGCTCCTTACCCTAAATCGGCCAACGGTCTGGATGAGACATGGCCGTGGGCCTTACCGCTTTTAATCCCAAGGCCGCCTTTTCGACAGCTGACTTTTGCCAGAGCATTGGCCGGCCGACCTGCTGGAGGCGAGCTCAAGCGCCAATGCGATGCGTTCTCAATCCGTTCCCCATCGGGTGTTGCGGCGGGCGAGCAGGCCAGCCATTATGGCTCGGAACCTTTGACAGGAATGTGCGTTGGTTCGTTTGGCGAAAAGAGGGGAAATCACGATGGACGCCGGTCGATCTGTCACCATTGGACAGTCGGAATTTCGCTGTCCCTGCCATGCATGTGCTTTTTTCCATAGCCGGGAAGAAGAATACGAATTGTTGTTGCCCTTCGCCAAGGAAGGCTACCAATCCGGCGATCGGATGTTTCAGGTGGTTGACAAGGAGCACCGGGATGAACGGCGGCGCCGGCTATCGACCTCCGGCATTGACCTGGAGAAGGCTGAGAGCGCAGGGCAGCTCGAAATCCGTGCTTGGGAAGAAGCGTACCTGAAGGGCAATCGCTTTGACCAACAGGCGATGCTCGAACTTGTTGAATCCGTTTTACGAGAGGGTCGCAGCAAGGGCTTCCCGGTGACGCAGATCTGGGCAAACATGGAATGGGCGTTGGAGGATTTCCCCGGCGTCCACGACATTGTCGAATACGAGGCTCGGGCAAATAAGTTCCTGCCGCAGTATCCTGCTTTCGTCGTCTGTACGTATGACCTAAACAAGTTCAGCGCGCCCGTAGTGATGGACATTATGCGGACACATCCCCAGGTGATCATCGGGGGAGTTTTGCAAGAAAATCCGTTCTATGTTCCGCCGGATGAGTTTCTTGGCGAATTGAGTCGTCGCCCGATGTGAAGTCAATGGTCGCCACACGAGCGCTGTTCCGGCCTGCTCAAAGCTCCGATACGGAAGCGGAGCTTCGGCGGTGTATCCGCGATTTGGTATCATTGTCGAGCTTGCCGGCGATTTGGATCAAGGCGGATGCTAGCCAAGTAGGCGACAGCCTCGCCCAACTTGCGGTCAGTATCCTGGATGCGGAATTCGCATGTGTTCTCCTGCGCGACCCCGACGTGGAGATCCTGCATTGCCACGAGCGGTCCCTCGCGAGGCCGATCGACCTTGCACGAGTTCGCGAGAGGTCACGACCGAACTCCAAGTTTGAAATCGACGATGGGAATTTCGGTCGGTTGCGTGCAATCTGCGTGCCGATTGGCCGTGACGGGTCGCAACTTATCACCCTGAGCCGAAGATTCGGCTTCCCGAACGACACCGAGCAGATGTTGCTTCGGGTTACAGCCAATCTGGCCGGGATTGCGCTTCAAAGATGGAAGTCGGAAGCGCAGCGTGCGGAACAGACGCGCCTCTTGGAAAGGCAGAATGAGACCGAGAAGGCGTTGTACACGTTCACGGACCGGCTCTTCCGCGCCGAGTCGCGCAACGACATTTACGAGGCCGGTCTAGACGCGGTTCTCCACATACTACGGTGCGATCGCGCATCGATCCTTCTGTTCGACGATCGCGATGTGATGCGGTTCGTGGGTTGGCGCGGTCTCTCAGATGAATATCGCGAAGCTGTTGAGGGTCACTCACCGTGGAGGCCGGAGGACCGGGTGGCCGAGCCGATATGCATTGACGATATCGAAAAGGCCGACGATCTTTCCGAGCAGCTAAAGGCCGTGCTTCGAGCGGAGCGGATTGCTGCGCTTGCTTTCGTCCCGATCTTTGCAGGCGGCAAACTTGCCGGAAAATTTATGGTGTATTTCGATGCGCAGCACTCTTTTGTAACCAGGGATATCGATGCCAGCAGTTCGGTTGCGCGGCAACTCGGTTTCGGCCTCGAACGGCTGCGCGCTGAAGAGACGAAACAGCGGCTTGCCACAATCGTGGAAACGTCCGACGACGCCATCATCAGCAAGAACCTCGACGGTATCATCCAGACCTGGAACAGCGGCGCCCAGCGCATCTTCGGCTACTCGGCCGAAGAGGTCGTCGGCAAGCCGGTAACGATTCTTATGCCTCCAGAGCGCTTTGACGAGGAGCCGGGAATTCTTGCGCGCCTGCGGCGGGGAGAGCGAATAGAACATTATGAGACGGTGCGACGCCGGAAGGACGGTAGTCTTATCGACATTTCGCTCACTATATCGCCGATACGAGATCGCAGTGGCCGTATCATCGGCGCTTCGAAAATTGCGCGGGACATAACCCAGCAAAAGCGCGCCGAAGCGGCGTTACGCGACAGCGAACGACGCCTGCAAGATATCCTGGCCGCGATACCGGCGGCGGTTTACACCACGGATTCGCTGGGCAAGATCACCTATTATAACGACGCTGCGGTAGAGCTTGCTGGACGACGGCCGACCATTGGCTCTGACGAATGGTGCGTAACCTGGAAACTGTTCTGGCCCGACGGGACACCTTTGCCGCACGACCAATGCCCCATGGCCATCGCGCTGAAAGAAGGTCGTGCCATTAGGGGTAAGGAGGCCGTGGCCGAGCGCCCCGACGGCACCCGCGTTCCGTTCCTTCCATTTCCGACGCCGATACGAGACGCCGGCGGGACCCTCATCGGTGCCATCAATATGCTGGTCGATATCAGCCAACGAAAAGAGGCGGAAACGCAACAACGTCTCCTGCTTCGCGAATTGAACCATCGCGTAAAGAATAACATGCAAATGCTGCAATCGTTGCTTTCCATGTCCCTACGACAGACGCAGAACCAGGAAGCTCGCAAAGTTCTGCAAGATGCCGCCGGCCGCATTACTGCGATGGCGGCGGCGCAGGGCGTATTGTACAGCACAAGCAAAGGCACACGGTTCAGTATCGCCGAATTCCTTGATGCCGTCTGCCATACGGCGCAGCAAACCTTTCCGCGGAACATCAAGATTATTCGCGAAGGCGCCTCGGGCGATCTTGACAACGATGCCGCCATGCCCCTCGCCTTGATTTTAAATGAACTTCTAACCAATGCCGTGAAGTATGGTTGCCGCGGCGATGGCGAAAACATGATCCAGGTGGGAATGACCGAGGAGGATCGCGACTTTATCTTATACGCAGAGGACGGCGGTCCGGGCTTCGATCCGCACGCGATAGACAACAAAGCGTCGGGGTTAAAGCTTGTGCAGCTTCTGGCGCGACAATTGCGGGGACGTTTGGAAATTACCGACAAGCCCCGGAGCCGTTGTGCCCTCCGATTTCCTAAAGCATCATGCTAGCGCCCCTAAAGGCTTCCCGGTTGCTGCGGCCGCTTGGGCTACCCTTTCCCGTATTGGCACCCCACGACAGCGATGCGTCGCACGATCAATCGCGAAAGTCACATCGAATACTCATCATTGAGGACGATCTGCTGATCGCGAGCCAGATAGAGGCGGCCCTTACCGAGGCCGGTTTCGATGTTATCGGGGTGCTGACCACAGGCGAAGAAGCCCTTCAACAGGCCGAAGCAGAGCGTCCGGATTTGGCGATCGTAGACATTAGACTTGCTGGTGATCGCGATGGGGTGGATACCGCCGTTGAACTTTTCCGGTCGCACGGAATCCGCTGCATTTTCGCCAGCGCCTATTCGGATCAAGAGGCACGCCGCCGCGCCGAAGTTGCGGCGCCCCTTGGGTGGCTGCAAAAGCCTTACACTATGAAGGCATTAACCGACATCGTACGCGAGGCAACGCAGGCAATTCGCCCCAGAAATAACAGCTAGGCAGGACAATACTTGCCGATGCGCGATGCCGAGCACCATCCGCCGCTCGGCATTCGATATTGGATCCTCTCCCCAGGTGCTGCTTCTGGCAGGACACAAGGCTTTTTTAAATCAATCGATCTATGACCCGTAGCTAAGGTGGGTTTGTCGAATTCCGTGGTGTAGGCATGTGCCCGGGGGCCCGATCCGCTCTGGACGAGTTGACTGAAGTGTCAGCTCGCGAGCGTCGTAACGACGCTCGTACTATGGTCAATATCCGGGGCCGGTACATGCTAGCGAACAAGCGAAACCTGAAGGGCGATCGCTGTGAGTTCGCGTGCCGCATTGTCACCATGTCCGTTACGGGAATGGTGCTGGCCGCCCCGGTGCTGGGCGCGCCTGGTGAGCGTGTCATAGTTTATAGCGAAGCATTCGGTCAGCTTCACGGCGCGATTAGCCGGTTGCTGAGCACCGGTTTTGCCATGTCGATCGCCGCAAATGAGCAGACCCAAGAGAGGATCGCCAGCAAACTTCAATGGCTCAGCAAGCAGAAAGAGTCACCCGACTTATCGGACAGCCGGCGACACGCCCGGGCGGTTCCGAAAAACCCGATGGCAACCATGTTGCTGGCTGACGGCTCGCTTATTTCCTGTCTAGTAATCGACTTCTCTTGTTCCGGAGCCGCCGTATCCGCCGACCTCTACCCCCAGATCGGCACCCCACTTGCCGTGGGGAAGATGGTCGGACGGGTGGTGCGGCGCTTTGATGAGGGCTTCGCCATCGAATTTACGGAAAAGATGGCTCTGGCCGAGATCGAACGGCGGCTGGCCACGTCACCGGCGCAAGCTCCTGGGTTTAGGCGCTAGGCTCCCATGGCGTTTTGCGGCAGATTGCGCCCACAGCAGACCTGCATCCCAAGTCGCGAAGTCCGGACCCGATGAACAACCGGGCTCTGGTTTTCGATTAACGTACCGTAATCTTCCTTGGCTTTGCCTTCTCCGCTTTGGGCAGGATCAGTGTTATCACGCCGTCCTTCAGCTCTGCACCAATCCGCTCCTGGTCGATCTTGCTCGAAAGCTCGAAGCTGCGGGCGTAATTGCCGACGTTATATTCGGTATAGAGGGGAGTGAGGCCTTGATATTTGGTGAAGTCGACTTGTCCTTCGATGGTTAGGACGTCATTTTCCACCCTTATGTCGACGCTCTCCTTGCCGACGCCGGGCATTTCGAGGATCACCTTCAACTCGTCACCCGTTTCGAAAATGTCGGTTACCGGAAGGAACCGACGCGCCGGGACGGTGCTCTCGGGCTTCCTCTCGACCTCGCGCTTCTGCTGAACCTGCAGTTCCTGTTGGTCTGGCATGGTGTGTCTCCGGTGTTTATCCGATCTTGATAGTTCGCGGCTTCTGGCTTTCCGCGCGGGGGATATGAAGCGCGAGGATGCCGTCTCGATATTCCGCCCGAATGCCATCGGGCTCGATTTGGATCGGTATCGAGAAGGTTCGGTCGAAAACTCCCCACACGCGCTCGCGGCGGTGAATGCTGGCGCCTTCGCCGTAATTGATGGTTTTCTTGCCGGAAATCCGGATCGTGTTTTCCTTTGCCTCGATTTGCAGGTCGGCCTTGTCGACGCCGGGCAATTCGACCACGGCGACGAAATCGTCTCCTTGCTGGAAGACATTGATCGGCGGATAGCTGCCCATCGCAGCAGTGCCGCCGCCTAGCCAGTCGCTCGCACGCCGAGCATCAAGCGCCCGTTGCAGCGAAAAGAGGGCTTCGAATGGATCGGTGAAGCTTGGCATCATCGCATGTCTCCTTGCGTGCGCGGCCGCAATCACGCAGGCCCGCAATCCTTAACGCGAGCACGTCGGCGAAACACGAGTTCGCAATCCGTGCGGACAGCTAGTGCGAAAGACCGTGGTCGGGACCGTCGTCCGGGGGCGACCGGCGCGAGCGCAGCAGCCCTGAGAGCCCGCGGACGCGGCGCCTGACTCGAGAAGATTCGGCGATCCGGGCCTGCGCTTCCCTATCGAGTGTGCGAAGCGCCTCCAGAATCTCGTCGACTGTCACAGGCCGTCGGCCGCCCGGTGCACAGCGCAGCGCCGGGGCTGCCTCAACCGCGCAAGCATCCGAGGCCCATGAGGCAAGGATGGCCCGTTTTTCGTTGAGCGTCAGGTCCGGGTCGGCAAGCACCTCCTTGGGGTGCTCGAACGCTTGCGCCGGGTGGAGCAGGTCGTCGAGGTCGAGATTGAACGGCTTCCGATGAGGGGAGAGATGGTCTGGGTTTTTCATAGCCACATCCTCACTTTGAGCAACATGGATTCGAAGCAGCGCTACACGCCCGCTACCATCTGCGCCAAGCGCGAGACACGCTTGCTGCAAGGCAAGCGTATTTGACGGGTTTTATGTTCGAGAGCGGACCGCAATCGCGCGCAAGCGCGTCTACCTAATCGGCGCGTGCCCACGGATACCTGTAAACGGCGGGCCGAGTGGTGCCCACTTGAACGAAACGGCCGGAGGCTCACGAGAGGCCTCTCAAATCGTGCCCCTTCCGAAGGAATTGGCCGTCTATCTACCGCTATCACCGGTTGGGAAGTCGTGTGGCCCAGGGCCACGGTCATCGCGTGTGCTGGCAGGGTCGCTCGCTGGGCGGCGGCCGGTCCAAAGCGCCACGGCGGACTGCGCTCGCCAGACCAGACCTCGACCGCAGATAGGATGCAGAGCAGGCCGCCGCCGATCATGTGGACAAGGACGGCCGCGGGGTCCTGAGAAAAGCCCAGCATCCAAGGCGCCGCCAGAAGCCACAGGCCGAGCCACAAGTTCGCTCGCGGTTCCCAATCGGCCTCGGCGACCAGGGCCGCCAAGCTTGCGGTCAAGCTCGCGTAGCCACAGACCCTGAGATTCGACGTCGGCAGCGGCGCAAACTCCAGCGCCCAGGTCGACGCCAGCAGCAGCGCACCACAAATCAGCTTTGTGAGATCCAGTACCCTGTCCCTAGTCCATGTCCATTCCAGCATGGTCCTCATCGGCAAGACTCCCTCGACTGAGCGAAGTTCTGACAATGAAGCGCGCGGCTGGCGTGAGCCCGCGCTGGCAGTCTGAGAACCTCGTAACCTCCTTCCAGTTCTAAAGCATGGGGCAGATTGTGCAGGAAGGCTGGGCACGACCCCTCACCTTCCTGCAACGCTGCTCCCCATCAGAAGTCCATATCTCCCATGCCGGCTCCAGCACCCGGCATGGGCGGAGCTTTCTTCTTCGGTGCCTCCGCGACCATGGCCTCGGTCGTGATCAGGAGGCCCGCGACCGACGCGGCGTCTTCCAACGCCGAGCGCACGACCTTGGTCGGATCGATGATGCCCTTGGAGAAGAGATTGCCGTACTCGCCGGTCTGGGCATCGAACCCGAAGGCGTAGGTGTCCTTTTCGAGGATCTTGCCGACCACGATCGAGCCGTCCTCGCCCGCATTGAGTGCGATCTGGCGGGCGGGCCACGTGATGGCCTTGCGAACGATCTCGATGCCGTGGCGCTGGTCATCGTTCTCGGACTTGAGGCGACCGAGCGCGTTCACCGCGCGCAGAAGCGGAACACCTCCGCCGGGCAGGATGCCTTCCTCGACGGCAGCCCTGGTCGCATGCATCGCGTCGTCGACGCGATCCTTGCGCTCCTTCACCTCGACCTCGGTCGAGCCGCCCACGCGGATGACGGCAACGCCGCCCGCCAGCTTGGCGAGACGCTCTTGCAGTTTCTCACGATCGTAGTCGGAGGTCGTGTCCTCGATCTCGCTCTTGATCTGCTTGATACGAGCCTCGATCTCAGCCTTCTTGCCGGCGCCGTTGACGATGGTGGTGTTCTCCTTCTCGATGATCGCCTTCTTGGCGCGGCCGAGCATGGCGAGCGTGACGTTTTCGAGCTTGGTCCCGATATCCTCGGAGATGAACTCGCCGCCGCTCAGGATCGCGATGTCTTGCAGCATGGCCTTACGGCGGTCGCCAAAACCGGGTGCCTTGACCGCCGCGACTTTGAGCCCTCCACGCAGCTTGTTGACCACCAACGTCGCGAGCGCCTCGCCCTCGACATCTTCAGCGATGACAACAAGCGGCTTGCCGCTCTGAACCACCGATTCGAGGAGCGGCAGAAGCTGCTGCAACCCGGAAAGCTTCTTCTCATAGATGAGGATGTACGGGTCCTCGAACTCCACGCGCATCTTTTCGGCGTCGGTTACGAAGTAGGGCGAAATGTAACCGCGGTCGAACTGCATGCCTTCGACCACTTCAAGCTCCGTCTCCAAGGACTTCGCCTCTTCGACCGTAATCACGCCCTCGTTACCGACCTTCTTCATGGCGTCGGCGAGGAAGTGGCCGATCTCGGTATCGCCGTTGGCCGAGATGGTAGCGACCTGGGCGATCTCTTCATTCTGTGTGATCTTCTTGGAGTTTTTCTTCAGGTCATCGACGATCGTATCGACCGCAAGGTCGATGCCGCGCTTCAAGTCCATGGGATTCATGCCGGCGGCTACTGCCTTCGCTCCCTCCTTGACGATAGCGGCAGCGAGCACGGTGGCGGTCGTCGTGCCGTCGCCGGCCTGGTCTGAGGTCTTCGAGGCGACTTCGCGCACCATTTGCGCGCCCATGTTCTCGAACTTGTCCTCGAGCTCGATCTCCTTGGCGACGGTGACGCCGTCCTTGGTGATGCGCGGCGCGCCGAAGCTCTTGTCGAGCACGACGTTGCGGCCCTTCGGGCCGAGCGTGACTTTCACTGCGTTGGCGAGAATATCGACCCCGCGCAGCATCTTATCGCGCGCTTCAGTCGAGAATTTGACTTCCTTTGCAGCCATGTTCGGTGCTCCTGAAAGATGATCCGGTGCGTTCCCCCGGTCGGCGAGGCCACACGATCCGATCGTTGATCCGGACCGAGGTCACTTCAGGGATGGTGGATTCAAGCGGCCTTCTTCTTGGCGGCGGGCTCTTCCAGCACCCCCATGATGTCGCTCTCTTTCATGATGAGATACTCGACCCCGTCGAGCTTGACCTCGGTGCCGGACCATTTACCGAACAACACGCGGTCACCGGCCTTGAGATCGATCGGGATCAGCTTGCCGGCCTCGTCGCGGCCCCCCGGCCCAACGCTGATAACCTCGCCCTGCTGCGGCTTCTCCTTGGCGGTGTCGGGAATGATGATGCCGCCGGCGGACTTCTCCTCGGCCTCGATGCGCTTGACGACGACGCGATCGTGAAGCGGGCGGAACTTCATGGATTCCTCCATCGACAGATCGAATTGTCACAAAGCCCCGCAGGCGACCCCCTGCGGTAGGCGAAAAAAAAGTAGGACGCGTGATTGCTGGGTCAAGACCTGTCGCGAAAAAATTTGTCACTCACCGGCCTGGAGTGCTAACCAGTTGATTCATATTAACTTTTCCGGCATGGACTGTCGACCCATCCCCGAGCAAGCGTGCAGGTTCGGCGCCTGCCCCTTACGGGGCGGCGGCCCGCCGTCCGTTCTTCAGGAACTCGTAACAACAGGTCAGGTGCCTTGCCAGCTACGCAACTCCCTCGCAAGAGCGCCGACTTTTGCACCCGCCGGCTTTGGAGGTAATTGGTCTACGCACGCCGACCGCCAAGATCAAAAGAGCAATCGCCGAAGCATCTCAAGCAGTGCGGCCATGCCGTCAGGCAGCCAGCAAAGCGGATTGCTCGGGTTTAGCCCGCCCCCGCGGGCCACATCATCGTGCGCCGTCCTCGCCCCGCGCATTTAACTTGGCATCAGGTTTGAGATAGCGCGTCGTTTCGGCCTGGCATCGCGGGCAGGCGTAAGTGATCTCAAGGAAATCTTTGTCCAGCAGCGAGGGAAGGACCGTTCTCACCATCATCTCGGTGGGGCAGTTGGGACACTTCACGCTTAACTTCAGCTGCGAGCGCCGCAGCATATCACGCAGGGGCACAGCTAGCCTCCCTTTGGGGAAACCTTCGGGACGGGAATGTTGGGCATGAGATCGAGAAGCCCTCCTGCGCACGAAAGCCTCCCATCCGACTGCCCGATCCAAAAGCGAAAGCCCGGGGACGGCACTGCCTTTTCCGCCGTGGCGCCGGTCGGGCGGCCCGGCTGCTTCGCCCTGGATCGAGCACGCAACAAATATTTGGTTGCAGGTACGATGCTTTAAGAGAGGTCTCTTGAAATCCCGGATGTGTATCCTAATTGTCTGCTGCTGCGCATGGTGCGCGGTGCCGGGCGCCCCCGCGGGGGCCCGGCGAGACGGGCGCCGGATATGGTGTCCGGCGCTCTCGTATCCATGTTGCTCACGAGGAGGATGTGGCTATGAGAACCTTCGATCCTACCCCGCTCTGGCGGTCCACCGTCGGGTTTGATCGCCTGTTCGATCTCATCGACGAAACCGCGCGGTGGAGCGGCGCTGATAACTATCCGCCCTACAACATTGAGCGGACCGGCGAGGATCAGTACCAGATCACGCTGGCGCTGGCCGGCTTCTCGCCGGAGGACGTGACCATCACGGCCGAACAGAACGTGCTGACCGTGGAGGGCCGTCAGGCCGAAAACGCCGAGCATCACTATCTCTACCAAGGCATCTCGGCACGTCCGTTCCGGCGGGTCTTCAGCCTGGCCGACTACGTCGAGGTCAAGAACGCTTCGTTCGAGGGCGGCCTGCTCAAGATCGGCCTGGTACGGGAAGTCCCCGAGGCCATGAAGCCGCGCCGGATCGCGATCGGCAGCGCCGGCAACGACAACAAGCAGCTCGAGCACCAGCAGGCGGCCTGATCTCCCTCGCCGCCGCTTCAGGCTCGACCCGTGGCGCGGGTTCTCCCGCGCTACGGGTGCGTTCACCCACGAATCAGGAGGAGTAACCAATGGCTATCCGAGATCTGATCCCCTGGAACCGCGGGCGGGAGATGACCACGTCGCGCGGCGAAGAACTAGCCCGTTCTTCACACTGCATCGGGAGATGAACAGGCTTTTCGACGATGTCTACCGCGGCTTCGAGCTCGCGCCGTTCGGCGGCAGCCGGTTGTCCGAGCGGACGATGGACTGGCCGAACATCGAAGTGAGCGAAAGCGAAATGGACGTGAAGGCGACCGCCGAACTGCCCGGCCTCGACGAAAAAGACGTGCAGGTCGAACTCGCAAACGGCGTTCTCGCGATCAAAGGCGAGAAGAAGACCGAGACCGAGGACAAGGAGCGCCGCTTCAGCGAGCGCTATTACGGGCATTTCGAACGGCGCATTCCGGTCGACGACGTGGACCAGGACAAAGTGTCCGCGTCGTTCAAGAATGGGTTGCTCACCGTGACGATGCCCAAGACGGCGCAAGCGCAGTCCAACATCAAGCGGATTGTGATCAATGGCAAATGAGCAGGGGCAGGAGTGCGCTCCCGCTCCGCCTTTCGATGGAGGGAACCATGCTCCAGGTGAAATCAGCTCAAGAGCGATGGGAGCAGCGGCTCGAATGGGTCGAACGCACACTCGGTCGGGAGAACATCAAGCGGGATACGCCTCGGGGGCCGGACCCTTCGTCCGACTACGCTAATCCCAAGGATGTGCTCGCCGATCCGGCACTGACCCAACCCGAAAAGCGCGACAAGCTCCAGCGCTGGGCGCTGGATGCGTATCTCATTGAGCGCGCGCTCCCAAAAGGGCACCCCGTCTGGCGTCAATCGCGCCTCGATGAGGTGATCGACGCGCTGATCGATCTCGACGAAAACAAGCGGGCGTCCGATCTCCGGCAGCCAGCTCGAACGGACAGCGCGGCGTGAGGAACGCAAGCCGGAGTGAGCTGGAAATTACGATGGTTCTAACACGCGGTTCTACCGACGTTGCTCTGCCGGGCGGCGCGAAACGCACCAACGAACGCCGGCTGCGGCGCAGCTATGAAGCCGGCCATCATCCAAAACTTCTCGTCCTCGTCGATGAAGGGCCTGACTGCGACAAGGCAGTCTATTATGCGGCGCGCCGTGCCGCACGTATCGGCGCTATCGTGACCCTGTTACGCGTCATTGACACGGACTATGGCGAGATAGGCTGGCTCACGATCACTGATTTGATGCGGTCAGAGGCGCAGGAGCTGCTCGCTAAGTATGTGCAACGCGTTCAGGACGTGGCGATTCTTTCGCCCGAAACCCTGGTACGTGAAGGCGATCCTGCCCAACAAATACTAAACGTGATTCAAGACGACGAGGACATCGCAATTCTGGTGCTTGCCGCGGGATCGACCGAGATCGGCCCCAGTGCGCTGGTATCCAGTCTCGCGCGTACCGCCGGCACCTACCCCATTCCCATCGTGATTGTGCCGACGCATCTGAGCGAGCGAGAGCTCGATGGTCTCTCCTAACCCGCAAGACCGTATTCCGCAGCCGCGCAAGGGATTGCGGGCCCTATGAGCTGACGCAATCGCTGTCCCCATCCTGCCAAGGCAATGTACGTTGCCAAATCTTCTTTGCGCGTAAAAAGCGTCCAACATGGCGTCCAACAAAGTCCCGCGGTGCCCTTGTAAGTCCTTTGATTTCCTTGTAAAACTCCTTTAAGCTACGCGCTTCGGGCGCGCCACTAAATCAAAGACTTAGCGGAAATCTTGGGTTTGGTCGGCGCGTTTTTGCTCCGCCGGCATGCGTGAGTCGCGACTGCGCTCAGAGAAAAAAATTCTGATGTGCTTCGTAGGTGACATAGGTGACGACCGGTTTAGCTTCATCGGACATCCGAGGACCTGGTCCTACAAACGCTGGACGCGGCCATGGTCCGCACCATGGCGGCCGATATCGCGATTGAGAACGAGACTCGTCATGGACATCGACCTCGCCCATGTCGATCAGACACGTTTGACGAACCGGCGCAGTCGATATTTTTCCAAATCGACCCACGGGTTAACTTGGCCGGTCCGGTATCCATAGCCCTCCTTTATCGAAGTGTTTCATCGCAAGCGCCGCGATCTCTAAGTCGTGACCGAGCGCTTTTGTCCCGGTGGATTCGCGCGCGCGATCTCAATAAACCGCCGGATCGCGGGCGAGGATTCGCGCCGACGGCTCAGCAAGACAAGGTCGCATTGCAATGAGCCATTGCTCAGTCGACGGTAGGCGATGTTTGGAATGTTGACGCCTTGAAGCGAGCCCGGGACCAGCGCAAGTCCAAGACCGGCGGCCGCCAGAGTGAGCACGGTGAGAGTGTTCGGCACATGGTGTAGCACGCGGGGCTCCTCTCCCAGAATGTGCCTTAACAATTTCAGTTGGCCGTCGTCGGCAGCATGCGCCGCATAGACCACGAAAGCCTCGTTCCTCAGCTCTTTGGGGAATACCGCCGATCTTTTCATCAGTGCGTGGTTGGAGCGCATCGCCACCATCCAAGGCCACGCCCCAACGCGATCGACCGCTAGCTCCCCCTCTTCGCTGTAATGGAATTCGGATGCATAGCCCGCATCCAGATGTCCTGAAAGTATCGCCTCCACCTGGCGCAGCGGCGGGAGCTCCGATAGCTCGATTTCAACCCGCGGATAGCCGAGCTTGAACGAACTCACATCCGACGCGAGTTTTCCCGCAAACGCGGCGTTGCCAACGAAGCCGATCCGCACGCTCCCGATCTCGCCGCGCCCCGCGCGTTGCGCCACGTCCTTGGCTCGCGTCGCCTGCTGCAGGGTCCGTTCCGCCTCTACCCGGAAGAGTGTGCCGGCTTCGGTCAGCAGGACCCGCCGGCTTGTGCGTTCAAAGAGCGCCACCCCAAGCTCCGCTTCGAGTGCGCGGATCTGCATGCTCAGCGCCGGTTGAACGATATGCAGCCGTTCTGCCGCCCGACCGAAATGCCCTTCCTCTGCGACCGCGAGAAAGTACCGCAAATGACGAAGGTCCATGGCGTTCTATCACTCTGTCTGATTGATCGGTCAGATCAATATATTTGAATAATGGTCGCGGCGGAAGCACCTTTCGGACAGGCCCAGTTCGGCCCTCTCGCAAGGGGACTTTCATGTCCGACCGCATCGACGTCCACCATCATCTCGTTCCGCCCTTTTGGGCTGAAGCGCTGTCCCGACACGGCGGCGACCCATCCGGCTGGCATAGCCCCGGCTGGGTCAGCCGATACGTCGCTCGCCTTCATGGACGGGCAACGGATCGCCACCACCGTGCTGTCGCTCACTGCCCCCAGCGTAACCGGATGGGAAACTGCCGGCAGGCGGGAGATGGCGCGCCGCGTCAACGAGTTCGGCGCCGAGCTTGTGGCGCGGCGGCCGGATCGTTTTGGCAGCTTCGCGACCCTGCCGCTCCCCGACCTCGAGGGGGCGCTTGGTGAACTTGAATATGCCTTCGACGTACTGGGCGCCGACGGCGTGGTCTTGCTCAGCAACTATGCGGGCCATTATCTGGGCGATCCGGCCTTTGGCCCGCTGTGGTCAGAGCTTGACCGGCGCGCGGCCGTGGTCTTCATCCATCCCGCAAAGCCGCAAATTCCTATCATTGAGGACATCCCCGGACCTATCGTCGACTATCCATTCGATACGACGCGCACCGCCGTGCAACTTGTTCTGAACGGCGTCGTGGCGCGCAGTCCCCGGGTGAAGATCATTCTCTCCCACGCCGGCGGTTTCTTGCCTTATGCCGCTCACCGTTTCGCCGAGCTCGCGCCGACGGCGCGGCCGAACGCGCCGCCGGTACCTCAACTCATCGAGAGCTTCCGATCTTTTTACTTCGATACCGCGCTGTCCTCAGGCACCGCGTCGCTTCTCGCCCTGCAGAACTTCGCACGGCCTGGACACACCCTTTACGGCAGCGACTTCCCCTATGCGCCGGCATCCGTTGGCGCGTCCTTCACGGCGAAGCTCGATCGTTTTGATTTTCCGAGGGACGTTCGGGCCGCGATCAACATCGGCGGCGCGCGGCAGATCTTCGCGCGATTGCGTGAGGCCGTGGCGGCGTAACCGTCACACCCGCGTTTGTTTGTCGAAAGGCACGCCAGAGATCAACTGAGGAGAAAAGCCATGAAGATCTCCCGACGCAAGCTTTTGTCGGCAGCCAGCAGAACGGCGGTCATCGCGGCGGCAAGTTCACGGCCTCCGCTCTCCAGCCCGCTACGAGCACAACAAGCGGAGGGACCGGTGGACCTGATCGTTCACAACGCCAAAGTAACGACCCTGCAAAGCGGTCAGCCCGAAGTCCAAGCCTTCGCGGTCCGCGGCGAAAAGATCGTCGCGGTTGGCAGCGATGCGGAGGTCACGGGTCTGGCTGCGCGCAGCACCCGCCTCGTTGACGCGGGAGGAAGGCGAGTTATCCCAGGCCTCAACGACAACCATCTGCACTTGGTACGCGGAGCGCTGCTCTACAATCTCGAACTCCGCTGGGACGGCGTGACCTCCCTGGAGCGCGGCCTCGAAATGATCGCGGCGCAGGCCATTCGCACACCTGCAGACCAATGGGTTCGGGTGATGGGCGGATGGTCGCCGTTCCAGTTTGCCGAAAAGCGCATGCCGACCGTCGCGGAGTTAAACCGGGCGGCTCCGAACACTCCGGTTCTCGTCCTCTTCGCCTACAGCGAGGTCCTGCTCAACCGCGCTGCCGTCGAACGGTTGGGGGTGACGCCAACGAGCGACGTAGCGCGAGGCGGCGACTACAAGTTCGTTGATGGAGGTGCGATCGTCACGGGCAATACAGCGGTTTATGCGGTGATTGCGAAACTTCCCGCCCTCAGCAAATTCGAAGACCGTCTCAGTTCGACCCACAACTTCCTGAGAGAGCTCAATCGCTTCGGGCTCACCAGCAGCGTCGATCCAGGCGAAAGCGCGACGTCATACCCAGACGACTATAGGGCTTTGGCGACGATGGCCATGCAACCACGCTTCCCGCTTCGCATCTCTCTCTACCTGTTCGCTCAAGCGCCTGGAACCGAGGTCGATTTTTGGACGAAATGGACCCGCGAGGAAAACCCAGGAATCAACCGGGCGACGTCGCGCCTGAATGGATACGTGCTCCGCGGCGCCGGCGAGGTGATGGTTTGGGAAGCGCACGACTACGAGAACTTCATGGCGCCCCGGCCCGAATGGGGCCCCGGCGTTGAGCAAGACCTTACCAAGGTCGTGCGACTCCTTGCGAGTTATAATTGGCCGATCCGGATGCATGCGACCTACGGTGAGACCATTACCCGCATCCTCGACGTATTCGAGCGCGTATTCAAAGAGACTTCATATCAGGGTCGCTGGGTGATCGACCACGCGGAGACGATCAAGACGGCAGATATCGCTCGGATCAAGGCCATGGGCGGCGGCCTCGCGATTCAGAACCGGCTCGCGTTCTTGGGCGAGATGTTCGCAGAGCGCTATGGCGCCGACGCCGCAGCGGCCGCCTTCCCGCTCCGCCAGATCATTGAGTCGGGAGTCCCCGTCAGTGCGGGGACGGACGCCACCCGACCGAGCAGCTACAACCCGTGGCTTTCGCTCTACTGGATGGTGACCGGGAAAACGATTGGCGGAAAGCAGCTGGTCGCGTTGGACCACCTGGTTTCCCGCGAGGAGGCGCTCCGCCTCTACACCGTTGGCAGCGCTTGGCTGAGTGGCGAGGCGGAGGTCAAGGGCAGAATCGCTCCCGGACAGTATGCCGACTTCGCGATCCTCTCCGCAGACTATCTGTCCGTGCCCGCAGAGCAGATACGCACGATCGAATCGGTGCTGACCGTTACGGGCGGTGATGTCGTGTATTCCGCGGCGCCATTCGTCGAGTTGTCTCCCGACGCGCTCCCGCCCGTAAGTCCGCCGTGGTCGCCCGTGGCGATGTTTGGGGGCTATCAGCGATAGCTACTGCAGCCAGCACGACTCAGTACGCCATCCACGAACTTGGAGAGCCATCATGATTGTCATCACCGCTGCCACCGGGAACATCGGACGCCAAGTCCTGGCTCACCTGCTTGAGGCGGACGCAACGACGCGCGTTATCGTACGCGATGCCTCGAAGCTGCCCCAGCCCGTCCGCAACCACGTCGAAGTGGTTGAGGGCTCGCACGGCGACGCCGGTACCGTCGAGCGCGCATTCGCTGGCGCCGATACTCTTTTCTGGCTGGTACCCCCGAACCCGAAAGCCAGGACCGTTGATGAAGCCTACGTGGACTTCACGCGTCCAGCCGCTGCGGCGCTGCAGCGTCATGGCGTGAAGCGCGTAGTCGACATCACCGCGCTTGGCCGAGGCACGCCTTGGGCTGACAGGGCGGGGTTCGTCGCATCTTCGTTCCGGATGGATGATCTCATCGCCAGCACGGGCGTCGCCTTCCGCGCTGTCATCAATCCATCATTTATGGACAATATCGCTCGTCAAGCAGTGCCTATCCGCGAAAAGGGCCTGTTCTTCCTGCCATTCGATGGCGACAAGAAAATGCCGGCGGCCGCCACCCGCGATATTGCAGCGGCTACGGCACGCCTTCTGCTTGATGCGAGTTGGACTGGGATTGGCCATGTCGCAGTGCTCGGGCCGGAGGATCTGTCTTGCAACGACATGGCCGCCATCATGGCCGAGGTACTCGGCAAGCCAATCCGCTACCAGCAGGTTTCGTTCGAGACGTACAAAGCAGGCTTTGTCGAGCGCGGCATGTCGGATGCGATGGCGCAGGGCATGACGGACATGGCGCGGGCCAAGAACGAGGGGCTGGACAATGCCGAGCCGCGCACGCCCGAGAATACGACACCGACCAGTTTCCGGCAGTGGTGCGAAAAAATCCTGAAGCCGGCAGTGCTCGGCTGATCGAGCTGTCTGCGGCACAGCGGTGACCGACCGCGCTGCGCAGGCAATGAGGAGGAAATCATGAACGCTTCACAACGCATTGACGTTGCTCACCCGGACACGGTGCTTGTTGGCGGGAAAATCGTCACCATCGATCCGAAGGCTACGGTCGCGGAGGCTCTCGCAATCCGCAGCGGCAGGATATCCGCCATCGGATCCTCCGCCGAGATTCGCAGGCTTGCAGGTCCGCTGACCTCAATTGTGGAGCTCCGCGGCCGCACGGTCATACCTGGTCTCATCGACTCGCACCTTCATGCCATCCGCGACGGCCGCACCTTCGGGGTCAGGCCCGATTGGTCCGGGGTTTCGACATTGAAGCAAGCGTTGGACACTATTCGCGCTGCGGGACGCGAGACCTCGCCTGGAACCTGGATCATCGTCATCGGAGGATGGGACCCTTATCAATTTGGTGAAAGGCGATCGCCTACGCCCCAGGAACTCGATGAGGCGGCGCCGGACCATCCCGTTTACGTACAGCAGCTTTACGATCTTGCCGTCCTTAACCGGCGGGCGATGCAGGAGCTGCACATCACTGCGCAAACGGCGCTTCCGCCCGCCGGCAAAGTGGAACTCAACACGAGCGGCGAACCCACGGGCGTCGTCAGAGCCGACGGCAACGTCGCAACTCTCGCCGGGATCGAACGGCGGCTGCCGGAACCCTCCTTCGAGCAGCAGGTCGACAGCACCCGCGCATATTTTCGCGAGCTCAATCGGTTCGGCATCACCGGCATTCTCGACGGGGGCGGGAGCGATTTCGTACCGGCCCAATACCATCCCCTCTTCGCCCTATGGCGGCGTGGCGGACTGACCGTACGCGTGCGCTACGATCTGACCTCGCCCAACCCCGGCACCGAATTAACCGACATCAAGACCTTCACCCAGCTGTTACCGCCGCGATTTGGCGACGAATGGCTTCGCTTCAACGGACCGGGCGAAATCGTTATTTGGGGCATGCACGACGGATCAGCCACGGCAAAGCCCTTTACGCCAAGCCCGGAGGCGAAGGATGCCCTTGTGAAGTTCGCCCATTGGGCAGGGAGTAAGGGTTATCCCTTGCACATCCACGCCTCGCAGAACTCCAGCGCTGAACAAATTCTCGACGTGTTCGAGCAAGTGAACCAATCATCGCCAATTGCGCCGCTCCGATGGGCCATTATTCACATCGAGGATGCGAGCGATGAGACTCTTCGTCGGATGAAGGCGCTCGGGGCAGGCTACGCCGTACAGGACCGGCTCTATTTCGCCGGTGATGACTACGCGAAGTTGCGTCCGGCTGAGACCCTGCGCCGCGCCCCGCCCGTAGTGACGGCGATGAGGATGGGGATCAAAGTGAGCGGAGGAACGGATGCGCTTGCGATTTCGTCCTTTAATCCATTCGTGTCGCTGCGGTGGTTTCTCGATGGTAAGACAATAACGGGCGCCACGACTCGTAGCGCGGAGCAGCTTCCCTCGCGCCTTGATGCGCTCCGCATCTACACATTGAACGGCGCATGGATGACATTCGACGAAAATGAGCGCGGGTCGATTGAAGTCGGAAAATTGGCCGACGTTGCCGTGCTCGATCGTGATTACATGACCATACCGGTAAAGGATGTCGGCACAATCGAATCGGTACTGACCATTGTCGGAGGACGGATCGTCTATGCAGGAGACCCCTTTCACCAACCCAAAGCCGGGAAATAGCTAGCGGCCCGAGGTCCAGGCGTGCATTCGAGGAAGTACGGATACGCCCCAAAAGACAATTTCAAAATCAATTGCGTGCGGTGACTATGGAGAACCATGCACCAACGAATCTGGGGGTCAGGAGTTCGAATCTCTTTGAGCGCGCAGGTCATGCCTACCGCTCCATGATGCCTACAACCGACCTTGCAAATCGTCGCTTGGATTCTAGCGGAATTTCAATTACATTGGTGTTCGCGTTTTTATTCTGACCGGCGCGCCACTTTTCGCTCGAAACAAGATTTACGGTCGCAACCATGAATGAACCGCTAGATAATGCGCCTAATGGCGAAGCTGCGGTGCCCGCACAGCCGCGCACGCAGTTGGGTAGCCGGTTGCAGCGCATCCGTCAGAGGATTATTGCGTCCGGCGCGCCATTGCTGTCCTGGACTGCAATAGACCAGGAGATCGCTGTGCGCCGCGGCGAGGTTGACCCGCACGGCTGATGATCATCACATTCCTCGATGCCGGCGTACTGATTGCCGCCGCTCGCGGCAATTATGATGTGTCTGCCCAGGCAATGGCCGTTCTCGATGATCCGGATCGCTTATTTGCGTCGAGCGATTTTGTTCGTCTCGAAGTGCTCCCAAAAGCCGTTTTCAACAGGAGAGCTGATGAAGCTGAGTTTTATACCGCATTTTTTTCAAGCCGTCACATGTTGGCCGCCAGATGGTGATGCCGTCGTTCGACATGCCTTCGACATCGGCGTGAAGTTCGGATTGGCTGCGCTCGACGCCCTCCACGTAGCGGCGGCCATGAGCGTCGGTGCTCAAGAGTTTGTCACAACCGAAAAGAGCAGCAATCCCCTGCATCGAGCTACGGACATTCGTATTCGGTCGACACAGACCGGGTAAAAGTCGGCGAATAGAGTTTCGCTTCAAGCAAAGATTCGGTCGCACTGCCTCGCTTGCGCGAGCGCGGCGCGAGCAGCGTGACACCGGCGACACCCATCAGCACCAGGCCTGCGATAGTCTTTGCAACGTTCTCATCGAGCGCCAACAGGACGCGAACGCCAAGAAAGAGGCCGGGAATCATCCCGAGAAACACCGGCATCAATTGCCTGAAGCACCGTCCAGTGTTTCCGCCCTCCAGTGCCTGCGGCAAGTTGCTGAAGATCAAAGGCATGCTCAGGAGCATGGCCGCAGATTTGATGTCGATGAACAACGACAGCAGCGGCAGCGCGACGACCGGCATGCCGACCCCGATTGTCCCCTTCAGGAGGCCGGCGACGATCAGGCTGCAAACCACGGCAGCAATGATACTTGCGTGCTCAGAATAAAGGGCGCCGATCAACATGACGTTTCGCCGGTGATAGTCTCAGATGGTTTCGTTCGAGCGCGCGACCCAATAAGCGACCATCACATCCTCCATCCCAACCGAGAGCGTCCTCGCCGGACCAGGTGGAATCCATATTATTGCTGCGGGGTTGCGCGAGTGTCGCGCGCGAACAGTTCGGCCGATGCCAAACTGGCCTCAATTGACGCGTTCGATACCAGCGATAGCGTGAACGATGGTCGCGGCGGCATTAATCAATGACTTAGCGCCTGATGACTTTTTTCGAATCGAAAAACGCTCGAAACGCGACGTAGCGGCTTCCGAGGCGATGCTCCTGCGGCATGACAAGGAATATGAACTGAACACCAGCAGCAGCAGACCGTTTTTCCATACTGACAATTACTTGAAGATCAACACCACCGGCCTGCCCGCGGCGGAGGTCGCAGCAATGATCGCAGGCAGCTTCCGTCTGTAAAGCGGGATGCCGTTGGCGTTTGGATTACCCGGCGAAAATGTTAAAAGGCGCGAAGCGCCGCAAGGGCCGGAGCCTGATGCCTCGGCTGGGCGTCGCGGCGGTGAGGAGCAGGATCATGTTGGCCCCATCAAAGCGCCAGATGCACCTCGGCGTGTTCTGGATCGGCGCCGGAAACCACTCGGCCGGCTGGCGCTACGACGGGGCCTGGGTCAGCAATTCCAGTTGGCCCGCCGTGTCGGCCGGCGCGCAGATCGCCGAACGCGGCAAGTTCGACCTCTTTTTCATCTCCGATTCGATGGTCATGGATCCGGGCGATCACCCGTCCTTCATCACGCGCTTCGAGCCGACCACGCTGATTGCCGCCTTGAGCACGGTGACGAAGCACGTCGGCCTGGGCGCGACCGTGTCGACCAGCTTCAGCGAGCCCTTCAACGTCGCGCGCACTTTCGCGACGCTCCAGCATATCAGCGGCGGGCGCGTCGCTTGGAACGTTGTTACCAGCACGTCCGATCGCGCGGCGCTCAACTTCGGCCGCGAGCGGCTCAACGCGCACGACCTGCGCTATGAGATCGCCAACGAGTTCGTCGACGTGGTCAAGGGCCTGTGGAACACGTGGCAGCCCGGTGCATTCGTCGCCGACAAGGCAAGCGGCGTCTTCATCGACAAGGCCAAGGTGCGCCCGCTCGATCACAAGGGGCGCTTCTTCTCGGTCAAAGGGCCGCTCAACATCGAGCGCTGCCCGCACGGCGACCCGCTCATCATCCAGGCCGGCGGCTCGGTGCCGGGACAGGAGCTCTCGGCGCGCACCGCCGATGTCGTATTCTCGCTGGTCAACGGCGACCAGGCCGCTGCCAAGGCGGCCTATGACGGCCTCAAAGCTCGCGTGGTCAAACATGGCCGCGCGTCTGACGCAGTCTCGATCCTGCCCGGCGTGATGCCGATCATCGGCGAGACCAATGCGCAGGCGAAGGAGCAGCTCGACCGCCTGCAAAGCTGGCTCACGCCCACCAATGCGCTCACCCTCGTTTCAGGGCGCATCGGCCACGACATCTCGGGCTATCCGCTCGATGCGCCGGTCCCGGATTTGCCGGTGAACAGCCAAGGCGGGTCGTCGTTCTCCTCGACGCTCCTCGCGATGGCGCGGCGCGAGAAGATGACCCTGCGCGACCTCTATAACCTGACCGCGGCGGCGCGCGGCCACTGGGTGATCACCGGCACGGCGTCGCGGATCGCCGATATTCTCGAAGAGTGGTTCACCGGAGGCCTCGCGGACGGCTTCATCATCATGCCGGCCTATTTCCCGGGCGCATTCGACGATTTTGTCGACCGGGTGGTGCCCGAGCTGCAGCGGCGCGGCCTCTACCGCAAGGACTATGCAGGCCCGACGCTGCGGGATCATCTCGGGATGGCACCGGCGGAGAGCCGCCGGGCTGAACAAGCATAAGACCGCGTATTAGAGCATGATCCCGAAAAGTGGGTACCGGTTTTCGGAAAAGATCATGCTCCAAAAACAAGTTAGAGCGGGATGACGATTCGAAGAAAAGTCATCACGCCTAGCCCAACTTCGCCGATTCGACTGCACGGCTGAACATTTTTGCTCTGCAAGTGATTGATTTTTAAGGGGCGCGAGTCGGCAAACCGCTGTAGTGAAGACCAAGCTTGTTTTCAACGGCGGCATTC